>Ga0067045_1027717_pt1 | contig 67617 bp, 52 predicted proteins | sample TerdegcTABiofilm_FD_59184 | JGI IMG/M metagenome (GOLD analysis project Ga0067045, IMG submission 59184) | Combined Assembly of (Gp0054472, Gp0054536) Wastewater bioreactor microbial communities from Singapore -Terephthalate degrading...
CTGAGCCTTCCGAGTTCATACATATTTCTGACAATATTCTTCCCCCAGTAACCTGAACCAATAACGGCTATGTCTCTGTTCATAAAGATCTCCTCGTGTTCAAAAGTCAGATTTTTATAAGCCAATGTTTAATATAAGTCAATTTTTGATAAACAGATTTAAAATATGATTATCAGTATCAGATACTTCCCTGAGGCGTCTGAATATTCTAATCTATTGATATTACCGTATAATACCCAGACAAATCCAATCCGGCACTATTTTGCAGAAAGTTCGTGCATTATTATTGCAGCAGAGACTGAAAGATTAAGAGAGAAGGACTCGTCAGAGACAGGGATTTTCACAATATGGTCGGAAAGTGATAGCAGTTTCTCACCGACTCCGGCATCTTCTCCGCCCACAATCACCGCGAGCGGCGGATTTACTTTGAGGTCTTTAACCCTCTCCTCTCCCCTTATATCAAGCGAAATTATTTTATAAAGCGCTCTCTTAAGTTCAATTACTATCTGCGGAAGATTATCTTCCAGAGCAATATTTACATATTCAATGGCTCCGGCAGATGCCTTCACTACCGAAGGTGTAACAGATACCGTATTTTTTCTGGTCAGAATGATTCCATTGAACGAAAACAGATATGCACTTCTTATTACTGCTCCGAGATTATGCGGATCCTGAACATTATTTATTATCAGCAACTTCGGAAAATCCCTCTGGTTTTCTAAAAAATCCCTAAAGGAAAAGTATTCTATAGGCTCACAGAGAGCCACAGCACCCTGATGTTCACTGTTCTTTGATATATTGCCGAGAAATCCCCTATCCGAAAATTTCACCTCAATATTATTCTCTTTTGCAATATTCTGAATCCTTTTTATTGCAGGATTTTTCGAGCCCGAAAGGATGAACAATCTCCTGACTTTTCTTCTTCCTGCCCTTAGAAGTTCAAGGACAGGATTTATGCCGTAAACGATAGCCTCATCTCCCATTATCCGGTTTTCCCTTACTCAGATGTTCTGTAAGTCTTTCCAGATTCTTCCTGATATCCCCTTCGATAATCGGTCTTCCCATTACAATAAAATCAGCTCCCGATTCAAATGCTTTTACAGGAGTCTCGACCCTCTTCTGGTCTGTTGCCTTATCGTCAGGAAGTCTTATTCCGGGTGTAATGATTTTCAGATGACCGTTGGCAACCGGTTTTACAAATCCGAGGTCGGATGCCGAACAGACGATTCCGTAAAGTCCGGACTTCACTGCGAGCTTTACCATATTTGTTATCGTATCCTCAATCCTTAAACCGAATCCTATAGACCTGAGGTCTTCTTCGTTCAGACTTGTCAAAACCGTGACCCCTATAATCCCCGAATCGGCAAAGACGTCCTTAAGGGTACTTACTGCCTCCCTCAGCATCCTTTCACCACCGCTTATATGCACCGTCAGGAGTTCAAATCTGTACTTTGCAAGAGACCTGATTGCCGAAGAGACTGTATTGGGGATATCACAGAGCTTCAGGTCCAGAAAAATCCTGAATCCGTTATCCCTTGCGTAGGGGATTATCTTCTCTCCGAATCCGAAGAAGGCCTGCATCCCTATTTTGACAAATTCAAGGGAGCCCCTGGTTTCATCAATGACTTTTTTTGCCTTCCCGAAATCCGGCACATCTGCTGCCACTATAACTCTTTTAAGTAATTCGTTGTTCAAATCAGAATACCTCCGTTTCTGACCCCCTCATACAATCTGGAAATCTCTCTGAGTACCTCTGTCTTCTCACTCTCCGAAAGCCCGTTTTTCACCTCAAAGATACAATAGTTCAGGAGATTCGAGAGTGAATGCAAAAGTTCCCTTTCTGCTGTCTGTGAATATAATTCCTTAGCCTTGGCATAGAGCTCGTTCAGGTTACTGATATTCCCGTCAATATCAAACTGACAGAGTGAGATAATCTCATCCCCGTCGGGCGGTTGTGAAATATAAGATTCGATATGAAGTGTCCCGAACCTTCCCTTATCTTCGAGTGCCTTATAGGAAAGCTCAAGAGCCTTCTTAACTCGCTCTATATAACCCTGATACTGGTTTGCCTCTTCGGATTTCGTGCCTATAATCTTTATAAAACCGGCCCTTAAGAGAGAGACCAGAAATCTCATACAGTCATATTCCCCGAGTCTGCTCTCCTCGATAATCTGATTTACTGTCCTTCTGGAATCCACAAAAGTCAGGATATATTTTTCCTTCTGGTTGAGTTCGATGTCCGGCGACGGACTGATCTGTGAAAGTATCGAATCCCTGTCTGATATTATACTCCTGAGCCGGGAGAGTTCACCGTACTGCCTCATACCTTCCATAATCAGTTCGAGAGTGCTCTCGTTGAGTCTGACTGCATTTCTCAAATCAGGCTTCTTCTCTTCGAAGATATAAAACCCGTCCTCATACGAGAAGAGACTCAGAAAAATTGCCCTGACCTGCTGGGTCAGTCCCACATAGACATCCCTCGGGGTAATAAGTTTCTTTTCCATAAGAAGCTCCCCGAGTCTGGTCCCGCTCTTTACCTTATCTGCCACTTCAAGCAGAATCTCACGCGATATCTTATTGCTCCTGAAAAGGATATTTCCAAGCCTGTCCTCCTCAAGACCCGAGACGGCATATACCAGTTCACCGCCCTGAAAATACAACGCCTTCCTGATATCATCCTTTACAAAGGTAAGTACGCCGTCCTTTCTCAGTGAATTGATTATCCCTACTATCTCCACGATACCTACGACAGGGATATCGCCAAGAAACATATTTTTCAGCGGCAGACCAACAGGGTGCAGAATGAATGTCTCCGAATTGACCCTTGTTATCTCCGCCTCTCCCTTTTCATCAAAGGAGGTAAACATCCTCGAAACCACTTCAGGCAGCAGAATCCACCCTGATTCATCTCTCTGGATTCTGAATTTCATCTATTGATCTCCCTCTCCCCCTGAATAATATCTGTACTCTTCCGCGATGATTCTCTTTATTTCTGCAACCGATTTTTCAAAAGGTATAATCTGCGAATTCTTCTCCCTCCTGAGTTTTACCTCGACTCCACCCTTCTCAAGGGATTTCTTCGAAACTGATACCCTTACCGGAATTCCTATCAGGTCAGCATCCTTAAACAGCACACCGGGTCTCTCATCCCTGTCATCATAAAGGACCTCAACCCCCGAATTCAGAAGCTCCTTATATATTTCTTCACACCTGTTAATAACCTCTGCCGAATCTGTACCGATACACATCAGATGAACCTCGAAAGGTGCTATCGGCATAGGCCAGATAATCCCGTTCTCATCGTGAAACTGCTCTATCGCCGCCGCAGCAGTCCTTCCTATTCCTATGCCATAACAACCCATAATCATAGGCTTTTTTGCTCCGTCCCTGTCCAGATATTCGGCATTCATTCTGGAGGAATATTTGGTACCCAGATAGAAGACCTGACCAACCTCTATACCCCTGAATCTCTCATATCTGCCCTTCATACACTGGGAACAGACCTCTCCTGATTTTGCAAAACGAATATCATAAAAACCTTTAATGTTCTTCAGGTCTCTCCCGACCAGCACATCCTTATAGTGAGTATCCTTCCGGTTTGCCCCGATAACTGCGCCGCTCATTCCCTTTACCGAGTTGTCAGCAAATATATCTATATCGAGACCCACAGGACCGGCAAACCCGACAGGTGCCTTCGTAATACCGACGACCTCCTCATCGTTTGCAAGCCTCAGTTCATCGCATTTTAGCAGTGCCTTCACCTTAGCCTCGTTGATATCGAAATCACCTCTGACAAGAAATGCATAAGGCTTGCCGTCTGCAATATAGAGAATGGTCTTAATCAGTCTGTCAGGAGTAATATTCAGGAAGCCACAAACCTCATCCACGGTTCTTTTGTCCGGAGTATTCACCTCGGAGAAATTATCCGCACATTCATACCTGTGATTCTCAGTCTTAGATGATGCCGCCATCTCGACATTTGCCGCATAGTCACAGCTGTTGCAGGCAAGAATCTCATCCTCGCCCGATTCGGCCAGTACCTGAAACTCGTGAGAGAGCGTCCCTCCAATATTCCCGGTTGCAGCAGATACGGCCCTGAATTTTAAGCCGCACCTTTTGAAAATCCTCGTATAGGCCTCATACATATTCCAGTATTCACGTTTTGCATCCTCCTCAGTGGTATGAAAGGAATATGCGTCCTTCATAATAAATTCACGCCCGCGCATAAGCCCGAAACGCGGCCTTGCCTCATCTCTGAACTTCGTCTGAATCTGGTAAAGATTCTTCGGCAAATCCTTATACGACTTCAGTTCCTGTCTTGCAATATCTGTAATTACTTCTTCGTGTGTGGGTCCCAGACAGAAATCCGCCCCCTTCCTGTCCTTAAACCTCAGAAGCTCAGCCCCGTAATATCCCCATCTCCCCGATTCAATCCAGAGTTCGGCAGGAAGTACTACCGGCATCAGTAATTCAATCGCTCCCGCCCTGTTGAGTTCCTCCCGCACGATTCTCTCGATCTTTCTGATAGTCCTGAGGAGAATCGGCATATACGAATAAATACCGGCGGCAAGCTTCTTGATCATCCCCGAACGAATCATTAGCTGATGTGATATTACCTGTGCATCCGAGGGAATTTCCTTATATGTGTGAAAAAGATAACGGGATACTTTCATACATCTCTCCTTAAAATAGAAGTGATATTTATCAGATTACAGAGAAATCATCAATACTAAAATTACTTCTCTGCACCAAACCTGATAATTTGCCTTTCAGACCGTCAAAATCATAAGATTCGGAAAAAAGCCTGATTTCAAAGAAATGTCATTTAGGTCCTTTTGAGGATAATTTATGTTATTTTGTGTTGCTTTTTATAAATTACTTGTGTAGTATAAAAAGCCGTATTAAGAGGTTCTTATATTATGAAAAGAATAAGCGTTATTGTACTATTACTTTTATTTCAGATATTATCCCTGCCGCTTTATGCAGCCAATATCATTGGTTTTTCCGAAGAGCAGGTCAAGGATTTCTTTGTCAATAATATGCAGGGGTGGGAGTTCAACGGCAAGGGGTTCAAGAATCTCGAATACAAGAACAAGGACTACAACTTCAAGATCAAGATATATATTGACCCAAATGTAATAGGCGCACAGTTTCTGGTAGACAATCTTGACGTAGATAAGGTCCCCGAAGGCAAAGACAAAGACCTCAATATGAAGAAAATGTATCACATAGAAGACAAGAAACTGAAGCCCGTTCTGAAAAAACTCTTCAATTCGGACAAGATCGTGCTTACCCCGATGGAATCCGATGCATACTTCACAAAGGCTCAGGAGACAGGCGGTCAGATAGGCGAAGGCAAGAACCTTCTGCCATACAAGGAATTTTCTGTAATGACTCTTCCCAAAGAGAAATACAGAATAAGAACCAAAATTACAGTGGGAAGGACCTACTGACCAATGAAAGGAGGTGAAAGAAACCTTAAAGTTATAATGTTCTATGAGGGCAAAAAAGTTTTTAACCTTTAAAAGGAGGTAGTAATGAAAGGTAAGTTATTGGGCATTTTATTAACAATGGCGATTTTTGGTTTTCTCTTCGCAGCCTGCGGAGGTGACGGAGATGGCGGGAGTACCCCGACCGACACAGCCGGACAGGATGTATCACTGACTGATACCAACGGCGGCGGCTGCAAAAAAGAGAACGAAGCCTGCGATGACAACAACAAATGCTGTGACGAGTATACCTGTGTCGAAGGCAAGTGCGTCTCCTGTCTCAAGGAAGGCGAATCTTGTCTTGAAGACAACGAATGCTGTCAGTCACCCAGTGCACAGTGGTGTAACTTCGACGGTGTCTGTGCAAAGTGCGAAAAGGTTGGCGGAAGCTGTGAGACCGATGATGACTGCTGTCCTGCGGCAAAAGGGCAGAAACCCATTATCTGCAAATCAGACAAGAAGTGCGGCGCAATCTGCCAGTCCGATAAGGACTGCGAGGCTGAAAACAAGGTTTGTGACCTTGTAGCCGGTGAATGTGTTGCCCCTGCCTGCTCTTCTGACGAAGAATGTACACCCAAGAAGTGTATTGCAGGAAAGTGCGGAGACTTCTCGGAGACCCCGGACAAATGCGCAATCACCTCAAAAGTCAGCACAATCTACAAAGGCCAGAAGATTCAGCTCCACGCAATTGCCTATAAGGGCACAACAATCATTCCGTGGCAGACCTTTACCTGGACTTCCTCGGTACCGGCTTCAGTAGCAGTAGACGCAAACGGCGTTATCACAGGCGGAGATTCAGCGGGTGTATCAAAGATTTCTGCAAAAGTCGGAAGTATTGACTGCGAAAACACCCTCAACGTAAAGAATCTCCTCAACACGGACAGCGGCAATGTCAGAGTAGTAGTCCTCGACCAGAAGACAAGAAAACCGGTTGAAGACGCAACGGTTGTAATCGGTGACAAGTCACCGGTCGTAACAGATGCCACCGGTCTTGCAGAGGTCGTAAGTGGTCCGGCTGATGTACACGTCTTCCACGCGAACTACTCATACGTATCAGTAATCGGCGCAAACAAGAGCGACTATGTAATCTATCTCCCGCCCAAGGCCGACATCAACAAGGCAGGCGGATTCAGAGGCAAATTTGACTTCTCACAGCTCAAATATCATTCAATAGAGCTTGGTATTGCCGGTTGCAGCGTTGCAGGAGACCTTCTGAATTTCGACCTCAATACCATTGTTGGTGAGATGCTTGCCGAAAGCATTGTCCTGACAGAACCGACAGCCGTCGATGAGTGTATATCACTCCCGTCAGGTCTTGTGGCTACCGCAAAGAAATATGGCATCAATGACCTGATTCCGAAAAACTACAGGGTAGCCTGCGAGGAAGGCTTCAGGTCAGCATGGGGACTCGGCGGTGGTCTCTCAGATTCAGAGATTACAGCCCTCATCAACCTGCTTTCACCGATTATTTCAAGCGGCGATGACCTCAACATCGGTCAGCTCCTTGCATCGATTCTCCCGCTCTTCAACAAATTCAGCCACGGCTCAGCCTCGGCACTCAAGGTCGAACTCATCCCGACAATCGATACACCCAACGGAGAAGGCAAGTGTGCAAGCAAACCGATCTCCGACAAACCGAAGATTCCTGATTTCGACAAATTCCCGCAGGTCAATATGACACTCACAATGAAGCTCCTCCTCAAGACGGTATTCGATATGCCGACACTCCCGATTCTGCGCGGTGCATATTTCGGCGGTCTGATTGGATTGGGTGCAATGTATGTTCCTGAGATGGGCGTTGTTCCGATGGGTCTCACTGCCGGAACAGATACCGATGACCCGAAGGTACCGGGCGACGGCAAGATCAACAAGCCGACCAACAATCCGGACAACCTCGTTGATGGTCAGCTTATGCTCAGAATGGCTCCGGCCTACAACGGATTCGAGACCAACTCTTACGTCTATGCATTCCTCGCAATCGACTTCAACAACTTCGGCGGCGGAACAGAGAATGCTATTACAGCCATAATCAAGATGACCAACAAGGTAGAGAAGACATATAATCTCTCATCCGAGAAATTCCTTGGCTTCCCCGAAGGCGGTGATGGTTCATACTTCGACAGAACAAGTATGAAGATCAAGACACAGGTGGTCGACGGCGCTTCATTCTACAGATATGCTATCGAGACCGATAACGGCAATGGCTGGTTCATCTATATGGCTCCGACAAAGGTTGGGACAGAATTTGCGATACCTGCCATCCCGAACGGTTTCGGCGCAGTTAAGGCTGATTCAGACCTCACCATCCACTCAATCAAGCTGACAGCCGGATGGACATTCGAGGATATCGTTGCAGCCGGCGGCAAGGGCTCAATGGCAGACCTTATGACACCTGTCGAGAAATTCAGCACCATCAGCTGCATCAAGAAACTCAAACCCGAGGATGCAGACTACACCAAGAAGTGCGGCGGCGATGTCAAGGCTCCTGCCTGTGCACCTGTCTGCGAACTCAAGTAAAATCTGATTCTTAACATCAGATACCACAGAGGCACCCATACGGGTGCCTCTTTTTTTTACTTGAACTTTTTCCATTTGCAAAACCTGATTTTTCATAATAAGAGCGGCTTTTACCTTTATTAAGTGAGGAACTATGTCAGATTCAGTTCAATCAGTTGCATGGTATCGCCTGCCTTTCTATTATATGAAAAGGCTATACGACTGGGTACTTCACTGGGCGGAGACACCATACGGTGCACCAGCTCTTTTTCTGATAGCCTTTGCAGAATCCTCTTTCTTTCCTATACCTCCGGATGTCCTGCTTATTGCCCTCTGTCTGGGAATGAGGAACAGGTCATTCTGGTTTGCATTGATCTGTACCGCAGGCTCAATACTCGGAGCATTCCTCGGATACTACATCGGATTTGCCCTTTGGGAAGAACTGAACCTGAAGGCCTTCTTCTTTAAGTATGTCTTTTCAGAAGAAGTATTCAATATCGTTGTTCAGAAATATCAGGATAATGCAACACTTGCTGTATTTACAGCGGCATTTACCCCGATTCCCTACAAGGTTTTTACTATTGCCGGCGGTGTGTGTAAAATATCTGTCCTGTCGCTCTTTCTGGGCTCGCTGGCAGGACGGGCGGGAAGGTTCTTTCTTGTTGCAGGGCTTATCTACATATTCGGACCTCCGATAAAGAGATTCATCGACAAATACTTTGACCTGCTCGCCATAGTATTCACAATTCTGCTGATCGGCGGGTTCGTTGTCGTGAAGAAACTTATGTAAGATTTTCAAAGATTAAAAATATATCGCATCTACAATTTATATTGCATTTTCATTTTATTTTACCTATAAAAATACTGTCATTTTGGAAAGGAGTTATTCAGAATGAATAATAAATATCCGGAGACAGAACTTGTAAGTCAGGGACACCTTGCATGTCAGGGATGCGGAGGTGCGCTTGCAATGAGACTAACCCTTAAAGTTATGGGAGAAAAGACAGTGGTCGTTGTACCGGCCTGCTGCTGGTCTGTCATAAACGGACCCTTCCCCTATTCAGCAGTCAAAGTCCCGTTTATGCATACGGCGTTTGAGACAGCTGCAATTGCCGCAACAGGAGTCAGGGCATCTCTGGATATGCAGGGCAAAACCGACATTCAGGTGCTGGCATGGGCCGGAGACGGCGGTACATTCGACATAGGTTTTCAGGCATTGTCGGGCGCCGCAGAGAGAAACGAGAACATTATTTATATCTGTTATGACAACGAAGCATATATGAATACAGGTATTCAGAGGAGTTCCGCAACCCCTCAGCTCGCATGGACTACCACTACACCATCCCAGACCCCCAAGGCCGAACGCAAAAAGAATATGATAGAGATTATGGCTGCCCACAGAATTCCGTACACAGCCACAGCAAACGTAGCCTATCCCGAAGACCTTATGAGAAAAGTAAAGACCGCAATGGGTATTAAGGGAATGAGATTCATTCACATACTCGCCCCGTGTCCTCCGGGCTGGAAGATATCCTCTGATTACTCAATCAAAATCGCCAGGCTGGCAACCGAATCGAAATACTTCCCTCTCTATGAGATTTACAACGGTGAGGAATATGTCATCAACTACGAACCCAAAGGCGTTCCTGTAAAAGAATATATGAAACAGCAGGCCCGCTTTTCTCATATCAGTGACGAGGAATACAAGTTGTATCAGGAGTTCGTCGACAGAGAATGGGACAGACTGAAACTCAAGGTAACTATGAATGAGCTCCTGAAGAAAAGGAGCGCATCCTCCTGATCCCTTAATGGAATCATTCGTAATAAATTTTGTCGAGAGCTACCTTATCATAGGAGTCTTCCTGCTCCTCTTTATGTGCGGACTCGGTGTCCCTATTCCCGAAGATATAATTCTGATAACCGGAGGATATATAGCATATCTGTATCCGGATAGCGTAAATATCTATTTGCTTATACTGGTTTCATACTTTGGTGTAATGCTCGGTGATTCCACCATATTTTTTCTCGGGAAATATCTGGGGCCGCAGGTAATTACCCTGCCGGGGTTCAGACGGATTTTTACCGGCAAAAGGGTTGCGACACTCACCCAGTATTTCATAAGCCACGGGGCAAAGATACTCTTTTCGGCAAGATTTATGCCCGGCATCAGATCAACTATATTTCTGATAGCAGGAATGACAGGGACCTCATTCTTCAGGTTCTTTCTATTCGACGGTCTCGCTGCAATACTCTCTGTACCGGCGCTCGTCTATCTGGCATTCCATTTCGGTGAACAGATCGACCACCTCAAGGTATATATAATCAGGATGAAAGAGGCAGCTGCCGTAGTAATTATAGCAGCAGTTATTATCTGGATTGTAATAAGAAGATGGACCAAGAAGAAAGAGACCTACTACATCGACAAGGAAGAGGAGAAGATTGTTGAAGATGAACGAGGGTAAGAGAATATTTCTGTTAAGGAAGTTCGACCTGAAAAATATCCGTGAAAGATTTGAAGAAATAGGAGTACATCCTGCCGGCATCAGAATAATGAGCAGCAAATTCAGTCTCTTCGTATTCTACCTGACAGGACTGACATCTCCCGAGTGCAACATACTGAAACAGGAGGCACTCGCCTGCGGTGCAGAGGCAGCTGTGCCTATGAGGGCTGTCGAATGCAAATCCAGAAAATGCAATGTGCTGCTTTCAGGTACCGGCAAAGAACTCAGTCTGCTGTCAAAAAAGCTAAAATCTGAACCTTTCTTCCTGAAGGAAATCGGCAAGGAGATCGAGAAGATACTTAATGAACAGAAAAGGCCTCTCTTCAGGATTGCCGGGAACAGGGTGCTCAAATGCGATGACAGACCGCTCATTATGGGTATATTAAACATTACACCGGATTCCTTCTCAGACGGAGGTAAATATTTCAGTGCAGACGATGCTATCAGGCACGGGATAGAATTATCCGAAAAGGGGGCAGATATCATCGACGTAGGCGGTGAATCCACGAGACCCGGCTCAACAGGGATTGATGCAAGGGAAGAAATAAAGAGGGTAATTCCCGTAATAAAGGCACTTGAGCGCAGAATCAAGACTCCGATATCGATAGATACTACAAAATCGGAAGTCGCAAAGGCGGCTCTTGATAACGGAGCCTCTATCATCAACGACATCTCAGGACTGGGATTCGACCCAAAAATTGCAAAAATTGCAGGTAAATCCGGTTGCGGTCTCATACTGATGCATATCAGAGGCAGACCACGAGATATGCAGAAGGGAGAGATTTATTATAAAAACGTCATTACAGAGATTACAGATTACCTCGAAAAATCGATTCATACCGCTTTGAATGCAGGAGTAAATTTCGAGAATATCGCCGTTGACCCCGGTATAGGATTCGGAAAACGGCCCGAGCATAATATTCGTATAATTCAGGACCTGCTTGCCTTCAGAAGCCTGAAAAGACCCGTACTTATCGGTGTTTCCAGAAAATCCCTTCTGGGATTTATAACAGGGAAGGAAATACCAGAGAGGGAGGATGCCACAACAGCCATCCATACTATTCTGACTATGAGCGGTGCGGATATCCTGAGAGTCCACAACGTAAAGGCAACTATGGATGCAATAAAGGTAGCCAGAGCACTCTAAAAAAATATTTATTTGCAAAAAGAATCAAAATGTATTATTAGGGGCTTAATAATATGTAATCTGAAGGGTATTATGTCTAAAGAGATATTTCTTGTCGAAGATGATATTGACCACGCTGAACTCATTACAACTTTTCTGAAAGTCGACGGCATCACCAACGAAATCGTCTGGTTCAAGGATGCGGAAAGTTCGATAGAAAGGCTTAATGAAATAGAGCATAAAAACGATATAACCGGCAACATAATTCCTGCACTCATTATAATCGACCTAAAACTACCCCGGATGGACGGTTTTCAGCTCATTTCCCACATAAGAAATATTGACAAATTTTCAAAGATACCTATTATAGTTATATCCTCGTCCTCCCAGCCATCGGATATTTCAAGGGCTCTGGAACTCGGAGCCGAGGAGTTTATTAATAAGCTGGCAGAGATGGACAAACTTGCCGGCAGAGTCAAAGGATACATCTGATTATGGAAATTCTTTCAAGCACAAACGGACTTATATTATTTCTGCTTGCTCTCTTTCACCTCATCTATATGTTCTTTTCGGGAAGCAAATCCATAATGAGATATATAGACATTGTGGCTTTGCTTTTCGGGCTCGCATTATGGCAGTACCCGGAAAAGATACACGCAATTATCAAGGTAATATTCCACACATCTCAATAAAACCGGAATAATATTCTTCCTGTCCAGTCGTCGTTATCTATCTAGCAAAACATACAGACCTGTAACCCCAGAAAAGCTAAATCAAACACCAATGTTATATGCTCTACTATGTCTTTTATAGGATTTATAGGATTCTTCCTGTCTGACTATACCAAAATCATTACTTCCTAAAAATCAGTTTTCAAAATTCAGGTAAAATGCCTTATTGGTGCCGGTTATACCTCGTTATAACCAATTGATATTGTTAACATTTTTATAAGCCCACAATTTTTCAGGAGGCACAGACAGATTGTCAGATTACCCTTTTCAATGAATAACCAAAAAGATATTCTGCAGCAAAATCATATCAATCAGAAAAATCATTCACTGCATTTCAGATATACCGGATATTCCCTGTCTTTGCTACTTGTATCACCAACCTGTTTATCTGAATTATCTCCCCAGCATACTACCCCGCCGCTCTTTAGCAGTGCACAGGTATGCTTTCCGCCTGCCTCAACCGCTATGAATCCGGAATCAGTCCACTCTACTCTAACGGGTTTTGGCCTGTTTGATGTGCTGTTATCCCCGATCTGACCTCTGTCATTATCACCCCAGCAGTTTATATCTCCTGTCTCAAGGAGTGCGCAGGTGTGCGAACCACCTGCAGAGATTTTCTTAACGACGCTGCTTAACCCTGTCACATCAGTGGGTTCCCGCCGCTCTGACATAGTCCCGTCCCCGACCTGTCCTGACGAATTTGCTCCCCAGCACTTCACCCCGCCGTTTTTCATCAGCGCGCAGGTGTGATTATGACCGGCAGAGACAGATAGAACCTCTGTATTCAGCCCGTTTACTTCAACAGGCAGCTTTTCTTTGTCTGCACCGCCCCCAAGTTGTCCGGCATAATTAAATCCCCAGCAGAAAAGACTGCCTGAAGACAAAACTGCACAGGTGTGAAAATATCCCGATGAGATATTCTTTACAGACCCGCTAAGATTCTGGACATTGACAGGTTCAATCCTGTCTTCGGTACTTCCGTCACCTATCTGTCCGAACGTATTATACCCCCAGCATTTTACTCCGCCGCTTTTCAGCAGTGCGCAGGTGTGAGAATCTCCGGCAGAAACAGAGACAGCATCCTCAATCCCCTTTACAGCAACGGGAGTCGGTCTTTCTTCCCTTGTTCCATCTCCTATCTGTCCGTGTTCATTATTCCCCCAGCAGTATATCTCACCTGTTTCAAGGAGCGCACAGGTGTGCATACCACCGGCAGTGACCTCCCTGACAGTATTCTTCAATCCCCTGACATAAACGGGATCAGACCCGGGGACTGCCGTCTTCCCGTCTCCAAGTTCCCCATATTCATTATCACCCCAGCATTTCACACTACCGTTTTCGAGCAGGCCACAGGTGTGAGAATTTCCGGCAGAAACAGAGAGAATCTTTTTGCCACCGCACAATCCTTTTTCTGCGTCACTTTCCGGATTCACACAATACTTTTCAGTACTGCAGACCATGCCCTCTGGGCAGTTACTACTGCTGTTACACCTGATCTTTTCGAGCTCACAGGTGTACAGGCAGAAAGATAACAACAGGGATATCAAATTCATTCTGCACTTTTGTATTCTGCAAAACATATTAAAACAGCTCAAAAAAGACTTCCTTATCTTGCACCTGTGATTTACTCATTGCACAGGACATTCACAGGTTTTGTCCTCTGTAATCCTGTACCGTCCCCGATCTGTCCGTATGCATTCCAGCCCCAGCACATAATCCCGCCCTGTGAAAGCAATGCGCAGTTATGTTTCTCGCCGGCACACACATTCTTTACACCTGATTCAAGGCCGAAAACATCATTAGGTTTCCTTGCCTCTTTCGTACTGCCTATTCCTATCTGACCGTTCTCATTATCCCCCCAGCATTTAACACTACCCGCCAACATAAGTGCACAGGTGTGATATCCTCCTGCTATAACTGTCCCTACCCCGGCATTGAGACCAGACACATCAACCGGAAGAGGCTGATTAGTCGTACTTCCGTCCCCTATTTGCCCTGTATCATTTCTTCCCCAACACTTTACCCCGTTGTTTTCCGTCAGAACGCAGTTATGCGAACCACCGGATGAAATCTGCCTGACACCAAAGGTCAGATTACTTACAGAAACCGGCTCATTTCTGCTGATTGTTGTGTTATCACCTAACTGACCGTAATAATTATCACCCCAGCACCTAACGCTGCCGTTTTTCAGCAGTGCACAGGTATGATAATATCCTGCAGAAATCATCTCAACTCCCTCTTTAAGACCTGAGACATCGACCGGAAGAGGCTGATGAATCGTACTCCCGTCTCCTATCTGCCCTACGTCATTTCTTCCCCAGCACTTCACCCCGCCGTTTTCCAGCAGAACACAATTATGTGAAGCACCGGATGAAATCTGTTTGACAGCGGCATTAAGATTACTTACAGAGACAGGTTCGATATGAGTGGTAGTGGTGTTATCCCCCAACTGACCGTATTCATTATCTCCCCAGCATTTAACCCCTCCGTTCTTCAGCAGTGCACAGGTATGACGAAGACCGGCCGAGACAGAGAGAACCTCTGACTCAAGACTGATTACATAAGCAGGTTCAGGCAGAAACTCACTAACCCCGCCGTTCCCTGTCTGACCCCTGTCACTATTCCCCCAGCACTTAACCCTTCCGTTCTTCAGCACGGCACAGGTATGATACAAACCTGCCGTAACAGAAACTGTATCACCCGTCCAGCAGGTCTTTACTGATGTATCTTCCGGTTCGACACAATAACTCCCCTCCCCGCAAACCATACCCTGAGGGCAGTTATTGTCTGTTCTGCATCTTATTTTATCGAGCGTGCAACCCCCTACAACAACCATTACTAAAAGAATAAAAGGCCTTTTATCCATAGCAATACCGGCAGAAATTATCGGATATCATTTGTCCAGAAAGAGTTCTGTGTAATCATCTTTGAGAAGATTCTGTTCTGACAGTCTGAAGAGCTGAATAAGTTCAGATATCAGTGCGGCTTTCTTAATGGCATCATTTTCGGACCAGGTACGGCTCTTTACCTCGATGAAATATCCGCCGTCTTTCGGATTAGTAATCTCATCCACATTTACGGCAAAATCTATACCCTTGTACAGAATTCTGAATCTCTTCCTCTTCTTGTTTATCTCGAATATTCTGTCCGGCTGAAAATATTCCCTGTAAAATCTGAGTGATTTATCGGCTATCGACGAGAAGCAGCTGCCGGAGAGAAGAACAAAATTGGGGAACTCCTTCTCATATGCCCGGTCAACGAGCGTAAGGGTATATATAGTCTCTATCAGTTTGCCGTTTTCGGTAACTTCATCCTCCCTGTATCTTATCTTGGCAGTTGAATTATTAAAAAGCAGATAAGTATCGAACTGGTCTCTCGTAGATTTCCTTATAAGTTTTATATTTTCGTTCGAGATTATCTCATCGATATTGACCGGCCCGTCCACCCGGGTCTTCACCTGCACCTCAAAGGTCTCTTTCCACTCGATACCTCCGATGGCAAGCAGTTTATCGACCAGACTCGACTCCCGTTTGTGCATAAATGCCGTGATTTCGCCCGAAAGTGACTCGATATGCTTGAGGATATAATCCTCGTCCATTGTCAGAATCTTCTTGTCAAGCATAATGACCTTACCGTCAATAATGACATCATTCACATCGGAGGATTTTGCTGCATAGACTATCCTCGAATATATGCTGTCAGAAAGAATATTATACTGGGGAATATTGTGCACGCCGCTCAGGTCAATTGTAATAAGGTCAGCCCGCTTACCCACCTCAACAGAACCTATGACCTGGTCGAGTCCAATAGCCCTTGCCCCTTCAATAGTTGCCATTTGAACGACCTTTTTGGCCGGCACGACGGTAGGATTATACAGAATCCCTTTAGGAAGCAGAGCGGTAAGCCTCATCTCCTCGATGATGTCGTGGTCATTATTCGAGCCTGCCCCGTCTGTACCTATCGCTACATCTATTCCGTTCTCTATCATACGGGCAACCGGGGCAATCCCGCTCGCCAGCTTCAGATTGCTCGTGGGATTGTGAGCCACACCTACACGATGTTCTGCAAGTATCTTCATATCCTTTTCATTAATATGGACACAGTGGGCAGCAATGGTTTTTGCCTCAAAAAGCCCCAGATTATCCAGATACTCCACAGGGGACATTCCCCACTCTTTCCTTGCATTCTCTACCTCGAAGGCAGTCTCCGAAACATGTATAAGTACGGGTATATTGTAATCCTCGGCAATCTTTCTGGCCTCTTTAAGAATGTCGGGCGTACAGGTATACGGCGCGTGAGGTGCTATCGCGGGAGTAATGAGTCTGTGTCCGTGCCACTCCTCTATAAATGCCCTTGCATACTTGAATCCGATATCATAGGAAATGGCATCCGGCGACGGGAATTTCAGAACAGTCTCCCCGCATATACCTCTCATTCCAAGCTCCGATGCCGCTCCTGCGATCACATCCTCGTAGTAATACATATCCACGAAGCAGGTAGTACCGCTCTTGATCATTTCAAGTGCGGATAAGAGCGAACCCCATCTGCAGAACTCCTTGTTGACAAAATTCTTTTCGACCGGAAAGATGTATCCGTATAGCCAGACATCCAGCCTGAGGTCATCTGCGATTCCCCTGACCAGACTCATTGGGAGATGGGTATGTGCATTTATCAGACCCGGCATCACCACTCTTCCGGTGCAGTCAATAATAGTAGAGGCATTATAGAGGCTCAATGCATTATCCCCTATATACCTTATCTCTCCGTCCAGAATAGCAATATCTGCCCTGCCAAGTATCCTCTCTTCCCTGTCCATCGTAAGAACTGTTCCGCCCTTAAGAATAATATCTGCCTTCTGCTGCATCTTTCACCTGCCTGATTACAAAATTTTTACAACATAAGAGAATTATTTTGCAGGCTGCTGTGGAGTCTGCTCTTTCTTCCCTTCAATAAATTCATCGTTGAGTTTTACATTCCCGCTCTCTCTCAGACCTTTCAGGAAGTTCTGATACATCTCATTCCGCTTAATTGTGGCAAGTCTTGCCTTAAGGGACTCTTTGACCTCCTCGAATGTACGGGACTGCGGAGGTATCTTCTTGATAAACTTTATTACGTGATATCCCTGTGATGTCTTGACCGGACCTATAATTTCGTTTGGCTTCTTGGCAGAGAATGCGGCCTGTGCAATATCCGGCCTTGCTTCACGTGTAAAGGGCGGCAGGTCACCGGAACGGCTCTTCGTAAACTGGTCAATGGAGAGATTTGCCGCGAGCGTCCCGAAATCCTCGCCCTTCTTTAATCTTGCAATTATATCCAGTGCATCCTTCTCCTGAGCCAGAACCATATCCAGAATCTTTACCTGCTCGGGGGTATTAAATTCCCTGTCGTGTTCCTTGTAATATTTCTCGGCATCTTCATCCGATATTTTGATATCTTCCTTGATGATATCCTTCTGAATGAACTCAGTCATAAGCTGTCTCTTGTAATTCTCTATCCTGTTGACATACTCCGGATTCTTGTCCAGTCCGCGTTTGGCAAACTCCTGTTCTATAAGCCTTGTATTGACAAGTGTGTCAATGATGTACTTCTTCCCCTGAGGTGAATTTGCCCACTCCCTCTGACCCTGCGGGAGAGTATTGACATATTTTTCAAAATCGTCCTTCGTAATCTCCTCCGGACCCACCACGGCGACGACATTCTGACTTATGCCGGCCTTGCTTTTTGCCTGCTGTTTTATCATTCCCGGCTCCTGAACCTTCTCTTCATCCTTCTCACTGCAGGCAAACAGCAGAAAAGAAAATGCTGCCAAGAAAAACAATGCAAATACTCTCTTCATAAGTGAAACCTCCTGACTTTAAATCACAGGTTTTGACGAGATAACACAACTTATATCAGCCGTCAAGGTTATACTCTGATTCTCCAGTACCTCTATGAGAAGTTCCTTAATTCTGTTCGTAATCTCCTCCCAGTTAGGAAGAGAAGAGACAGAATATTTAAAGAGGGGCAATATGATAAAATAGAAATACGGCATTTCCATAATTGTGGCACCGCTCTCGAATGTTATGGATACACTCCTCTTCTCCGACCTGATAACATCCAGTCCGAAAGAGGAGAAGACCTGCTGTATCTCGTCCTCTCCGATGAGGTTGTTTATTGCCTCCTCAACCGCAATCACATACGGATTTTCATCAAGTGTTCTGGCAATATCCAGAAAATGCCTGAAGAAATCCCCGAAGGCACCCTTGTTTGCAAAAGTGACCGCAAATGCCCCTCCGGCTACCAGATAATCCTTGATTTTATCAATATTCTTTCCGGAATGTTTGTTTATATTGGAGTTGGAAAGAAAGACATAGTCAAAGACACCCTTATCAAAGTTGGAGAGTTCGGAATCTTTCTTGAAATAGATAACGTTCTGAAAAGGTAGGGTTGCCTCCATTGCAAAATTCAGCATATCCCTCGAAGGGTCAATTGCTATTATAGAACTCTTGTCCGGAACCCTCTTTGCAAGTTCATAGGTGAGATATCCGTTGCGGCAGTTTATCTCGAGGGCCTTGACCGGTACTCTGGGTTTGTCAAAGAGCTTCAATATCAGATTGGAATGCTTCTTCTGCCAGATAGGGAATATCAGCTGATTGTAGACCTCGATAATATTTCTGCCCTTTTGCTCCATATCGTAGGGAATAATAATAATTTTCCCCCCCAAAAGCAAGAGATTTCATTTGACATTTTATGATATCAAAGTAGAATCACCTCTGCCATTTTTAAGGGAATTTTTATGAATATCGAAGAGAACAAAAAAAGATTACTCGAATTACTCAAAACCCTCTCTTTTCAGAGACGGGAGATAATTCTTGCCTCCGGCAGGAGGAGCAATTTTTACATTGACTGCAAACAGACGGCCCTGACACCGGAAGGCCTCTTTCTAATCGGGAATATCTTCCTCAAAATGATAGGAGACATAGGCGAAAAGGTCGACGGAATAGCCGGTGTCACGCTCGGAGGTGACCCGCTCGTATGTGCAACCTCGTATGCGAGTTTTCTCGAAAAAAAGGACCTGCCGGCCCTTATCATAAGAAAGGAACTCAAGGGACACGGGACCGAGGTTTATGTCGAAGGCAAGAAGAATGTCCCCGAAAAGGCAAAGGTCGTAATACTTGAAGACGTAGTTACCACCGGCGGCTCAACACTCAAGGCCTGCGAAAGGGTAAAACAGGAAGGTCTCGAGGTAGCTTATATTATCTGTCTTGTAGAGCGTGAGGAAGGCGGCAGGGAGAATGTCGAGGCAGCCGGTTACAGATTATATCCGGTTTTTCAAAAGAGAGACTTTATCAGCGATGAATAAGACTGCGGTTTTACTCCTGTCAATAATACTTTTTCTCTCCTGTGCGGGTGTGGGGTATGATTCCGGAAAGCTGAAGAATCTCCACAGCGCACTTGCAACTGAGACCCGCAAGGCCTCGATTTACGACGGTTTTCAGAGCCGCGCCTTTTTCAAGGTCATCTACCGCTCATCGGAAATCAGGAAGAAATATGTAGATTCAGTAGCCGAAGTAGACAGCCTTACGGAGGCAGAAAAAGAGACCCTCCTCTCAAAAGAGATGGATGAAGAGAAAAAGTACTTTGAGTTCTGTGTAGTATTGTCGACTACAGAGTTCAAGGCAAACGACCTGAGTATGAAAAATTCCCTATGGAGAATATTTATGGAAGATTCATCCGGCTTCAGAATCTATCCGTCAGAGATAAAGGAGATTAAGCCCGACCAGAAAATCAAACTGCTCTATCCGGGAGTATCCCGTTTCGGAAAATTCTACCATATAAAGTTCGAAAAGAAAGACAGGACAGATATCAAAGGGATGAACCTTGTATTCTCGAGCATCCTCGGAAAGGCAGTATTCAGCTACTGAATCTATTCTTATGGAAACACTCTTTAAGGTAATATCATACTACATACCTCTTCTGCTTTCGATAACAATACACGAATATGCACACGCACTTGTTTCAAACAGACTCGGAGACGATACAGCAGAGAGATTCGGCAGACTTACCTTAAATCCCCTTGCCCATATTGATATACTCGGCACTGTTATTATGCCCATAATGGGAATCCTCTCAGGTCTCCCGTTTTTCGGCTGGGCAAAACCAGTCCCGTTTAATCCGCTCTTCTTCAGCCGCAATATCAGTATGAGAAAAGGAATTATGTATACTGCGCTTGCGGGTCCTGTAAGCAATCTCATATTTGCCGTTTTAATGATTGTTCTGGGAAGGATGATTCTCTTTCTGATTCCCAATACCAGTTCACATATTTTCAGGGCACTCTTTCTGCTGGTTGTTAATACAATGCAGGTAAACATCGGCCTTTTTCTCTTCAACCTTCTGCCGGTTCCTCCCCTCGACGGAAGCAAGATTCTCTACGGGATACTCCCCGAAAACAGAATGTATATCATCGAGTTTCTCGAAAAATATTCATTTGTCCTGTTTATAGCTATAATAATCTTTGCCGGCGATATAATCGGTCCGGCCTTTGTTGCATTAACACGGTTTTTCTTTCATCTGATGGGTATTTCAATCTGACGGAGGAGATATGAAAAAGAGAGTTCTCTCAGGAATGCAGTCAACCGGCAAACTCCACATCGGGAATTACCACGGAGCGCTTGAGCACTGGGTCAGGCTTCAGGATGATTACACCTGTTATTTCTTTGTTGCAAACTACCACTCACTCACAACACTCTATCAGAACTCAAAAGAGGTCTACGAAAACTCGTTTCAGGTTGCAATAGACTTTCTGGCCGCAGGTATCGACCCCGGGAAATCTGTTCTTTTCATCCAGTCACTGGTGCCCGAGCATACAGAACTCCATCTGCTCCTCTCGATGTTCACCCCCATATCATGGCTCGAGAGAGTTCCGAGTTACAAGGAGAAGATAAGTAACATAGAATTCGCGGACCTTACAACATACGGCTTTCTGGGCTATCCTGTGCTTCAGACAGCGGACATAATTCTCTACGACGCCCATTTTGTACCGGTAGGAGAAGACCAGCTGCCTCATCTCGAACTTGCAAGGGAAATTGCAAGAAGGGTCAACCACTACTACGGTGATATATTCATTGAACCTGCTCCGCTTCTGACCCCGTTTTCAAGGATACCGGGTATCGACGGGAGAAAGATGAGCAAATCATATGACAATGCGATTTTTCTGGGAGACAGTGACGAACAGATAAAGTCGAGGATTATGAATGCAATAACCGACCCGGCACGAATCAAAAAATCCGACCCGGGACACCCGGAGGTATGCAACATATTCGCCTACCACAGAATTTACAGCAGCGACATTCTCTCTCAGATAGAGAGCGAGTGCCGCACCGGCAAGAGGGGCTGCGTGGACTGTAAAAAGGAGTGTTTCCGGAATCTCACAACCGCACTCTCCCCTGTCAGGGAAAGAAGATTCAGAATCGAAAACCAGAAGGATTATATAAAAGACATTCTCAGAGAGGGCAGTAAAAAGGCGTCTTATTATGCCTCAGGTGTGCTGAACAGGCTCAGAGAAAAGATGGGAATAATGTTTTAGGGGCTTAAAATGTCAGACAGAAAAGAGAAGGACAACGAAAGAATAACGGACTCCGAGGAGTTATTATCCCTTCAGCCCTGCATAATCAAGTTCGAGGAATTTGAAGGCCCCCTTGACCTGCTGCTGCACCTTGTAAAGGAGAAAAAGAGAGACATACTCAGCATATCCGTTGCCTCGATAGTCGATGACTATATCCGGTATCTCGACCTGATGCGCAGCCTGAATATCGATATCGCCAGCGAATATTTAAAAATGGCCGCCACACTAATCCACCTGAAATCCAAGGCACTTGTCTATGAATCGCTTACCGAAGAAGAGGAACAGCTGCCGGAGGAAAAAAATATCATCGAGAGGATTCTGATATACAGACGGTTCAGGGATGCGGGGGCCGAACTTGCTCGAAGAAAGATGCTGATGCGTGATATCTTCATAAGAAGGGATATCAGGGAACTCAGCGAACTCGTGCCCGACGAAGTACCGGTTGAAAACGTAGATATAATAACCCTTATCAGACTTTACCGAGAGATATGTGACAGGAGCAACAGGGACTATTCCTACGAACTGACTCCCGAGAGAGTCTCCGTCTTATCGAGAATCTACGAACTGATCGAAATCTTCAAGGAGAAGGAGAATATCAGATTTCTGGATATGTTCTCAAGGCACGAGACAAAGATAGACATTATAGTGACGTTCCTTGCAATCCTAGAGATGGCAAGGCTCAGATTCATCAAACTTGTTCAGATGCAGAATGACGAGCTGTATATAAGTGCCAATCTGGGAGAGGGGATTATGGACGAGACCATTTTCAGACCTGATAACATAGATTACAAATGAGGTATACATTATGGACGAACAGAGAATAAAATCCGTAATCGAGAGCATACTCTTCGTTTCAGACCGTCCGGTTACCCCAAGGGATATAGCAGATGTATTAGGGGACGGCTTTGATGCAAAGGGTGTCAGAAAATATCTGGAAGAGATGATGGTCTCCTATGAAAACCAGAAAGGCGGAATATTTTTGAGGGAAGTCGCCGGGGGATTCCAGCTATACACAAATCCGGAGAACGCCGAATATCTTAAAAAACTGATTGATGTAAAGCCGTTCAAACTCTCCCGGGCTGCACTCGAGACCCTCGCAATCGTAGCCTACAGACAACCGGTAACGAAATCCGAGGTCGAGGAAATAAGAGGTGTCGATTCAACCGGCGCTATGCGTGTCCTTATCGAAAAGAAACTTGTAAAGATAGTCGGCAAAAAGGATGAACCGGGCCGTCCGTTCCTCTACGGAACGACAAAGGAATTTCTGGAATTCTTTGACCTGAAATCACTTGCCGAACTCCCGACATTAAAGGACCTCGAACAGATTGCAAAGGAGATCAATGAAGAGAGCGGCGCATCCGCAGTTCAGACGACACAGGCAGCACAGGAGATATTACAGAATCAGACAATCAGCAAAGAGGCTGTTCTGAAAGATGAAGATACAGGCAGCGAAGAGCAGGAGCAGATTCAGGAAGAGATGGCAGCATCCCAGTTCGAAGAGGCGCTCACAAGAATCGAACAGAGCAACAAATCTGTAAAGGAGAATCTCGGGCTCTCGGAATCAGAGAAAAGCGACACAACTGTAGAAACACATCAGGAAGATGGGTCAGAACCCGCAGGAGTGGAGAACCCGGTAAAGGATACCGGAGAGAAAGAGAATGAGGAATAGTTTTGTTATAGGCGTTGATATCGTATATGTCCCGAGAATAAATGAAATCATCTGTTCAAAGGAGAAAAACTCATTCTTAAAACGGTGTTTTTCACAAAAGGAGATAGACGAATTCCTTAAAAAAAGAGGAAGGGGGGCCGAATATCTGGCCGGTAGATTCGCCCTCAAAGAGGCACTCGTAAAGATTGCAGGAAACAGAAAGGGTATAAAATTTTCCGAGATATGCTGTCTCTCTTCGGGCAAAAGACCGTCACTCTCATTTTACGGAGAGACAAAAGGCGTATTCAGAAAATACGAAATATCCTTTTCAATATCTCACGACAACGAATATGCATTTGCTGTCGCAATCGGGAGGAGGAAGAGATGAGAGTATATACAACAAACCAGATAAGGGAATCTGACAAAACGACAATCGAAAAATATGGCGTCCCCTCTCACTCACTTATGGAGATTGCAGGACACAAACTCTTCGACGAAATATGTAAAGTAAGACCTGAGCCGGAAAAAGTACTCGTTCTGCTCGGCCGCGGCAACAACGGGGGCGACGGACTGGTGATTGCAAGATTATTTATCCTGAAAAAGATCAATACAAGTATCCTGCTGACAGAAGATGTCGAAAAATGCACTCCCGATTTCAGGAAGAATTTTGAGATACTTAAAAATGTCTCATCGGAGTTCCCCTTTCTCGAGATACTGAAATATGACCCGTCCGACACGGAATTACTGAGACTCGAAGCCAATGAATCGGACCTGATTATCGATGCCCTGCTTGGCACGGGGATGAAATCAGACCTCAAACCTCCTTACAGCACACTGATACCATTTATAAATTCTCTCAACCTGAAAGAGAAGATAGTCGCCGTAGATATCCCGTCGGGTCTGAATGCAGATACAGGTTCTCCTCTTCCTGATGCAGTAAAATCATCTCTTACACTTACAATCGGAGGAGGAAAGGCAGGTCTCTACTCATATCCCGCACCTGATTTTACAGGAGAAATAAGAATTGTTGACATAGGACTCCCGGTTGCGAATCTCTCAGACCCATATATCGAAATTACAGACGAGAAAATATTCAGGTCAAGACTCAGAAGAAATGATATAAATTTCCACAAAGGCAGCGGGGGCCACATAGGAATTATAGCAGGTTCAGGAGACCGTCCCGGTGCTGCCTACCTCTCTTCTCTTGGTGCATTAAGGGGAGGAGCCGGACTTGTCACACTCTTTTCGGAAAGAGAAGTTATTAATGGAGTGACCAGACTCTTTCCCGAGGTAATGACAGAGGAGACTGACTTTGATAATGACTCGGAGGAATATCTTAGTGAACTGCTCAGCGGGATAGATTCACTTATCATTGGTCCGGGATTATCAAATGAAAATACAGTCTTGAACTGGACAAAAAAGGTAATATCCTTCTGGGATAAGTATCTCGTTCTCGACGCAGAGGCACTGAGACTGATATCGGAGATGAAGTTCGACGAATCAAGGGTTGTGATTACCCCCCACCCTATGGAACTGTCCCGGATTATCAATACCCCGAAAGAGGAGATTCAAAAGGACAGAATCGGACACAGTATCAGATGTGCACAGCTTCTGAACACAGTTGTGGTCCTGAAAGGCGCAAGAAGTATTACCGCAAAACCGTCCGGGGACTTTACAATCAACACCAGCGGGAATCAGTTTATGGCATCCGGCGGAATGGGAGACCTCCTCTCGGGGCTTGCGGGCACGTTGGTATACCAGACGGGGTCGGCCTATGAAGGGGCAAGGATGGCGGTATATATTCACGGACTTGCGGCAGATATTGCCACAAAGAGCATAAAAGCCCCTCTTACTGCAACCGATGTAGCTCATTTTCTGCGAGAAGCGATGGAGAAGGCACAGATATATGAATGAGTTTTTATGCAAAACATACGAAGAGACTGTATCCCTCGGAGAAGAAGTCAGCAAAACTCTCAGAGGACGGGAGATATTCGGACTCTGCGGTGAACTCGGCTCCGGCAAGACTGCGTTCGTAAAGGGCGTTGCAAAAGGTCTAGGATATAACGGATATGTAAAATCACCAACCTTCACAATCATCAATCAGTATAATGCCGAAAGACTGAAACTGATTCATCTGGATATATACCGTCTCTCATCCTTTGAAGAACTTCTGCTCACCGGGTTCGAGTCATACATAAAAGACGACACAGTAATTATCATCGAATGGTTTGATAAATTTCCTGAACTCTCAGGAATCCCCCACATCAGAGTCGATTTCGAATACATAGACGAAACCACAAGAAGAATCAGATTCAGGGAAAATATTGCCGTTCTGACGAATAAACCCTAATTCTTCCGGCCAAGAATTTCGAGCTTCCTCTTGACCTTATCCGCCTCGTACTGATTACCCTGCTCTGTAAATATACTGAGAAACATCAGGTGAACTTCCCTGTCGAAGGGATTTATCCTCACCGCCCTTTCGAGCGTATCTATCGCCTTCTGGTAATCTTTAAGAGCCAGATACGCCCTCGAGAGGTTGACAAATGTGGAATAATAATCGGGATAAACATCCTTTATCCTCTCGAGAATCTCTGATGCCTCCTTAAACCGCTTTGCGTTTATAAGTGCAAAGGCCTTTCTGTTTTCGATATGCGGATTGACAGGACCTGATTTGGACGCCTTGTCGTACTCTATATATGCCGCCTCATACAGATTCTCTAAAAAGAGCAGATCTCCCAGCTTTACATATTTCATTGCGACGGCATCACCCAGATACTCCTTCTTCTTCCCATTCTTCGGTGCGGTCTCGTAATACAGATGCTCACCAGCCTGAGACTTCTGAATCCTCTTTGCAAGATATCTGAAGAACTCGTTCTCGAATCCCTTAAACGAATCAAAACCCAGCTTTTCAAAGATATAATCAATATCCTTTTTATCTCTCAGCATAGAGAGCAGGGACTTTACAAATCCTGCCCCGTTTTTTTTGTAAAGATATTCCGAGACCAAAAAGACCTCGGCAAAAGCCACTGCCGTATCCTCCTGCGAAGGCAGAAGTGCCATAGAGGGGTGTATCTGCTCGAATGTAACAAGATTCTTCTTTTCATATCTGTTTTTGAGAAGTGATAGCGTATCCGGTCTCAGGTCAGGCAATCTTCCGGGCGCATAGTGGTCGAAGTACCTCGCCAGTGCCTCGTGTATCCAGACCGGTGTCCGCTCGTATGTCACTGCGGAAATCATAAAGTGAATCAATTCGTGAACAGCGGTATTGACATAGTCGTAACCCTCAATCTGTGTTCTGGGAGAAGACATCATAATCTTGTTGAATTTTGTAACCGCAATAGTATTGGTCTTCTCTATCGCCTCGAGAGGGAGTGTGGTAAGCTTCTCGAGGTCACTCTGCTGACTGAGCAGTTCGATTCTTATCTTCTCCTTGGACTCATAACCGAAAACCGGAGCAAGAATCTTAAGGCCCGTTTCAAGTCCCTCTGCCAGATATTCAAGATAGACCTCTTCCTTTTCATCAGGATACAGAAAGACAAAATGAGCGGTCTCATATCTTTTGAATTTGGATGTAAGATTATATGCGTTGATTGCGCAGTTTGCCACATAATCCCTGTCTTTTAGTAATGAAAAGTTTTCAAAAGCCTCCTTATATCTTCCTCTGTAAAAATCAAGTTTTCCCCTCAGATACGCCTTTTCCGGCGGCTGTACACTGGTTTTATCAATGAGCCTTTCGGCCTCACCGAGTCTCAGTTCGTCGATCAGATTATCTACTTCCTGAAAAGTAATATATTCCGACGCATAGGCAGAAAAAGAAAACACCATCAGGAATAAGACTCTCACTTGATTATCTCCTCATAATACCTTCTTATAAACTCCTCATACCCCTTTACCTCATCCTCCTGTAGGGCCTTGAGTATCTCCTCCCTCAGTCTCTCCTTTGGCCTGAAATCCTCTTTTCTGGGCATCTTGACCTCAGCCGTCCTGAATTTCTTCTTCTCTCCCTCTCCCTCCTCTTCTTCACCCTGAGCCATCATCTTCGAACGTCTCGACTTCATTTTCGAAATCTCCCTCTTGGCATCATCCAGTTTCGAAATACTGTCATCTGCATTCGAACGTGCAACCGGCACATCACCGTTCTTCATTGACGAAGAAGAGAGCCCCATACTGTTTTTTGCCGCATTTATATCATTATTGAATTTCTCGAAACTATTACCGAACTCCGAAAAGAGTTTCTGGGATTTCGATACAAGTTCCTCCATTGCTTTCTGGTTCTTCTCCTGTCTTGACAGGGTTTTATCAAGTCTCTTTTTCTCCTCCGCACTCAACGTCTGCTTCGAACCGTCCACAATCTCCTTTATCTTATCCCTGATATCGGACGAACTCCTGTAAAATTCCGTAGCCTTCTTCTTATAAACCGCATCATCTGTAAACATAGTTGCAATATTCTTTATCCATTCCATCTTCGAGACCACCTGTCTGCTGATAGAAAACGCCTCGAATATCTGATAGTTTTTCAGCATATCCGGCAGCTTTCTAAGTAGTGACTGTCCCTCAACCGCCGCCTCGTATTCTCCCATATCCTTTGACTTCTTCTTGATGATATGGGCATCTCTTGTAATATCGGAGTCAAGTCTTTCTATCATCTCAATTATCTCTTTAATCCTTTTATCGAGCAGATTCTTTAATGCCTCATAATACCTCTTCCTTATATCTGCTTCCAGCTTTGCAAGTTCTGAAGATATTCCCCTCTCCTCATCGGTTATCTTGTCAATATCCGATGACATCGATTCAAGAGAATCCATAAGTTCCTTATATTTCTCCGACGACAGATTGGAGAGCATACCTGAAAAGTCGTTCTGTATCTCTGATATCATACTGTCCAGCTCGTCAAGTCTCTTTCTGAACTTACCCATCTCGTCCTGTGCCAGATTCTCTTTCAGTTCTCCGAGACTCTTATAAAGGTCATCCGCATTCTGTGAGAGATTTTTTAGGGCCTCTTTGTTGATATTCACATCGGAGAAACTCTTTGTAAGTTCAGACTGTATATCCCTGTATTCCTTCAGACTCTTCTCGAGCAGGTCGAGTACTGCCATAATCCTGACCCTCAGTTCATCATCCTTTGTCTCATCGTATTTTTTCAGAAGTGATTTGAGTTCGTTTCTGAGTTCGGCAATCGCAGACGAGAGCGCTGAGAGCATAGAATAAACCACTTCATCGATTATATCCTGAAGTACGAGGATATTCTTCTCGAGCATTTTTGTCTCGTCTGAAATAATCTGCATAAACTGCCGGGGCGGTTTTTCATTCTCCTTGCCTGTAATTCGTTTCAGTGTGGGTCTGATTAAACTGCTGTGGTATTTATACTCATTGATTATCCTCTGCAATTCCATACTTACCGTATCCTTTTTATTCCTTCTCTCGACAAATTCCCCTACCTTTGCAAAAACCTCCTTTTTGAGTTCCGTCTCCGGCCTTCTTTGGGCATATTTCAGGATATCCGTATATGTAAGATTAAGTGCAAGGTGATGCAGCATACCCGTCCTCAGCTCCTTTAGAGCAGTAATATCCTTCACAAAGTGCTGACTGTTTGAGGGAATAATTATCTTGTAAAATCTGGTTCTGTTCTTCTTCGGACCCGATACCGTATCATTGTCTTCCGCCTCTAAAGCAAACATCAGTTCACCCTGAACATATTTCGAAAGTTCGGCATAGTCCCAGAGATATTCCCCGTTCAGCTCCTTCTGCGGAGGAACGACCTCCTGTATCCTGAACGATTTCTCCTTACCGTCTGTCAGCGCTACCACAATATTAATCCGGCTCACCCCGAAATCATCGGATGCCGAATAGGAGAGACTGATTCTCTTATCCGCTTTTGAATCGGCAGAACCCCTGAGGATATTCTCGGGACCTGAGAGGTATATTTCCGGATTTTCGTCTGACAATATCCTTATCTTATATTCAGGGCTTGAATACCTGAGTCCGCTCTTAAAAAAATCAATCCTCAGAAAACTGCTCTCGTTAAGACCCACCTCACCGTCGAAATACAATCCGTCCTTCTTCATATCCAGCCGGTTGCTGCCGTATATTATACGCGCATAATCCGCATTGATTTTATTATCGACCCTCAGCCTGACGACAGTCCCCTTCAACCCCTCCAGAACCCTTTTATCGTCGTACTTTATTATTCTTTCAAGCCCCGTATATGAGGGATAATAATATTCCTTCCTTATCTTACCGATGTCTATCAGTATACCTGCCTTCTCCGTCATTTGAGGTCTTGAGAAAACAATCATATTCCTTATCTCACGGTAATTAAAGGCAGATACGGTAATGAGTATAAAATTAAAGATAAGAAAACCATATAAAATACTCCTGACCCGTTTCGAAAAGACAAGACCCGTTTTGCCGAAAATCAGGAGTGATTCTTCAGTCTTTTTGGCATAATCAGAAATAAGTTCAGCAGAATAGGCCCTGTTCTTTTCGAGAAAAAGCTCATATGCACTCAGAAGATGTGAATACATAACTTCATTGTATGGCTTCACAATCCTGAAGAGTCTTCTGCCGGAATAATAAAACATCATAAAGACCGTATAAAGTAATACAGCAAGCAGAGAAAAAACGGCAAAGTATCCGGGATATCTGATAAAATATGTTGCTGAGACTTCGGAAAATACGGCTGTCAGTACAGAGAGAAAGAAGACCGAAAGAACAAAAAGCCCTATAAAAAGCAGATTCCTGAGTATCAGGATATTTCTGAAAGCATTCAGTCTGTCAGTTATCCTGATAAGGGATTGCCTGAGTCTGTCAGAGTAAGCGGAAATCATAACCCGTAGAATATAATTCATCGCAACCCAATAATCAAGCAAAGCATTTTTTATTTTTGACAATGAAAATAAAATACTCTATTAAATAGAGCCCGTGCCGATGTAGCTCAGCAGGTAGAGCAACTGATTCGTAATCAGTAGGTCACCGGTTCGAATCCGGTCGTCGGCTTTTTTCTATTTGTTATAATTTTTGCCTTAATACCATTAAGAACATCTTCATCAAATACGGGATTCCAGTAAGACATCAGCGTGTTATTCTGCCACAATGGCTCTGTCAGGTCGTATCTTGAAACCTTTAATGCCTCATAAAAGAGTGAAGTACCCGGTATCGGTGAATACTCCGCCAGATAGACAACACCGCCGGTGTCATCCACATATTTTACAGAATCCAGCACCTCCGACGGAGTCTGAAACGGCAGACCACAGATTATATAAGTCCCGAGTTCGGATTTATTATACCCGCATTTCATCAGTAACCTTATGGCATTTTCATATTCACTCCTCTTTACCTTACCGCCTGTATCATTCATAGTCTTCTCATCGGCACTCTCCAGCGAGAGCCTTATCGTCTCAAAACCGGATTCCTTCATAAGATATGCCATCTCCTCATCTATGAATTTAGGATGAAGGCCGTTGGAGGCGTGGATTCTCAGCCCTTTTTTGGCATCGGTTATTCTTTTCAAGAACGGCTTTGCAATCATATCACTCTTGTACAGGAAGGCGTCATCAAAAAGGGCAACATTTCTGATTCCCGTAATTTCGCTCTGTTCAATCACCCAGTCAGCAATCCGAATAGGGTCCTTACTCTCACTCTTTCTTACAAGATTTTTCGATGCACAGTACGTACATCTGAAAGGGCAGCCCCTCGTCAGGAGGACAGGTATATATCTCCTGTAGGAAAAAGACTCTACATCAGGCAATTCCCATTCTGAAAAAGGCAGAGAAAAACACTTAAAAGAACTTCCGGTTATCTCTGATATCATATTATCGAATTCATCAAGCCTGTCATTCGGAAAGAGATTGGCATCATAGAATACTGCACCGGAATGAGAATAGGTAAGAGAAGTATAAATTCCTCCTGCTGCAAAGAGAGCAGAAGGATATCTTTTGCGAAGCCTTTCATAGAGCATTTTGTATCCGTAATACCAGTAGGTCATTGCTGTAGTTAAAACAATCAAATCATAATCGGCCCTCAATCCCGAGATTTCTCTGTCAATGTCATCATAATCGGCCCCGTAAATTGCAAAAAACCGCTTTATCGACTTGTTTTTAAGAATTTCCGGAAATTCTATTATAGTCCTTTTATATCTCCTGCGGCCGTCATCGTACTCCTTACGGACATAATCTTTGCCAAGCAGGTCGAGTATATCGAAATCGATATTATATCTCTTAAATGCCGACGCAATAACCATCAGACCATAAGGGGATGCCCACATATCGTGAGCCGCAAAATCCGTAATCGGTGGTATTACAAGGAGTGCTCTCATATAAACTGAAGACTCTTAAAGGTTACGTTAAGTCTGAATCTCAGATATCTCTCAAGGAGAAAAATACCCTGTCTTATGACATTATCCGGAAAAGTACCGGTTTCAGGTTCGTCAGAAAGCATAAATCTGTAAAGATTATGCGAGATACTCTCCCCCCTGCCATCCTTTTTCATACATTCATTGCACAATACCCCGCCCTTGAAATAATTGAAGAGTATCCTTCTGCCCCCGATATTCCCCTGACAGACCGCACAATTTATGAACTCAGGAAATTCTCCTGTATCTATCATCGAAGATTTCAAAAAGCTGTACACAAGGCTTATATTTCCCTGTTCGAAAAGATGCTCAAGACTGAATCTGAGCCTGTAAAATGCCGTCTCGTCCGGATTGTTCAGGGTATAGAGCCTCGAGGCAATCTCGGTAAAAGAGGAAGCCGCAATAAAAGGATTCAGACCCGAAAAGGCGGTTTCATTCTCGTTCAGGAGAGTACTCTCGTTCAGGATATACGAATCTCCCTTTCTGTCAGCCGAAAACTCGAGGAGCGAAAATATATTTAGACCCCCTGTAAATCTCCTCTTACTCTTCTTTGCATTTGGCCCTATGGCATATATATGGCCGAACCTGTCGGTCGAGAGAAGCACTTTTATATCTGCCTCCTTGTAATCTCTTTTGTCGATAACTATTGCCTGACCAATAATAGTTCTCATAAAGACTAATCTTAAATCAATATTTACTTCAAGCAAGAAAATAGTTTATGTATAATACTAAGAGAAAATATTCAATGGAAGGTCAATATTTTGTTATTGAATATGATTATCGTACGAAATTCATAGAAGTATTTTGGGAAAAGAACCTGAGCTTTACTCTATCGTACTGCACGAACAACCTTCCCCTTCCTTTTTCTCCTTTATTCTGGTTTCATTACCGGAATTTGTATCCTCTGCTGCTATATCATATCCCGTATCAGCAATAGAGGTATCCTTTACGGATACATCTGACTCTGCATCGGCAAATGCATCATCTGGGATATCCGTTGTATCTCTGCCTGTATCTGCCACAACATCTTCATAAATATCATCTGATATATCCTCCGCTATGTCCGGTATATCTTCTGTTGTGTCATTGAAGATTTCGTATCCTGTATCTTCTATCTGCTTTTTGTTAAATATGGCTTCACAGCTTTTATGCCCGTCCATTGTAATCTGGCAGCTCTGGTTACTCACGCAAGCCGCACAATCGCCGCCCCAACCTCCAAATACAGAGTCATTATCTGCTGTTGCAATAATATTTACCTGAGATAATACAGAAAATGAATCAGAGCAATCTGAGCCGCATTCAATTCCGGCCGGGATGCTGCTTACAACCCCAGTCCCCGAACCTGTCTTTGATACAGCAATAATTCTAAATCTTCCTGCACGGATTGGCAGAAGACCATTTTCAGCGGGATAATCCTTACCACTATCATGAATTACGCCACTTTTTAAATGAACTACCAACCCATAGTTACTCCGTTCTACATTAGTAGTAGATGAGCTGTAAGATAAATTGTTGTCAATCCCGTAGAAAAAATGACCTGACGATAGTGCAGGATTGGTTTTACTGATATCCATCAGACTTCTGAATTCATTGATGTTCGGGAGTCGCCAGTCCCCCGCCTTCGAACCATCAGTGAGATCACACTGGCCGCTCGAAAGATTACTAACCAGAGCAAATGAATTATCCCACAAATGTGCACCAAAGCAATTGGCATTTTTCAGCCAGACAATCCCCGTCAGCTTGTCTATCAAAGTTCCGTTACCATTATCTTCAAAACGGGGAACCGGCCAGGATACACCCATCTGTAAATCTCCGTCATCACCCTTGGCATATGATGTGGTTTGCCCTGTTTTGGGAATATTTATAGGATATTTTGGGTCATAAGTTCCGTTCTGCCCCGAACGAACAGCCCATACAAAATAACTCATACCTTTATTATAAAAATAATCTGTGCCATTCCACGGAGCAAACGTCCATGCTGTGTTTGTATCATGGGCACTGGTATTTGATGTCCAGTAACGTTGATAGGGATTCACATTTTGAAAACCCTGCGAATTCAACCAGTCTGCCAGACTGGCACAGGAAGTATTTCCGCAAAGCTCCTGATTATAACCCCAGTGAACAATACTCTCATATTCATTAACATTCGGAAGCCGCCAGTCCCCTGCCTTTGAGCCATCCGTTAATCCACACTGACCATCCTGAAGATTATTGACCAGATCTAAAGCGTTGGACCAGTTCTGCATGCTAAAGCAGTTTGCATTCTTAAGCCATATCAGACCGGTAAGACTATCCAATACAGTGCCGTCATTATTATCCACAAAACGTGAACCGGACCAGTCGAAACCTGTCTGAAATTCACCGTCCTGCCCTGTACCTGTACATATAATCTCACTACCCGATTTATCATAGCATCTGGTCTGTCCCGTCTTCGGGAGTTCAATAACATCTGACCAGCCGGCAGTAAAAAGATTCAGAATCACAATTGCAAATACCAGAATGTTTCTTTTGTTCATAATATCCTCCTTATGTTACTAACAAACCCAGAAACATACACCATCTGTGAAATTCCCACTTTCTACATATTGTTTTCCCTTCTCATTACTACCCGATGAAAATTGCAGACCAGAGAAGACTAATCCGAACACCTTAATGAAATTCGGACATATAGCATTTTTAAAATACGTGAATATCAAAACATAGAACCTGCAAAAACATATGTTGCTTTCCTGCTTATCATTAGGAATCTTTATTTATAATGAGAACATTTTATATAATTTGTGATGTTTTGTCAAACAGCGTTACGATTTTTCAAATAACACATCAGAAATAAAGGCAAAAATTAATGTTATTTTATTTACTTATTCTCCTCTTTTATATAGATTTGATAAAGCATTCCGGAGGCAAGTATGAAAAGGTCGTTTATCATAATTATTCTTCTCCCGCTTCTGCTCTCGTTCTGTGTACCCTGGGATTTCAGGCTCGAACCGAAGTGGCAGACGGATATATATCAGGGGAGTACGGCATTCGACAGAGCCATTAAGAGAATCAAGGCACAGAATAAAAATATTCTCTACGCCGGCGCATCAAAGGTTGACATAACTCCCCCGAAACGCAAGTGGGTCTATATGGCGGGCTATAATATTGGCAGAAGAAGCACCGGTGTTCTGGATCCAATCTATGCCAGATGTGCATTTGTAAGCAACGGCAACGAGTCTGTTCTGTTTATATCGCTGGACCTGATAGGTTACTTCTACGACGACATAAAAGAAGTAAGGGAGATGATTTCAAAGGATGAGAATCTTTCGAAGAAGATTATAATATCGAGCATTCACAATCACGAAGGTCCGGATACTATGGGGCTCTGGGGACCCGGCCCGTTTTCAATATTTCCTGTCAGAAACGGCAGAGACCCCGTATACGACAGATGGCTCAAGGAGAAGATTGCTGTCTGTGCATCCGAAGCTGCCGGCAATGCAAGACCTGCTGGTCTGAAATTTGCAAAGACCGATGTGCCGGAAGGGTATCAGGAGAACATAAGAAAGGAAGGATACAAAGAGAATACAATGTACCTTATGAGGGCGGATGACATAACAGGGAAGAGTATATTTACACTTGCAAATTATCCCATACATATTGAGGCTCTCGATGAGGAGAACCATCTGATATCAGCAGACATAGCAGGTGCAATGTATAAATATTATGAGCAGAATCAGGACGGTGTTCTGCTCTTTACGCAGGGTTCTCTCGGCGGTATGGTGGTCCCGAGAATTTCCAAATGGGCGAAACAAAGCGAAAAGAGAAAATTCAAGGATATAGTAGGCACTCAGCTTGCCATATCGGCACTAAAAGGTCTTGAAACAAATTCCGTATCTGCAAAGGAGATAGTAATAATCGAACACAGATTCAGACAACTCAGTCTGCCTGTGGAGAATCCCGATTTCGAACTCGCCCACAAACTCGGCATACTCAGAAGAGAGATAGTAAACAAATCGCTTCCCACCGAGATTCATTACATCAGAATAGGCGAGGCCGTATTCGTAACTATCCCGGGCGAATCGCTGCCGGAACTTGGATTCGAAATAAACAAGATTATCCCGTCAGACTACAAGTTCAAGATCAATTTAGGAATGGATGAGATCGGGTATATCCTCCCGGCGTCTTACTGGACAGACCCTCTTTATGACTATGAAAAATCGATGTCACTCGGGCCAAAGACCGCCGGAATCATTTATGACACAATCAAAGAACTGATCGAGAATAAAAAATAAAACCGGCAAAATGATTCTCACAGAGAAGACATTTCTGAGATTAAAGGAGAAGCTCGGGAGAAGAGACAGAAGGGTAATATACCGCAAGGGATTCAGAAGTTCTGCCGTTGCGCTCATAAACAATTACTCGGACGGTGAATATCACCTCCTATTTACCCTGCGCTCAGACAAGGTAAAACACCATCAGGGGCAGATATCTTTTCCGGGCGGCGGAAGAGACAGAAACGAAAGACTTATTCAGTGTGCAATCCGTGAGACAAAGGAAGAACTTGGGATAGAATTATCAGCTGCTGAATCTCTGGGGAAGACAGATGATATCCTTACTATCTCAAAATTCCGTGTTACACCATTTGTCTTCTTTACCGGCAGACGGGAGATACTGAAGGATATCTGCCCGAACGACGAAATCGCAGAGGTACTCAATATCCCTCTGAACTTCCTGCTGAACTGCAAACCACGGACAGAAGATATTCAGTACGGAAGACTAAAAATCAGACAATATTTCTACGATTACAAAGGTTACATTATCTGGGGCGCGACAGGTAGAATATTAAAGCAGTATCTGGACATATTATTCTTGTCACTCTGATTATATTGGTCCACAGTCCACAGTCGACAGTCCACAGATAGCATAGTTCTTTTGGTCCACGGGCCATAGTCGACAGTCCAAAGTCCAAGGAAAGATTAGTGCTGAAGAACCAAAGTGATGATAATCATTTTTAACATATTTCCGGATATCTCCCGACTCTAATTTTACTTGATTTTATACAAGAATAAATTTAAATATGCACTGGTTGTAAATACTTTCAGGAGATACCTCAATGAATAATTATTATGCGCTCGTAATGGCCGGCGGCTCCGGTACACGTTTCTGGCCGCTGAGCAGAAAGAGACTTCCAAAGCAGTTTCTGAGTATCGACGGCAGGTCTGAATCTCTCATCAAAATGACACACAACAGACTGAAAAAGACCTTTGATACAAAAAATATCTTTTTTGTGGCAAATCCGGAGTACTCCTCTCTTATAAGCAGAGAAATAACCGATATCCCAGCTGCAAACATCATTCTCGAACCGGTACCAAAGAATACCGCACCCGCAATCGGTCTCTCTGCCGCCATTATCTCCGGGAAGGACGAAGAGGCTGTTATTGCCGTTCTTCCCTCAGACCACTATATAAAAGATGAAGCCCTGTTCAGCAATGTCCTGAAGGCCGCCTATCAGGCCGCCAGAGAAGGAGATATAATTACCATCGGTATTACACCCGACAGACCCGAAACCGGTTTCGGATATATACGCAAAGGCGCACTCATATCCAATATAGACGGTATAGATATCCACGGGGTCGAGGCATTTATAGAAAAACCCAACAGACAAAAGGCAATAGAATATCTTTCGACCGGCAGATATCTCTGGAACGCGGGTATATTTGTGTTCACCGCAAAGAAGATTCTCGAAGAGATGGGAAGACTTATGCCGCAGACACTCGACGCTATTCTCAGGGTGAGAGATATCATCGGCAAAGAACCCGGTAAGGCGAAAGAGATATTCTCTTCGATAGAGTCCATTTCGATTGATTACGGAATAATGGAGAAGGTTTCGGGTATAAGGGTCATTCCGGCAGACCTCAAATGGAGTGACGTGGGTTCGTGGGGCGCCGTAAGGGATATTCTGCAAAAGGACAATTACGGGAATGTAAATATCGGAGGTAACATCCTGATTGACTGTCAGGACTGTGTAGTCAGGTCAGAGAACAGGACAGTCGCTGTAATCGGTATGAATTCGGTTGCAGTGATTGCAACGGATGACGCCATCCTCGTAACCCCACTGGAGAAGTGTCAGGATGTCAAGAAGGTCGTCGACGAACTGGACAGAACCGGCAAAAAAGGACTTGTCTGAAGAAAGGAGATTATATGAATAAAGGTATTTTCAGGGAGTATGACATAAGGGGAATAGTCGAAAAGGACCTGAAAGACGGTGATGTCTATACACTTTCGAGGGCTATCGGCACATATCTTGCCAATAACGGGGCAAAAAGACTGACTGTCGGAAGAGATTGCAGACCGTCATCCGACCACATATCTGAGATAATTATCAGGGGGTTATGTGAGTGTGGTCTTGATATAACGGATATAGGTATCGTACCAACCCCCGTTTTTTACTTCTCGCTCTTCGAACTGAATGCGGAAGGCGGTGTAATGATAACTGCAAGTCACAATCCCTCTGAATACAACGGATTCAAGGTGGCTTTAGGCAAGAGTACTATCTACGGGCAGGAGATACAGAAACTTTACGAGATTGCAGTATCAGGAAGATTTGTATCCGGAAACGGCAGTTCAAGAAAAGAGAGCGTAACAGAAAAGTATATCAATTATGTCACAAACAACATAAAACTGGGGAACAGAAGATTCAGGGTTGCCGTCGACGGTGGAAACGGGACAGGGGGACCAGTTGCCATTGAGATACTCAAAAAAATGGGTATCGAATTCGAGTCTCTATACTGCGATATGGACGGCAGATTCCCGAACCACCATCCCGACCCCACACTCGTCGAGGCAATGCAGGACCTTATTAAGGTCGTCAGGGAGAAGAACTGCGAGATCGGTGTCGGTTATGACGGAGATTCTGACAGAATCGGTGTTGTCGACAGAAACGGGAATATCGTCTGGGGAGACCAGCTGATGATAATCTTTGCCAAGGAGATACTGAAGGAGAAGCCAAAAGCCACATTTATTGCAGAGGTAAAGTGTTCCAAGATTCTCTACGACGAAATAAGGAAGGCGGGAGGGAATCCCGTAATGTGGCGAACCGGTCACTCGCTGATAAAGGCAAAGATGAAAGAGGTCGGAGCGGAACTGGCCGGAGAGATGAGCGGCCATATGTTCTTTGCAAACAGATATTTCGGTTATGACGATGCAATCTACTCCTCGATGAGGCTGATAGAACTGCTCTCAAAATCGGAAAAGACCTTCGACCAGCTTATAGATGAAATTCCCAAAATGAAGTCCACGCCGGAAATAAGATTCGATATGCCGGATGAGAAGAAGTTTAAAATTGTCGATGTCCTGAAGGATTATTTCAGGTCTCAGAACTACTCTGTAATCGACATAGATGGTGTGAGAGTAACATTTCCCGACGGCTGGGGGCTGGTCAGGGCTTCTAACACACAGCCGGCCCTCGTACTGCGGTTCGAGGCAGAGAACGAGAAGAGATTAAATGAAATAAAAGATATGTTTATGGACAAACTGAACGAATTCAAGAATAAGATATAACAGGGGTTTTCTATGAAATACTATATCGGGATTGACCTCGGCGGGACAAATACAAGAGTAGCACTTATAGATGCCAACAATAAAATCATAAAAACCGCAAAGGAGAAGACAGACCCGTCCAAAAAACCGGACAGGGTATCCTATCAGACCGCAAAACTCATAAAAAAGATGCAGTCGGGCATTGAAATCAGAAAGGGGCTGTCAGGCGTCTGCATCGGACTTGCAGGTCTCCTGTCGCCGGACGGACTGAGTGTAAAGATAGGTCCCAACTTCGGATGGAGAGATGTACCGTTTGCCAAACTTCTGAAAAGGCATATTGATATCCCCCTTATGATAGTAAACGACCTTACAGCCGTCTCCTACGGCGAATTTGCAATGGGGGCCGGAAAGAACAGCCGTAATATGTTCTGTGTATATGTCGGCTCAGGAATAGGGAGTGCTCTCATAATAGATAAAAAGCCGTATGACGGCTCCTCAAATGTGGCAGGCGAACTTGGTCATATAAAAATCAGGGAAGGCGGGAGGCTCTGCGGCTGCGGCGCAAAGGGGTGCCTCGAGGCATATACAGGCGGCAACTCAGTACGTGAGAGGCTGATAGAACTCGCGAATCAGGATAAGGAAGGATTTTTGTACAAATCGGTAAACGGCAGTACGGAGAGACTCAATTTTTCGCATATGGAAAAGGGATTTGCAGCAAGGGATGCTGTCTGTACATCAATCTGGACAGAGGTCAGAGACCTGCTGTCAATGGCCATCGCAAATGTAGTAACGGTATTCAACCCTGATTGCGTGGTAATAGGCGGCGGGGCTATCTCAAACACGCCTTTGCTCCTGAATGCAGTAATGAAGGATGTCAGGAAATACGCTACACCACCGTCCTGTTCAGTCCTCAGAATACGCAAAGCAGTGCTGGGAGATGATGCAGGGATGGTCGGTGCAGCATTGCTGATTAAGGAAAAATTAGATTTGACATAAGCAAAAATTTATTTTAACTAATCTCTCCCTACTATGGCGGCGTAGCTCAGTCGGTAGAGCAGCGGTCTCATAATCCGCGCGTCCCCAGTTCGATTCTGGGCGTCGCCATTCTCCTACTTTTCAGCCTTCATTCTGAATCTGGTCTTTGCCTGATGGAGAAAAGCATCCAGAATCGTATCCCTCAGAGGGTCATCTGTATTGGAGTATACGGTTGTAATGACAGGTATATTGCTGTAGTCCTTCCTTATCCTGTCGATAATTGCATTTGAGGCATTCCCTACCATACAGTTGAAACAGGTGGCATTGATGATTCCGTCCGCCCCCTTCTCGGCAAAATCAACAATCTTTGCAATGTTGAGAAAGAGGAGTTCGCTCGCCTCGTTCCATACATATCTCGAGGCCAGCCGCTTCATCTCATTGTAGGTCGGCTCTGATGCCTTCTTGATACGGCCGTCGATTACCCTCGAAATCTTAAACTCCTCAATAGCCTTCTTCATAATGAGGGCACCGTGTTTGAGGGACTCCTGAAGGTTAAACTCCGAAAGGCTGTTATAGAATTTTCTGTAGATACCGAAATCCACGAGGTCTATCTGAAAAGGAGACGGCCACACCTCACATCCGGCCTCTTCGATCTTTTTATAAAGGTCGAAATTTGCCGCCGGATTGACCCTTGTGTATACATCTCCGGCTACACCTATGAGCGGTCTCTTTTCAGTTCTGTCCGTCCTTATCTGAGAGAGATTCTTCAGTGCCGCATCAAGTGCATCATAAATATCCCCGTAGGCGATAGCCTGCTCGATAAGGGAGAGATTCGTCCGGTGAATCATATCAGTGAGTCCCTTCTCTGTCTCATACGGTCTTATCTCACAGACAGCCTTTTCAAGCAGTTCTATCGCCCAGAGACCCTTATAATACCGCTCCATTGCATCGAGTCCCATAGCGGAGATCAGCTGCCCGCCGTCCGGGAAGAGAACCGTCACATTGTCCACACCAAGGTCGGAGAGCAAAACCGCCATCCCTTCACCATACTGATGCATCAGACACGGAATCTGTGTCCCGGGCAGATAGAAGAGGACCTCTTTCAAAAGTCCCTTTACCCCGAGCGCCACATTTATAAGGTCTCCCAGAAGGACAGAATAGGCGTGACACTCCTTACCTAAAGAGTACTTTTCACCAAGTGCCTGAATCTTCTCATCCGGCAGATTAAGAACCTTTACTTTATATCCCTTGTACTTGAACAGTCCTGAAAAGGCAAATACCTGATCTGCAAAATACGGTATTACTATCTCAACATTTTCAGGAGAAGGAAAATCCTTCCGTATCTTCTTCTCTCTGAAACGGGGAGCGGCATCCGATGAGATCCTGCTTTTCGAATGTTCTATCTGGTCACAGAAGGCCTCGAGCCTCGTAATCAGTCCGGCCTCCCCTCTCTGCTCATCAAACTCAAGTATGAGATGGGTCCGGTTTTTGAGGACATCCTCAAGCTGCTTGAAAGTAAAGGCGTCAGGTCCGCAGCCGAAGTTCGATACAATTACAGGATAGATCTCCCGCTTCTCCTGACTCAGGGCGACTGCATATTTGTAGATATCAGATGAGAATTTCCAGGGCAGATTCGTCTCTGTCCCTTCTGTATTAAGACCCATATACGCCGCCGGTACTCCCAGAATTCCCATTCTTCTCAGTCTTTCAAAGAGGCTGAGATTAATGTAGGGGTCGAAGGTATTATATGGCTTCCCGAGTATTGCGAATATATATCTATACCCTCCCTTCTCTGTAAAACGGGAGATATGCTTTTTGTATCTGTTCTCAAAATCCCTCTGTGCCTCACAGGCTGCATCATATGCCCTTTCGATACTCTTTTCATCCGTTGCGAGCAGTTTTCTGAACTGCAGAAACTCGCTTACAAACTTCTTTTTATCAGAAAGAGATATTACCGGACTCAGCACCTTTATCTTTTCAGCCTCGGTATTGATCATAAAGGGTATCGCCTGAGTATACGGACAGGCGTAGAGATTCTTTCCCTCTTCACCCGACAGGATAAACATCGCAGGAAGAAAGATAAAATCGGGTTTCTTCTCAATGAGCTCCGAGAGGTGTCCCGCCGCAAGCTTTACGGGCAGACAGGCTCCGATCGTCAGCCTTTTTAGTCCGTCAGAAAGGGTCTTCTCCCCGGAGGGCTCCGACAGAACTGGCCGCAAACCGAGAGAACCAAAAAATGTAGAGAAGAAAGGCAGATATGAATACATAACAGATGCAAGAGGAATCCCTATACTCTTCTCACGCATCTCGTATCCCCTGAAATACTCCTTTGCCATTTCGACATAGTCTGCGGCAAGATTCGGAAGGTTCGGCTCCGATTTTCCCCTTATCTCTCCGCTCGTATACTTCTCACAGGTATCACCGAAATAGGCCTTAAGTCCCTTCGTCTCTAAAATATTGACCTCACAGTTGTTCGAACACTGACGGCACTCAAAGGACCTGAGTCTCGGTATCTCAGCTGTATCAGGCCAGCAAAAGAGAGATTTGCCCTTGGTCTCTATCTTTGCAGCATAAGCCGCACCTATTGCACCGGATATTCTGTTGTAGGGATTGACCCTGATTTTCTTGCCGAGTATATTTTCGAATGCCGCAATTACAGCCCTGTTGGATGCAACCCCGCCCTGAAAAAGTATATTATTACCGATTCTCTTCTGATGGGCAACCTTGTCCAGATAGTTCCTTGCAATAGAATAAGCCAGTCCTGCCGTTATATCCGAAAGGGGGAGATTCTGTTTTACGGAATTTACAACCTCCGTCTCCATAAAGACTGTACAGCGCGAACCAAGGTCGAGAGGAGACTTCGACCTGAAGGCATAATCTGAAAATTCGCCCCTGATGTTTATCCCGAGTTCGGACGCCTGCTCCTCCAGAAATGAACCCGTCCCTGCGGAACAAATCTTGTTCATCTGAAAATCCACAACATTCCCGTCCTTTACGGAGATAAATTTGGAATCCTGACCGCCGATTTCGAATATTGTATCAACCTCTGGGAAAAAGAGTAGAGCCCCCAGAGTCTGGCAGGTTATTTCGTTCTTTATTACATCGGCATTTAAGAGTCTTGCCGCCAGATATCTTCCGCTACCTGTAGTCCCGCACCCAAGCACATCGAGTCCGCCCTTAAATCTCGACCTGATTATCCCGATACCTTCGTATACAGCCTCGGCGGGTCTGCTCCGGGTCGGAAGATAGACCGCCGAAATTACCTTCAGGTTCTTATCCAGTACAACGAGGTCGGTACTGACCGAACCCACATCAACCCCGAGATACCCCTCCATCTTTTCTGTAAAGACATCCTCCGGTTCACTCAACTTCTCTTCTTTCGTATGAGGAGTCAGTATACTGAACCTTCCCTCACTCCTCTTATTCCTGTTTTCAGAAAAGACAGAGGAGAAATATTCGACAATCCCGGAAGAATCCACCGGTTCTGTCTCTTCTCCCTGCATATTCAGGGCAGAACCAAGCGCCGCCTCGAGCCCGGCCGCAGATGACCTTATGATATCCGCCCCTCTTTTCTCAAATATCAGTTCGTTAAATGCCCTTACAATTCCGTCATTTCTTGCACAACCCCCTGCTATTACGGAGGGAAGAGGCACATCACTCCCCTTCAGAAGAGTCGACATTGCATTTCGGACAATTGCCACGCATAATCCGTATGCTATCTCATCGAGCGGTGTTCCCTTCTGCTGCAGATGAATCATATCCGACTTTGCAAAGACAGAACACCTCCCTGCAATCCTTGCATACTTTTTTGCCGAGGCACTGATCCGGGAAAGTTCCTCGATGGTAAGATCCAGTCTCTTTGCCTGCTGCTCAATAAAAGAGCCGGTCCCGGCAGCACAGGATTCATTTGTAAAGAAAGAGAGGATCTCCCGCTTCTTTCCTTCGACCTTACTCAGAATAATATATTTGAGCGAATGACCGCCTACTTCTATGACAGATACCGCATCGGGGTGCAGAAATGATGTACCCTTTGCAACCGCAACAATCTCACCGCAGCAGAACTTATTGAAAGGATGGTCGATTCCGGATTTTACCCCTGTAAAACCGAAAATAAAGCTTCTGGACCCACTCTTCTCTATCGAGGAGGTTATCACTCTGTTGACAAATACCATAGTATCGTCGCTGGACCTTTCATAAAAACTCAGAAGTAATTTCCCCGACTCATCTGTCAGAACTGCCTTGTTAAAGACCGAACCGAAATCAAAACCGAGATAGTACATATTTATCTCCTTAAGAGTTAACTGAATATTTAACATACAATATTAAAAAAAATTCCATAAAAAAAAACAGGTCTATATCCGATAATTCCAAACTCCCTTTGTTTTCTTGACAAGAGAGAAGAATTGAGCAAGTGATAAGCCTGTTGATTTGACCTTTAAGGAGGCTTTTTATGTCCTTTCTTATTATCTTTGCAAGACGTTTCGTGGCAGGTGAGGAACTCATTGAGGCAGTACCTGCAATAAAGACATTAAACGAAAAGGGAATTATGGTCACATTCGACCATCTGGGCGAGAATGTCAGTTCGGAAGAGATGGCAAAGGCGGCGGCAGACTCCTACCTTGAGATACTCGATGTAATTCAGAAAGAGAAACTCAACTCCAATGTCTCTCTGAAACTCACCCAGATGGGGCTCGATCTGGGAGATGATTTCTGCCTTCAGAATGTCGAAAGGATTGTCAGTAAAGCAAAAGAGAACAACAACTTTGTAAGAATCGATATGGAGGGCTCTGCATACACACAGAGGACCCTCGATATCACATATAAACTGTTCGAGAAATACGGCAATGTAGGGGTGGTCATTCAGGCAATGCTTTTAAGAAGCGAAGACGACATAAAGGAACTCAACAGAAGGGGAATAAGAGTAAGACTCTGCAAGGGCGCATACAAAGAGCCTGAATCCGTTGCATTCCAGAAGAAGGAACAGGTCAACGAAAACTATATCAAACTTATGAAGATGCTCCTTCTGGAAGGGAACTACCCCGGCATCGCAACACATGACGAGAAAATAATCGGGGAGTGTAAGAGATTTTCGCAGGAGAACAAGATCGAAAATTCCCGCTTTGAATTCCAGATGCTCTACGGGATAAGGAGAGACCTGCAGGTATCACTCGTAAAAGAAGGATACAATATGAGGGTTTATGTGCCTTACGGCAAAGAGTGGTTCCCGTATTTCTACAGAAGACTCAGAGAGAGAAAAGAGAATGTCTTCTTCGTACTGAAAAACTTCTTTAAGGGCTAAGGAGGGAAAATTATGTCAGTAAAGATTGCTCACGCCATTTCGCCGATTGTGGACAAATACAGAGACGAGATGATCAATATGCAGAAGGAGCTCACCAGAAGGGTTGCACTCGACCTTCAATACGGTGGGAAAGGCGAGAAGAAAAAGGCGGATTATATACTGTCTGTCCTGAAAGATATGCCGTTTACGGAGATAAAAGTATGTTCGGCAAAGGACGAGAGGGACCAGAGTGTGGAAAGACCAAACATAATTGCAAGGCTTAAAGGCAGGGATTCCTCAAAGACAATATGGATAATGTCCCATATGGATGTCGTACCGGCCGGTGAACCCGGCAGATGGAGTTCCGACCCGTTCGAGGTCAGAATCGAGGGAGAGAAGCTATTCGGCAGAGGTGTGGAAGACAACCAGCAGGGAATCGTTACATCAATCTTTGCAGTAAAGGCAATCCTTGAACTCGGTATGCCTCCGATATATGATGTGGGGCTGTTATTCGTCTCCGATGAAGAGACCGGCAACAAATACGGCATAGACTATGTCCTGAAAAACAATCCCGGATTATTCAGAAAAGACGACCTCATAATCGTCCCTGATGCAGGCTCGCCCGACAGCACTATGATAGAGGTTGCGGAGAAGTCGATACTATGGACAAAGTTCACCGTAAAGGGGAAACAGACTCACGCAAGCACACCGAATCTGGGTATAAATCCCCACAGGGCAGGGGCGAATCTGATTGTCAGACTGGATAAGGCATTACACAGGAAATTTAATCAGAGGAATAAGGTCTTCGACCCGCCTGTCTCGACATTCGAACCGACCATGAAGGAATCGAATATCCCGAATGTCAACACGATTCCGGAGACCGATATCTTCTGCTTCGACGCAAGGGTCCTTCCAGAAACGAGTCTTGCTGACGTAAAGTCCGTAATTTCGGAAACCATCGGAGAAATACAGAAAGAGTTTAATGTAACAGTGGAGACGGAATTTTTGCAGGAAGTACAGGCGGCACCTGCAACACCGGAGGATGCAGAGGCGGTGGAGAGACTCAGAAAGGCCATCAAGAAAGTTTATAACCGCACAGCCAGACCGATGGGAATAGGCGGGGGGACAGTGGCAGCTGCATTCAGAAGAATGGGTTTCAATGCCGTTGTCTGGTCAACGCTCGAGGAGACCGCCCATCAGCCCGACGAATACTGCCTGATTCCCAATCTTATAGGAGACACCAAAGTATTTGCCAATCTGTTTGCATCGGATTAAAAAAAATAGTATGTATTAGTAATGAACGAACCACTGAGGGTTGACCTTGTAATATCAATAATTGCCTTTTCGCTGGCCCTCTCTGTCTCTTTCAGAAGCACAAGGGACAAACAGCAGACACTTCTGTCCGTATTTTCATTTTTCATTGCGCTAATATTTCTTTTCAAATACATATTTCTGGAAACATCCACACATATATGGCTGAGACTCTCCATTGGTCTTCTTATACCACTCCCGATTGTAGCACTCTTCCTGATATCCACATTTCTAAAGGAAGAAAACAATCTGAGCATAGAACTTTATACAATTCAGTATATTTTTGCCCCGATTCTGATAGTCGGACTCTCGACCCCCATATTCAACAACAAAGAGTTTGTCTGGTTCAGTATATCGTATGTGTTCGGTATGCTTTTATTTACGTTTATGAATCTTGTCTATATCAGCAGCAGGGAGGAGAACAGATCACAGAAGAAAAGGATTATCCTCCTGTCCGTTCTCGGGACATTGTCGATATTCTTTTCTATCCTTGCCCTGAAGATAAAAAGTACTCTCCTCTTTTCGGGTACCGATGCCCTGCTTATAATACTTTTTCTGTACTACATCAGTGAATCGGTACTGAACGGCAAACTGCTGGATCTACAGGAATTTGTCTCAAGGATTCTGATTCTTCTGGTCATCTCGGTAATTATATCGGTTATATACTGGATATTCGTAATTCTCATCTCATACAAACCCTCGGATATGCTCCTCAACTCGCTTGCCGTCTCCATATCAATAACACTCGTCTTCGACCGACTGAGACAATATGTGGCCGGCTTCATCAGCAGTTATATAACCGCCAGAAAAAGGGATTTTACCGCAAGAATAAAACGACTCCGTAAAGAGATATCCTCCATAATAGATGCAGAGATACTGCTTAAAAGGGTTGTAGACGAGATATTTGCATCGCAGAAGGTCAACTACTGTGCCTTTTTTATACTGTCAGAGGAAAGGACATATTACAGGATTCATTATGCACTTGGCCAGCAGATACCCGAGCGGATAGACAACATAATGGACCACTCTCTCATTGAGATGCTGAGTGAACAGAGACAGATTATCGTAAGGGAGATAATGGAAAAAAGATATTCTCAGGAGCCATCTCTCCCCGAAGAAAGCTCCCAGCAGTTAAAGACCCGTGATGCCCTCAATTCACTTGTAAGGCTCGATATCTCATTAATTTTTCCGGTATTCATAGAAAACGAGATGTACTATCTTCTGGCAATCAATGATTCGGGAGTCCCAGAGCCTCTTAACGCAGAGGAACTCGGAGAACTCATCGAACTTCTGGAGCAGGTATCCGTATCCCTTCAGAATCTCAGAATATTCGAAGGGATAAAGGAGAAGGACAGGCTTGCGGCACTCGGCGAGATGGCTGCCGGACTTGCACACGAAATCCGTAATCCTCTCGGTGCAATAAAGGGTGCCGCACAGTATCTGAATCCGGCCAACCTCCCTCAGGAGGAGGCAGAATTTCTGAAAATCATAATCGAGGAGACAGACCGGCTCAACAGGGTTCTGACACAGTTTCTGGATTACTCCCGTCCGTATCAGGGTGAATCTTCATCTGTCAGCCTCGACAATCTGCTCAGGCAGATAATCAGACTCTTTTCATCGGACAAGGAACAGAAATATTCCATCAGATATTCGAACTCATCAGAGGATTCGATTGTAAAAATCGATACCGAACAGTTCAGACAGGTAATGATAAACATTCTGAAGAATGCTCAGGAGGCTATGCCCGACGGAGGTGAAATAGAGATAAAGGTATATAAGGAGAATCCGATAGGCAGGAAGATTCTCTCGACGGTCCTTATGAGAGAAAGAGAGGGTTCGGACAAAATATTTATTGATATTACCGACAAAGGTATCGGGATTGACGAAAAAGATATAAAGAAGGTATTTATTCCTTTCTTTACGACAAAGAAGAGCGGAACGGGTCTTGGTCTTGCAATCTCCAGAAAGATTATCGAGTCCCAGAACGGGAAACTCGAGATTTTCAGTAAAAAAGGGGAAGGTACAACAGTCAGAATTACACTGCTCTCCTTCAGTCCGGAGTCACTGAAATGATATTTATACTCGAACTTGTAATAATAACTGTTCTCGTCTTTGTAAACGGGTTCTTCTCGGCGGCTGAAATTGCCGTTGTCACCGTCAGAAAGACACGGGTCAGGGAACTCGTAAACAAGAAGGTACCCTTCGCAAAGATACTCGAAAAACTCAAGAGCGATATAGAAAAATTCTTTGTGACCATCCAGATAGGTATTACAATAGTCGGTACACTTGCATCCGTCATCGCCGGGACCATCTCGGTTAAATATCTCACTCCACTGTTATCGGGGTTTTTAGGGGAATATCCCGAATATGCTGAGGCAATAAGCGTGGCAGCAACCACAATAGCCGTAACTTTTATATTTCTTCTGTTCGGTGAACTGCTGCCCAAAAGCCTCGCTGCAAGGAGTCCGGAGGGGATTGCGCTTCTCTCCTCGTCATTCATCGATGTCTTCTCGAAAATTATGAAACCGTTCATCTTCCTCATAAATATCCCTCATCAGTGGATTGTAAGGCTGCTGATAAAGCAGAAGATTTATTCAGACAACAAAATCTCCGAAGACGAAATCAGGCTCATTATAGAAGAGGGGGTCTCCTCGGGCGTCCTCGAAAAGCAGGAACAGGAACTCATCGAAAAGATATTCGGATTTACAGACCGGAAGGCAAAAGATATTATGATAGGTATCGAGAGCGTAGATATGATTTCCGCAGGAAGTCCGAAAGAGGAGATTATTGATAAGATTATTTCGACCGGACATAGCAGATTTCCTGTATATGAAGGACACAAAGATAACATTATAGGTATTATGACTGCACGGGATTTCTATTATGTATATTTTGAGTCAGAGGCATTTATTCTGAAGGATATTCTTAGAAGACCGATATTCGTCAGCAGCGAAGAGAAGATCAGCAATCTGTTGCGTGAGATGCAGAAGAAAAAGATACATATGGCACTTGTAAAAGACGCAAAGGGTGTTGCCGGCATTATAACCCTTGAAGATATAATAGAAGAAATAGTCGGCGAAATCGAAGATGAGAGATTTTCAAAGATAAAGTGATATGAAAAAGATTATCAAAACAGCCATCTATCTTGTGATAAGTATTCTCGACATTCTCCTCGTAACATATTTCATCAGGTTTACAGTCAGAGCCTATGACGAAGGACTTCTGATAGGTATCCAGTTCTACTCGCGGATAATAAGCGGGGTTCTTATATACATATTCCTTTTTGTTTTCATTCTGATGCTGATATACGAATATACAAGAGGTATCAATCATTCGATCTGGTGGGAGACAATAAGTCTTATAATACTTTTTGCCGCCCTTATGGCAAATATCCTGTAGGAGGTGCAAAATGAAATACGGAGAAGAACTGATAAAGAAAGCACAGCTCGAATTCTGGCCGAACCCGGAGAAGAAGAATCAGTATCTGATAGAGATATCCTATCCCGAGTTTACCTGTCTCTGCCCGAGGTCCGGTTATCCTGATTTTGCAACCATAACCATAAGATACATACCAAACAGACTGATTGTGGAACTCAGGTCAATAAAACTATATCTGAACAGATTCAGGGACGAATATATCTCCCACGAGGCGGTCATCAACAGAATCTACAATGACCTCAGAAAAGGCCTGAAACCAAAATATATCGAAGTAATCGGAGACTTCAATGTCAGGGGGAATGTAAAGACAATAGTCTCTGTCAAAAGCAAAAAATCCGCCTGATTTTCTGACAGGTCATATATTTTCCTGCGCCCCAAATGCCATTATTACTCTGCCCGTAAATTAATTTTTGTTGAAATAATAAATTTTTGGTTTATATTTTTCGGAGCTATGAAAAAGGTATTTTATTCGATATTAATATTTCTGTTTTTCCTTCAGGCCGGAGAATCTGCCCAACTATACTATATGTATTCGACTGACTACAAAAAAGACGAAAGTGATAATTATAAGTTCCATTACTCAAATGTCTTCGACAATGATGAAAAGACCCTGTGGTGCTTCGAGCACTCCCCGGGCGGCCGTGAAGAGATAATCCTCTATTTTCCCAAAGCAGTCGAGATAAAAAAGATGACCATCAAAAACGGTATCAATCCCAAAATCAACAAGGATATAACTGCCGGCGGCATTAAAGAGATGGAGATAGTGGGTGAATTTTCTAGAAACACGGTATATATCGACGAAGGACTTCTCTCAAAGACCGTTGCACTCTCTCCTCCCGTTGCAACCAACAGACTCGTCATCTCGGTATCCGATGTATACAACAAGGACTCCGACCTGATATGTATAAGGGATATCCAGCTTTCCGGCTCACCCGACAATCTGATATCTGCATCATCAAACAAACTTTACAGACAGAAGGAAAAGGAGTCTGGTCTGTGGGGGAAGTGGCAGGGAGGGACCAGCGAGGGAGCCTACGAAAAATTCATATTTCTGGGCATGGAGGGAAATTATCTCTTCATCTATTCCCCTTTCGACCCTGACCTGAAGGGTATCAAATACAACGGCACCTATAAGGTTACCGATTCGGAACTCATACTGAACTACAAGAATGAACAGATAAAAGGCAGACTAGAAGTGACAGAATCAGCAAAACCCAGACTGATTATCGAAGATGACAGATTCAAGGGGACATATTACTTTGAACCGTAGGAGAATATATGCACCTTCAGCCAAAAGATGTAGGATGGATCGAACTGATATGCGGACCGATGTTCTCAGGTAAGACTGAGGAACTCATCAGAAGACTAAAGCGGGCAAAGATAGCAAAACAGAAGGTAATTATATTCAAGCCATCGATAGACAAGCGGTATCACAGCAAGAAGATAGTCTCTCACTCTGCACAGGAGCTTGATTCCATTGCAGTAAGAAGCTCAAGGGAGATTATGAGGCTCGTTCCGCTCGGTACCGATGTGGTCGGCATCGACGAGGCACAGTTTTTCGACAGAGGTATTGTCAGAGTCGCCGAACAGCTTGCTGACAGCGGAATAAGGGTAATAATAGCCGGACTCGATTTGGATTATAAGGCAGACCCGTTTGGTCCGATGCCCCAGCTTATGTGCAAGGCAGAGTATATCACAAAGAATCTGGCAATATGTATGAAATGCGGAAATCCTGCTTCCTTCACCCAGAGAGTAAGCGGCGGTCAGAAGCAGATACTCGTCGGCGCAACAGACAGTTACGAGGCGAGATGCCGCAAATGTTTCAAACCGTTTGTCGATAAATAAATCAGAAATTATACTCTTTGTTGGACGGGTCGAAGTCCTTATCCGTAAGTCCCACATTGAATTTCAGATTTTCGTATGAATAATCTTCCACAAGCTGGTCGTCCCAGTCATAGACCATTATCTTGTTCGGGAGTTTCCTTTCTTTATCCACCCAGAAGACTGCCCTGTAGCAATAATAACCCTTCTCCTTCTCCTTCGGGAACGTGGCTTCGAGTTTTATCGAATCGACTCCGAAGACCTTCTCTTCACCGACCTTTATGACACTTATGGAATCGCCGTTCTTCTTTGCCCTGTTTACATTTGTCTGAACAACCTTAAGAAGATTACCTATCCCCATATCCGTGACAGGATGACGGTTGCCTTTCATCGCCATGGAACCCTTAGGGTCGAGATTTACCGAGACGACGCCCATCAGACCGCCCTCGTGTGCTCTTATCTTATTATCATTCCAGCCTTCTACGTATATCATCTCCCTGTTTTTATAGGGGTCCTTTATCCATTTCATATAGACCTTAAAGGGCTTTGCAAACTTGAAGAATATGGTCTCTTTCGGATACATCTTCTTGCCGATTCTCTCCTGTTTGTACATTATTCCGGTATAGTCGTTGATCTGCTTGTAGGAGGCCTGTGCCTCATTAAGAAGGGATTCGATGTCTATCTCCTCGGAATAAACATCGGAGAAGTAAGAGGCTACGCCAAAGGTCAGAATACAGAAAAAGGCAAATCTCATAAATCTCTCCTTTAATTACAATGAATCCAGTATATCCCCGCAGGCATTCTTGTCCCCGCTCTTCATTGCGTCACAGTTACAGGTGTCGATATACTTCTGGCACTTGCTGTCCTCGTCTGCGCTGAATGGACTCTTTGCCACCTCGTCATCGATCTTGCTGTGACACTCCTCTCTCTGCGTTGCATTATCGGGGTAGAGACAATCGCAGGCGCGGTGCAGAAGGTCCTCACATGCCGAGCCGCTGCCTCCGCAGGAAGACATATAAAACACAAGGACAACTACCGATAGGAGCAGGACCAGAAAAATCAGTATCCTTCTTTTCATCTATTTCTCCTTTGAAGAATCCGAATTTACAAACTGCCTTATTGATTCGGCATCCTCGTCAGATATCTCGACAAATCTGATTCCCATACCGGGCTCAAACTCGTCCGAATCTGAATATGACCTGTTCCAGACCACCTCGGCAAGGACGATAATCTCCCTTTCGGAGCCGGGCAGCCTGAACTTGAGCCTGAATCTCTCACCCACATTCTTGGGATTTACTGTCGGTACGAACAGACCGCTTGCGCTGATATTCTTTGCGTATCCGAAAAAAACATCTTTGGAGGTTTCAACCTTCATCTTAAAGACCCTCAGATATACTCTGAGTTCCTTTCTCCTTTCCTTCTGAACCTTTGAAAGGTCTCTGTCTTTCTGATATACCATAAAAATCAGTATTTATCCATCATTTAATACAGAGTCCGGTCTTCTCCCTGAGTCTCAGGAACTCATCAGAGACGGAGTACGAAATAATATCCCTGATTTCTTCATTCCTTCCGCACTCATCGACAATCCCGTCGAAATTCTGAGGAAGCTGCTTCCCGCCGGACGAAATACGGTAGATATAGGATATCGCGGCCGAAGGTGAAGATGTAACAAAGAGTCCCAGCCTGTCAGCACTCATAAATGAAGCCTTCCTGAACATCTTCATATCCAGTTGCAAAAGGTCGGAAATTCTGTCCTGCATACTCATCAGAATTCCGCGGCTCTTCCTTGAGAGTCCCTTGGAGAGCCGTTTTGCCATAGTAAGTGATGGTTCATCCTTGATTTCCCTGCTGTATCTGTCGGGTAATACGAGCAGGAGAATCCCGTTTGCAAGAATCCTGAGCTCGTCCGGGCTGAGAAATGCCGCAGCAATCTGTCTGTCTGCTATAAAATAGAGCATCCTGCCGAATCCGAATTTCTGTTCGTCTACCGGAAGTTTTACATAATCACCACCTATGATAACAGACGGAGGGTCCGTAGGCTCCACAAACTGCTGAATACCCTGTTTGTCGGCAATATACATATTGTACTCACCGATACTCAGCATCCTTGCGACATCATCGCATCTGCCCCTGATTCTGTCATTTGATTTTTTCGTCATCTTGGTCTTCTTGACCTCGGGCCCGTACTTTTCGACAGACGGACTGAAAATATCGTGCAGGTCTTCATTAATCACGCTCAGAATCTCCCTGAAGAGTCCCCTTGAGCGGTGATGGACAATATAGAGGTCTATATCGTCATTTTTCAGCATAATTCCCTGAATTGCCTCTATACGGTGTCTGGATTCTCCGTAGGCAAATTCCTCATCATTGGTCGCGCCCTTAAGACCAATCAGGGTTCCTATGGCATTGAAGACCCCGTCACGGTTCTGCATCTGGTTGAATATCCTTGAAAGTGCCCTGATATTTTCGGCATTGAACGGGTCTATCTGAATCAGTGTCCTGTACTCGACTATGGCCTGCGGATACAGCGACGCATCGGAGGAACAGAGTCTGGCAAGCATAGTATGTGCCAGAATATTATTAGGGGCAATCTGAATCACTCTCTTTAATTCCCGCTCGGCATCGGAGAGGCTTTTTTTGATTCCCGAATATATCTCTGCCTTCTTGATCATAAGCGGAATGGCATTTATCCTTTCGTGTTCAGGGAACGATGAAATGACGCTTTCATAGATCTGCAGAAGCTCCTCTATCTTGTTTGCCCTCTCACAGAGGTTGACCAGTCTGCCGAGCAGCTGTTCGTTCGTCGGGTCGATTCTGAGCCCGCTCTTTAATATCTCGACCGCACCATCGATATTGGAGAGATTGTTTTCATATATACCGGCGATCGTATAGATATATTCGAGGCTTTTTGCACTCCCCTGACTTATCGAGAGCAGATACTGATATGTCCTGAGAGCATAATCATAATTGTTCTGTGAGTAATATATAAGTCCGGTATATTCGAGTGCGGGAATATTGTTCTGCTCAATCGAGATGACCTTCTGGAAACTCGTGAGTGCACCGTTATAGTCCTGCCTGTGGGTATAAAGAAGCGTTCCCAGATTGAGATATGCATTCTTGAGCACTTCCTGATTTTTAGAACAGGAGACAAGGACACCAAGGCAATTGATTGCATCATCAAACATCTTCAGATTTATCAGATGAGACGAGAGCGGAACAAGGGCATCCTCATTATACGGGTCCAGTGCGACGGCATTCTTGTATGCAGATACTGCATCACCGATTCTGGTGCTGTCTTTCTCAAGAAGCCGTGCCAGTCTGACATATAATGCAGACTTTTCCGAATTATCGGAAAGAGCCGAAATCCTCTTAAGATACAAAGAGGCAAGCTCCTCGTTTCTGTTCTGGGATGAGAGCAGCAATTCAAGTCTTGCAAAGACAGAGCCATCAGAGGGGGCAAGGTCGAACGCCGCCAGATAGAGTGAGGTAGCCTGACCAATGTCCTTCTCTTTCTCCTCGAGAATTACTGCTGCCTCCGTCAGCACCTTTCTTCTGACCACCGAATTCTTCAGTTTATCGGCAAGTGTGCGTGAGCAGGAGACAAACTCCGCAAATCTCGAATTTCTCAGCAGATATTCCCTGAGGAGAATGTAGGCAGGTATATAATCCGGATTCTTCTCGATTATTGCCGAAAGTAGTGAATACCCCTTTTCAGAGGTCTTAGGATTACTTATAAGGAGGACAGCAAGACGGAAATTCTCAACAGTCATCTCGTCCGTCTCCAGATTCAGACGGCTCAGATAATTCTTGTAAAGGAGATTCAGTCCGTCGGTATCCATCACCCTGCTGTATGCCCTTTCAAGCGCATCTATTGCCAGCCGGTTCTTTGGTTCCAGTTCAAGTACCTTTATATAATGTATATAACTCTCGCCGGGCATCTTCATAACAGTCTCCTTGAGTGCGGCGAGTTCCAGATGTGCAGGTACCAGAACGTCAGGGGTGAGGCTAAGTGTGGTCATCTTCTCGAGAACCGTAATGAGTTTGATATACTCCTTTTCCTCGCGGTATATGGAGGCCAGCATCATAAGCGCCCTTATGAATCCGGGTTCTATAGCCGTTATCTTTTCGAGATACATCACGGCACGGTTTACTTCCTTGAGCTTAAAATAGAATATTTGGGCGAGCTCCCAGTATATCTCCGCCTTCGATAAATCCGCAGGCATCTGTGATGCAAGTTCTATAAGCATATCAGCAAGCTCATTGTATCTGCCGTTCTGCCTGAGCGAATCCACTAAAAGGAGTCTGGCATTGCTATTATCCCTGTTCAGCGCAAGGGATTTCTTCAGATACTCGATACCCTTGTTGAAATTCTTAAGACGGTTTATATAGATATCACCCACCTGATAGAAGATATAGGCCTTCTGCATAACGTCTGTAACAAGTTCGACCTCCCTCAGAAGAATCTCGATATACCTGTCGTATGTCTTCAGTTTCAGATAGATGCTCTTCAGTGCATTGATGGCAGGGAGATTATATGCGTCGATAAGGAGAACCTCCTCATATACGGAAATAGCCCTCTCCGGCATATTGAGCTTGTCCTCATAGATCTGGGCTATCTTGTGATAGAGGGAAATATTATGCGGCTGATTTCTCGTTACCTCGATCTCCCTCTTGTACATATCAATGAGCTCCTCGTACCGCTCCTGATACAGATAGATATTCCCGAGTGATTTCAGTACTGGCAGATAGTTCGGCGATATCATAAGCGCCTTCTTGTAATATCTCACAGCCTCGTCGATATTCTTGAGATGCTCCTCATAGGTCTCACCAATTTTGTGGAGAAGCGAGACAATCTGAATCTGGTCCTTGATGAGTTCTGCCTCAATTTCGCACATCCTTATGAGGTCTTCCCACCTGCCGAGTCTCGCATAGAGTCTCGCAAGCGTCCTGATTGTAGGCAAATGGTCGGGTATAATATCCAGAATCCTTCTGTAGGTCTCGGCCGCCTTCTCCTTGTCGTTGAGCTTCTCTTCGTATGTAATACCGATTTTGTCGAGGAGAAATGCCACCTGTTCCTTGTCCTCAGTAATCTTTATCTCCTCCTCGAACATATTTATCAGCTCCTGATGCATCCCGAGCCTTCCGTAGAGGGTCCCGAGTGCCTTCAGCGCCGGCAGATACGAGGAACGTATCTGAAGAATTCTTCTGTAAACACCGATTGCCCGGTTCAGGTCCTGAATCCTGACCTCTATAATCTCAGCCATCTTGTAATAACGTGCCACCTTCTGCAGGGTATCCTCTGTCTGCGCAATCTCCATCTCCATAAGCCTTACGAGGTCCTCCCACTTCCCGTGTTTTGCAAGCAGTCTTCCGAGAGCCGCATAGGCAGGCTGATAAGAGGAGGATATCTCGACAATCTTCTTGTAATATTCTATTGCCTCGACCTCATTTAAGAGATTCTCCTCATATATGGTTCCGAGCCTGAAATAGAGATTGGCTAGCACATTCTTGTCGGTCGTAAGTTCTGATATCTTCTTCAGAATAGCGGCTATCTTCTCGTATTCGTTCTTCTGGTAATACTGTGAGAGCAGTTCATCAAGTGCAGCAAGGTCGGAGGACCTGATTTTGAGAATCTCCGAGAGATAACTTATTACCGCATCAGGGTCATTTATGTAATTCTTGTAAAGGACTATCAGTTTATTGAAGATATCCGTCCTCTTTTCGGGCGGCAGTGCATTCGAGTGCTGTTTTAGTACCGAGGCAAGTTCCGCATACTGCTTCTTTGTCATCAGAATATTCTCTATAGACAAAACCGCATCCCTGTCGGACGGGTCCATCATAAATATCCGCTCATATGACCTGAGCGCCATATCCACATCATTGAGCCTCTCTTCAAAGATCTTCCCCTCGAAGAAGAGCAGCGTCTTCAGGTAGTGCTCAGGAAGCTTCTGATGAGTAAGCTGGTCGATAATATTTACAAGGTCGGTGGTACTCCTGTTGCGGTAATAAATGTTATTCAGAAATGTCAGCAGCTCTACATTACTGCCGGAAGAAGACAGTGCCTGCATCAGTGCATCCCTTGCACCGTTGATATCGCCAAGATAGTAGAATTTTATAAAGGCTATCTCGAAGTATATTGCAGAGCTCTCCTTACACTGGGGATTCTGTGCCATCAGTTGCAGAAGCTGAACAGCCATCTGATAGTTCCCCAGATAGTAAAAGAGTCTGATTGCGGATTTTACGTTCGGAAAGTATGAAAAATCGATATTAAATGCGTTCTGAAAATCGATAGCCGCATTTCTGGGCTGCTTGAGTTTCTCGCCGAGAATGATACCGGCGGAATTAAACAGAACTGAGGCCTCTCTTACCTGTCCCCGGGTCTTTGCCTCATCCTCCAGAAAAGAGACGACTTCCTGCCAGTTTATAATATCCTGAATCTCCTCATAAGGAGTCTCCTGCGGAATTTTCAGTCTCTCTGACTCTGCAGGCGGAATCTCTCTGGCAGCCACCGGAGCAGGCGCAGTTTCAGGTGTCCTGATATTCTGATTTGAGATGCTCTCTGTACTCTCTATCAGCTCCGCATCCAGAAGAGGCATATCCTCTTCGTTTGTTTTGGGTTGCGAAGAGAACCATTCCTCAATTATATTTTTATCCTTCTTTTCGTCTGAGGGCATATCTTATCCTCCTGCTCTGTACCCGGTTGCAAAACCAAAATAGTAAATTATGACAAATAAGTCAAATTTATAAAGGGACTGAGCGAAAAGCAAAACCGATAACTATTGACAAATCCGGACTTTGATAATAAAAGAAAAGCGGACTTACTTTACTGACGGAGGTCATTTATGAAAAAGTTTCTTGTGTTGTTAATTGTATTGGTTCTTGTTTATTCGTGCACAAGCGATGAGAGCACGACACAGACATGTGATGCCTCAAACTGTCTGTCTGACACATCCCTTGAGGACGTATTTACGAAGGATACAGGGACAAATGATGCCGGTGAGAGAACACTCTGCTCGGTCTCGGAGACACTCTCTCTTGCAAGTTCAGAGATTGTGCAGAACGCAGAAATCGATTACGAATTCGGCACAGTCACCCTGACGGGGTCAGGTGAATCAGGACCGGCTGAAAAGACCCAGTTCGATGTTATACTCAGAAACGGAGGAATAAATAAGATTCTATCCGACCAAAACGGTGAGTTCACTATAGAAATTACCCCGGAAGAACTGAAAAAGCTCCCTGAGAACTTCGAGATACTCCTTACAGTCACACCACCGGACGGATTCGGCAAGACAGTCATAAGCAATAAAAACATAACCTCTTTTTACAGGTATGAGGTTACGAAATTCAGATTTGTCCTGACATACAGCGAAGGCTACTTTACCGTAACACCCAAAGACCAGCTCTACAAACTTCAGACCAAAAAAGCCGATTCAAAGAAGGCACTGGATGCATTTATCAGCGCCACAACAAAAGCGGTAATAAGTGAAAGGTCCGAGCCTGTTCCCGGGGCTGAAATTATTATAGACAAACCACCTGCCCCTCCGAAGAAGGACAAGAAGAAGAGTATGCTCTTCTCTGACTCGGGAAAAACCGAGGAAGTAATCGTCAGCTGTATCGAGTTTGATATAGCATCCGAGCTTACAGCAAGTTCCAATAATGAGGGATATTTCTCATTCAGATCTGACTCCTCATCAAAACCGAATTTTATTCTCTTTACGGTAGTTCCGGATAAAAACTCGGATTACAAATACGATGCTGCGAGTATGCTGATTGATATGCCGGAAGCAGAAGACGGGATATATGACCTGATGCTCACCTTCGAGAAAGGTGAAAACGACAAAGGAAGATTCATAATAGTCGGTCCTATTCCCTATCAGCCCTGCTCCCAGCTGAGCAATCCTGTCTGCAAACCTACCAAATGCAAAATGATAGGCGGCCAGACCGGAAAATGCCAGTACCTATATGACAGCGCAAACGGAGATTATAAATGCGGCTGTTTCCCCGAGGTCTGCAATGCCGACTGCACAGGGAACTGCAAAATGCCGGACGGGAATCAGGGGATATGCCACATCGAAGAAATCACAACGACATACAACGGCGCCGAGATTGCAAATAAGAGCTGTGTCTGTGGTCCGCTCAGCTTTGAATGCAAAATGAACTGCCAGACCGATCAGGATTGCGTATTGCAGACTGCAAACCAGTTACCAATGTGCGCCACAGATATGTTCGGAAACAAATTCTGCACAAAAGGATGCGGTGCCGCATCAGATTGCCCCAGTCCGTTCTCGATGTGTGCAAAGATGGGTCCGGAAAACATAGGTATATGTATATGCCCCTGCCAGAATGCCGACAATGCTCAGGCACAGTGCAGTCCGACAGGACTCTACAATCAGCACTGCAACAACGTAACATTCGGTTCGCTGACAGACTGTGCTGACATCGACAGCGACGGTTCAGGCGAATGCACACTCTGCTGCAATGAAGATAAGGAATGCCCGAAGGGTATGCACTGCTACGATCTGCCTGTGCCACTGAACGACAAATGTACCAGAGCCTGTATGTGCGATAAACCTCCTGTTCAGAACAATCTCTGTATGGAGTGTTCTGACGACAGCGACTGCGGACCAAACCAGACCTGCTATGACGAGGATAATAATCCCAACACCCCGAAGGTCTGCACCGTCCCGTGCGGTCCTCTCGGCGCCTGTCCGACAAACCCTGTATACACATACTGCGACTTCAACATAAGCAAATTCTGTATATGCAGACATCCGGCAGTAAATGTAGACTGCAAGTACGAATGTAAGGACGACCAGGACTGCATACTGAACTCCGGTGGTCAGTTCGACCTCTGCATGCCCGACATAAACGGTATCAAGAGATGCACAAAGAGCTGCGGAGACGCCAAGGAATGCCCCTCACCGTATTCGATGTGCATAAAATACGGTGAAAAGAGCTATTGTGCCTGCCCCTGTATCCATTTCGATACGGACAATGTCAGCTGCAATCAGTACGGGTTAAATATCACCGAATGTATTACCAAGACAAACAGCTCTCTGCCTGACTGCTTTGACGTCGACAACGACGGAACAGGCGAGTGCACCCACTGCTGCAATGACGATAAGGAGTGCCCGGGCGATATGATATGCACACCCGTCACCAATGCAAAATGTGACAAGGTCTGTACCTGCAAAGAGCATCCCACCGCCGATGTCTGTCAGAAGTGTTCACAGAATTCGGACTGCCCGTCAGGTTTCGTCTGTGCAGATGACGACAACAATAATCTTACTCCGAATGTCTGCACAAGGGTATGCCCGTCCATCTATCCGTGTCCCACAAGTCCGGTTTATACATATTGCGACAACAACGTAAGTAAATACTGTATATGCAACCAGAGCGGAACCAACCTCTGTGAGACCAAATGTGAGTCAAACAATGACTGCCCGCAGGGACTTATCTGTGCGGACGACGACACAAACCCGTTAACACCAAAAATATGCACAAAGACCTGCGGAGACTGCCCGGCACCTATGCTCTGCAACAATGACGCCAATCTGCCGGTTGCCGTATGTATGTGCCCGCGCGACTACTGCAAGACCTGCAAGGAAGATAATGACTGCGGTTACGGATTTAAATGTATCGATTCGGACAACGACCCGCTCACACCGAAGGTCTGCACAATCAACTGCACGTCCGATTTCGACTGTCCGCTCAATCTCAGCTGTAATCCCGAGACCAAGAGCTGTGACTGCAACAGGTGTTCAAAATGGTCCAATCCGAAGTGTGAACCGCTTACCTGTTATAACGACGGCCAGTTCGGTAAATGCAAATTCATAAATGAGAGATGCGACTGTGCGACCGGCGACGGGACACTGGGAATATGCAAGGAGTGCAAATATGACTCCGAGTGTCAGTCACCGCTTAAGTGTGTCGATGCAGACAATAATCCGAATACCCCGAATATATGTTCAGAACCCTGTCCATCAAATGGCTGCCAGGCACCGGCGGTATGCGATTATAACATAAGCAAGTACTGCTTCTGTAAATAACATACTAAAACCATCTACCAAATTCCCTCTCTCTTTAACGGGAGAGGGAATTTTATTTTAAAAAATTTTTATGGGACATTCTATTTAGGAAATCTGGTAGAAGTCAGATTTCTGTTGCAAAAATAATAATAAATGTTAAATGAGCTTCCTATATAAGGAGGAAGTGATGAAGAAGGCAGAGGCATTTTTCATTATTGCTTTTCTTTTATCTGTTTTTGCCTGTACAGATGAGAATATTGCTCAGGATGATACAAACATATATTCAGATACGATACACGATATTAAAACTACAGATGTTAACAATGATACCGGGACGAATTCAGATACATATTTTCCCGATGTTCTGACTGATACCGAAATCTGTTTTATCAAGTGTCCTGAGAATATGCACTGTGAAAATAATCAGTGTGTCTGCGATAAGAATTATGGAGATTGCAACAATGACGAGAGCGACGGATGTGAATCCGACCTCACAAGTCTTAAGACCTGCGGAGACTGCAATACCGATTGCAGCGTACCTATGCTCGGTGTCGAGGAATTTGCCTGTGTCAGCGGTTTATGTGAAGTTGCAAAATGCAAGGCCGGACGGGCAAACTGCAACGGAAAACACAACGATGGTTGCGAGGTATATCTAAACGATGACCCAAAGAATTGCTCAATGTGTAATTTCGATTGTGGGGAGAATTCTATTTGTGAAAACGGAAAATGCGGATGTCAGACAGGTTTTGCCAACTGCAATCTTCTCCTCGACGACGGGTGCGAACAGAATATTTCGATTGACAATGATAATTGCGGAGCCTGTAATCACAAATGCGGGCTGAATGCCTACTGTAGCAATCAAAACTGTCTCTGTACAGATGGATTTGGAGATTGTAACAACTCCAATTCTGACGGGTGTGAGACGAGAATTAACGAGGATAAATTCAACTGCGGAAAATGCAAAAATGACTGTACCAGGCTTGCGAATGTTAGTTCGGTAAAATGTGATACAGGCAGTTGCGTAATAATTGAATGCCAGTATGGATTTGGCAACTGCGACAACTATAATTCAAATGGATGCGAAGCAAATTTTTCCACTGACCCGCAGCACTGTGGCAACTGCTCAACAGACTGCGGTAATAATTCAATTTGCAACAACAAAATCTGTGACTGCAAGGTCGATTATGCAAACTGCGACAAGTTATGGAGTAACGGTTGCGAGATAAATCTAAGTGACCCCAAAACCTGCGGTACAACCTGCGAAAATTATATAAGCTGTAACGCAAATGCGATCTGCAACAAACATCAGTGTGAATGTCAGGCGCCTTTTGCAAACTGTGATACTTTCTGGAGTACCGGATGCGAGATCGACACAAGCAGCGACAGATTAAATTGCGGAATCTGTGGCAAACAGTGTAAAGATATTAACTACAGCGGGAGTTGTGTCAATAGCAAATGTGCCGGCAAATACAGCTTTGCCTTCTCCTATGGCTCCACAGGAGACGACAGCGGAGTACTCCTCGCAACAGACCCGAGCGGAAATATCATAATGGCCGGAAATTTCTCAGGACAGCTAAATATCAGCGGTAAGATACTAACTCCGGCAGGAAATACGGATATTTTCATTGCCAAATTCAATAGTTCAGGACTTCTGCTCGATGCAAAATCATTTGGCTCAATAAAGGACGACCATGTACAGGGACTCACCTTAAATAAAAACGGAGACGTAATTATCACCGGTTATTATGAAGATACTATCAATTTTGGCGGGGGAATCCTGAATAATTTTGGAGAGAATGACATATTCCTTTCAAAATTTAGCAATAATCTCGAATATATCTGGGCAAAGGGGTTTGGCTCGGCAGAAGACGATGACGGAATAGCTGTAACGGTCGATAAAGATCAGGACATAATTCTGGGGGCACGGTTTTCAGGATTAATAGATATAGAAGGTAATACATTTTCGAGCAAGGGATGCACTGATATATTGCTGATAAAAATAACCAATAACGGAGCATTACTTTGGGCAAAGGCATTCGGGGCCGCCCCTGCAATGAACGGCTGCGATACGATAAGCAGTATAGTTACCGACATCCAGCAGAACATATATATAACCGGCGCTTTCCAGCTAAAGGAGAACTTCGGAGGTAGCGACATCGATTCAAAGGGGAGCAATGATATATTCCTTGCATCATTCGATAAAGACGGCAAGCATATAAGGAGTGTGGGCATCGGTTCACCAAAAATTGATGTAGGTCTTGGTCTCCGTATAAACTCAAAAAACGAGCTCGTGCTGGGTGCGGTATATTCGGATGCTCTCAAGATAAATTATCAGGAACTCGGCATCAGAGGAGGTATGGATATACTTATTTCAAAATTCGACACCGGACTGAATTTTGTCAAGGCAGTAAGTTTCGGCTCTTCAGGCGATGATATACCTGTACTAACCCTCGATAAGGATGACAACGTAATTTTTACCGGTTATTCGAAAGGGCTTATCAGGTTCGGTGAAGAGGAACTCGCAAATAAAGGCGATGCTGATATCATACTTGTAAAACTAAATTCTGACCTCAATCACATATTCAGCTATACCTTTGGTTCGGCAAAATATGACTCGGGTCTGGGCATTACAACGGATAATTCAGGTAATATTTATATAACAGGCGAGATATCGGGAGCCGTAGATTTTGGCGGCGGAGATGTTCCGTATCCCGAATTCCACCTGACAGACTTCTTTATTGCAAAATTTCTGCCGTAAACAGACAATTCCACAAATTTGTCAGATTTTATGGACTACCACTCCACAAAATAGCCTTATTTTATGGATTTAATCGGTGTCAGGCAGATTTCATAAAATGACATTGAGTAGGCAAAGCCGTACCGAAATCTCCGACTCAGACGGTCGTCTCAATACATTTCCTTACTCAACAACCGGTTTTGCTCATCCAAGCTGTTATCGCAAGGACATTGATTAGTGAGTAGAATGAGCATACTGAGATTCCCAATTCAGGTGGTGGTTTCGGTAAATTTCACTACTTAATTACACCTTTAGAGAGCCTATCCCACAAAGTCGATAAAATTAGATTTGTTTATCAGTTTTATCTCAGAACTATAGATCTGTTTCCACTGTTCTATCTGTCTGATACTTTCTTCTCCAAACTTAAATTCATAGGCAGAGAGTCTCCCGTCCTTCTCCTCCACAAGGTCAATCTCATATTTATCCCATGTCCGCCAGAAGTAAAGATTTGAATAATCCTGTAAATAACTCACTTTTTTCAGTCTTTCCATAAATACAAAGTTTTCCCACAATCTGCCAATATCATCTCTCAAATCGAGAGTATTAAAATTAGAGATGAGCGAATTGATAATTCCATTGTCATAAAAATAATATTTCTTCTTTTTACTCATCTCCTTCCTGAGATTACGACTAAACGCCGAAAGAGAATAAATTATATAACTCTTCTCAAGCAGATCGATATATCTTTTGACTGTCTTGACATCGACTCCACAGGTATTTGCAAGCTCATTTAAGGAGACCTCAGAACCAATCTGAAAGGCAAGAGCCCGGAGTAGCTGCAGAATAACATTTGATTTCTTAATACCCTCAAACTTCAGAATGTCTTTTAATAAATACGAATTTGTAATCTCATTTATATATTCGATCTTATCCTTTTTGTTTTCAGCAATAAGTACCCGTGGATACATTCCAAATACCATAAAATCTGAAAGTCTCTCCTTTATTTCCAAATCATTCAAATCTGATTTCAACTCAAGAACCGAGACACAGAAGAGATTTAATGAAATCTTTCTCCCTGTCAGAGGCTCCCCGACCTTATTTGAGAGTTCAAAGGAAGAAGAACCCGTAAGTATAAATCTTACACTACTTATGTTATCTACAGCAAGTTTAACAGACTCACCAATATTTCTTATCTTCTGGGCCTCGTCGATAATCACAAGCTCATACCCGGCAACAAATTCCCTGATAAGCTTAAGATTTCTCGATGATAATATCTCTTCTGCCCTGATATCATCGCCGGTAACATAGAGATATCTGAGCCCTGATTCTTCAGCATATAATCTGACCAGAGTAGTCTTCCCGGCCTGCCTTGGTCCAGTAATAATAATTACCCTATGTTTACCTAAAAACTCATTCAGAAGATTTTTATCATAATATCTCTTTAACATATAGTGATATTTTAACCAATTCCACAAATTTGTCAAATTTTATGGACTACTACTCCACAAAATAACCTTATTTTATGGATTTAATCGGTGTCAGGTACAAATTACATTTCAAATTACATTTTTAAACTGAGGCCTCGCACCTACTATTGAAACAACTCTATATCTCATATCTCTCTCATTATCCTCTTAAGCTCAGTTGCTATTCGTATTGTTGTCTCTTTGTCCTGCGTTGGTCCTACAGGCAGGCTTATTACCTCCTTCGCAAACTGTTCGGCATTTTTAAGTTCCAAGCACCTCATTCGCCCCTTAAATACTGCCATACTACTAAGCAAAACAGGATAATAGACCATACTGCTTATACCGGCCTTCTTCAGTTCTTCTACTACTCTATCCCTCTTACTCTGCGGCACTCTTATCGTAAACTGATGATATGTATGATATCCATTCTCTGTCTCTTCAGGCAGTTTTATCTCCCTGTTCTCACTCAGCAGTTCCTTATATATCCCTGCTACCTCTCTTCTTCTCGTGATAAATTCATCAATGTGCTTTAGCTTCTTCAGCAAAATTGCCGCCTGCATTGTGTCGAGCCTCGAATTGTATCCACAAAACTCAACGTTATATTTATCTTTACCTCCGTGGTTTCTTAGATATGTGCAGAAATTCTTTATCTCCTCAATATCTGTTGTTATCAACCCCCCATCTCCAAAACCGCCAAGATTCTTGCTCGGAAAGAAACTAAATGCCCCGACATCTCCTATACTACCAACTTTCTTATCCTTATATCTACTTCCAAATGCCTGCGCTACATCCTCAAGCACAAAGAGATTATTCTCCTTCGCAATCCTCATTATCTCATCCATCCGGCAGGGATTCCCGTAAAGGTGTACTACCACTATCCCTCTGGTATTTTTGTTGATCGCCTTTTTTATCGCTTCCGGTGAAATATTGTAATCCTCATCTATATCTACGAATACCGGTGTGGCTCCCGCTCTAAGTATCGTCTCGCCTGTGGCGGTAAACGTAAACGGAGTTGTTATTATCTCGTCTGCACTCTCAAATCTCTCCCTCTTCGTCCTCAGATAAGAAAGTGCCCTGAGCCCTATAACCAACGCATCCGT
>Ga0067045_1027718_pt1 | contig 67478 bp, 57 predicted proteins | sample TerdegcTABiofilm_FD_59184 | JGI IMG/M metagenome (GOLD analysis project Ga0067045, IMG submission 59184) | Combined Assembly of (Gp0054472, Gp0054536) Wastewater bioreactor microbial communities from Singapore -Terephthalate degrading...
TTTATACAAATCTATCTTTACATATCCAGAAGATATCCCTTCATAACTCCACCTTATCTCATAACTTGTTCCAGCAGTAAGGCTCTCCCCTCCATTTGGTTGAAGGAGTGTAACCTTTGGAGGTGGAGGAGTTTCTGAATATCCACCAATTTTTAATGATGGATCACCGAACAAACCCAGTTCAGTAATTGTTTTAAAATCATATACAGATGAATACCCATTTTCTGTTATATAATTCGAAATCATATATTGCCATGTTTCACCAAGAATATTTTTATTATTTAATGAATAACCTTTAAAAAATAAATTATCCATTTTTCCAATAAGTCCACTATTAAACCACTGACCAGTGTAAGCCCACCCTAATCTTGTTGCACCAATAAATCCAATCGCACCTTTTAAATAATAGTTAAGCCAATACTCTGGCATTGCTTCAGTATCATCATATCTTGCAGTTGAACAAGCATTAGAAAATATTAATGGTAATTTATTTTCATTATTTAATCCACTCATGTTTGAAGCAACATTATAACAAGTTATAGAAGGATTATTATTTCCCCAACTAATTGGACTTCCGTGTCCTGCAAAATTTAAAAAACCAACTCCATCATTTAAAATATTATTTATATTAGTGGGTGTAGGATCAGATGTATTTTGGTATAAATCTGTTTGATAAAGTTTATTATTTTGAAATGAGGTAAGATAACTATTTGCTATTGTTTCCTTGCAGTATTCACCTTCTGCAAAATTTGGATATGAAAAAGTTGCAACACCAACAAGGAGAGTTTTTTTAAACCAATCATTAATATTGTTTGTTTCGTAATAAATTACTTTTTGAATATAATTATTTAATTCTGATAAATTTGAAACTGGTATTCTTCCAATTGAAACATCAGGGTATAAATCAGGTTGATCAATATTTCCATTTGTAGTATTATATTCTCCAAATATATTATTATTATTTTTATCCCATGTATCAAACTGACCTGATGAGTTATATATATCTGCATAATAAAGGTCAGATGGAAGGATTGATTCTTCGCCTTCATTTACTGCAATATATCTTGGAGGAATTTTTTCAGAATCACCTATTAGTAATACATATTTTATATCCCAGTTATCAAGAGCATATTTTATTGCATATTTTATTTTCTCTTGTGTATCTCTCCCAGTAAAGTTTGAAATTATATACTCAAGAGTAAGGAGTGTAGTAGATATATTTTTTTGATTTTTATGGTTTATAAAATCATTTAAATTAGATTGAAATTCTTGTGGTGTAATTATCAATAATTCATAATTAGATTTTATATTTTTATAATTTTGTGTTGAGTAAAAATTTCTATATTTAATTCTAACATTAACCTTTTTATAGAAATATATCTCATAAATATTATTCTTATTAATTTCAAATGGAGTTATTCTTAAATGTAAAATTAAGGAGTTTTTTCCTCTTTCAATTACAAAACTATCTAAATTATTTGTATTTGTTAAATTGCTTTCACTACTGTAGGATAAATCAGATAAAATTCTCGGTTCAGGACAGATAGTTAAAGGTTTATCTAATTTATATATCTTTTTAAGATCTATATTTTTAATAAATTCAACTGAAATAATTTCAGTTTTTAATGGAAATTCATAATCTATAATTTTATATGGAACTATTGGATTGTTTGGTATTAATAAATAATCATTGAATTCATCAATCTCTGGAATTATTGAATATGAATTAAATTCTTTAAAAGAAGGGTTTTGAAAATTAAATTCTAAAATTTTTTCCTCATCTCCAAATGTACTATTTATGTTTAGAAAATTGAAGATAAACATTAAAATAATGAAAAAAATTAATTTTTTTATCATACCATCCTCCTTATTCAATTTAGGCACCAAATTAAAAAAACAGGTCGGTTGCGCCACTAACTCCTCTCCATTCCATGGCGCCCATTTTGAAATGGAGATTCAATGTTCCCTGTTTTAATAATAATATCTCAAGATAATTCATTGTCAAGTATTATTAAAAAAACAATTGTAAAGTTTTAATAAAAATGTGTATAAATTTTACACATTGTAAAATTTATACAATGAATTTAAAACTAAAAATGAAATTTTATTTATAATAAATTAGGTAAAACCCCTTAAATAGAAAAATTTTTTCCATTATTAGAATAATTTTGGCATAAAATTTGCATATTTATAAATGGAGTTTAATTTTGGGTAGTAACTCCAAACCGCTGGATTAATCCAGAGAGGGTAGGAGACACCCAAAAATTAAACTTAAAAACTTAAAAAAGGAGGTGGTAGTAAGAAGTGAAGGTTTTAAAGTTTTTTATCCTAAAGGTTAGGGAGGATGAAAAACTAACAAAAGGAAAAATTTTGACCCTAACCCTGCAAGAGGACGGATTCCTCAAAAATTTTAATTTAAAAAGGAGGTTTACGCTTATGCGTAAAATTTTAGCAATATTATTAGTTATATTAATGGCTATTTCCTTTGTCCCTCTAAGAAATATCAAACAAGTTGAAGCATATGACAAAACTCCTGCCACAATGGTAGCAAATGCACTTCAAGCAATTAACAAAAAAGCAACACCTCCAAACACATATACATTGGTAGATGATGTCTATCAAGTTCAAAGACCATTTGATTTTTACTGGGATCCTCTCCTTCCTGCTTTAAATGATCCAGATGGTAGCGGTTCTTCAATTGTAACAAATGCATTTGCAACAGATATGTATTTAACAGTAATTTCAGAAGGAAGTAAATCTACACTTAAAGCACATTATTATGTTGTGATAGTTTTAGGAACACCAAATTATGTATTTATTGACCCAGATACCCATTTTGACCTTCCATACAATTTAGGAGGACCATCATACTCAAACACAAGACGTTTTGAATTAGGCGATTATCATACATTAAGATATGGAGATGCAAAAGGAAGAACATTCCACTCTGGTTGGGCAGATATGGGAAATAACGGAGTCCTTGATGCTGGTGACCTATTCCTATTCTTTGAACTTCTTAAGGCAAGTTGTTGTGGAAATGAAGTAATTTATGATATTTCAGTTGAGTCTGATGTTGAACCAGTTGATTGGCCAAATCCACTTGTTCAAAATCCAAAAGCAACAGCAGTCTTAGGACCTGGAACAGGATCAGATTTTGCTCCAAAGACACAAGAACTTGCAAGATCAACAGCCTATAAAGTTTCAACAACTACATTCTTTGATATTAAACTCACAAATAGAGAATATCTTGACCTTGAGATATTCAGAGATAATGGTGGAAATAATAATACAGGTGGTGGTGCATGTGTACAAGATAACCTTTTAGATGATTATGTTCCATTAACATCAGGTGAAGAGTTTGTTGGTGCAGTTAATAACGATGGATTAATATCTGTTCCTAATTTAATTGGTTATATTATTGATGCTCTTACTGGAAATAAAGTTTATGTTTATGATGCTGATAGTGATGGTAATTTTTCAGAAAATGATATTATTCTCTCACCAACAAGAGCAGGATGGTTCATGGCAACTGGCACCGTATCAGCAGGTGATGTGAATCTTGGTCAAACACTTGCAACAGTTTATGCTGCAGGAACAGTTGGTTCTGTAACTCTTCAGGGTATTGACTTCTATGGTCCAATGAATACATGGACAGTTGAAAATCCAGTTTATGGACTTACAATGACCTATGGTGACTTTAGAGGAATTGATATTGAAGTTCTTCCTGGTGATATGGAACTTGATGTTAAAGTTGAGACAGAAGCTGGTGTAACTGTTGATGAACTTAAAGTTGAACAAACTTATACAGTTTGGGTAGGTTTACCTGATGGTTGCACACTTCCACAAGGAGCAAAAGTTCATGTTGTTCTTGAACTTCCAGGATATGATGTAAATGGTAATCCAGGATATGAAGTAGTAAAATACTTTACTCTTGATAACAACCATAGAGTAGAAAAAACACACAATATTACACCATGGAGAGGAAGCCTATTTGCAGATTTCTCAACTCACTTTGAACCAGAATTTAGAGTAAGAGCATTTGCAGAAATATGCTCTGCTCTTGGACCAGAAGATGGCTATTATGATCTTATATATGTTCCAGAACTTGATAATGATCAAGAAAATGATTGGCAAGAGTATAGATTAGATGACCAAGGCTTAACATTAGGTTATGATGACTTTAACCCGAATTTCCCAATTTTAGCAGAAGATATAACTTCAGTTGTTCCATTTGAAAATTATTTTATTGATGGTGAAGAAAACTTAAGAAAATATGGAAACTATGATTGTTATTTCAGCAAACTCTATCCAATTAACCCAGAAGAACTTAAACTTACTCCAAATAAAGAGTGCATCTCACCACTTGATCAGAGATGGCCAAACATTGGATTCTTAGTTTATAATGTTGATAATCCAGCAGATGCAGATGATCCAAAGGGTTATATAAAAAGTTATGGAGAGACAGACCTTTTTGGATTTGTAAATGCAAAAGGAACTGGAATTGAGTGGATAAATATTGCAACAATTAGTGGTACTGATAGATATATCATCCAATACAATAGCGATTTATCTATTTATGTTTGGACATGGAATGATGATGGTGATTTAGTTTATGAAAGAGGAGAAGTAGATACACAACCAACATATTACGGACCACCATGGAAATGGGTGGACGATGAAGGAACACCTACTTGGCTATATGATGATAATGGAATTCCAAGCTCTGGTGATACATTAGTTGGTACAACAACTTATAAACTTCTAAGTTGGGCACTTCCATCAGTAATTGAATCTAATGGAATGATTTATGCTCTTGTAAGAGCACCAGTTAGTGGTTGCAGTGAGATTGAATTTACAGTTTGGACAAACAATGTTCTTTATAACTTTGTTGGACCACAACCACCATACTATTTACTAGATCCTGATTTTGACCTAATTGATTATATGGGTAAAGTAAAAGTAACAGTTACTAAACTTTATGACCTTAACTTTGCTGAATTTGAAATTGTAGATGAAGGATTGAGAAACTTCGAAAATACTTTTGGTGGTTTGACGACACCATGGATTAATCCATATCCACCATATGGACCAGCAGTTGATCAAAATCCTTGGGTTCTCCAGAATTATATGATGGAACTTAGATCATACCCTGGTGGTCAGACACTACTTCCAGGTTCTGGATTTGGTAATGATTATCTTGGACTTCCATTATCTGGACCATTAAGTGCATTTACAGTTGTTGGTTTGCACAATGGTTTCAACTCAAGACATGCTCAATTTAGAGATATCTTCTGGAAACTTGGTACAGAATACTATCCATTAACAAACTACACAATTAGATTTATTGCTAAGGATAAAGAAGGAAAACATATAGGGTTTGGCACTGGACTTTATTCTATTGTTATTGAAGGAGTAAAGGCAGATCCAAATGCTCAGCCAGTATTTGTATGGAGACCATACCAATTAGTTTATAATGAAAATCTAGATGCATGGGTTCCAAAATATGATTATGCATTATCTGATGGTCCTTATACTTATCTTGGAACAACACATCTTCCAAAAGGTTATTATACTTCTGGCAAAATTACTATAACTTCTGGTACATACCAATATAATGGTTACTTGTATGACGATGGTTGGCCATTTGAGTTTGACCAAGTTCAGGTAATAACTGGTATTATTCCAACAGGACCAGGAATGTTAAAGATAACAATTACTGATACTGCTGGAAACACTAATTCATTCAAGTGGTGTACCTCTTGCTTTGATAATCCAGAAGGAGTACCAGTTCATGCAGTAGAACTTACCAACTTCCCATCAAGTTTAGTTGTTGATAAAGATAACACAATGGAAATTACTGCAAAGGTCTATCCATTTGATGAGAAGACATCACCATGGGGTGAAACAACTATTACCACAAAACAACCACTTGCAAACCAGGTTATTATGTTTGTATGGCAGGATAGAGGAGTTGAAGATCCAGTTAGTAAGAATAGATATGGCGTTGGAGATGCTTGGATAACTGGTCAAACACCAAAATTTGGTGGATTTCCAATAGATTTACTCTTACTTTCACCATTTAATGCTGGTCCAGTTTACAACGCATATGACTGGAATGGTGATGGATTAATTTCATTTAAGGATAAAGAAACAGAGATTGTTGGAACTTATGATTCAGCACTTCAAGCATGGAATGGTGGTTTTGTAACATATTCTGCAATGACAAACCACATTAACGATGGTAAATATCTATTTGATTTAACAAGCGCAAATGGTGCAGTTCTTGATGAAATTGGATTTGACTTTGATAAGAACGGAATAATTCTAACTAATGAAGTAATTCCAGTAAGAATAACAGCGTACACTTATGGCGATGATGGAACTAACCCAAGAGTTGCAACAGGAACTGGTGGTATGGGTTGGGAACCATGGGAAGTTTATCTTGCAGGCCAAGTTGATATACCAGTTGTTGGTGTACCTGATTGGAATGTTGAAACTGAACCATGCTTAACTGCAGGAGTACTTCCAGAGGCACAACCAGATGGTAAGCCATTGACATTTATGGTTACTGACGCTGATGGAAATCCTGTAAATCTATCTAAGGGTGTTGGTGGAAAGACAGTAAATGATACAATGATCTGGAATGGATTATTCTATGATGTAGTTCCATCAGTATTACCAAGTTACTACTGGGTAAGAACTGACCTTCATAACAATGAATATGTAGTTGATCCGGGAACAGGTTTAACTCATAGACTAAACGCAACTGCAGCAAACGATATGTACACCAAAATGCCATATGATTGGGATGGAGACGGTGTTGCAGAAGTTGATGCAGTTAATAATTCTCTTGAACCAATAAATCCTGATTTTTCTGAAAAAGCAGATGGTATATATAAGTTTATGGGATTTGTTGCAAATGATAAAGGTGAATTTGAAGTAAGAGTATACTCACCTGATAGAAAACATTATGCAACAAAGAAAGTTGTTGTAGAACTTCCAAAGATATCATATGATATAGTAAATATTGAAGATCCAAATGGTACAGTTCATACAGTTCCCGGTGATCCTGACTTTGTAATGACTGCTGGTGATTTAAGAATATATAAAGTAACTGTTACAGTTAAAGATTGTGAAGACAAACCAATTGGTGGACCTGGAAAACCTCTCGAAGAGTGTAAACCAGAAGAAGGTGGTCTCTATGCAGGATTCTTACCATACATGGGTTACACACCTCACTACTATAACTGGGTTGGTGACGATTTTAATGGTGATGGTGATGTAGATTTTGATGAATGGGCTCCATTTGCTGCATATGCATCTGGTTATGCAAATATAAGAAAAGCAACAGCAGGAACTGGAAAAGTATACGGTCCAAAAGAGTGGACAAAATATCTATATTATCGGGGATACTCTGACAACCCCTATGATGGATTCATGGGTCAACAGGGAATCTTTAACTCTAACTATGATATTGGTCCATGGGCAATAGGAAATATGTATCCAGATGTAAATCAAGATGGTGTTATAGATGTTCTTGACACATGGGCACTTGATGAAAATGGTCAGGCAACATTCTATGTTGAGGTAGACGATATTTCAGCACTTTCTGGTATTGTTGGAAAGAACCCATATGTTCTTATATTTGATACAAAATGTGGAGATTATGACCTCGGTGATGTTGCTGGTTGGGCAGTATATCTTTCATATCCAAGATATAGATTTGGTGCATGGTGTAATGGAAATGGAAATGGTGCAGATTGGGGATTCTTCCTTGACTGGTATGGTAATGTGGATAAGATAGTCGATGTTGACTTTATGAAGTTTAAGATACTAAATGGTGAGACACATCAAGAGTTAGGAAAAGAGATATTCAATGAGAAATACTATGACTTAACCTATGGACTTGAAAACCACATTGTTGTTCAAGCACTTCCAGCAGATGATAGAGACCTCGCAGTAAGAGAAGGCGTTCAAGTTCAACTTGTTGGTAATGTTGAAACATGGGCATATGGAACTCTTATGCACAATGCTGATGGTGTTGCTGAAACAACACTTAACTTCTTACCAAGAGGAGTTGGCTCTCGTGTTGCATATCTTGGTGTTGTAACAAGATGGGGTTCTGATACCTTCTGGCAGCATGAATATCTTTATCCATGGTGGACAGATTTCACTTCTGTTGGTGAACCACTCTACTGGACATACGATGATAGAGCACCAGATAACACAATGAGTTGTTTTGAAAGTAAATTCAGTATTGCTGGTAGTTATGTATTTTACGTTTTTAATGGATGTTACCTTGGTACACCATATGGTCATGACATTGAAGACCAGAAAAAACTTACAAGACTTAATCCTCCAGTTGGTTCCTCATCATGGCCACTTCCATACTTTGATGCTGGTAAAGGTCTTGCACTTACACTTAAGGGCGACCTTGTTGTTGGAGTTGAGACAGAGGTTACTGTTAAAGTAACTGAGGCTGGACCTAACTTCCAGGTTGCTGGTGCAGAAGTAACACTCTATGGTGCTGGTGTTGACCTTTCTGGTGTAACTGATGCTGACGGAATTGTTAAATTCATGGTTAAGCCAACAGAGGCTGGTGAAATACTCATTACTGCAATGAAAGATGGATATGTTCCTGGAAAGACAGTAGTTGTTGTTGGTGCAGATACAATTGCTCCAGAACTTACAGTTGATAAGCCAGTATCTCCAACAAACAAGCCAACAGTTACTATAACTGGTATGGCAACAGATAATGCTGGAGTTCCAATGGTAATGGTTAATGGAGTTGAAGCAACAGTAGGTGCTGATGGTAAATTCTCTGCTGAAGTAACACTCAAAGAAGGAGAAAATGAGATAGTTGTTGTTGCAAAAGATAAATCTGGAAATAAGACAGAAAAGATGGTTAAGGTTGTACTTGACACAATTCCACCTGAAGTTACAGTTATACCACCAGCTGGACCACTTACATCAACAAAGGTTAAACTTACAGGTTATGTTGAAACTGGTGCAAAAGTTATGGTTAATAATAAACCAGCAGTAGTTGCAACCGATGACTGGGAAGTTGAACTCACACTTGATTATGGAGAAAATCTTGTTACAGTTGTTGCAACAGATGCTGTTGGAAACGAGAAGAAGATTGAAACAACAGTTGTAGTATTTAAGAAGACAGTTCTTGAACTTCAAATTGGTAATCCAACTCCAAAAGTAAATGGTGCATATGGTGATCCACTTGAAGCAGCTCCATTCATTAAAGATGGAAGAACAATGGTTCCATTAAGATTCATTGCAGAAGCATTCGGTGCTAATGTTGAATGGATTCCAGAGACAAAAGGTATCAACATTTCACTTGAACTTAATTCTGCAGTCCATACCATTGGACTTCAAGTTGGAAATCCAACAGCAATTGTTGATGGAGAAGTTGTAACTCTTGATGTTGCTCCAGTAATTGTAAATGGAAGAACCTTTGTACCACTAAGATTTGTTGCTGAAGCATTCGGTGCAACTGTTGACTGGAACCAACTCTATCAGGTAGTTACAATTAACTTCCTCTGGTACTAATACTGACACTTATAGGAACCACAGGGGAGGTTTCCTCCCCTGTGGGGATTTAAAAGTAAATGAAAAATCCTGCAGGGATATCCCTGCAGGTTACCTTTTTTAAAATTTTTTTAAAGAGGTAGAAACAAAATGAACATTAAAAAATTTTTGATTTTTATTATGATCACAATTTCGATTGGGGGTTTTGGATTAATATTTTCTCAAAAGATAATATCTGCTAATGGTTCTCCAAATGAGGTCTGGGTTGATGATGATTATAATAGTTCAACACCTGGTTGGGGATACGATCATTTTGATAAAATACAAGACGGAGTAAATGCAGTTACAACAAGCGGAACTGTTCATGTATTACAAGGTACATACAATGAAAGTGTAACTATTAATAAATCTTTATCATTAATAGGTGATCCTGGTGATTCAAATCCTGGTCCAGGTACAAATGCCCCAATTTTAGATGGTACAGGTTTCTCGGGTAAAAGAGCTTTTAGTATTGCTAATAATGTAACCAGTGTTGTAATTAGGGGATTTATAGTTCAGAACTTTGGACCAAATGGTAACACAGAATGTAATGGAGTGACTGCTTGGTGTCCATATACAGCAAATATTACTATTGAGGATAATTATTTTTACAACTTAGGATACAGTGGAATTCTTACTGGTAATGGTTGGGGAGGAACTCAAGGTTTACATGATAATTGGGTAATTAGAAATAATGTTGTTGATACTACTGGTGCATATGGTTTTGATATAGAAAATGCAAAAAATACACTTATAACTAATAATGTTATTAAGAACATACCATGGTATGGTATTAATGTTTTATCTTTAACAACAGAAAATGGTGCTAATATAATTTCAGAAAACAACGAGGTTAGTTACAATACTTTTGAAAATGTTAATTTTTATAACATTAATTTACTATCATGGAGCACAAACTCTACCGCAACAAGTATTTTAAGAAACATAAATGTACATCATAATACTATAAATAGTAGTGTATCATCTATTATTGCTTGGAAGACAGGTTCTGGGAATCTCTCAATTGAAAACATAACAATAAATAACAATACTTTAAATATAAATAATCCAACTGGAACTGGATATGTAATCAATCTCAATAATGTATCTGGTATATCAAGATGCAACTATAATAACATTTATTTATCTGGTTCAATTGGTGGTGGAGGGACATTTTTCCATGGAATAAATATTGGCGAAAGTTCAACTGATACTTGGTATATAGAAAATAATATTTTGAATGGAAATAATGTAGGTAGTGATAGTGTGGGTATAAGAATTAGAGGTTCTTTGCCATCAACATCAATTTTAAATATAACTAACAATGAAATATTCAATTGGAGTAATGGAGTTCGTTCAGACAGTTTACCTTCAGGAATTGATGTGAATGTTAATTACAATGAAATTATAAATAATTCAAATTATGGTGTGTTAAATGGAACAGGTGAGTTAATAGATGCCACCTATAACTGGTGGGGAGATGAAAGCGGACCCTCTGGTGTTGCGTCAGGAAATGGTGATGCTATAAGCGATAATGTAGATTATTCTCCTTGGCTTGTTCCTAATATTTCTATTACAAAAACAGATTCACCAGATCCTGTAGCACAGGGTATGCCTTTAACATACACAATAAATTGGAATATGGGTTCAACATGGAATACATGGGATGGCACAACCTTAGGCACAACAAATGTAAATATTCCTTCTAGCATAACATTTGATAATGTTTTAGTAAAAGATTATTTACCAAGTGAGGTAACTTTTGTATCTTGTACAGGAGGTGGGACATTCTCTTCAGGTGTTGCAACATGGAATTTAGGTCCATATACACCAGGAACTTCAGGTAGTTTAACCGTTAATACTAATGTAAATTTAAGTGCACCAAATGGTCAGATAGAAAATAGAGTTGATATAATTTATGACTCATTAATAGTTTCAGATTCAGAATTAACGACAATCCAAGAAGGAGCAGGAGGAGTATATAACTTTTATGATCCAAAGAATGGAGCTTTTATTTTATTAAACACAAGTGGAACTGGTTGGAGAGTTGTTATTCCTTCAAGAGGATATGATACAGGCTGGATCTCTTTTAGAAGATTTGTATCCTCTGGAAACCACTTCTGGGGTGAATATTCAGATACAAGATACAAATTTATAATTGATTTCTATTCTCCAAATAGATACCACATAATTTTCTATGATAGAGTAGGTCCAATATCAATTAAGATAGCTAATTAAGTAAATATTTGGGTAAAAAAAAGATTTATGGCTGGGATTTTCCCAGCCCTTTTTAATTTTATATTAGTTTTTTCACAAATCTTGACTTTAAAAAATATATTAAATAAAATAGAAAAAGAATGTTATTTTTTATTTTTTTAAATAAAACATTTTTAATTAACACCTCTATCTATAGTTTATGTCTTAAAATATATAACTTTAAATTTTATCCTATTTTTATGGAGGTTATTAAATGAAAAGAGAAATGATTAAATTATTTGTTATTTTATTAATTATGTCGTTTATGCTTTATAATATTAGATTAGTAAATGCAGCAAGTTTTATACCAGATATATATCCTTCATATTTTCCTATAGATTGTTCCTCAGGAACAACAACTCCAGGAAATGGGACTCCTTTTGCAGTTCATGTAACAATAACAGGATATTCAATAAATTCAAATTATGCTATTAAAAGTAGAGTAGGACCAAATACATCATCATTAACTTATGCAATTTCATGGAAAAATATTAATTTAAATACTTGGGCAAGCGACTCTACAGCTTATGTTGATTTAATAAAAATAACAACAGATAATAATGGAAACTGGAGTGGATGGTTAGTTGCAAAGGTCCAAAATACCGTGCCAGCGGGTACTTTATATTATCGTGCAAGAATGAGAGTCTCACCTTATTCAGGTTCTAATATTGATTCATCAACTATAACTTCTAGTTCATTAAATATGACAACAGAAGGTGGTTGGATTGAAGGAAATGCAAATTTAGATGGAAATCCAGCACAAAATAAAATAGTAGTAGTTAAAAATTCAAGTGGCACTATTGTTGGAATTTATATAACAGAAGATAATGGAGTAAATGAAGGTTATAGTTCAACTCAAGGATATTTTAAAGTAGGAGTACCTCAAGGATGTGATTACACTGTAGAATTGTGGAATCCAATTACAAATACAATTTATCCAAATGGTAGTGTTTCTGGTATCTGTGTAACTGCAGGTAATGTTACTTCAGGGATTACAATAAATGCAAGATCAAATAATGCACCTAATCTTAATTGGACTGGTGAACCTGGCTATGTAAATGATGGGGTTGAACCTGAGTCAGGTGTTTCTTCAACACTTTTTGAATATAGAGTTAAATATAGTGATCAAGATAATGATCCTCCTAAATCAGGTTATCCAAATGTACATATTTTGAAAGATGGTAGCGAAATTACTGGAAGTCCTTTTACAATGGAAGAAGTTGATTCATCTGATACTGATTACTCTGATGGGAAATTATATAAATACTCAAGAACTCTTCCAGCAGGTGATTATTCATACTATTTTGAAGCAAAAGATATTTTTGATGCAAATGCAACTGGCGAACCGACATCAATAAAAAGTGGACCACAAGTTATTGGAGATACAATTCCTCCAACAATTTATGATCTTTATCCTCCAAGATTTTGCACGACCTATGAAAGAAAACCAACCTTTTCTGCAAAATACTATGATAACATTGGTGGTAGTGGAATAGATATAAGTAGTATTTATATAAAAATAGATGTAGTTGATAAAACAAGTGAAGCCAGTATAACAAATAGCGAGTTATCTTATATACCAATTAGTGATTTAGATTTAGGAAAACATACAGTAGAAATTGGAGTAAAGGATCTGGATGGTAATCAAAAAGTTGTAAATTATTATTTCTATATAATTGAAGATTTAACTTCTCCAAATCACTATTTTGGAGTTCCACATTCTCACACATCATATTCAGATGGAGCATTGACTCCTTTAGATGCATTTACATATGCAAGAGATACAGCAAATATAGATTTTTTGTGTATTACAGATCACTCAAACTGGCTTGATGCAAATGAGTGGGCTGATACATTAACACAAGCAGAGACTTTTACTCAAGATGGAGTTTTTGTTGCTTTAAGAGGCTTTGAATATACCCATTCGACACAGGGACATATAAATGTTTACAATACTGACACATTTGTAAGTAGAAACGATCCAAATTATGATACTCTTGAAGAGTTCTATGTTTGGCTTAAAAATCAAAGTAATGCGATTGCTCAATTCAACCATCCATTTACTCTTGATGATTTTAATGGTTTTTCTTATGATGAAACCCTTGATTCATTAATAACGATGCAAGAAGTTGGAAATGGTTCTCCTCCATATTCATATGCAAGACTTGAAAATGCTTATATATATGCTCTTGATAAGGGATGGCATGTTGGTGCAACAAATGGTCAGGATAACCATGCTATAAATTGGGGTTATCCACCAAATAACTTAACAGGAGTTGTCTGTAACTATCTAACTAAAAATGATATCTTAGATGCATTCAGAATGATGAGAACCTATAGCACTGAAGATAGAAACCTAAGAGTTTCATTCAAGGCAAATAACTACTGGATGGGTTCAACTATCCCAATTAAAAATGGAGAACAAATAAGTTTTTACCTATATGCATATGACCCAGATTCTTTAGATATAATATCAACTGTACAAATTATTACAAATGGTGGAAATATACTTAATTCCTGGTCAAATAATTCAAAAACCTTTGAGATCACATATTCATTTACCTATGAAGGTGGTGGAAATTGGTATTATCTAAAAATAATTGAACAAGATGGAGATATTGCAATAACATCTCCAATTTGGACTCCACCATCAGATATAGATTTAAAGGTTGTAAGTTTAACATATTCTCCTAAGGCAGTATTTCCAAATAAACAAGTTACTTTAACTGCATTAGTTAAAAATTATGGAATCATCTCTTTTGAAAACTTAAATGTTAAATTTTATGATGGTGATCCATTAAGTGGTGGAAATTTAATTGGAACAACAACAATTAATTTACCAGCAGGTTCTCAAGTTAACACATCAGTTAATTGGATACCAACTTCGAGTGGATTATATACACTTTATGCTGTTTTGGAAGGTCCACCACAAGATCCAGAGTCTGATAATACACAAAAAGTTACTTTAAGAGTTATTGAGAGTTTAGGTAAAAAAGTTTTAATTGATAGATATCATAAAAATGATTATACTTCTTCAACTGGTCTTTATAATTTATCTGAATTTGCAGATTTATTAACTTATAATGGTTATGAGGTGGTTCATACATATGAACCTATCACCTCAACTCTTTTACAAGATATAGATTTACTTGTTATAACTTATCCAATGGGAGGTACAGGTCAAAGAGATTTATCTGATTCTGAAAAGCAGGCAATAAAGGATTTTCTACAAAATGGTGGATCTTTTCTTTTTACTGGTAAGTCAAATTACAATGAAGATCCTACAAGATACAATGATTTTTTAACCACTCTTGGCATCGAAATAAATATAAACCATGATAATATTTATGATGATATAAACAATTATGGATATCTATGGGGTGTAGATCTTTATAATTTCCCAGAAACTGAAAGTGGAATATGTGATGGTATAACAAATTTAAGGTTCTTTAGCGGAGCGTCATTAATAAAACCCGACAAAACTCCGTTAGTTTCTGATCCATCCAAAAATATTGAAATATTAGCCTATGCAAATGAAACAAGTTATGATGAAGATGATGTTGGAGGTGCTGGTAATCATGTTGGTACTGGTTATTATATTTATAGTTATCGCTCAAATCCAACAGGTTCTAATATGCCAGCAATGGCAATTCAAACACTTCCTAATGGTTCAAGAGTTGCTGTTTTAGGAAGAGCAATATTTTCTAATTATGAACTTGGAAACTGGGTTGAAGGTCAAGCAGCCTGTAATAATGATGCATTTACTTTAAATCTTGTTGATTGGTTATGTAAGGTAAATAGAGTAATGCCAATTAGTGAAGCAAGAAAAGATGTTGAAAATAATAATATACCTGATAGATTAGGAGAGAGAGTCACAATAAGAGGAATTGTTACATCTGGAACTGGTAAATTTTTTGATGTTATATATCTTCAAGATGAGACTGGTGGTATAACTGTATTTGGAAGTTTTCCAACAGATAAAATAATTCCTGAAGGAGCAATTTTACAAGTCACTGGTGTTATCGATCAGTACAATGGAGATACTGAACTTCAATTTGATGATTTTTATAAAGATTTCTTATGGATTGGTTGGACAGATGCTCCTGAACCAAAATACTTTAGAACAGGTGAATTGAATTTAGAGCAAAATGAAGGATGGCTTATAAAAACAGAAGGATTTGTAACAGAAATAATGGATTCTGGAACTTGCAAAATTAACGATGGAACTGGTGATATCATTGTTTTTATTGATGGATATATAGGAACACTACCTCAGGGATTAAAATTGGGAGATTATCTTTATGTTATTGGTCTATCTGGTGAATATAGTGAAGGTCATAGAATAAGAGTAAGAAGTCCAGATGATATTTCTCTTGTGCCAATTTTCTATAATGTTAATGTGAATATCATTGGTAAGGGAACAGCGCTAATAAATCCACCAAATGGACCATATGCTCCTTACTCACAAATTACTTTAACTGCTATTCCTGAACCAGGATGGTATTTTATTGGTTGGAGTGGTGATATAAATTCTACCAATAATCCTATAACATTTACTATTACTAAAAATATGAATATAACTGCTCTATTCGTAAATTGTTTTACAGATCCAAAAACAGGAGCAATAATACTTTTAGATTTAGTTTCTAATAAATTTCCAAAATGGAGAGTAATAATTCCCTCAAAAGGTTATGATACAGGCTGGATGCCATTTGATAGATATGTTTCTTCTGGTAATCACTTCTGGGGTGAATATTCAGATAAAAGATACAAGTTTTTAATTGATTTCTATTCTCCAAATAGATACCACATAATTTTCTATGATAGAATTGGTCCAATATCAATTAAGATATCTGGATAGGTAAATAAGAGGTTTAAAAAGATTAAGGGCTGGGAAAATCCCAGCCCTTTAAATTTTTGTATCAAATTTTGTATCTAAAATTTTAAACTAATAAAATAATATAGTTTAAAAATTCATAAAAATCTTCAAGATTTTCTTTTATTATTTTATAAAGTTCTTCAATTGTAATTTCAGAATAAAAATGAATTAATTTTAGTGTTCAGTTATAACAAAATTTTAACTTTCCTTAAATTCATCCAAATTTAAATTTTTATATTCTTTAAGTTTTTTGAGTTATTTCTCTATCTCACTAATCCTCTTTATTATTATCTCTTTATTAATTTGAATTTTTTCATTTTTCTATTCTTTTTAATAATTCTTTATCTTGCTCATTTAAAAGAGGTTTAAAATCTACATACTCTTTTATAACTCTCTCTTTAAAATTATAATGATCTTCAATAATTTTTAAAATAAATAGGTTTACCTTCCACAGCAACTTCAAAATCTAGCGAAAAAAGGTGCTTCATTAAGAAAGATAATATCAACTACTCTATCAGGAAAAATTTTACTAAAAATTTTGTATAATTCTAAATAAATTTTTAATCTATTTTTAAGAAAAGAATCATCTGAAAAGAGAATTAAATTATAATTTATCTTTTCTAAATTTTGGGGTAAGGATTTCTTTAAAGATTATACCTTTTAAGATATCATTTTTTGAGAAAGAAAGACTTCTTTTTAGTTTTAACTGGGCTTTTTCATATTCAGTATGAATAATTCTTTCTTTTTTAATTATGGGCGAAATTAATTCTTCTGTACTTTTTTGAATTATTTTTTTTTGAGGAATCTCTTCAACTTTTTTTTCAGATATTTCTATAGAAGGTTTTATTTCTTCAACTTCTTCTATTTCAACTGGTTCTTTTTCAGATTCTTTCTTACTAATTTTTCTATAATCTTCTTTATAAGGAGTAGTTTTTTCTAAGAGTTTTTCTTTTTCTAATACCTCTCTTCTCTTTTCTCTTTTTTTCCTTTCATTTGTTGTACTAATAATTGTAAGAACGATATAAAAGATTATATATAGAATTATTATTACTGTGAAGTAATTCATTTATTTTTCTTCCTCTTTTTTCTCCTCTTCAGAAATCTTTGAAATTGATTCCCTCATTGTTGTATCTGCCTGAACATTTCTTAGTTGATAGTAATCAAAAACACCTAACTTTCCTTCTCTAAAGGCCTGTGATATTGCTTTAGGAATTTCTGCTTCTGCTTCAACAACTTTTGCTCTCATCTCTTGAGTTAATGCTTTCATTTCCTGCTCTTTTGCTACTGCCATTGCTCTTTTCTGTTCTGCCATTGCTTGGTAAATCTTCTTATCAGCCTCTGCTTGATCAATTCTTAATTTTGCACCGATATTTTGTCCTACATCAACATCAGCAATATCAATTGAAAGAATTTCAAATGCTGTTCCTGTATCAAGACCTTTTTCAAGTACAGTTTTGGATATTCTATCAGGATTTTCAAGTACCTCTTTGTGACTTTCTGCAGAACCAATTGTTGTAACAATACCCTCGCCTACTCGTGCAATTATTGTTGCTTCTCCAGCACCTCCAACTAATCTATCAATATTTGCTCGAACGGTAACCCTTGCTTTTGCCTTAAGTTCTATTCCATCTTTTGCAACTGCTGCAACAATCGGAGTTTCAATAACTTTTGGATTTACACTCATTCTTACTGCTTCAAGAACATCTCTTCCTGCAAGGTCAATTGCTGCTGCTCTTTCAAAAGATAAAGGAATTCCTGCTCTTTCTGCTGCAATCCATGCATCAATTACTCTATCAACGTTACCTCCAGCAAGATAGTGTGCTTCAAGTTTATCAACCTGAACTTTTAAACCTGCTTTTGTCGCCTTTATTAGAGGCAAAACAATTTTAGATGGAACTACCCTTCTTAATCTCATTCCAATTAAATTAACTAAACCAACAGGAACTCCTGCTGCAATTGAAGCAATCCATAAACCAACCGGAATGAAAGAGAAGAGTAAAATTAGAACTATAATGATAATCAAAATTGTAAAGTAAATTCCTAAACCAAACATCAAACACCTCCTAAAATTTTCTTAGTTTACAAAAGTAGGCTGTCTACTTTTGTAAAGTTTTAGATTTTTTCTACTATAATTTTACCACCCTCAACTTTAATAACCTTTATTTTATTGCCCTTTTCAATAAATTCTCCAAGTGATAATGCATCATACCTTTTACCATCTATTTCAATTGTACCTGCGGGTCTTAAAGTTGTTATTACAACGCCCTCCTTTCCTACTAATTCATCAATTTTTGTATAGGATGTATAGCCCTTTTCTGTATCAAGTTTTTCTTTTAAACCAAGTTTTTTCCAGATTGGGATTTTAGGAAATAGAATAAGAAGTATTATAAACAAAATTAAAAGAATAATTGCAACAACTCCAATCGAATAGAGTGCTTTTACTCCTCCACCAAGAGTGAAGAAAATAGAAACGAAAATAAGTATTATTCCAGTAATCCCTGTTAAGCCAAAGCCCGGGATTAAAAATATCTCGATTAAAAGAAGAACAACTCCTAAAATAAATAAGCCCACATAAAACCAATTTCCTAATCCTGCAATCATATGCCCTCCAAAAAATAACGCAAGGGAAATAATCCCCATTGTTCCTGGAACTCCAAATCCAGGTGTTGTTGCTTCAATTATTAAACCTAAGAAACCTATTATAAGCAAAATCTCTCTTAATGTACTTTGAGTGATAAATCTTGCTATTTTTTCAGTTAATGAATATTGGATGTCTTGAATTTCAAACTCTGATAAGTTTAACTCTTTTAAAATTTCATCTATTGAATTTCCTTCAAAATCAGAAAATCCATATTTTTTTGCCATGTCTTTTGATAAAGATAAAATTTCACCTTTTTTAACCAAACCTTCAATTTCTATCTCCTTATCAACCATACTAGCGCCAACCTTAGGGTCTCTTCCATTTGCTTCACATGTTGATTCAAATTCTGCTTTTAAAGCAGAAATAGTTTTTTCTGTTGCTGGTATTGGTTCTGCAGCACCCATGCTTCCGCCAGAAGAGAAAACAATTTTTTGGGTTGCAAGAGTTATTAATGCTCCTGCAGACCATGCTCTTCCTTTTATCCATCCTATAGTTAAGATTCCTTTTGAGTTTAAATCAAGAATTTTATCTCTTATTTGAGTTGCTGCATCTACTGCTCCCCCAAATGTATCAACTACAAAAATTATACCTTTTACTCCTTCCAAATTGCTTAATGCTCTTTGAACATATTTTGAAAGACCAAGTTCAATTTCCCCTTCTATATGAACAATTAAAATCTTTTCACTTTTAGAATAAGTTTTAAAAGTTAATATTACAAATAATATTAAAACAATTATAAAAAATATTCTTTTCATAATTAAATTATAACACCTAACATAATTTAATTATGATAAAATTTAGATACGATAAAGAACAAAAAAAGATGGGAAGAATTTGAAAAAGATTTAATTAAAAATTCAAAAGTTGATATAAATAAAAACTTAAGAATTGTAAATGAATTGCATAAATTTTCAAAAAAATTAGGTAAATTTAAAGTATCATTAGATAGGATAGAAATTGATATAAAATATGCAAGTGCAATAAATGAAATTAGAAAATTTGATAATTAAAAACTAATCATAAGGAGTTCTTACTTTAAGGTTTTTAAAATATTTTTTTAAAGGTAGCAGAATTTCAGGAGGGATTGGCTTTTTCCAGGGTTCTCTTGTTGGTGTGTTTAAGTGAACTTCATCAGGTTTAATCTCACTTACAAAATTTGCTAATTTTTCTATCTGATTTAAATTTATATGAGTCATCATAATTTGAATATGAAATTTACCATTAAATTCTTCCTTTAATTTTCCAATACCCATAACAATATTTTCAATTTTTATAGATTCAGTTGGTTTATTTATTTTTTTTAAAATTTCCTCATCAATAGCATCAATTTTAACATCTATAATATCAAAATTTATTATATCTTTTCTTACATCATCAAAATAAAGAAGTGAAGCATTTGTAAGAAGAACAACTGGTTTGTTGGGTTTTATTTCTTTTATTTTTTCTAAGACCTCTTTTATATTTAATACTAATGTAGGTTCACCTGCTCCTGAAAATGTTATAACATCAAAATTTTTATTTTTGAATTTATCAAATTCTTGAATTATTATTTCAGAGGGAACAAAAATATCTCTATTTATAGCATACAATTCATTCTTTTCTTTAACTAAAAAAGGTCCTAGTTCACAATATATGCAAGAAAATGTGCATATTCTTTTTACCTTTCCAAGTAGATTTATTCCTAGAGATTTTCCATATCTCCATGAGTCAACTGGCCCATAAACAATTTCTCTAAATTCCCTTACTTCCTTCATTAATTTAATGATAACACTTAAAATTTTTTTAAAAAGTTTACAAAAACAGGCTGTCTACTTTTGTAAACTTAAGTTGTTATGGTAATATTCTAATGTGAATTTACTTAAATTCTTTGAATTTATAAAAACAAAAAAAGAAGAGATAGAAAGTTTTGAGGAATTTTTATTACTTTCTGGATTTGGAATAAATTTTTCAGAGATTTTGATGAAGATTTTCAAAAAAGGTGGAGTTAGTAAGGTAAAAAATTATTTATTAAATACTCTTGAAGGTAGCGAAAAAGATTTAAATATAGAACCTATTTCAATTTATCTTTTTGCTGGTGTTAACGGTGGTGGTAAAACAACAAGTATTTCAAAACTTGGAAATTTTTTTAAAGAAAAGGGGGATAAGGTTTTATTCATTCAAGGAGATACATTTAGAACTGGTGCTAATGAGCAGTTAAAAATATGGAGTGACAGAATAAAAGTTGAGGTTTTCATGGGAAAAAGAGGAGATGACCCAGGTAGTGTTGTTTATGATGGGTTAACTTATGGAAAAAATAGAGGATTTACAAAAATATTTATAGATACTGCTGGAAGGCTTGAAACAAAAAAGAATTTAATGGAAGAACTAAAAAAAATAAAAAGAGTTTGTGAAAAAATTTTTGAAAGAATAAATGAGACGATTTTAGTTCTTGATTCAACAGAGGGTGAAAATTTATATTCTCAGGTTGATAAATTTAAAGAAGCAATAGATATAACTGGTTTTTTTATAACAAAAATTGATTCAACCATCAAACCAGGAATTATGATACCGATTTATGAAAAGTACAAAGTCCCATTTCTATTCATTTCTTTTGGAGAGGATTTAAAGAGTTTTGAGAAGTTTAATAAAGAAAAATTCATTGATTTAATATTATCTTCTTTTTTACCGAACAAGTGAGACTGTCTTACTTGTTCGGTAGTTAGAGAAATTGAACAAGAGATTCATCAAAACCAAGATTCTTAAAATAATTATAAACTTCATTAAATTCACTTTTTGTTATTCTTCTTCCAATTTCAGGATCATGAACTGCTTTAAAGCAGGGATGATATTGTGTCATAAGAGATATTAAAATATCTTTACCAAAATTTTTATAAAGCATTTCCAAAACTTTTTTTGAATTCTCAATATTGTTTGGAAGAATAAGATGTCTTACAATAACTCCTCTTAAAATGATACCTTTTTCGTCAAATTCATAATTTTTAACCTGTCTTTTCATTTCAATTAATGCTTTTTCATTTACTCTTAAATAATCTTTTGCTTTTGATAACTTTAAACTAAGTTCATTATCCATATATTTTGCATCAGGAAGATATATATCAACAATTCCATCAAGGTATTTTAAAATTTCTACCTTTTCATAACCAGATGTATTGTAAACAATTGGAATTTTTAAACCATTTTCTATTGCAATAGAAAGAGCAAGAATTATTTGAGGAAGATAGTGAGTGGGTGTTACAAGATTAATATTATGGGCAGATAAATTTTGTAGATGAAGCATAATTTTAGCAAGACCTTCTATCTCTATTTCATAACCTTCACCCAAGTTACTAATTTCATAATTCTGACAGAAAATACATCTTAATGAACAATTTGTAAAAAAAATTGTACCTGACCCATTAAAACCAGAGATAGGCTTTTCTTCTCCAAAATGAAGATGATACGAAGATATGAATAATTTATAATCACTTTCACAAACACCTTTTTGACCCATAATTCTATTTACTCCGCACTCTCTAGGACAGATATCACAGTTCGATAGTTTATTAAATAATTCAAGACCTCTTCTTCTAATTTCTTTAAATCCAAGATTTAAATATGATGGATACATATATTAATATTATGAAATTTTATATTTGTTATCAAATTTTTTAAATAACTATTTTATCAACATATTGACATTTCAAAGAAGATATTTAAAATTAAAATAATGATTTTGGGAAAGAGCGAAAAGTAACTTAAAGTTTTTGGAGTGTCTTGAGAGATAAGAAAAAAAGGAGGTTTGTATGCAAAAATTAACAAAAATCATCACATCAATTTTACTTCTTCTCTTAGTTGTTTCTCTTGTTTCTTTTAGTGTGGGGTGTACAAAAAAAGAAAAACAGGTTGTTAAACTTGGTTTTATTGGGCCATTAACTGGTAACTATGCAAAAATGGGTCTTGGTGGATTAAATTCCTTTAAACTTGCTGTAAAACAACAGAATGAATCTGGAAAGAATAAGTACATTTATGAAGTTGTATCTTTTGATGATGAAGGTGTTCCGCAAAAAGGTGTTGAAGTAGCAACAAAAGCATGTTCAGATCCAGGAATTATAGCTGTTGCTGCTCATTATAATAGTATGGTTGCTATTACAACAACTGATGTATTCCATAAGTTTGGAGTTGTTAATGTTGTTTGGGGAGCAGTTTTGCCATCAATCACATATGGCAATGATTACCCAGAAGTATGTAGAGTAAATGGAACACAGGTTGAACAGAATGAAGCAAACGCTCAACTTACCGTGGATACTCTTGGATTTAAAAAATTTGCAATTATTTATGATACTACTGATTATGGTAGAGGCCATCTTCAATATTTTAAGGAAGCATTGGCAAGAAGAGGAATAACACCAATAGCAGAAGAAGGAATTGTTATAGACCAGACCGACTTTACAACAGTTTTAACAAAAATTAAAGCATTGAATCCAGAAGTTATCTATTTTGGTGGATTAACAGCAGAAGGTTCAAAAATAAAACTTCAGATGGATAAACTTGGAATTAAAGCACAGTTTTTAGGGACTTCTGGAATTAAATCTGATGATTTCAATACAACTTGTGGTGAACACGCTGAAGGAACTATTTGCATGCTTGATGGTGCACCAGTTGAAAAACTCCCAGGTGGACAAGCTTTTAAAGAAGCATATGCAAAAGAAGGTTATAAAGAGGCATATGAAGCATACGGGCCATTTGCTTATTGCGCAGCAAACATTCTTATTAGAGCAATTGAAAAAGTTGGTCCAGATAGAGCAAAAGTAGTTGAAGAAGTTAATAAAACAGATTATGAAGATATAATTGGAAAAATTCATTTTAATGAATATGGACAAAACGATGTACCTCTTGCAACTCCATATGTAAGTCAGGATGGTAAATGGGTTCCATGGGATGACTCTCTTTATGCAAAGGGAGAAAGGATTCTTCCAGGATTTGCATATAGAGAAGGAAAAGATTGGGTTAATCCGTACAAACCATAATTTAATATTTTAAGGGCAAGGGTTACCTTGCCCTTTTTATTTATTCAGTTCAGGAGGAAAGATGACGGGATTTTCAGTTGTTGTCCAAATATTGTTTAATGGGATAATGTTAGGAATTCAATATACAATGATTGCAGTGGGTTTTACTCTCTTTAGGGGAGTTCTTAATGTTTTAAACTTTTCACATGGTGATGTTTTTATGGTAGGTGCATTTGTCTCTATGACACTCATCAGTTCTTTTGGCGTTATGTCAGCTGCTGGTTTTTCATATATTGGATTGATAATTGCAATATTTATACTTTCAATGCTAATTGTTGGAATAATAGGTGTTATTTTCGAAAGATTAGCAGTAAAACCAGTTTCAAAAGGACCTGTAACGATGAGTTTACTTGCAACACTTGGTCTTGGTATTGCAATAAGAGAAGCAGTAAGGCTTTTCTATCCAAGAGGAAGTGAATCCAAGAGTTTTCCAGAATTATTCCACAAATTATTTGCAGGAACAAAAGGTGTCTTTGAATTCGGTGGGGTTATTTTTAGATATGAAAATATCTTGATTCTTATTATAGGTATAGTTGTTGTTTTTATTTTAGCTTTTTTCATTAACAAAACAAAAATGGGTCTTGCAATAAGAGCTGTTGCTCAGGATGCTGAATGCGCTTTGATGATGGGTGTCAATAAAGATTTGATAATTGATGTAACATTCTTTATTGGTTCTGGTCTTGCTGCTCTTGCTGCAATATTATATGGACTTTATTATAATACAATAGTTTTTAATATGGGAGCACTTGCTGGTGTTATAGGACTTTCTGCAGCAGTTGTTGGAGGTTTAGGTAACATTTATGGTGCAATAATCGGTGGTTTTGTTTTCTCTTTAACTGAAGCACTATCAGCAGCATTTATTCCAAGGGGTTCAGAATTTATGGATGTTGTTGCTTTTGGTGTTGTTATCCTATTTTTGATTTTCAGACCATCAGGTATTCTTGGTGAAAAAGTTTTTGAGAGGGTATAAAGATGAAAAAAAATGGATTTTTTAATAAATTTATAGTTGCATTGGTTGAATTAATAGTATACTTTTATCTTCTTATTTTCTTCAGGATTGAATCTGTCTGGATACTTGTTGCAACAATTTTAATTCTTGGTGTAATATTGTACCTATCAAGAAAATTCAAAAAAACATTTGACTACATTACTGATTGCTTCAATAAAAACAAAAATTTTGCTACTTTTTTCATAATAATATTAATGTTAGCATTTCCTTTCATAAGTAAATTAATTGTTCCACTCTATATATACTGGCTACTTATTATAATTCAAACATTTATATTTTCAATAGTTGCTCTCGGTTTAAATTTTCAAGCAGGAACAACAGGGGTTATGAACTTGTCTAGTGCTGCTTTTTATGGTGTTGGAGCATATACAGCTGGATATCTTGCAATACACTATAAATTACCAGCAGCTCTAACTATACCTATAGGAGGGATTGCTGCAGCTATATTTGGATTGATTCTTTTTATTCCAATTTTTAGAACAAGAGGTCAATATTTTGCTCTTATTACGCTTGCTTTTGGTTATATGTTTGTTCTTTCACTTAATAACTTAGACTTTGTAGGAGGTCCACAGGGCTTAAAAAATATTCCACCAATAAATTTATTTGGATACAATTTTCAAAAGGCACCATTTGGAACTCATTTTTATGTCAATTATTACTATCTTGCTTTTATATTACTTCTTGTTGCTTTGCTTATTTTTGGAAGATTATATAATTCCTGGATAGGTCTAACATTAAATTACATAAGAGACGATGAACCTGCAGCAAAAGGTTGTGGTGTGTCTACGAATCTATGGAAACTCGTGACACTTCTAATCGGAAATTTCTTTATGGGAGTTGGTGGTGCTTTTTATGCCCATATGATTGGTTTTATATCTCCGCCAAACTTTACTTTAACAATTTCGCTTCTAATTATTTCAATAGTTCTTCTTGGAGGAAGTGATAATATCATTGGAGTACTTGTTGGTGCTTTTATTCTTGTTCTTGTTCCAGAAAAATTAAGAGTAATTACAGAATATAGAGTTATGCTATATGGTCTATTAATTGTTTTAATACTTATCTTTAGACCAAAAGGACTTATTCCATTTAAAGAAAGAATTTATCACGAATCTATTGCTAAGGAGAATTAAAAATGGAAAAGAATGTGATTTTATATTCTGAAGATATTGAAATGCGATTTGGTGGACTATATGCTCTAAAAAATGTAAATATCAAAATTTATGAAAATGAAATTCTTGGAATGATAGGACCAAATGGTAGTGGTAAAACAACCTTCTTTAATGTAATTACAGGTTTTTATAAACCAACAGGTGGTAACTTTTATTTTTTAGGTGAAAAATTAACAGGCAAGGAACCATATGAAATTATGGTAAGAGGTTTATCAAGGACATATCAAACAAGCAGAGTATGTTTTGACTTGACTGTTCTTGATAATATATTAATTGGAACTCATTTTGTACAAAAATCAAGATATTTTGATGCTCTATTGAATAGAAAAAAACTATATAAAGAGATAGAATATTATAAAGAAAAAGCAGTACATCTTTTAAAAATTTTCAATCCTGACCTTGTGAATAAACTATTTGTTAGAGTTGGAAGTTTACCATTCATTGATAGAAGAAGAGTTGAAATAAGTAGGGCAATGATATCTGAACCAAAATTAATTCTTCTTGATGAACCATCTGCTGGAATGAATGCTGATGAGACTAAAGAATTAATGGATGATATCGGAAAAGTAAGATCAGAAATGAAAAATGCCACAATTTTCATTATTGAACATGACATGAAAGTTATAAGCACAGTAACTGAAAGAGTGTATGCTCTTAATTTTGGTCAAGTTATTGCTGAGGGTACCTATGAAGAGGTATCCAATGATATAGATGTAAAAGAAGCATATTTTGGTAAGGAGTTGGACAATGAGAACAGATTTGCTGCTTGAGATGAAAAATGTTACAACAGTTTATGGTAATTTAAAAATGTTAATTGATGTTTCTCTTGAAATTGAAAAGGGTAAATGTACTTCTCTTCTTGGTAGCAATGGTGCTGGAAAATCAACACTTATTAAAGCAATTCTTGGTCTTGTTAGAGTAATAAATGGAAATATTGTTTTTGAAGGAAAGGATATTACAAAATTAAGAACATATGAAAGGGTAGCACTTGGAATTTCAATTGCTCCTGAAGGAAAAAGAATTTTCCCTAAGATGTCAGTACTTGAAAATTTAAAAATGGGAGCATATCTTGTTAAGGATACAAAAGAAGTTGACAGGAGATTAGAAGAACTTGTTTTTCCTCATTTTCCAAGATTAAAAGAAAGATTATCACAAGTTGCTGGCACTCTTTCTGGTGGTGAACAATCAATGTTAAATATTGGAAGGGCACTTATGGCAAATCCAAAACTTATGATTTTTGATGAACCATCTTTTGGTCTTGCACCAATTCTTGTTCAGGAAACTGCTGAAATTATTCATAATATAAATAAAACTGGAATAACCGTTTTGCTTGTTGAACAGAATGCTGTTATGGCTCTTGATATTACAGATTATGGATATTATTTACAAAAAGGTCAGATTATTGCACAAGGAACATCGAAAGAATTAAGAAACGAAGAGGTTATTAGAAAAGCATATTTTTAATAAAAATTAATTTTTTAAGGTCAGGAGATCTTAACTTTATTTTTAAAGGTTTCCTGACCTTTTTAATTTTAACTTAACAAATCTAAAGTAAATTTTGATAAGGCAAGAGTTCCAATATATAAAGTTTTTTCATCAATATCAAATTTAGAATTATGATGAGGAAATGGATTTTTTTCTTTTTTTGATGAAAGAAATATATATAAACCCGGAATATTTTCGATATAATATGAAAAATCTTCTCCAACCATTGTTGGTTTTTTTAGAAAAATAATCCTTTCTTTATTTAAAACATTTTTAACTGATTCATAAAATTTATCGACCAATTTATCATCATTTACAACAACTGGATGACCAAAATTATATTCAAAATTATATAATGCTCTAAAGCCTTTAACTATAGATAAAATAATTTCCTCCATTCTTTTTGGAATATATTCTCTTATTTTCTTATCAAGAGTTCTAACTGTTCCTTCAATTTCAACTGAATCAGGAATTATGTTATATGCTGACCCACCAGAAATTTTACCAATACTTATAACAGATGGAGTAAATATTTCTATCTCTCTTGAAATAATTTCCTGTATTCCTAAAATAATTTGAGAAGATATATAAATTGGGTCAATACTTTTATGAGGAGTTGCACCATGTGCTCCTTTACCAATAATTTTAATATTAAATCTATCAATTGAAGCCATAAAATGGCCTTTATATAATCCAATAGTTCCATTTTCTATTTCATCTATAAAATTTCCAATATGTATTCCAAGAACCATATCAACATCTGGATTTTTTAATACTCCTTCATCAACTAATAGTTTTGCACCCCCTTCTTTTTCCTCGCCTGGTTGAAAGATTAATTTTACTTTTCCGTTAATTTTTTCCTCATAACTTTTTAAAACTTTTGCAATTCCAAGCAAAATTGCCATATGACCATCATGACCACAAGCATGCATATTTTCATTTGTTGATGCATAAGAAAGACCTGTTTCTTCTTTTATTGGTAAAGCATCCATATCAGAGCGAATCGCAATGACTTTTCCTTCCTTTTTCCCTATTATGGCACTTAAACCAGAACAAGACTTATATTCTTTAACTTCAATATGCATTTTTTTCAACTCATTTAAAATAAAATTTTTTGTTTGAGGTAAAAAGAGTCCAACTTCAGGTATTTTATGAAGTTCTCTTCTAAAGTTTATAATCTCATCTTCAATATTTTTTACAAAAGAAACAATATCATCCATTTTTTTTACTCCTCTTGGTATTTATAAAGTGGCTCTGGTTTTTGATAATTTTCAGTCTTATTAAATATTTCAAGAACGAAATTTAAATCTTTTTCTGTTTTCATGTGTGCAAAAAATTTTCCTTTCCAAATTCCACTTTGATGTGGAATTATACCCTTTTTATTAAAAAATTCAGAAACCTTATTAAAATTATTTATTTTAAAACCAATATGATGCAATCCAGGTCCATGATTTTTTAAAAATTCATAATATAAACTATTTTCATCTATTGGTTGAACAAGTTCTAGTTCAACATCACCTATTTCGCACATTCCAACAATATATTCAAATTCCTTATTTTCTCCATTTCTTTTCATATCTATTGTAGTGTTCTTATCAATCTTATAAATTTCCCAGGGGCCTATTCCATACTCATCATTAAAAATTCTTAAAGACTCATTAAGATCTTTTACAACAATCGCGATTTGGATAATTTTGTCAAAGAGTTTTTCCTTCATAATTCACCTCTAATTCTAAAAATATTCATTTAGTTTGTTTTTTAAATCATTTATATCTTTGTATCTAATTAAAATTATTTTAGGATTTCCATTTATCATTGCTGAAAGGTTAACATCTTCTTTTACAAAAGCAATTACTTTAATTTTTCTATTTAAAGCATAAGCAATCTCGTATCCAACTCCAAGAGATGGTTTATTAACATCAGCAAGTAAAATATCAGATTTTTCAAGGGCTTCGATATCACGATGAAAAATATCAATATCTTTTAAATATTTTTCAGTTGATGAATTAGTTATATTAAATTCAGTAGATATTTTATGTCCCTTATTTTTTAAAAAATTATAAATTTCATCAATTAAATTAAAATCCCTTCTTTCACCTCTAATTGAAAAAGCAAAATAAATTTTCATAAATACCTTCCTTTATATTAGTAAAACTTTACAAAAGTAGACAGCCTACTTTTGTAAAGTTATAAAATTTCTATTTTATTATATAATAATTTTTATGAATAAATTATTTGAAAAAATTTTGGTTTCTATTGAGCCCTCAAAAGAGTGGAAAATATTTCTAAATTCTATAACATCAATGTTTCCTGAATCATTTTTTTATATTCTTTCTGTTATTGATACATCAAAATTTCTTGGTAGAGGAATAAGATTATATGAAGATTACATATCAGATTTAATTGATAATTCAATGAAAGAATATGAAGAGATCTTAAATAAAAAAGGTGTAAAATATGAAATCAATATAAAAAAAGGAAGGGTGGTAAGTAATGTTTTTGATCTTGTTAACAAAGAAAACATCAATTTAATTATCATAGGAAGCCATTCAGCCCTTGGAGTAAAAAGATTAAAACTTGGAGGTATTGCAAAAGAAATCTTAATAAATTCACATATTCCTGTTTTAATAATGAATTCTCTTATTGAACCACCAAAAACTCCTAAAATATTAAATCCAACAACTGGAAGTTCTTTTTCTTATGAGGCCTCAATATTTGCATTAAATTTTGCTAAAAACTTTAATAGTTTTTTGACTGTTTTATATTTAATTAAAAATGAGAACGAAGCAAATGATTATTTCAATAAGATTAAAATTGAAGCAGAAAAGTTAAATGTTTCTGTTAATTTTAAAATCACTGAAGATGACATACTTAAATCAATTTTAGATAATTCTAAAGAGAGTGATTTAATAATAGGAAGTAGAGGATATAAAGGTTTTAAATATAAATTAAGATTTTTTATAAAAGAACTCTCACTTGATTATATTGTAAGAAGTACAGTGACACTATCTGAAAAACCAGTTCTTCTTATCTGTGATTAGGAGAAAATATGAATAATGAAATTATCGCAATATTAATTTTTATAATATCTTATATTTTTATAATTTTTGATATCTTGCCAAGAACAATAATTGTTTTCTTCTCATCTTCCATTCTTGTATTATTAAAAATTGTAACTCCTCATGAAGCACTTTCCTTTGTTAATTGGGAAGCAATAACACTACTTTTTGGAATGTTTACTCTAGTAATTACTTTAAAAGAAGTTAATTTTTTTAAAATTTTAGGTAATAGAGTTGTGAGAATTTTTGGGAAAAATATTTTGTTTTTGTTTATAGTTCTATCATTTTTAACTGCATTTCTTTCTGCATTTATGGATAGTATAACAGTTATGATGTTTATATCTTCATTAACAATTGAAGTTTCTAAAATTTTAGAATTTAATCCTGTTCCATTTATTCTAACTGAGATAGTATCATCCAATATCGGTGGAAGCGCAACCATGGTTGGTGATCCACCTAATGTAATAATTGGGACCTCTCTTGGTTTTTCATTTGTTGATTTTTTAAAAAATGTTGCTCCTATTTCAATTATAATACTCATTTTTAACATTTTATATTTTCTACTAATTTTTAAAAAAGATTTAAAATCGAATAAAAAAGAGGTTGTTAAAATTAAAGAGGCTAAAATTGAAGATAAATATAGTTTCTTTATTTCTATTTCTGTATTTTTATTAACAATAATACTTCTAACTCTTCATAAAACACTAAATATTTCTGTAGGCACAATAGGATTAATAGGCGCTTCGCTTGCATTATTTTTGAATGGAAATAAATTTAGAAATATATGGGATAAAATAGATTGGGATACTCTTTTATTTTTCGTTGGACTTTTTATTTTAGTTGGTTCATTAGAAAAAATTGGATTTTTAGGTAAGATTTCAAATTTAATAACAAATTTTATTAAAAATAGTAAGATTTTACCATCTGGAATTCTTGTTTTTTCAGGATTTCTATCGAGTATAGTTGATAATGTTCCACTTGCCTTTTCAATGGTGCCAATAATAAAAAATATAAGTATAAATAAATCAATATCTTTAAGCCTTCTTGCATGGTCACTTTCTCTTGGCACAGATTTGGGTGGAAATGGAACCCCGATTGGTGCTTCAAGTAATGTTATTGCTTTATCTATTCTTGAAAAAAGTGGAACAAAGATGACTTGGGGATATTATCTTAAAAAAGTTTCTTTAAGTGTTATCTTCTCATTAATTTTATCTGCAGCTTTATTAATCCTATTTCATAGAATTTAAAAAGTATATATAAACAGGATATTCCGAATAGATCCCTATTAGTTTTTTTGAATCTGAATTTTCTTCAAGATATTTCTTCAATTTACCTTTTGAGTCATAGATACTTAAAAGGTCGCTTCCGACACCTGAATAGATAAAAATGAAAGATTTTTCAATTTTATTTAACATATCAATACTAAAATTTAATTTTTCTTCAGTATCAATAGTAAAATTATTTAATGGTAAATCCATTATGAATTTAAAATCTCCTTCTATATTAAAAGTAAATCTATACATTTCATATTTATTTAGAAATAAAACACTTTTATTTTTTATTTCATTCTGGATATCATTAATTTCTGGATATGCCTTTATAAAGGAAAAAGGAGTAAAAACAAATAGAATGATTATTAAAAATAAAAGAATTTTTTCTTTATATTTTTCATAAAATATAAGGCCTTCTAACAACAAGAAATATGAAGGTAAAATAATTAAAGATATATAATGAAAATATAGAGAACCAAATTTTATTGTAATAAAATAAAACATTAAAAGATAAGATAAAAAATAAATTGTTAAAAATTTTTGAGCATCAGTTTTAAATTTCATCATTCCAACAATCAATACTATTATGAATATAATGATTAAAATAAGCGAAACACCTTTAGAATTTAAAAATAGATATGAAAAAAAATCTGAAATAAACCCTTGAGGTAAAATGTTTCCCCATCCTCTTGAAAGAACAAGTCTTCTTTTTAACTGAACATAAAAAATATATGAAAATGGTAGATAAATTATAAATGTAATTATGAAAATTTTTAATGCTTTGAGATTTTTTTTAATTAAAAAATAAAAACCTTCAAGAAAAAAAAGTGGGATAGTAAGATGATGAGTTAACATCATAAGAATATTTGAAATTATATATAAAAATTTATATTTTTTTTCTTCTTTAGTTGATCCAGCCTTTGTTATATTGTTTAGATAGAAAAATGAAAGAAGTGAAAGAGAAGATAAAAAAATTGATAAAGAGTACATTCTTACAATCGAAAATATATAAAGGAAAAAAGGAGATATAGAAAGGAGAAATGATAGATACGATGCTTCAAGATCACCCAAAAATTTATTCATTTTAAAAATAATAATATATATTGTTGATATTCCTAAAATTATTGATATAAGTTTTAAAAATATGCTTGAATCTGGAAAGATATACAAAAAAAGTGATAATAAAATATGATAAAGAGGAGGATGAAAGTCATTTAAAGAATTTTTTATGCTTTCAACTAAACCCATCGAAGAAATTTTTGCTGACCATGCTTCATCACCCCATATAAATTTTGGAACAAATATAATAAAATTTATAATTAAAATAGTCGAAAGAATTAAAAATAGAATAAACCTTTTATCTTTAAATATTTTCATAACTAAATTATATAATAAAAATATTGAAAATATTTTTCATTATAGTAAAATAATAAAAAGGAGGTTTGTTATGAGAGACATAATTTTTGAAGCAGACCTTGAGTTAAAGGAAGGGTTAACATTTGAAGCAAAAACAAGAAAATTCTCTCTTTTAATAGATGAACCTATAAATTTAGGTGGTAAAGATACGGGGCCAAATCCTGTTGAATACTTACTTTTTGCTTTAGGTGGATGTTTAGGAATCACAATACAAACTGTGGCAAAAGAAATGAACATTAATATTAATTCTTTAAAGATTAATTTAAAAGGTGAATTAAATCCAATGAGATTTATGGGAAAAAATTTTTCTGAAAGAGCAGGATATAAAAATATTAATGTCGAAATAGATATGAAATCAAATGAATCAAGAGAAAAACTTGAAGAGTTAATTAAAAAAGTTGAAGAAAGATGCCCTATATCAGATAATATAAGAAATGTGACTCCAATTTCTATTCAGTTAAAATAAATTAAAGTATCTAATATAAAATTTAAATCTTTAAAAAATGAGACAGAGGTTTTAAAACTTTTGTCTCATTTTTTATTTGGGATTATGCATAAGAATTCGAGATCTTCTTCACCAGTATTTAAAAATTGATGTTCTAAATCAGGAGGAACATATATAAAATAATTTTTTTCAAAATCTTTTTCATCACCATCAATATAAACTCTTCCTTTGCCATTTAAGATAAAGACCTCATGTTCATAAGGATGATTATGTCTTGGAGAAAAGCCATCTTTTTTTACTCTAAAATATCTTAATATAAAATTTGGACCTCTTATAAGCCATCTAATAAAAGCATCCTTACTTCCCTCCATTTTTACAATTTCTTCTTCAACCTCATCAAATCTTTTAACAATTTTTTCCATTAAACTCCTCCTAATTAAAATATATTAAAATAAAGATAGCAATCAATTAAAATTTATCTTTTGCTATTCTAAATATAGATTTAGCAATATCTTTATACATCTTAAATCTTGATTTTCTTCCCTCTTTTGTACCGATTTTCTCTTCTTTCATAAGTTGTGTTACTCCCTCAAGAACAACATATTTTACTTTTATTTTATTCCTCCAGAAATAATCAGAAAGCGTTATTTCAAATCCATATCTTATTTCTGGGTCATATTTGAAGGTTTCCCATAAACTTCTAATCATAGCCCTTTGACCAGAAAGAAAAGGAGTTAATTTATGTGATAGATCTGTTGCAAATCTTCCTTTTTCAAAAATTCCGCAAGTTGTTAAATATTCTTCTTCAATAATTGGTCTTATGAGTTCTGTAATATGGTATGGTTTTAAATCAATTAAATCAGCATCAAGAAAAATTACAATATCTCCTGTTGTTTTTTTAACTCCTTCAAAAAGAGCAAATCCCTTTCCCTTATTCTCTTCTAAATTTATCAAATCAACACCCATTTTTTTAGCAATTAGAGGAGTTTTATCTGTTGAGCCATCATTTACTACAACAATTTCATCAATAAAAGGATTATTTTGAGCAACAAAAATAACATCGCCTATTGTTTTTTCTTCATTGTATGCTGGAATAATCAAACTAATTTTCATTTATCTTACCTTTTAAAAAATCAATGATTTCTTCTTCTTTAATTTTAAATATAAAATCATCTTTTCTTCTTTTAATTTCTATTAAGCCTTCATTTATAAAAGTTTTTCCTAAAATTAATTTATAAGGAATACCAATTAGGTCTGCATCTTTAAATTTTTCTCCAGGTGAGATGTCTCTATCCTCAAAAAGAGCATCAAAACCAGAATTTTTTATTTTATGATACAACTCTTCGCCTTTTTCATGTGTTTCACTATCTACTGAAACAGGGATTATAATAATGTCATAAGGTTTTAAAGTATCTGTCCAGATGATACCTCTTGAATCATAATTCTGTTCAATTGTCGCTGCAATGATTCTTCCAAGACCAATACCATAGCAGCCCATAATGAATGGTTTTAAAAATCCATTCTCATCTTGAAAATATGCGTTCATTGATTCTGAATATCTTGTTCCAAGTTGGAAAGTATGACCAAGTTCTATTCCAATTTTCATATCCATTTGAGAACCACAGTTAGGGCAGAAGTCCTTATCTTTAACTTTCCTTAAATCTATAAGTTCAGTAACATTAAAATCTCTTCCAAATGATACACCTTTATAATGATAATCTTTTTTATTTGCTCCGCATACTCCATTTTTTAAATATTTTATTCTTAAATCTCCAATAATTTTTCCATTAAATCCAATTGGTCCAGTAAATCCAAGAGGTGCTTTTGTATATTTTTCTATTTCATTCTCATCAGCAAGTCTAATATTTTTTGCCTTAAGATAATTTTTTAATTTAATTTCATTAATTTCATCATTACCCCTTATTAGAACAAGTATAGGTTCATCATCCACTATATAAAGTATTGATTTTATTAATCTATCTTCACCAATATTTAAGAAATTTTTTACTTCTTCAACTTTTTTCATATCTGGTGTCGAAATAAGAGAAAGTTCAGCATCATCAAATATTTTTTCTTCTATCTCTTTACTTTTTGCTGCTTCAACATTTGCAGCATATCCACAATTCGGACAAATAACAAATTCACACTCTCCAATTTCTGATTCAGCAACAAATTCATGAGAAATTTTTCCACCAATTGCTCCTGAGTCAGCTTCAACTACATAATATTTCAAATTGAATCTATCGAATATTTTTTTATATGCATCAAAAACTTTTTTATATGTTTTATCAAGAGATTCCCATGATTCATCAAAAGAATAAAGATCCTTCATCAAAAATTCTCTACTTCTTAATATTCCAAAGCGAGGTCTAATTTCATCTCTATATTTTGTCTGTATTTGATATAGTAAGATAGGTAAATTTTTATATGATTTTATTGTATTTCTAATAATTATAGTTATAATTTCTTCATGAGTTGGCCCTAAACAAAAATCTCTTGCTCTTCTATCCTTAAGTTTAAAAAGTTCGTCTCCATATAAATCCCATCTTCCAGTTTCATCCCATGGTTCTTTGGGAAGAAGAGCAGGCATAAGAAGTTCTTGTGCACCAATATTATTCATTTCTTCTCTTATTATATTTTCAACCTTTTTAAGTAGTTTTAATCCAAGTGGCAAAAATGTGTAAACTCCAGAACTTATCTGTCTTATTAATCCTGCCTTAATCATAAGTTTATGACTTATCGTCTCAGCATCCTTTGGATCTTCTCTAATAATTGGTAAAAATAGTTTACTTAGATACATAAATGGTTTCTCCCTCTAAAATTTTTCTTAAAAAGGGAAGAATCTCCTCCTCTTTAAGATATTTTATCATCTTGCCTTTTTTAAAAAAAAGAATTTTTCCTCTTGTCATTGCAATACCAAGGTCTGCATTTTGAGATTCTCCAATAGCATTTACCTCGCAACCCATAACTGCAAGTTTAATTGGAATTTTTAGATTTTCAAAATTTTCTTTTACTTCTTTTAAAATTTTTTCAAAATTTTTATTGCATCTTGAGCATTTAGGGCAGGATATTATTTCAATTCTATCTCTTTTTCTTAGATTTAAGTTTTCAACTATTTTTCTTGCCAATCTAACTTCGTAAAAAGATTCATTTGATAAAGAAACTCTTATTGTATCACCAATACCATCTAATAATAAACTACCTATGCCTATAACAGATTTTATAATTCCATCTTCATCACTACCCGTTGCAGTAACTCCTATATGTAATGGGTATGGAAATTTTTTATAAAAATATTTATAGATTTTAATGACATCAAGAGGATTGTCACTTTTACACGAAATTACAATATCTTTAAACCCTAAATCTTCAAGAAGTTTAACTTCATTTTCTGTACTTTTTATTAAGTCCTTCAAAGAACCTTTTGATTTTTTTTCATAATAAAATGAGCCTATGTTTCCACCAACTCTTATTGGAATATTTTTTTTCTTACATAATTCAACAATTTTTTCAATATCTTCTTTTTTCTTAATGTTAGATGGATTTAATCTTATTTTTTTAGCGCCCGCTTCTATTGAAAGAATAGCGAGTTCAGGATTAAAATGTATGTCTGCAATAATAGGGACCTTAGAATATTTACAAATTTTATTTATAGAATCAATACTTTTTTTATCAGGGACTGCCACTCTTATTAAATCAGCACCTTCTTCTATCATCAAATCAATTTCATCATAAATAGAATTTATTTTATTTAAATCTCTTTTTATCATCCCCTGGAGAAGAATCTCTCCTTCTCCTATTTTTTTGTCCCCAATATAAAAACTTCTCTTTATTTTACCCATCTTATTATGTCAAAAAATGTCACAACAAAAAGAAGACCAATTAAAATAACAAATCCAATAAAATGGACAAGGTTTTCTTTTTCTGGAGGAACCTTTTTCTTTGTAATAAGTTCATATACAAAAAATGGTATTCTTCCACCATCTAAAGCAGGAATAGGAAGTAGATTTGTAAGAGAAAGTAGAATATTTAAGATTCCAGCAAACCAGATAAAACCAACCAATCCAGTAGTTTGACCTATATCTGATGCAACCTTAATTATACCAACTGGACCTGCAACACCCCCGACTGCCTTTCCTGTTATTAGTAATTTTAAGGAATAAATAAATAGTCCTATAACTCTTAAAACTTCTTTAAATGAAAGTATAATAGCATTAAAAACATTTACCCTAACAAAACCACTAACAACTCCAATTATCCATCTATCCTCACTTTTCACTGGATTTAAGTAAAAGGTTAATATTTTATCTTCTCTTTCAATGACTATTTTTATCTCATTTCCATTACTTTTTTCAATTTCAGTTCTAACATCATCCCATGATTTTATTTCAACATCATTTATCATTAAGATTTTATCACCTTTTTGAATGCCAACATTATAAGCAGGCGTATTTTCTTGAACCTTTTCTATTTTTGTTGAAAGATGATTAAAATCACCAAAAATAGAAAATAATAAGAAAAAAATTATTATTGCTAAGATAATATTGCTTATAGGTCCACCAACTATTGTTAAAAATCTTTTTAATAATGGTTTTTTATAAAAACCTTGTGGATCGTCTATTTTATCATCCATTCCTTTTATTTTTACATAAGCAAGAAATGGTATTAATCTTATAAAATATGTTGTTTCACCTTTTTTAAATGAGAATATTTTTGGACCTAAACCAAAACCAAATTCTTCAACCTCAACACCTGCTTTTTTTGCCATTAAGAAATGACCATATTCATGAGCTAATGCAGCAATTGATAATGCTATTATTGCATAAATTATATACAAAGTTTCACCTCTTTCTTTATTAAATCTTCTATCTCTTTTTTTAAATATTCAAGTTCTTTAATAGAAAATTCTTTTCTTTCAATTTTATCATATACCTTAAATAAAATTTTTCCAATATCTAAAAATTTAATTTTTTTATTTAAGAAAAGGTTAACCAATAAATCATTTGCATATACTATTGTGAAGGGTTTTGTTCCGCCTTCTTTACCACTTTCGACCATTAACTTAAAAGGTAAAAATTTTTCTTTATTAAAAGGATAAAAAGATAGTTTCTCATTAAAATTTATTTTTTTAAAATTATTTTCAACTCTTTCTGGAAAAGTTAGTGCATATTGTATTGGATATTTCATATCAGGATAATAAAGAAGAGCAAAAATTTGACCATCATTTAATTCAACCATTGAATGTATTATGCTTTCTCTATGAATTACCACATCAATTGAATCATAGGAAATGTCAAATAAAAGATTTGCTTCAACAACTTCCATTCCTTTATTAAAAAGAGTTGCAGAATCAATTGTAATTTTTTTTCCCATATTCCATGTAGGATGTTTAAGTGCTTCCTCAACAGTAATATTTTCTAAATCCTTTTCATTATAATCATAAAATGGACCACCTGATGCTGTTAAAATTATTTTTTTTACTTCCCCTTCATATTTACCAAGAAGTAGTTGAAAAATAGCAGAGTGTTCTGAATCAATGGGAATTAGAGGCATTCTTCTTTTTCTCATTTCTTTAACTATAATTTCACCGATAGATACAAATGATTCTTTATTTGCAATAAATATTCTTTTTTCTTTTTTTATTGTTTCAAGTATCCATTTAATATCATCAACACCCCTTGAAGCAAAGAAAACTATATCTACCTCATCATCAATAAGAGCATAAGGAAAGATATCATCAAAAAGACCGGAATTTTTTGAATCTATTTTCTCTTTTAAAAATTTTACTTTCTCTTTATCGTTTATTAAAATATATTTTGGTTTATATTCAGAGTAAATTTTAAAAAGTTCTTCTAAGTTAGAATTTGCTGAAATACCAATTAATTTAAATCTATCTTGAAGGGTTGAAACTACTTGAAGTGTACTTTTTCCAATTGAACCTGTTGCTCCAATAAGGAATATATTTTTCATAAAATATAATAGATGACTGGTATTGTAAAAATAAAAGAATCGATTCTATCAAAAACTCCACCATGACCAATTATTATTTTTCCAATATCTTTAACTCCGAAATATCTTTTTATTAAAGATTCAAATGTATCACTTAAAAATGAAAGAATTACTATCAAGATTGAAAAGATAATCATAACATTTAAAGAGAAAAAATTGAAAAATAAATTAATTATAATTAAGGATAGTGTTGTTAAAATTAGGCTTCCAAATAATCCTTCATAAGATTTATTTGGAGATATTTTTGGCAATATTTTATGTTTACCAAATCTTTTTCCAATAAAATAAGCGATTATATCTGATATCCATATTGAGATTATTATAAGAAAAGAATATTTAAAACCTTTTTCAACTCTTATTTCATAAAAATATGAAAGCGGAATTGAAGTGATTATTAGGAAAAGTAAATTTAAAGAGATTTTTGATAAAAAATCTTTAGTATCATAATTTCTTATTAAAAAAATTAAATATAAATAAAAGATAAACATAAGCAATGAAATGGTTTTATCAATAAAAAATGGAAGTATTACTAAGGGTACAAAAAAATAGTATTCTTTAGAATCTGAAATTTTAAGAAGTTCATAAATTGAAATTAGAGATAATAAAATTAAAAAAAATTTAAAATATATTCCACCAAGATATGAAAAAATTAAGAAAGGTAAACCAAAATAAATTGCTCCTATAATTCTATTTTTAAGTTCAGATTGAGCCAAATTTTCTTTTTCTCCTTGAATACTCAATTATTGCTTTTTCGAAATCATCTTCATTGAAATCTGGCCAAAGTTTTTCAGTAAAATATAACTCTGTATAAGAAATCTGATAGAGGAAAAAATTGGATATCCTCATCTCTCCCGATGTTCTAATAAGTAAATCTGGGTCTTTATATGGATAGGTTAAAAGAAATTTATTAAACTCCTCTTCATTAATTTTATTAATTCCATTTTCAATTATTTTATTTACAGCCTGAACAATATCATATTTTCCACCATAATTGAGAGCAATGAGTAAATTCATTTTCTCATTTAATTTTGATTTTTCCTCTGCTTTTTTTATTCTATCAATTACAAAATCAGGAAGTTCATCTTTTCTTGATAGAAATTTAATTTTTATTCCCTTATCTATAATTTCATCAAATTCTCTATCTATTGTTTCTTTAAAAAGATTCATCAAAAACATAACTTCATCACTTGGCCTTTTCCAATTTTCTGTAGAAAAAGCAAATAGTGATAGGGTTTTTATACCATTGTTATATGCGAATTCTACTGTTCTTCTAACTGCTTTAACGCCCTCTCTGTGTCCCTGTATTCTTGGAAGATTTCTTAAAGATGCCCATCTACCATTGCCATCCATAATTATGGCAACACTTTCAGGGATTATTATATTTTTTTCCAAAATTACTCCTTAACCCAAGATATCTTTTTCTTTTGCTTTTTCGTGCTTATCAAGAATTTCATTAAATTTATCTACTAATTTTTGAATTTCATCTTGAAGTCGATGACTTTCATCTTCTGAAAGAGTTTTATCTTTCTCGCTTTTTTTAATTTTTTCAATTGCATCTCTTCTTATATTTCTGATTGATACTCTTCTTTCTTCAGTTAATTTTTTAATAAATTTTATTAGTTCCTGACGTCTTTCTTCTGATAGGGGTGGAAAGAAAATTTTTATTATTCCACCTTCAACCTGAGGGTTAAGACCAAGATTCGCTTCATTTATGGCTCTTTCAACATCTTTTATAATATTTTTATCCCATGGTTCTATAGCAATTGTTTGAGGATTTATTATATTAATTGATGCAACTTGATTGAGTGGAAGTTTTTGCCCAAAATATAGAACTCTAATCTCTTCTAGAATAATTGGATTTGCTTTGCCAAGTCTTATTTTTGAAAATTCTTCAACAAGATTTTTTTCAACTTTTTTCATTAATGCTTCAGTTTCCTGAATTATCTCTTTCATTTTATCCTCCCGAAATTAATGTTCCTTCTTCATGATTTAAAGCCTTAATAATTGAATCTTTGTTTTTAATATTGAAAACAATTACTGGTATATTTGTTTCCCTTGAAAGAGATATTGCTGTTGGGTCAAGGGCTTTTAAGTTTTTTATAAGAAAATCTGTAAATGTTATTGATTTTAAAAGTTTTGCATCTTTATTTAATTTTGGATCTTCAGAATAAACACCCTCAACATTTGTTCCCTTTAATATAACTTCTGCATTTATTTCTGAGGCACGAAGCGCTGCTGCTGTGTCTGTAGTGAAATATGGATTTCCAGTACCAGCAGCAAAAATTACAATTCTACCTTTCTCAAGATGTCTTATTGCTCTTCTTCTAATATATGGTTCACACACCTCAGTTAAAGTTAAGGCAGATTGAACTCTTGTTTCAAGTCCCATTCTTTCAAGAACCGATTGAATGAAGAGTGCATTCATAATTGTTGCTATCATTCCAATATAATCTGAAGTTGATCTATCAACTCCAATTTTTTCACCCTCAACCCCTCTCCAGAAATTTCCTCCACCAATAACAATGGAGATCTGGACCCCCATCTTTTGAATATTTTTTATTTGATGACAGAGGTCCATTATAAAATCAAGGTCATATTCTAAACTATTTTCTTTTGAGAGGGATTCACCTGAAATTTTAATCAGTATCCTCTTGTATTCCATATATTATTTTTCACCAACTTCAAATCTTATGAATCTTCTTATTACTATATTTTCTCCAAGTTTTGCAATGTAATCTTTAACTATATCATCAACCTTTCTTTTATCATCTCTTATATATGGAAGGTCAACAAGGCAAACCTTTTTATAATAATCTTCCATCTTTCCTTCTATTATTTTTTCAATAACTTGAGGTGGCTTATTCATATCTTTTAGTTGATCTTTAATAATATCTTTTTCTTTATTCAATTCTTCCTCTGGTATTTCATCTCTACTTACATATTTTGGAGAATCAAAGGCAATTTGAAGACATAGTTCATTTGCTAGTTTTTTAAAATCTTCAGTTCTTGCAACAAAGTCGGTCTCACAGTTAAGTTCAAGCATAACACCAATTCTTCCGCCAAGGTGAATATAAGAGTGTATTATACCTTGTCTTGCTTCTTTGCCTACCTTTTTCTCAGCTTGAGCAAGCCCTTTTTTTCTTAAATATTCAGTTGCTTTTTCTATATCATTATCACAACTTTCAAGTGCTTCTTTACAATAAGAGATACTTGCACCAGTTTTCTCTCTTAGTTCTTTAATAAGTTCCATATTAGCCATCTTTATTCTTCCTCCTTTTTTTCTATTTCTTTATCGAATCCTTCTTTCATGAATTCTTCGATTTCCTTTTCATCTGTAAGAAAGAGTTCTTCAACTTTTTCTTCTTCTTTCTCCATTTCTATTATCTTTCCTTCTTTACCTTCAATTACAGCATCAGCAAGAGCAGATGTTATTAATTTTATTGCTCTTATCGCATCATCATTTGATGGTATCGGAATATCTACTACATCTGGGTCACAATTTGTATCAACAAGAGAAATTACTATACTTTTAACTTTTCTTGCCTCATTAATTGCATTTATATCTTTTTTAGTATCAGCAACAAAAACTACTTTTGGAATTTTTTGAATTCCTCTTAAACCACCAAAAAATTTCATCAACTTTTCTTTTTCTTTTTTAAACTCTTTGAGTTCTTTATAAGAAAATTTTGATGTATCTCCTCTTTCTTCCATTCTTATCATTTCTTCAAGTCTATCAATTCTCTTTCTTATTTCAGGAAAGTTTGTTAAAAGACCACCAACCCATCTTTCGTTGACATAATACATTCCGCATCTTTCAGCTTCTTCTTTAACTATCTCCTGTGCTTGTTTTTTTGTTCCAACAAAAATCATTATTTCACCTTGTCTTACAAAGTCAGCAATCATCTTTGATGCTTTTTCAATTGCATCAAGAGTATGACGAAGATCAAAGATGTGGATTCCATTTCTTTCCATAAAAATAAATTTTTTCATTTTTGGATTCCATCTCTTGGTTTGATGTCCGAAATGGGCTCCAACTTCAAGTAGCTGCTTCATTGATACCTGCATATTGAACTAACCTCCTTTTAGGTTTTTTCCTCCGTTTCGTCAACTTCTCTTCAGACCAGAGCTTCTGGCACCATAAAGAGAATCAGAAACGTGTGTTTTTTACCATCTCTTTATAACATAAGATAATAAAAAGGTCAATAGAGTGTGTAATTTTTGTTTAATTAATAAGTTCATTTATTAATATTTTTTCTAATTATTCAATTAACCACAGCAACCTTTTCAAGATTTTTATTAATTTACCGAACACATGAGACAGTCTTATTTGTTCGGTAAGCTAAAAGAGAATTGGATCTTTTGTTACATGTTATAATTAGAGAGAAATTTTAATTGGAGGATTAATATGAAAATATTTATTTCTGTTGATATGGAGGGAATATCAGGTTTAACTTACTGGAAAGAAAAAGTGGAAAAAATTGAAAAATTTATGACTGATGAAATTTTATCAGTTATTGAAGGGATTAAAGAGTTTGATAAAAATTCGGAAATTCTTATTTGTGATTCACACGCCTATGGAAGAAATATTGACATTTCAAAACTTCCTCAGGATGTAAAAATTATTTCTGGTTATCCAAGAGAGTTTTACATGATTTCAGGAATAGATGAATCTTTTGATGCTGGAATGTTTATTGGATATCATGCACCAGTTGGAACCTTAAATGGAGGAGAAGATCATACATATTCAAGTTCAACAATTTTTGAGGTAAAGATAAATGATAGAGTTGTTGGAGAATCAGAGATAAATGGTGCATTTCTTGGCGAATTTAATATACCGGTTATTTTAATATCAGGTGATGATAAGTTGAAAGATTTTTCAAGTAAATTTTTTAAAGAAACAGAATTTGTTGTTACAAAAAAATCTCTTGGTAGATTTTCTGCTGAATTAATGCAAGTTGATTATGTACATAAAATTTTGAAAGACAAAGTAAAGGAAGTTTTGAAAAAATATAAAAGAATAAAACCATTAATATTTGAAAAACCAATAAACATTGAAATAACATTTATTAATACTGTTATGGCAGAGTTTGCCTCACTAATACCTGGCTCAAAAAGAGTTGATGGAAGAAAGGTTTCTTTTAAATCAAATTCCTATAAGGAGATTTATAATTTCCTTATGGCATCTCTTAATCTTGCTTATAATGCTAAGACTTTTTAAACTTTACAAAAGTAGGCTGTCTACTTTTGTAAACATTTTGTTTTTAAGGAGAGATTATGGATTATTTAATTAAAGATATTAATTTATCAAATGATGGTTTTAAAAAGATTGAATGGGCAAATAAAAATATGCAGGTTTTAAACATGATAAGAGAAAGATTTAAAATTAATAAACCATTCAATGGATTAAAAATTGGATGCTGCTTACATATAACTGCTGAAACAGCAAATCTTGTTATCACTTTAAAGGAAGGTGGTGGAGAAGTTTTTTTAACTGCCTCAAATCCCCTTTCAACAAAAGATGATATTTCTGCGTCTTTAGTCAAAGATTTTGGAATAAATGTTTTCGGAATAAGTGGAGAAGATAATGATACTTATTACAATAATATTGTAAGAGTTATAAAGAATGAGGTTGATTTAACAACAGATGATGGTGGCGATTTAACTACAATTTTACATGAAAAATATCAAGATTATCTAAAAAGAATAATAGGAGGAACAGAAGAAACAACTACTGGAGTTATAAGACTTAAAAGTTTAGAAAAAGATGGCTTATTAAAATATCCATTAATTGCTGTTAATGATGCGAAAACAAAAAGATTTTTTGATAATAGATTTGGAACAGGACAATCAACGATAGATGGATTGTTAAGAGCAACAAATATACTTCTTGCAAGTAAAATTTTTGTAGTATCTGGATTTGGTTTCTGTGGAAGAGGAATTGCTGAAAGAGCAAGAGGAATGGGTGCTCATGTGATTGTTACAGAGGTTGATGCTGTTAAAGCGCTGGAAGCATATCTTGATGGATTTGAGGTTATGAGCATTGATGATGCTTCAAAAATTGGAGATATTTTTATCACTGCAACTGGAAATATAAGCATAATTAAAAAAGAGCATATTTTGAATATGAAAGATGGGGCGATTTTAGGAAATTCAGGTCATTTTAATGTTGAGATTGATGTTGAAGGAATAGATGATATAACTGTCGAAAAAAGAAAGATTAGAGATAATTTAACTGAGTATAAATTGAAAAATGGTAAAAAAATCTATTTAATTTCTGAGGGAAGGTTACTGAATTTATCAGCAGGCGAAGGACATCCACCTTCTGTTATGGATATGAGTTTTGCAAATCAAGCATTATCTCTTGAATATCTTGTTAAGAATAAAAATAAACTTCAAAATAAAGTTTATAATGTTCCAGAAGAAATTGATTATGAAATTGCAGAAATTAAACTTAAAACCCTTGGAATAAAAATTGATAAATTAACCGAAGAGCAAAGAAATTATTTAAAAAGCTGGAAATTAGGAACTTAACTATTAAATACTATAATAAAATTTATTTATAAATAATTAAGTTAAACTTAATACTAAATTAAAAAAGATTGAAAAATATAATAAATAAAAAAATTGTGATGATAAAGAAAAATTCTTTCTAAAATGACTATAGAAAAAGTAATTGTTTTTGGTTCTTAAATAAGCGGAGAAATTAGAATATTTATTGATATTGATTTATTTATAATAATTAAAAATGTACTCTTCATGAATCTTAAGAAATAAAAAATTTTTGGTAATAGAATATTATATAAAAGAAAATTTGAAAATAAACTTATATATGGTGGCCCCAGGCGGAATCGAACCGCCATTGCCGCCTTGAAAGAGCGGTGTCCTAACCGTTAGACGATGAGGCCTTCAAAATGGTGAGCCGTGCAGGATTCGAACCTGCGACACCCGGCTTAAAAGGCCGGTGCTCTACCGGCTGAGCTAACGGCCCGGTCATTATTATTTTACAGATAAATGTTAATATGTCAAGAGAATTTTTAAGTTTTTATAGATTAAAATTTGAAAATTAAATTAGTTTTGTTATTCTTTACTTAAGAATTAAGTTGGAGGATTTAATATGGATGACGAACTTTATAAAAAAGCAAGAGAAAAAGTAAATGAAATTAGAGGATTCTATATTCATTTAATAGTTTATGTTATTATAAATGCTGTTTTCATTTATTTTATAGGTAAGGCATGGTTATGGGTTACTGCATTCTGGGGTATGGGACTGATTTTCCAACTCGTTAATACATTTTTACTTGGAAAAGAGTGGGAAGAGAAAAAAATAAAAGAATATATTGAAAGAGAAAAAAGATTAAAGGAAATAAAAGAGGAAAAGAAAGAGGAAAAAGAATAATAATAAAATATATAGAAAAAAATTTAGTATCTCGTTTTGTGTGGGTTTGTTTTAATAAGTGTACCTTCATAAGCATATATTGCTCTTTCACATAAATTCGTAGCATGGTCTCCTATTCTTTCATAATGTTGACTTATCTGCAGAAGAGCATTTGCTCTTTTAATATTTTTCGCATCCTCAAGCATATAGGTTAAAAGTTCTCTAAAGATTTGATCATTAAGGTAATCAATTTTATCATCTTCATCAATTGATTTTCTTGCAAGTTCAAGATTTCTATTTAAAAATGCCTTTAATGAATCAAGAAGCATCTGTATACATATATCTTTCATTCTCGGAAGGTCAATCAATGGTTTTAATAGAGGCTCATCAGCAATAGTTAGTGTTATTTCAGCAATGTCTACGCAATGGTCAGCCATTCTTTCAAGGTCGATATTTGCAAAAAGTATTGCACTTATGATTCTTAAGTTTTCTGCTTTGGGATTTTGAGTTGCAATAATCTCAAGACCATCCTTTTCTATTTCCATTGAATACCCATCTATATAATCATCTTTTTCTATAACTTCTTTACAGATTTCTTTATTTCTTTCTTTTAAACCTAAAAAAGATTTTTCAATCTGGTCTTTTACAAGATAGACAAGATTTGAAATTTTTTCTTTTAAATCAATAATTTTTCTTTCTAAAATCTCACTCATAATCTCTCCTTTCTATCCAATTTTACCAATTAAATATTCTTCAGTTTTTTTATTTTTTGGAACAGTAAACATTTCAGTTGTCTTGCCAAATTCTATCAATTCTCCTAAATAGAAAAAGGCTGTATAATCAGACACTCTACCTGCTTGACTTATATTGTGTGTTACAAGAATTATTGTAACACTTTTTTTTAGTTCAATAATTAATTCTTCAATTACAGAAGTTGCAACAGGGTCAAGAGCAGATGTTGGTTCGTCTAAAAGTAAAATTTCTGGTTTCATTGCAAGCGCTCTTGCAATACATAATCTCTGTTGTTGTCCTCCAGATAGAAAAACCCCTTTTTTGAATAAATTATCTTTTACTTCATTCCAAAGGCCACTTTTTATTAAAGATTCTTCGACAATTCTATCCTTTTCATCTTTTGATAATTTTATACCTGAAAGAATATAACCTGCTATGACATTATCATAAATAGTCATTGTTGGAAATGGATTTGGTTTCTGAAAAACCATTCCAATTTTTTGTCTTGCTAGCATTGGTTCAATTTGATATAGATCCTCATTTTTCAGTATAATCTGACCTTCTATTCTTGCCCCATGTGAAAGTTCATGAAGCCTATTTATACATCTTATTAAAGTAGTTTTTCCACAACCTGAAGGACCAAGGATTGTTGTTACTCTATTTTCAAAAATTACAAGATTAATATTTTTTAAAACCTTCTGTTCTCCATAATAAGCGTTTAAATTCACAATCTTTAAAACTACATTTTCCATTTTTTCTCCACAAATCTACCAAATAAGTTTATGGATAATACAATTATAATCAATATTGTTGATGCAGCAAATGCTTGATTATGCCATTCTCTATAAGGACTTGTTGCATAAACATATATTAAATATGGTATCGTACTCATTGGTTTAAATATATTCAAATTAAAGAATTGATTTCCAAATGCTGTAAATAAAAGTGGCGCTGTTTCTCCCATAATTCTTGATATGCCTATCAAAATACCAGTTAATATACCAACAGAAGCAGAAGGAAGTAGTATTTTTAGTACAATTCTATGATATGGTGCGCCTAATGCATACGCTGCTTCCTTAATCTCAATTGGTATTAAATTTAAAATCTCTTCAGTTGCTTTTATAACAAGTGGTAACATAATAAACGATAAAGCAATGCTACCTGATAATGCAGAAAAGTGCCTTAATGGTTTAACTATCCATAAATATGCAATAATTCCTATTACAATTGATGGTATTCCTTGAAGTGTATCAACAAATATTTTAATTATTTCTATATATTTTTTCTCTTTATATTCAGATAAAAAAACTCCTACCAAAATTCCAATTGGTATTGAAATTAGTGCAGATATTCCAACTATTATAAAACTACCAGTTATGGCATTAAAAATACCTCCGCCAATTTCTCCCATTGGTTTTGGCATTGAAAAAATAAATTTTAAATTTATATATTTTATACCCCTTGTCAATACAAAATAAACTATTAAAAAGAGAGGAATTATTGATAAAAATGAAAACAAAGAAACAAAGGTTCTATATAATTTATCATTAAAAACTCTTTTTTTTATGTTATCTTTTTTCATTTCTTTAAAAGGTAAACCTTCTTATTATCAATCTACCAAGAATATTAATAAGCATTGAGACAACAAAAAGAATTAAGCCAATTTCTATTAAAGAAGAGGTATAAAGTTTAGTTGTTGCTTCTGTAAATTCATTAGCAATTAAGCTTGCCATTGTTTGTCCTGGTGAGAAAATGCTAACTGGAATTCTATTTGCATTTCCAATAACCATTGTTACTGCCATTGTTTCTCCAAATGCCCTTCCAAATGAAAGTAAAAATCCAGCAAAAACCCCTTTAAAAGAAAAGGGAAGAATTACAACTTTTAATGTTTCAAATTCCGTAGCACCCAGAGAAATTGCTCCTTCTTTTACTTCATTTGGAACCATTGAAATGACTTCTTTTCCAATTGATGCTGAATATGGAATAATCATAATTGATAAGATAATAGAGGCTGTAAAAATACCAACTCCAATTGGTTGAATGCCAATTTTTGTTTGAATATTTCTAATAACTGGTGCAAGAATGAAAAGCCCCCACAAACCAACTATAACTGATGGTATTCCAGCAATTAATTCAATAAAAGTTTGAAAAATTTTTGAGATAAATCTATTTTTTAGAATTTCACTTAAAAATATTGAAATCGATAAAGAGAAAGGTATTGATATTAGAAGGGATAAAGTTGCTGTTAGAAGTGTTCCTATTAGAAAAGGAAGTGCTCCAAATTTACTATTTACAGGACTCCAAGTATTTGAGAACAAAAAATTAATTCCAAATTCCTTAATTGATGGAATAGAAGAAAAGACAAGGCTTAAGAAAATTCCTGATAAAAGAAGAATAATTAACAAGCCCGAAAGAAGTAAAATTATTTTAAAAGCCCTGTCTTTTCTCATAATTTATATATACAATTTATTGAATTGGTTTTCCAGAAAAAGTAATATTATTTATATTCTCTTCATTTATTTTTTTAACATCATCTGGGATTTTAGCATAAAGCAATTGTTCATTATAATCCTGTGCTTCGCTATTTATCCATTTTAAAAGTTTAACAAGTGCTTTTGCTCTATTTATGTCTCTTCCACCATAATTTTGTTCTTTATAAACTATTAGCCAGGTGAAACTTGAAATAGGATAACCTTCTGGATTATCAGTATTAACTATAGAAACCCTTGTGTCTTTTGGAACAGTAATGCTTGCTGCTTTTGAAACAGAGTTAAGATTTGGTTCAATAAAATTACCCTTTTTGTTTTTGATTAAGCCATATGGCATATTATTCTGTTCTGCATAAATAAGTTCAACATATCCAACCGCCCCAATTGTTTGCTGTACTATTCCTGCAACTCCAGCATTGCCCTTTCCACCAAGTCCAACTTTCCAATTGAGTGATTTTCCAGTACCAATTTCATTTTTCCAAGTTATACTAACTTTTGTTAGGTAATCACTAAATACATAAGTTGTTCCACTTCCATCAGACCTATGTGCAACTGTGATATCAAGATCAGGTAAATTTATATCTGGATTTAATTCTTTTATTCTTGAATCATTCCATTTTGTTATTTTTCCCATAAATATATCTGCGATCAATTCTCCTGAAAATTTTAGTTTAGGATTATCAGGAAGATTATAAGTTACAACAACTGCACCAAGAGCAGCAGGTATGTGAATTATTTCTGCTGGAGCGTTCTTCAATTCTTCATCACTCATAAATGCATCAGTTGCCCCAAAATCAACAACTCTTTCCATTAACTGTTGAATTCCTCCACCAGAACCAATACCCTGATAATTTACTTTAACTTTATTACCTGTTTTTGTATAATAGATGTCAAACCATTTGTTATAGAGTGGCTGAGGAAAAGTTGCTCCTGCTCCAAGAAGTTCGACCGTCTTCTCTTCTCCACTTTTACATCCATAAAATGTAAAAGTACTGAAAATTAGACCTATTAAAATTAAACTTAATAAGAACTTTTTCATTTACACCTCCTTAAAAGTTCTTCTATAAAAACTATAACTGTCTATTGTTAATTAGGTATAAAAATTTTGTTAAGATTCTGTTAAATTATTGAGGAAGAGTTATTGTAAATTTGCTACCCTTACCAACCTCACTTTTTACATCAATTTTACCGCCATGCAGAAGGACAATATGTTTTACAATAGATAATCCAAGGCCAGTACCTCTAAGTTTTCTTGACCTTGATTTATTAACAACATAAAATCTTTCAAAAATTCTATCAATATGCTCTTCAGGTATTCCAATTCCTGTATCAATTATTTCTATTATTACGCTATTATTTTTTAAGAAATAATTAATTTTTATTTCCCCTTCTTCTGTATATTTAATTGCATTATCTATTAAATTTATAAAAACTTGTTCGAGTTTATAAGAATCTCCTTTTATTTTTGTATTATAGTTATCTATTTCAATTTTTACCTTAAGATTTTTCTCTTTTATCTTTCCTGAAAAAATTTTGATAACATTATTTATCATTTCTAAAAAATCAAACTCTGAAATCTCAAGTTTAACATCTTTATCTTCAATTTTTGAAAGAGTTAAAAGGTCATTTATTATATTAATCATCCTTTCGATGTTTCTTTTTATTATTTCAATATATTTATTTTTACCAACCTCTTCTTCAAGAGTTTCAACAAAACCTTTAATGGCTGTAAGAGGGGTTTTAAGTTCATGCGACGCATCTCTTACGAAATCTCTTTTTACCTCCTCAACTTTTTTAATCAACGAAGTATCAAAAAAAGTAAAAACAAATTCATTGATAGTTAAAAGATAAAACCCTTTAATTAGATAATTTTTATTATTAATAAAAACTTCTTTTTTAAGAGTTTCTTTTGTTTTTAAAACATTTTTAATAAATTCAATAACTTCAATATTTTTTATAACCTCCCAGTAATATTTGTTTTTAATATCAATCTCTTTTATGATATCTTCAAAGATTTTATTATTAAGAGTTATTAACCCATCTGAATTTGTAACTAGAATGCCTTCTTCAATTGATGATAGAATCGTATTTATTTCAATCTTTTCTTTATTATAAGATTTAATATTTTCTTCGAGTTCAGTACTTAAAAGATTTAGATAATGATTTATTTCACCAAATTCATCCTGTTTTTTAATCAAAATTTTTTTACCATAATTTTTTTTTGAAAGTTCTTTTAGAAAATCTTTTATCTCATTCATACTTGAAATAAAATATTTTGAATAATAGATAGATAGGATTAAGCCAATTAAAAGACCTATTAATGAAATTGATATTATGTGAAGTATGGTTCTATTTATTAAACTATTTAACTCTTTTAATGAAAAACTTACCCTAATAACCAGAATTATATTATTTGATGAGTCATAAACTGGTAATGCTACATAAAGCATATCTTCTTTTGTTGAAGTACTATATCTTATTGATTTTCCAATTTCTCCATTTAAGGCTTCAATAATTTCCTCTCTTGATTTATGGTTTTCCATTGTGATAGGATCAAGGATTGAATCTCCAAGAACAACTCCGTCTGGTTTTATCACTGTTAATCTAAATCCCTTTTCAATTTTTAATGATTTTACATACTCATCAATTTTTGTTTTATTTTCAAAAGAAAATTTTTCCTTTATAGGTTCTTCAAGAGTATATGCAATTTCAAGTAGATTTGATTCATAAATTCTAATTGAACTATTTCTTATATAAATTGTTGAGACAAAAAGTATTAGAATTAGAGGAATAAGAATTGTGAGTAAACTTGTTATTAAGAATCTCTTTAAATTTTCTCTTTTAAATTTCAAATTTATATCCAACTCCTCTTATGTTTTTAATATAATCTTTAAACTTTCTAAGTTTATCTCTTAAATTCTTTATGTGGACATCAATAGTTCTATCAATCACAACTTTATCCATACCCCAAAGTTCATCAAGAATTTCATTTCTTGACAGAACTTCACCTCTTTTTTTAATTAAAATTAAAAGAATTTTAAATTCTGTTGATGTTAAATTTATTTTATCTTTATCTATAAAAACTTCAAATTTTTTTGGATAGACAAGGAAATCCTCTTCAATTTTAATAACATCTTTATCCTCTTTAACACTCTCGACTCTTCTTAGAAGAGATCTAATTCTTGCAATGAGTTCTCTTATTGAAAATGGTTTAACAATATAGTCATCAGCACCAATTTCCAAACCTAAAACTTTATCAAATTCTTCACCTTTTGCAGTTAAAATTATTACTGGAAGGTTTTTTCTAATTTCTTTTAATTTTTTTACTATCTCAATTCCATCTATATCAGGAAGCATAAGGTCAATAATTGCCAGATCTACATAATTTTTTTCGACAAATTTTAAAATATCTTCTCCTTTTTGAAAAGCATATGGAATATATCCTATTTTTTTAAGATTTATTTTAATTAGTTCCAAGATATCATTTTCATCATCAACAATAGCTATTTTTACATTCATATTCAAATAAATTATATCAAAATCCATATGTTAAAATTATTATAATGGATAATAATTTACTAAAATTAAAAGAGCTTATCGAAAACTCAAAAGCACTTTATTCAATAACAGGTGCTGGAATTTCAACAAATGCTGGTCTACCTGACTTTAGAGGACCCAAAGGTATATATAAACAAAAAAACATTGACCCTGATAAAATATTTGATATAAATTATTTTTTGATGAATCCAGAATATTTTTATAATTTTATAAAAGATTTTATTCAATTTTTGGATAAAATCGAACCGACATTTACCCATAAATTTCTTTTTAAATTGGAAAAACTAAATAAATTAAAGGGATTAATAACCCAGAACATTGATACTCTTCATGAAAGAGCAGGAAATAAAAATATAATTACTATTCATGGTTCAATTAGCAACTGGCTCTGTATAGAATGTTTTAAAAATTATAATTTAAAAGAGATTAAGAATAAATTTTTTAATGAAAAGATACCAAAATGTGATTTGTGTGATGGATTGATAAGGCCTGATATTGTTTTTTATAGTGAAAGTGTGAAAAATTATGATCTTGCAGTTAAGTGGGTTTCAAATGCAGATTTACTTTTAGTAATTGGAACAAGTTTAAAGGTCTTTCCAGCTTCATATCTACCCTCAATGGCTAAAGGAAAAGTTGTGATAATCAATAAAGGTGAAATATTTATTTCTCATTTAAATAATTATATTTTTATCAATGAAGATATTGATGAATTTTTTAAAAAACTTGATGAAATATTAAAACTGGAGGAAAATTATGATTGAAGAAAGAATTAAAAAACTTGGTTATTCTTTAATTGAAGCAACGCCTCCTCTTGCTTCTTATGTTCCATATGTAAAAACTAATAATTTGATTTTTCTATCTGGAGTAATATCTGATAAAAAAGGAAAACTCGGGAAGGATTTAACTACTGAAGAAGGTTATGAGGAGAGTAAAATATGTATTATTAAACTTTTATCAAACCTTAAAAGTATTATAAATAATCTTGACAATGTTGTAAGAATAGTTAAAGTTGAAGGTTATGTTAATTCAACTGAATCATTTAGTGAACAATCTAAGGTAATAAATGGTGCAAGTGATCTTTTAAATAATATTTTTGGAGAAATTGGCAAACATTCAAGAATTGCAGTTGGTGTAATGAATTTACCATTGAATGCTTCAGTTGAAATTTCGATGATTGTGGAGGTGAAAGATGAATAGAGATGAAGCAATAAAACTTATAAAAGAAAAATTGAATGACATGAATCTTATTTATCATTCAATATCAGTTGGTGCAATCATGAAAGGTTTAGCAAAAAATTTTGGTGAAGATGAAAATAGATGGGAACTCTGTGGACTGTTACATGATATAGACTATTCTGAAACAAAGGATGACCCTTTCAAACATTCTCTAATAGGCTCAGAATTTTTAAAAAGCTTAGGTTTTGATGATGAGTTTACAAATGCTGTTAAATCTCATAATGAAAGACATGGAACAAAAAGAGAATCTCTTCTTGCAAAATCACTTTATGCTGCAGATCCATTATCAGGTCTTATCGTTGCTACCTCTCTTGTTATGCCTGATAAAAAAATTTCAAGTGTTAAGGTTAGTTCTGTTATGAAAAAATTTAAAACAAAAGAATTTGCAAGAGGTGCTGATAGAGAGCAGATAAAAACATGTGAGAGTGAACTGAATATTCCACTTGAAAAATTTATAGAAATAGCACTTGAATCTATGAAACAAGTCGGAGTAGAAATTGGATTATAAAGAATTTTTTGTTGATTTAGATATCATAAAATTAAAAGTTTTTTTTGATGAAAAGAAAAATAAAATCTTAAAAACTGAAATAATTGATAATCAGTATAAAAATGTAAAAGAATCCAAAAATTTTATATCTGAATTAATTAAAAATTATTTTTATAGCGATATTAATAAATTTGATCTTTCACTTATAAATTTTGATGAAATGAAAAATTTTCAAAAAGATATTCTTATTAAACTTAGTGAAATTCAAAGAGGAAAAGTTATCACATATAAAGGATTAGCTGAAAGAATAGGAAAAGAAAAAGCATATAGAGCAGTTGGTACATCATTAGCAAAAAATCCCTTTCCTGTTATTATTCCCTGTCATAGAGTTATTAAAAGTAATCTTGATGTTGGAAATTTTGGAGAAAGGAAAGATTTGAAGATTAAACTTTTAAAGTTTGAGGGAATAATTTTCAAAAATGATAATTTTATATCAAAAGAATTTGTTTTATAATTTTAACTTATGAGAAAACTTTTTTTTATTTTAATATTTTTCTTAATTTTTACAAATTTTTCCTGTAATAGTAATCAAAAAACCTTAAATGTTGGTGTATATACTGACTACCCACCATTCTCATATAAAGAGGATAATATTATTAAGGGTTTTAATATAGATTTTCTTGAAATCTGTTTTAAAAAAATGAAATACAAACCAAACTATATTGAGATTGAGAGTGGTTCATTTGAAAAGTTAAAAAATGGTGAAGTTGATGTTTTGATAGGTGGATATCCAATTGCATATAACTATCCAGAAGGCATTTCATTAACAGAGCCATATTTTGATATGTCACTTTATCTTATTTCAAGAATAACAAATCCTGTTAGTTCAATAGAAAATTTAGGTGATAAAAAACTTATTCTATCACTTTACACATTTTCTGAAGAGTTGGTTAAAAATGTAAAAAACTTAGAAAAAATACCTTATAAAAATTTTAAAGAGAGTTTAAAATTAGTTGAAGATGGTGATGCTGATGCAGTTTTAATCGAAAAAGTTTTACTTGATATCTATTCATTAGATGAGAGTAAATTAATAAAAGTGAAAGTATATAATCAAGGATTAACAATGGTTTTAAGAGAAGATGAGGATGAATTAAGATATGAATTTAATAGTTCAATATCCAGCATATTAAAAACAAAGCAATATAAAAATCTAATTTTAAAATGGTTTGAGGAGGAAAGATGAAGAATTTAAATGTTGCAGTTTATGGAACTGGTTCTATGGGAACAGGAATTATATCTTTAATTTTAGAAAAAGAATCATTAAATTTAGTTGGAGTTATATCAAAAAGAAAAGAAAGGGAGGGGATGGATGTGGGTGAACTTTTAAATGGAAGAAAAACCGGAATAAAAATAAGTAATTCTTTGGATAAGATATTTGAAAAAAATATTGATGTTTTTTTACATGCAACTTCATCAAGAGTATCTGAAATCTATCCTGAAGTTTTACCTATACTTAAAAATAAAATAAATATTATAACAATTGCTGAAGAGATGGCTTATCCATGGGTATCAAACAAAAAACTTGCGGAATCACTTGATGATCTCGCAAGAGAAAATGGTGTTTCTATTCTTGGAACTGGTGTTAATCCTGGTTTTGTTCTTGATACTTTAATTATCACATTAACAGGAGTTATGAAAAAAATTGATAGAATTTATGCTAAGAGAGTAAATGATCTTTCTTACTACGGACCAACAGTTATGAAAACTCAGGGGGTTGGAACAACTTTAAAAGAATTTGAAGAAGGTATTAAAAATGGAACAATTGTTGGGCATTTTGGATTTCCTGAATCAATTAATATGATTGCTGATGCACTTAACTTAAAGGTTGATAAAATTATTGAAACAAGAGAACCAATTATTTCTAATGTCCCAAGAAAAACAAAATATGTTGAAGTTAAAGAGGGAATGGTTGCAGGTTGTAAGCATACTGCAAGGGGAATAATTGATGGAGTTGAAAAAATTGTTCTTGAACATCCTCAGCAGGTATTACCAGAACTAGAAGGGGTTGAGACGGGTGATTATATAAAAATTGAGGGAGAACCACCTATAAATTTTGTAAACACTCCAGAAATTTCTGGTGGAGTTGCAACAATATCTATTGCAGTTAATATGATTCCTCTTGTTTATAATGCAAAACCAGGCCTTCTTACAATGAAAGATCTGCCCATACCAAGATTTTTGAAGTAAATATAGACTGATACACTTTATTTTTTAAAAATCCTTATCTATAAAGGTTTTTTTGATTATTGACTAAAATTTGTTAGGGTTGTAAATTTAAATAAAAGGTTAATCTTAGGAGGAATTATGGAGAGAAAAATAGATTTGACACCACAGGCAAAACTTGTTCTTGAAAAGAGATATTTAAAAAAGAATGAAAAGGGTGAAGTCATAGAAACTCCTTTTGAAATGTTTGAAAGAGTTGCAAGAGTTATATCAAATGTTGATAGATTCTATAATAAAGAAGTTGACATTGAAAAAACTTATGAAAATTTCTTAGATGTTATGGTTAATCTTGAGTTTCTTCCAAACTCGCCAACACTTATGAATGCTGGAAGGGAACTTGGAATTCTTAGTGCATGCTTTGTGTTACCTGTTGGTGATTCTTTAAATGAAATTTTTGATTCAGTAAAATATACAGCATTAATCCACCAGGGAGGAGGAGGTACTGGGTTTTCATTTTCTAAGTTAAGACCAAAAGGGGATGTTGTTAAATCAACCATGGGCGTTGCCTCAGGCCCGATATCATTTATGGAGGTTTTTGATAAAGCAACTGATACTATCAAACAAGGAGGGGTAAGAAGAGGAGCAAATATGGGAATTTTAAGGATTGACCATCCTGATATTCTTGATTTTATAACTGCCAAAGATAAACCAGGATTTTTAACAAATTTTAATATTTCAGTTGCAGTAACTGACTATTTTATGAAGAAATATTTAAATGATGAAGAATATGAGTTAATAAATCCGAGAGATGGAAGGATAACAAAAAAATTAAGAGCAAGAGAAGTATTTGATATGATTGTTGAGCATGCTTGGAAAACTGGAGATCCTGGAATAATTTTTATAGATAATATTAACAAATCAAATCCGACACCTCATATTGGAGAGATTGAGTCAACAAATCCATGTGTAGTTGGAGATACGTTGATTATAACAAACAAAGGACTTATAAAAGCAAGAAATCTTAAAGAGGGACTAAGTGTGTGGAGTGGAAATAAATGGAATGAAATAAAAGAAGTTATAAATAATGGAATAAAAAAAGTTTATAAATTAACTCTTGAATCTGGGATAAGTTTAAAAATAACAAAAGATCATAAATTATTTACAAAAAGTGGCTGGAAGAAACTTGAAAATATAAATATAGGTGAAAAAGTCTTTATAGCATTAAACACTCCGGAAGTATCATTTCAAAGGAATAATGATGAATTTTTTGAATTAATAGGATATTTTATTGGAGATGGTTCACTCAGTAATTCAAATCATGTAAGCCTTCATATTGGAAAAGAAGAGAGTTTAATTTCACACTTTGCGCCTATACTTGAAAAATTTTCAGGCTCATCTTATATAGTTAAAAGAGAAAATCAATTTATTATTGACACACACAAAAAAAAGTTTGCTGAAGAAATAAGGAATATTTTTAATATTGATGTAACTAAAAGTGATAAAAAAGAGATACCTGAAAAATATCTTCAAATTGATACAAATTCAACAAAAGCATTATTGAGAGGAATTTTTTCCTCCGATGGTTCAATATACGATTCTAATGGTACAATAACAATAGCACTATCATCTTCATCAAAAAAACTTCTAAATCAGGTTCAACAGCTTCTTATTTATATTGGTATACCCTCAACATTAACAAAAGAAAAATACTCAGAAGTTAAAAATATTAAAGGTAAAGAATATAAAACAAAAGGAACATATAGAATTATTATTTCTGGAGAAAGAGCAAAACTTTTTTATGAGAAAGTTGGTTTTATTGGAACTAAAAAAGAAAAATTTGAAAATCTTATAAAAGGCAGAAAGTTATATAAAACATTAAAGAATTATGAATATCAGAAAATTATTAGCATTGAAGAGGATGGAGAAGAGGAAGTTTTCGACATTAAAGCACCAGATGATTATACATGGATAACAAATGGAGTGTTAAGTTTGGATTGTGGTGAGCAACCTCTTTTGCCTTATGAATCATGTAATCTTGGATCAATAGATGTCTCAAAATTTGTTAAAGATGGAAAAATCGATTATGAAAGATTGGGTAAAGTAGTGGAGATAGGTGTTCATTTCCTTGATAATGTTATAGATGTTAACAAATATCCTTTTAAGAAAATTGAAGAGATGACAAAATTAAATAGAAAAATTGGTCTTGGAATTATGGGTTTCCATGATTTATTAATAAAGCTAAAAATACCTTATGATTCAGAAGAGGCTATAAATATTGCAGAAGAGTTGATGTCTTTTATAAGTAAAAAGGGATGGGAAAAATCAGAAAAAATTGCAGAAGAAAGAGGAGTTTTTCCTGCATGGAAAGGAAGCATCCATGAAAAAAATGGAAAAGAGGTTAGAAATGCAACTGTTACAACAATAGCACCAACAGGTTCTATAAGCATAATTGCAAACTGTTCGTCAGGAATTGAACCGATATTTGCCCTTGCTTATAAAAGACAGGTAGCAATTGGTTCTTGGTATGAAATTAACCCTCTGTTTGAAAAAGAATTGAAAGAAAGGGGAATATATTCTGAAGAATTAATGGAGAAAATATGCGATGAAGGAAGTGTAAGACATTTTGAAGATATACCAAAAGATATTAGAAGAATATTTGTAACAGCTCATGATATTGAACCAGAATGGCATTTAAGAATCCAATCTGCATTCCAGAAATATGTTGACAATGCAGTATCTAAAACTGTTAATTTAAGAAATGAAGCAACTGTAGAGGATGTAAGAAAAATATACCTTTTAGCCTATGAACTTGGTTTAAAGGGTGTGACAATTTACAGAGATAGGTCAAAAGAAGTTCAGGTTCTAATTAAGGGTAAAGAAGAAAAAGAAGAAAAAGGGGAAAGAAAAGGCGCTAAATTAACTCCGAGACCAAGACCTGTTGTTACATATGGTGCAACAATCAAGATGAAAACAGGCTGTGGTAATCTTTATGTCACAATAAATGAGGATGAAAATGGAATATGTGAAGTTTTTTCAACACTTGGAAAAGCAGGTGGTTGTGCTGCATCACAAACAGAAGCAATCTCAAGACTTGTTTCTCTTTCCTTAAGGTCAGGAGTTTCACCTGAACCGATAATTGAACAACTTAAAGGAATAAGATGCCCAAACCCAATTTGGCAGGATGGAGAAAAAATACTTTCCTGTGCTGATGCTATTGCTAAAGCAGTTGAGAAATATTTGTCTATGAAAATAGAAGAAAAAAAGAAACTCTCTTTTTCAGAAGAAAAGATTGAGATTTCTTCTGAAGAAAAATTAAAAGAAGAAAGCCCACAGATTGTTGAGGGGATTGATTCACCAATATGTCCTGAATGTGGCAGTATTATGATAAGTTTAGAAGGATGTTGGTCCTGTCCGAACTGTGGTTATTCAAAATGTGACTAAATGAAAGAAAAAGTAGATTTATTAATTTATAATATAAAAGAGATAGTTACACCAGAACCTCCTTATCCAAAAAAAGAAAAATCAATAAAAAATATTTTAATTCTAAATGATTATGCAATAGCAATAAATAATGGTAAATTTTATGATATAGCATCAAATGAAAAAATTAGAGATTTATATGAAAGTAATCAGGAAATTGATTTAAAAAATGAAAATATAGTTCTTCCAGGATTTGTTGAACCGCACACACATCTTGTGTTTGGTGGTTCAAGAGAGGATGAATTTTTATTAAGATTACAGGGTATAAGTTATCTTGAAATACAGAAAAAAAATGGTGGTATAAGAAAAACAAAAAAAGATACTTTTTTAATTCCAAAAGAAAGATTAATTGATGAAACTAAAAAAAGATTGAAAATCGGAATAAATTATGGCATCACAACATTTGAAATAAAAAGTGGATATGGTTTAGAATTAGATAAAGAAATTTTCCTTTTAGAAATAATAAATAAGACGAAAGAAGAAAGTAAAGTGAAAATAATACCAACTTTTCTTTTACATCTTATACCAGAAAATGAAGACTTGAATATTTTCCTAGATAAACTATTCAATATTTTACCATTAATAAAAGAAAAAAAGTTAACCAACAATATTGATATTTTTATAGAAAAAGGCGCTTTTGATATAGAAACAGGTGATAAGATTTTAAACAAAGCAAAAAAATTTAATTTCAATATATTTCTACATATAGATCAGTTCAGTGATATTAATGGAGCTGATCTTGCTATAAAATATAATGTTAACTCTGTATCTCATATTGATCTAACAAAAGAGGAAAAACTCTATGAATTTGGATATAAAAATATTGTTGGAATTATTTTTCCTCTTGAAAGATTAATCTTTTCAAAAGAGAGAAACAGAGGAAGAGAGATAATTGATGCAGGGATTCCTTTGTCAATATCTACTGATTTTAATCCTGGGACCTCACCCTCACTTAATTTTTCTTTAATGATTTCTCTATCAGTAATAAGAGAGGGATTAACAGTTGAAGAGGCAATAAATGCATCAACTATAAATAGTGCTTATGCTTTAAATCTACATAATGAAATTGGTAGCATAGAGAAAGGGAAAAGAGCAGATTTAGTCATTTTTGAACTTGATTCATATAATAAAATTCCATATTTTGTGGGTATGAATTTCATAAAATATGTGATAATTAATGGAGAGGTGAATAGAATTGTTTGATAAAGAAAAGATAAAAAAAGCAGTTGAACTTATTATTGAAGCAATAGGTGAGGATAAAAATAGAGAGGGTTTAAAAGAAACACCAGATAGAATTGCAGATATGTATGAAGAGATTTTTAAAGGTTTGTATGAAGATCCAAGAGAACATCTAAAAAATGGATTCATTGAAGAAAAACATCAGGAGATGGTTATCTTAAGAAATATTTCCTTTTTTTCAATGTGCGAGCATCATTTTTTGCCATTTTATGGCAAGGCACATATTGGTTATATACCATCTGGAAAACTTGTTGGAATTTCAAAAATAGCAAGGGTTATCGATACACTTGCAAAAAAACCTCAACTTCAGGAAAGATTAACAAGTGAAATTGCAGATATCATTTTCGATGAAATAAAACCACTCGGTCTTGGTGTTGTTCTTGAAGCAGAGCATTTATGTATGATTATGAGAGGTATAAAAAAACCTGGTAGTATGATAGTAACTTCTGCAATAAGGGGTGGTTTTAGAAAATATGCATCAACAAGAAGTGAATTTCTCTTTTTAATTTCAAGGGGAAAAGACGAATTTGATGGTTAGAATAATATCAATTGAAGAGAATAATATCGAGAAATTTTTAGAAGAACTAAATGTTCACCCTGTTGGAATTTCCATTATGAAAGATAAAATGGTTTTGAGAGTAATAATGGTTGATGAAATAGACAATAGAGGGGCGAATATTTTAAAGCAGGAAATTCTTTCTTTAGGTGGAGATTGTGCCTTACCACATGATACATATAATCTTTCATCTGGAAAATCAAAATGTATATTAATAGGAACCTTAAATCAATATAAAAAATTAATTCCAAAGTTAAAATTGCAACCCTTTGGTTTGAAAAATCTTGCTGAAGAATTAGAAAAGATTTTTTCCTGTGAAAAAATTAAAAAAAGTTTAATTAAAGATAAAGTTTTTGAATGGGGAAAGAAAACTTTTATTATGGGAATAGTGAATCTTACCCCTGATTCTTTTTCAGGTGATGGTTTTTATGGAGAAAGATTTATAGATAACGCATTAAACTATGCGACACTTCTTGTAGAGTGGGGAGCAGATATAATTGATATTGGTGGTGAATCAACAAGACCAAATTCAAGCGAAATAACATTTGAAGAAGAAAAGAGAAGAGTATTACCTGTTTTAAGAAGAATGGTAAAAGAACTTGATATACCTATATCGGTTGATACAAGTAAACCAGAAGTTGCAGAGGAGGCATTACATATTGGCGCATGTATGATAAATGATACCTGGGGATTAAGAAGAAGTGAAAAAATGGTTGAGTTAGTAAAAAAATATAATGTCCCTGTTGTTATAATGCATTCTATAGATGGAAAAGGTGGGAAGGCACCTGAAAATTATTATAAAGATGTGATTTCAGACATTTTAAATTTTTTTAGAGAGAGAATAAACTATGTTCTTAATTCAGGAATAAAGAAAGAAAATATAATACTTGACCCTGGAATAGGATTTGGCAAAGGATTAAAAGAAAATATTGAAATTATTAAAAATATAGATATTTTTAAATCTTTAGGGTACCCAGTTTTAATTGGACCCAGTAGAAAAAGTTTTATAGGAGAAATTCTTGATCTTCCTCCTATTGAAAGAGTTGAAGGAACAATTTCTATTGTTTGTGCAGCAATTGAAAGAGGGGTTGATATTGTAAGAGTTCATGATGTTAAAGAGGTTAAGAGGGTAGTTAAGGTTTATGATAAAATTGTAAGGAGCGGTTATGAAAATATCTCTTAAAGGCATGGAATTTTATGCGTATCATGGAGCACAAAAAGAAGAAAGAGTAATTGGTCAGAGATTTTTGGTTGATATTGAGTATGAAATAGAAAAGCCACAAAAAGATGAACTTACTGAAACTGTTGATTATAAAGAGATATATAGTAAAACAAAAAATATTATTGAAAATTTTAATTTTAAACTCCTTGAAACTCTTGCGAATGAAATCGCAATAAAAATATTTGAAGATAATAGAATTAAAAACCTGAATGTGAAAGTGATTAAATATTCACCACCAATCAAGGGAATCTTGGAAAATGTAAGTGCTGAAGTTAACCTTAATAGATGATGCTTGTTTTTTTGGATATAGAAACAACAGGACTTGATCCATCATTACATAAAATAATTGAGATTGGCTGTGCTAAAGTTGAGAATGGAAAAGTTTATGAAACATTTTCGAGATTGATTGACCCAAAAGAATCTCTTTCTTATGAAATAAAAAAAATAACAGGAATAAGCGAATATGATATTTTTGAAGAAGGAGTTGAATTAAATACTGCATTAGAGGAATTTATTGATTTTATCAATGATTATCCATTAATTGGTCATAACGCTATTTCTTTTGATATACCTTTTATAGAAAGACATTTAGGAAGAGAACTAAAAAATAGAGTTTCTGATACACTTTTAATATCAAAATTTTTAGCACCAAATTTAAGATCACACTCTCTAAGAAATGCTTTATCTTTTTTTGGAATCGAATCTTTTGAAAAACATAGGTCTCTTGAGGACACATTTTTGACTATTAAATTATGGGAAATTTTAAAGGAAAGAGGAAGAACAATCGAAAAAAGTTTTATTAAAAATTATGCTGAAAAGATGTTTAAAGAAGATATCAAAACTTTAAACGCATTTTATGTATTTATAGAAGATTTATGAAAGAGCCACTTTCAATAATTTTGAGACCAAAAAATTTTGATGAATTTATAGGGCATAAAAAAATACTAACTGATTCTTTTAAAGAAAAAATTAGAAAGGGAGATGTTCCTCATATAATAATTTGGGGTCCAACTGGTTCTGGAAAAACAACATTATCTGAGGTCATAAAAAATGAAAGTAAATTAAATTTTGTAAGAGTTTCAGGCGCAGAATCTGGAATAAAAGAATTAAGAGTTATAATAGATAATGCAAAAAAAGAAAAAGAATTTTTTCAAAGAAAGACCATTTTGTTTATTGATGAAATTCACAGATTAGATAGAAAAGAACAAGACTACCTACTCTCTTTTGTTGAAAATAGAGATATCATTTTAATAGGAGCAACGACTGAAAATCCATATTTTACTATAGTTTCCCCACTTCTATCAAGATGTTTTTTGATAATTTTAGAACCATATAATTTCGATGAAATGAACGAAATTCTTGATAAATGTTTAGTATATTTAAAAAATATTAAAATAGATGAGGATACAAGAAAATTTTTAATTGATATTTCATATGGAGATGCAAGATTCATCTTAAATGTTCTTGAGAGTTTAAAAGATGAGTTTGGCGATAATAAAGTAAAAATAAATTATGAAGATATAAATAAATTTCTTTCAACCAAAAAAATAAAATTTGATAAAAAAGAAGAACATTATAATTTGATTTCAGCACTCATTAAAAGCATAAGAGGGAGTGATCCTGATGCAGCGCTTTATTATCTAATGCGGTTAATAGAGGGTGGAGAAGATATAAAATTTATAACAAGAAGGTTAATAATTCTTGCAAGCGAAGATATTGGTCTTTCTGACCCTATGGCACTTGTCATTGCAAATTCTGGGGCAGAAGCAGTTGAAAGGGTTGGTCTTCCTGAGGCAAAATTAATTTTAACTGAAGTTGTTCTTTATCTTTCAAAAGCCCTTAAGGATAACAGGGTATTAAGGTCTATGGAAAATGCAGTTGAAGTCGTTAAAAAATTTGGAGAACTTCCGGTCCCTCTTCATTTAAGAAATCCAGTTACCAAGGCTTTAGAGAATCTTGGTTGGGGAAAGGGTTATAAATATCCTCATGACTTTCCAGATGAAAAAATTCAATATTTACCAGATGAAATTAAAGATAAAAAAATTTTTGAAGATAAATAGATTATAATAAAAATATATGGACTTAAAAAAGATAACAAAAAAGGACTTTGAAGAAAAGGTTCTAAAAGGAAAAGAAAAAGTCATTGTTAAATTTACTGCTGATTGGTGTATGCCATGTAAAATGATTGAGCCAAATCTTAAAAAACTATCAAAAGAATTTGATGGAAAGATAAATTTTTATGAGGTGGATGTTGAGGATGAAGAAAATTCAGAACTTGTTACAAAATATGAGATAACAAATCTTCCAACACTTTTAATTTTTAAGGAAGGCAAAATTATTTCTTCAATTGTAGGCTTCTTAACTTATAATTCACTTAAAAAAGAGATCGAAAAGATTTAAATAAAAAAGGAGACCAATTTTGGTCTCCTTTAAATTTCTTATTTTTAATTTATTGTCTTTATGGAATCTCTTTCCTAATTATCCTTATAATTACATCTCGAGGTAGTGGATCTTTTCCATCAGGAGTTAACCCATCAACAGGTACTATAGCAAAAATTATGTCTCCTAAATTTGGAACAACTATCTTTGAATAATCCCATTCAGAATAAACTGGTATC
>Ga0067045_1027719_pt1 | contig 67316 bp, 65 predicted proteins | sample TerdegcTABiofilm_FD_59184 | JGI IMG/M metagenome (GOLD analysis project Ga0067045, IMG submission 59184) | Combined Assembly of (Gp0054472, Gp0054536) Wastewater bioreactor microbial communities from Singapore -Terephthalate degrading...
GAGATTGAGCATTTCGACGAAAACCGAGAAAGCCATTGCAAAATAGATGTACCCTTTCGGTACATGATGCCCAAACCCATCCGCAACCAACACTACACCGACGACCACCAGAAATGACAAAGCAAGCATCTTTATCGTAGGATGGGCACTGACAAATCGTCCTATGGGTGTTGCGAAGACCATCATCAATGCAACGGAGGCAATTACGGCAGCGATCATCACCGCAAGCTGGTTCACCATTCCAACAGCGGTGATAATGGAGTCAAGCGAAAAAACGAGGTCAACTAGCATGATCTGAATGATGACCGCAGCGAACCCGGTCCTGATTTCCCTCGTGACTCTCTCCCTCTCCCCTTCAAGCAGGTGATGGATTTCCTTCGTGCTCTTCCAGAGCAGAAAGAGACCGCCGCCGATCAGAATCAAGTCTCGGCCTGAAATCTCGTGGCTCAGCACCGAAAACAGTGGCGCGGTAAGCCCAATCAGCCAGGCGAGCACAGACAGCAAAGCGATACGCATGAACATGGCCATGAACAGACCGAGGCGTCTCCCGAGCTCACGTCTCCTTTCGGGCAATCTGTCAACAAGAATGGAAATGAATATGATGTTATCAATCCCGAGTACAAGTTCGAGAGCGGTCAGAGTGATAAAGGCAATCCACGCATCTGCACTGGTTAGTAGTTCCGGCATTCTCAGCCTCGCAACTGGCAATTCTCAGGTGGTCATGTGCTCGAGAGCGGCCTTGAATCCCTTTCACCGGCCTCAAAATCCTGACAGCCTGGAAGGGCTTTTGCGCGCTTATCATTCCTTCGCCCCTTCTTCGCCCATGTGTCGGAGCCTGGAAGAGGTGTCCTTAATGCTTGGGGGATGGGAATCCTATGCTCGTCCATTCTTTGCCAACAGACTGCGTCAGTCAAAGTCGAAGAGATCTCTGAGGAATGACCCCTTTCTTTTCCCATGATAGTGATCCGGCCTATCCTCGTACGATGACCGCGAACCTCTATGCTGATATTCTCTGGAATAATCCTGTTCAAAGGATGATTTCTGTATGATCTTGTCCAGTTCACCGCGATCGAGCCAAACGCCTCGACACTGGGGGCAATAATCAATCTCGACTCCCTGGCGCTCGGCCAGCCTTAGCTCTACAGCACAAATTGGGCACTTCATAGCTCGTCCTCCGTTCGGTAAGCTCTTTGAATGGAGGAAAAATCATATCTCAGCGGTGCCCATGAAGCAAGACGACTGTCAACCCAGGAGCGACACAAAAACGGTCGAGAACGGGTGCGGCGCGTTTGCGTGACAAATCTACCCAGCCTGGGGAACCGGCTACAGAAAATCAGTCGGTTATGGCGCTGGTCGCAGCTTTACCATGAAAAGGCGCGGCACCCGTCGAGAACTGTTCCTGCTGTCGACCTCTTGTCATATGACGGTATGACTTGAGGTCGAACCGCAGTGATTCCGGATCCATGTCTGGGGTCCTGCGGAATCAAGATGAGTGCTCTTCGCGCCAAACCTGAACAAGGTGACCACGGCATTCCTAATGCTTTCGAGCCATGAACACATGTCTTTAGAATTCCATGGCATTTGTAGAATAACCATCCAGACGAGGAGACAAAGGGGGACTGTCCGCGTCATGAGGTTGTTGCCAGAGGGGCTGTCATAGTGGGCACGAGGGTCATGAAGGTGAGAAGTGAGAGGTGAGGCACCTTGCCGGACACCCGTCGGTACGGTAAGAAAGGGATAAGAAACGAGCTGTGTCGTTTATCCCTATTTCGACGCATGGGCAAGGAAGGAAGGCGTCGTGCCATTGCTGCCAGAATCTTCGTATCGTGCCCCACTTTGTTTTTCCAATTGCCACCTTCAAACTGTATTCCCCTCGTTATTGCGACGAGTTTCCAGAGTAGTGTACCGGCGCGAGCGCATTGAAACTTCCGACGGCGATTTTCTGGATCTCGATTTCTCGCAGAAAGGGTTCGATCGCATAGCCGTGGTGCTCCACGGATTGGAGGGCGATGCTCATAGGCATTATGTGATGGGTATGGTTAAGGCGCTCAACCGCTCGGGCTGGGATGCTACAGCCATGAATTTTCGCTCTTGCAGTGGCGAGTGTAACAGGCAGCTCCGTTTCTACCACAGCGGCGAAACGGACGACCTCCGGCTCGTACTGTCGCACGTCTCGGGCAGCAACCAGTATAAGGAGATAGCGTTGGTGGGATTCAGCCTGGGTGGAAACGTGATCCTCAAATACCTGGGTGAATCGGGCGAGGATCGCCATCCTCTTGTGCGAAAAGCCGTAGTTTTCTCCGTTCCCTGCGATCTCAAAGCCTGTGCCCTCAAGATATCCCACCCCTCAAACCGACTTTATCTGAAGCGATTCATGCGGATGCTCCGCAAGAAAGTACGCGCGAAAATGGCGATCATGCCTGACAAGATAAACGATTTCGGATTTGAGGCTCTCAAGACGTTTCAAGACTACGACGACCGCTACACCGCGCCCATTCATGGCTTCAAAGACGCATTCGACTACTGGAAAAAATGTTCATGCAAACAGTTTTTGTCCGGAATTTCAATTCCTACACTCCTCGTCAATGCCGCGGACGACCCGTTTCTCACCGAGGAATGCTACCCCAGGCAAGAAGCTCTCCAGAGCCCGTTCCTCCATCTCGAGATCCCAGATCACGGCGGCCACGTGGGATTCGTCGCATTTAATCGCCGGGGCGAATACTGGTCTGAGACTCGCGCAGTGGAATTCCTGGCCGATTGATACGCACAAATGATGTACAGGGGACTCCTATTCAATCCAACATGCTGGTATCTTCGTTATCCCGAATTGTTATCCGCTTACCATAACCCGGGTTTCATTTTGTGGAACAAATCGCGAGTTTTTCTCTTTACTTTTATTTGATTTCATGTCAATTGCCCGCATGGAGAGAGTCATTTGATGATTTAGAGAGGTTGAATCGAATGCGTGGTCGCATCCTTTTGATCTTATTTTGGGTTTCTCTTGTGCTTCTTGGCTGCTCGATAGCGTGGGCAACGAGCTCTCGGCCTTCTGCCGACCAGCTTCCGCCCGAGAGGATCCAACCTGTGCCGCCGTCCTCTCTCTGGATCGTGGTGAATTTGTTCACTGGCCCAACATCGAGACAGGCGGTCAAGGTTCGGGACGCCTTGGAGAAGTTGGGGGCTGAGGGCCAGGGGATCATTCTGCCCTATCGGGATGTGACAGTCGACAACATCAAAAAGCTGAGACCGGCTTTCCTGGCGTTGAGTCCCAACGGGACACCTTGGTGCAAATACAGCGGGAAAAACGGAGACGACTTGGAGCGATTTTTGAAGTCTCTCCGAGTCATCGTCGAAGACATGCAAATCCCGGTAATTGGAGTCTGCGGCGGTCATCAGGCGCTGGCGCTTGCTTTCGGTGGTAAGGTCGGCCCTATCAAGGGCGGAGAGGATGATTGTCTGCCATACCGGAAGCCCCCCACAGAGCGGGGACGTCACAACGTATCGGTGGTACACGCTGATCCCCTGTTTCTCGGCATGGGCAACACCTTGAACCTGGTCCAAAACCATTTCGACGAGGTGAAGAGGCTTCCGCCCGGCTTCATCTGTTTGGCGAAGAATGGGATGTGCCCATACCAGATAATTCGCCATCCTACCAAACCTGCGTACGGGGTGCAGGCGCACACCGAGTACTATCTGGAGAGCAAGCCGGACGGGGGCCTGCTCTTGCGGAACTTTCTTCATATTGTACGGGTCCACAATCGATTAGTGCGGAGTGCGGATTCTCTCGGTAATGTGCAACGCACGCGAGATTCAGTCACCGTCGGCAAGAGCATCAGGTAAATCTGTACAACAACCCTCCCGTCTGGATCGGGACACGAGGACCAGGATCGTTCCTGATCGGACGGCCGCACCCGTCGGCGAGTGTCGTTCATGTCCCAGGCTGAGGCTGGAATGATGGATGAAGCGTTTGCTCCCGGAAACGTCTTGATCATCGAGGACGATCCATACAACGGCCCCTTCACGCAGCAACTGCTCCAGTCGGCCGGATTTCGGGCAGATCTGGTGGTTTCCGCTGAAGACGGGCTCTCCCTCTTGGAACAGCGCGGCCAAGACGGGCCCGACATGATCCTTCTCGACGTGAATCTTCCCGGTATGGACGGTCTTGAGTTGGCCCACAAGCTGAAAGCCCATCCGGAATTCCAGTACATCCCGATCATCATTTTCACCGTTCACGACTCCCTGGAGAGCAAAATTGAAGGGCTCAACCAGGGAGGTGATGATTACCTGACGAAACCGTACGATCCCGATGAGCTCATTGCCCGTGTGAACGCGATGCTCCGGATACGAGGCCTTTATCGGAGCCTGCGGGAAGAACGGCGCGAAAACAAGCGATTAACCCTCTCCCGCGACCGATGGGAGCGCCTCAGCGACCTCCTCGGGCGGTCCCCGGCGATGCGATCCATCTGCCGATTGATACTTGACATATCTGAAAGCGACAGTACGGTGCTCATTCAAGGTGAGTCAGGGACGGGAAAGGAGGTCATCGCACGAACGATTCATGAGGAAAGCAAGCGTAGCCGCGGCCCTTTCGTCGTGGTTAACTGTGCGGCATACGCTGAGACATTGCTTCAGTCGGAGCTATTCGGTCATGAGAAAGGCGCGTTTACCGGCGCCATCCGCAGGAAGCCGGGACGATTTGAGCAGGCCTCGGGAGGTACCATCTTCCTGGACGAAATTGGAGAGATAAGCCTGCCCACGCAGGTCGTTCTGCTCCGCGTGATTCAGAATCGTTGTTTCGAACGGGTGGGTGGCGAGCAGACTCTGCCCACGGATGCTCGGATCATTGCTGCAACCAACAAGGACCTCAAGAAGGCAATGGCAGACGGATCCTTTCGTGAGGATCTCTACTGGAGACTCAACGTTATTTCCATCCATGTGCCCCCTCTCAGGGAACGCAAGGAAGATATTCCCCAACTGGTGACCAATTTCATTCAGCGATATAACGAGCGAATGGACAAGAGGATTCGGTCGTTCTACCCGGAAGTGATGAACCTTATCTTCGCCCACGATTGGCCGGGAAATGTGCGAGAACTGGAAAATGCGGTCGAAAGGGCCATGGTACTAACCAAAGACGAGTACATCAAGCCTTCCGACTTGCCCGAAGATCTGGTCAACCAGAAATCCGGCCCTCCACCCGGAGCTCGGGATACTAGCCTCGACCAACTGGAACGGGACCATGTGCGATCTGTCCTCGAAAAATGCGGCTGGAACAAATACCGTGCTGCAAAATTGATGGGGATCAGTAGGAGCACCTTGTATAGCAAGATCAGAAAACATGGGCTGGCGTGATTCTTGGGACAAGGCAAGGCGTTGTTCGATTTGATGCGGTGGCTTCCTCGTAGAAGTGAGGAAACGCACATGCAACCCCCGAATGATAGGAGACGGGAAACGAGCTTGCGGGAAGGCAGGGCTCAACACGAGGCCGTTTGCGGCGACTCAGAGATCAGGGTGCAGTTCTACCGCGGGACGATAGAGAATCGTCCGGAGGAGGCCCAGGACAGGATTCTCGTGTATTGGTCAGTGACCCCGGACGGGATCTTCGCTGTTGCGGGGCCGGCAAGGGAACTGCTACCAGGCTTCGACCCAGTGCACGTGCGCGACCCCGAGATGATCACCGATCTGGACCTGACAGGCGTGAATCGTGAAGGTCTTGCTGTACTGGTGACCAACATCCTGGCTCGCGGCTATTTGGAGCGTCCTGGAGTCAAGAACAAAGGGGAGGCAGTTCTTTTCGCTCTGGTCAATGAGGCCATGCAGATTCTGGCCACTAATCCAAAAGACGACTGAACCCCACAACGCATCTCCCTGCATTTGACCATGCACTCTGAGGCTTTCTAGCATCTTGATTCCGCGTCTTCGCAGTGCTAAAGTTTAGCAGATGCCGTCTGGACGACGGACCCCCGCTCGACAGACCTATCGTTTAGCCAGACCGCGTGCTCTTCATTTGTTTGGGCGCGGCAAACGAACGTGATGTGGGAACGAGGCTCTCTCTTTTCCCGCCAGGAGAATGCAATGGATCTTGGATTCGTCCGAACCACCTGTCCTTACTGCGGATGCGGCTGCGAAATGCTGCTCGAGACCATGGACGGAAAGCTTGTCGGGACCCTTCCCTCGAAATCGAATCCCATGAACGAGGGCAAGCTGTGTATCAAGGGATGGAATGCCCACGAATTTGTGCACAGCCCGGAACGATTGACCAAACCGCTTGTTCGGAAGAACGGCTTGTTGGTAGAGGCTTCGTGGGATGAGGCTCTGGAATACGCGGCGTCAAAGCTTCGAGAAATCAAGGAGGCTCATGGCGGCGACGCGGTGGCTTTTCTTACCTCTGCCAAATGCACCAACGAGGAGAACTACCTTCTTCAGAAGTTCTGCCGAGTAGGATTCTCCACCAACAACATCGATCATTGTGCGCGTCTCTGACACTCCTCGACGGTGGCAGGTCTTGCCGCCGCGTTTGGGAGTGGTGCCATGACGAATTCCATTCCTGAGATCGAAGACGCTGACTGCATCTTCATTATCGGCTCGAACACGAGCGTCGCGCATCCGCTCGTTGCCCACCGGGTGTACAAGGCAAAAGCAAAGGGAGCCAAGATCATCGTCGCAGACCCGAGACGCATTCATATGGCGTCCATAGCGGACCTACATGTCAAACAGAAGCTCGGTTCCGACGTGGCTCTGCTGAACGGTATGATGAACGTGATTCTGGCAAACGGCTGGCACGATAAGGAATTCATCGAAGAGCGAACGGAGGGATTCGAATCCTTCGCCGAGGTGATCAAGAACTATCCCCCGGAGAAAGCCGCCGAGATCAGTGGCGTGCCGGCAGAGGATATTGTCGCCATGGCGAAAATGTATGCGACTGCGGGCAACGCATCCATCCTGTATGCCATGGGAATTACCCAGCACACCCATGGGGTGGACAACGTCAAAAGCCTAGCGAACCTGGCCATGATGACGGGCAACCTGGGAAAGGAATCTGCAGGCGTAAACCCGCTGCGAGGTCAGAACAACGTGCAGGGTGCGTGCGATATGGGAGGACTTCCCAACGTCTATCCTGCGTATCAGGCCGTAACCGACGAAAGCAACAAGAAGAAATTCGAGGATGCGTGGCAGGCCCAGCTCTCATCCAGGGTCGGCTACACAATCATGGAAATGATGCACGGCCTTGAGGACGGATCGGTCAAGGCCATGGTAATTCTCGGAGAAAACCCGGTGGGGAGCGACCCCGATGCCAACCACGTCAAGCATGCGCTCGCGTGCGCGGAATTGCTTGTAGTCATTGACATTTTCCTCACAGATACGGCAAAGCTGGCTCACGTGGTGCTTCCGGGCGTATCCTTTGCCGAAAAGGATGGGACGTTCTCCAATACGGAGAGGAATGTTCTGCGGGTGCGCAAGGCTGTCGAGCCGGTCGGAGAGTCGCGTGCCGATTGGCAGATTATTGCCGATCTCTCCACTCGATTTGGATTGCCCATGAAGTACGATTCCCCGAGCGAGATTTTCGATGAGATAGCATCCGTAACTCCGAGTTACGGTGGGCTAAGCTACGAAAGGCTCGAGCACGGAGGGATCCCATGGCCCTGTCCGACGAAGGATCACCCAGGGACCACAGTTCTCCACAAAGGACGATTCACGCGAGGGAAGGGATTATTCCATGCAATAGAGTATAGGGCGCCGGACGAGCTGGTCGACGAGGAGTTTCCCCTCCAGCTCACCACGGGACGATTCTTCCCCCATTACCATACGGGCACTATGACGAGGAACTCCCCAGCTCTGCACCGGGAGATGCCGGAAGGAGTTGTGGAGATGCATCCGGAGGATGCTGCGAAATTGGACATCAGAAACAATGACATGGTACGCCTGGTGTCCAGACGGGGTGAGGTCGTCACCAAAGTGCTTCTCACTCCTGATCTTCAACCAGGTACTGTTTTCATGAGCTTCCATTTTATGGAGGCGAACGCGAACGTCCTTACCAATCCAGCGCTCGATCCAATCTGCAAGATTCCCGAGTACAAAGTGTGTGCAGTGCGAGTAGAAAAGGTCGGCACAGAACCAGCCGCAGCGAGCGCCACGGGATAGTATGGTCGCGTCCGAAAGTTGGGTCCATTAGGATTCATATTCGAGCTTCCCTGGGAAGGAACCTGAGCGGGTCCAACCAATTGACGCAGCCCAGCCAACGCTATACTGCCACGCATTTGATATGCGTGGCAGTCATCACGGTTGAAAGCCATAGTGGAGTGCAGACAGAGTCTTCACGCCGTGTTGCTAGCTCGATCCGGGGACACGGGTCCAGAGCCATCTTCAGTGCTCTTTTCAATAGTGTGTTCATAATTGGAAGTGTCGTACCGATTCCACTAAGGCAGCGCGCTCTCCGAGAAATGGTTGCCCTCCACACGAGCCTTCTACTCACTGAATCACCTTGTGCTGCACTGCATGCCGCATTCGCTCATTTTGGGCGAAGATCGGGCAAAAGCAAGGATTTGGTCATACGTCACGCCCTCTTTGAGCAATTGAATGCAGCCTGACATGGGATGGATTTCGCCTATTCATTTCCACCTTCAAGAAATGTAGGAGGATTTCATGACCGAGCCAAAAGTTGTTCGGACGCGAACGGAACACGACAGCATGGGAAGTATCGAGGTACCCGCGGACAGGTACTGGGGGGCTCAGACGGAGCGCTCTCTGAAATATTTCCGAATCGGCTGGGACGTGATGCCGAATCAAGTAATCGAAGCCATGGCAATTCTGAAGAAAGCTGCAGCCATGGCCAACAGGGACTTGGGAAAGCTTGCTCCCGACAAGGCAGACCTTATCATCAGGGCAGTGGATGAGCTGCTCGCTGGAAAGCTGGACGGAAACTTTCCCTTGCGAGTCTGGCAGACAGGCAGCGGCACGCAAACCAACATGAACGTCAACGAAGTCATAGCCAATCGTGCCATAGAGCTTGCAGGAGGGGTTCTTGGAAGCAAAGACCCTATCCATCCCAACGACCATGTGAACATGTCGCAGTCATCGAACGACACCTTTCCTACAGCTATGCATATTTCAGCCGCACGGCTGATAACCGCTGACCTCTTGCCCGCGGTTCGAAGACTGCGTGATGTTCTAAATGAAAAGGCAGTGGAGTTCAGTGACATCGTGAAGATCGGTCGAACGCACCTTCAGGATGCGGTGCCACTTTCACTAGGTCAGGAGCTCTCTGGGTACGTGGCTCAGTTGGATGCCGATATCAAGCGGCTGGAGGCAGTCCTGCCGGACCTGTACGAGCTTGCCATCGGGGGGACGGCCGTGGGGACTGGTCTGAACGCTCACCCTGAATTCGGCGAGCGCGCAGCGTCCTACATCAGCTCGCTCACTGGATTGCCTTTCGTTTCTGCGCCCAACAAGTTCGCAGCGCTTGCGGCTCACGATGCCATTGTCATGGCCAGTGGGAGTCTCAAGACCTTGGCGTGCTCCTTGATGAAGATAGCCAACGATATTCGGTGGCTCGCTTCCGGACCACGATCCGGCATAGGCGAGCTCATACTTCCCGCGAACGAGCCGGGGTCCTCCATCATGCCGGGAAAGGTCAACCCAACCCAATGCGAGGCCATGACCATGGTGGCAGCCCAAGTCATCGGCAACGACGCTGCTATTGCCATTGGCGGCTCTCAGGGCAATTTTGAGCTCAACGTGTACAAGCCCATGATGATATTCAACCTCGTCCAATCAATTACGCTGCTCACCGACACCTGTACTTCATTTTCCGAGCATGCGGTCAAAGGGCTTCAAGCCGACCGGGAAAGGATCAACCATCTTGTCAGACAGTCGCTGATGTTGGTAACAGCCCTGAATCCCACACTCGGTTACGACAAGTCTGCAGAAATAGCCAAGAAGGCCCACACGGAGAAAACTACACTGAAAGAAGCAGCAGTCGCGCTCGGCTACTTGAGTGAGGAAGAATTCGATTCGATCGTGCGGCCGGAGAAAATGGCGCACCCCCATTGACGGGAAGATGTGCTGGAGAAATAACCTTCATTCTGGAGGACGTACGCCCTCAAGAGCGCAGAGGCAAAGCTACCGCTGCAACGCAAGAAGTGAAGGCGGTCGCGCAGGGCCAACCCCTTAGAGCGGTTGCCAATAATAATTTCCGTTTCTCCTCCTCACCACTGACGGGCGAGACGAAAGTGTCTCAAAAGCCGGCAGTCCGTGATAATCGTGGCACACCCCCTCATCCTGACCCTCTCCCCCGAAGCGGAGGAGAGGGGATTCTTCCTGCTCCCTCTCACTCTGGGAGAGGGTTGGGGTGAGGGTGCCTTTCCACGCATCGATGCCCAATCGTGCTACGATGTTTGGTGTGTCCCGAGTTTTGAGACACTTTCAGACGCTCGTCGCACCGGTCTGGGAACCTCCCATGAATTTTCTCGGCATATGGGAAGCGGAAAGAACTTTTCGCATCGGGCATAATCCACGTTTTCCGAAATACGGTTGCGCAGTGGCCTCAGTGCAGTTCAGAAAGGGCAGGTTTGAAACCTGCCCTGACACGTGCGGTCGGGCGCTTTGAGTCTGCGGCAGAAGTGCCCCGGCCGCCATTGTGGCTGATAGCATCGAGGCAACTGTGTCAGGGGAATCATTCCTCAATTATTGATAAGATTGCACGCGCCATGAGAAAAATAGTTGAACCTGCGTCCCCGTACATAGGTCACGAGATCTATACCCGACTGTGATGCCATTTTCATGGCCAGAGCACTGGCGCTCGAGCGAGATATCACGAGGGGGAATCCGCCCCTGGCTGCTTTGATGAGCACTTCGGAGGTGATCCTGCCCGTTGTCAGGAGAATCTTGTCACCGGTCGCGATGCCCGAGAGAAAGCAGTAGCCAACGATCTTGTCCACCGCATTATGCCTGCCAAGATCTTCAAGGATCATAAGCGTCCCGGACTCATCCGCGAGTGACGCAGCATGTACCCCCCGGGTTACACTGTAGACCCCTTTGTACGTGTCGAGCTCAAGCATCCTTTGCAAGATCGTGGAAGCAGAAACCGATATGGTCGGCCCTTGTCGCGTGGGAGCAGCACCAGGTCCTGTGGAAAACACCAAGCCGCCTGCGCACCCGGAGGTCAGCATCCCTTTGTTCCGCATTTTCTGCAGCCGCTCCTCCGGCACATCCAGCTCAATTCTCACAATCATGCTGCCATGATCCACGGCATATTCCTCGATCTCATCACGCGAGGTAAGCACACCCTCGGCGACGAGGAATCCGACGAAGAGCTCGGCAAGATTGCTAGGGAGCGTAGCAATGGAGAGAATCTCTCGATCGTTAACAAAGAGGGTGTATGGCACTTCGTGAGCGAGTGGGATCGATCGTTTTTCTAGGAGGCCTCGATCGTAACGAAGCGCCGAATATTCAACCATTAATGGCCGCGAATTGGACTGATGTGTGGCCATGTCGTATACCCCGGGAGACTCATTGATCAGAAGCGGTCTGTGAGCCCGATTTGCCCGCGTCATCGGCGCTGGATCCGACCCCTCGGTCCTCGAACAATTCGTGGAATCGAGCATCAGCATAGCTCTCACAGCCTTCTCGAAGCTGGATGTACGAATCCAGGAGTTGGCGGCCCCGCTCCGTCAGGGCTGAGCCCCCCGCAGTCCGTTCCACGAGAGTGAAGCCACACCGCTCTTCCGTAGCTCGAATCTTGCCCCACACAGCTCGGAACGGCTGGTTCAGTAGTTGCGCCGCCTTGTTCATAGAGCCGACCTCTTGGATCGCTTTGAGAATCCGCAACCTGCCCGTTCCGATGACGAGCTTCCCTTCCTCATTCTCGATCCAAATTTTGGACCGAACTCGTAGCCCCATTTTGTGCGACCTCGATTCCCTCGGTTACGCCCGCAGATCCCGTATGACACCCTGCCCTGCTTAGGTGCGGCTCGGGTGCCGAACATGTGCCTGGGAGCCTTTCGGTTCCTTGAACCTTTCATTATAGAGCGAGCTCTACCCGATAGCAACTCGTCTCACTAATCAAGTGAACCAATAAGGCCTTTTGCGGCGAGCCGACCGTGGACAAGGCGCGGTTGCAGCGCGCATGCATTCTTCTCAATGGAAATGTGACGACCACGCGCTCCGGATCTCGGCAGCTCGATGTCTCAGCTTTTCAGCTTCCCCCTGCTTTCCCACCCCTTCGTAAAATTCAATGAGGTTGTCCAACGCGGAGACGTAAAACGGATGGCTCTCTCCAAATATCTGCCCTATGATCGTCCTGGCGCGGACGAAAAGCTCTTCCGCTTCGTCGTACTTTCGAAGACCCACGAGCGTTCCAGCAAGATTGCCAACGGTGGAGGCCACGTGTGGATGATCCGGACCGAACGCTTTTTCCGCAATTCCGAGGGATCTTCTGTACAGTGGCTCCGCATCCGCATACCGTTCGAGAACTTCGTACAGGCCTGCCAGATTGTTGAGAGCGACTCCCACTTCCGGGTGATCCGGGCCAAAGGCTTTCTCGCGGATGTTCAAAGCCCGTTCGTATAGAGGTTTCGCAGCCGGGTATCTCTCAAGAGCTCTATGCAATGCGGCAAGGTTGTCCAGACACGTGGCAACGTCAGGATGATCCGATCCCAGCGATTTTTCGAGAACCTTCAGAGATCGGTTGAACAATGGCTGCGCATCCTCAAACCTGCCTTGCTCGAAATAGGCTCCTGCCAGGTTGTTCAAGGACGTGGCAACGTCGGGATGATCGCTACCGAGCGCTTTCTCTCGAATTGCCAGGGCTCGCTCCCAGAGAGGGATAGCCTTGTCGTATCGAGCCCTTGCTCTATACATCTCTGCCAGATTGTTAAGCGATCGCGCCACTCGGGCATCATGCGGTCCGAATTCCGTTTCAGCAACTTCCAGTGCCTTGTTTCCCGTTTCTATGGCCTCGTCGATCTTGCCTGACTGGAAAAGGTCAATAGCCTTCTTGTTCAGCTCATCCCACATTGTTTTCACTCCTTCACCCTGTTCTGCCTGTCCTCCTGGCTGTCTGCGCTGTTCTCCGATCTGGGAAGGCAGAAGGCAAGGAGCAGACTACCCCGTGCTGCATGTCGGCCGGCGGCATCATCCATATACAATAAGTACGTATGCATGAGGAGATCCGGTGTCAACAACATGCGGCTGCGTGTCAATGCTGGTTCACCCGGGGCATGCGTCGCTTCTGGGAGGAAGTGAGACCTGACCGGTCTATTCAGAAAACTACGGTGACTGACACGGCAGTTCACCCTACTGAAGTCTAGCTGGACAGAAGTGTTTTCTCTTTCTTGCCGGTGCGTGGAGAAGAGTCAGTCAATTTTTTTTCGTAGAAAAGGCGGAAGTAGAGACTTTCTCATTTCCTACTGATTTGATAAGCAAACTTTTCTCTTGAGATTCCCTCCAGGACGTTGTTAAATCATAAATGAACCATGTATTGTCGACCTCCAAACATTCGCAACCTTACGAGGAGACTCGACAAACAATCCTGAGCTGAAACAGTCCATACTTCGCTGAAATGAATCACCAGCAGTCGCGTGACTGCCACTGCGTGGCTGCGTCAGGAAAACCAAGGAGGGGTACGAAGAATGGCAAATCTTCTTGTCGATGAGCGCGATATCAAATTCGTGCTTTATGAACAGCTCAACATTGAGGAGCTGTGCGAGTCGGAGATTTACTCGGAGTTCTCCAGGGAGATGTTCGACATGGTCCTGGAGGCTGCCACCAAGCTTGCGGAAAAGGAGCTGGCTCCCACCAATGCGGATGGTGACGCCAAAGGGGTTGTCCTCGAAGGAGGACAGGTGAGGGTCCCGGAGTCTTTCCACAAGGCATACCAGCTCTACTGCGAAGGCGGCTGGTCCACTCTCGCAGTGGATCCCAATGAGGGAGGACAGGGATTCCCCAACGTTATATACTGCGCGACCATCGAGTTATTTGGCGCGGCCAATCAGGCGCTCCTGATGTACCCGGGTCTCACCATCGGATCCGCTCGGTTGATCGAAAAATACGGCACCGAGGACCAGAAACGAACGTACATGGACAACATGTATTCGGGAATCTGGGGTGGGACCATGTGTCTCACCGAGCCTCAGGCTGGGTCCGATGTGGGAGCGCTCCGCACGAAAGCCATTCGCAGGCCCGACGGCGCGTACAACATTTCCGGCAACAAGATTTTCATTTCCGCGGGCGACCACGATCTCACTGAGAATATCATCCACATGGTGCTTGCCCGGGTAGAAGGTGCACCGGCCGGTACGAAAGGGATAAGCATCTTTATCGTGCCCAAGTTCAGGCTGGAAAATGGGGGATTGGTCCCCAATGACGTGATTACCATGGCAGCGGAGAAGAAGATGGGAATCCACGGCTCCGCCACCTGTGCGCTGAACTTCGGTGAAAAGGACGACTGTATCGGATACCTCCTCGGCCAAGAAAACGAAGGGATGCGCATCATGTTCAACATGATGAATGAAGCCCGGCTGGCCGTCGGGTTTCAGGGACTTGCCCAGGCAAGCGCGGCCTACATGCAGGCCCTCCGTTACGCCAAGGAGCGCTACCAGGGACCCGACATCGCCACCATGCGGGATCCCCTCGCCCCCAAGGTTCCGATCATCCAGCACCCGGATGTGCGCCGCATGCTCATGTGGATGAAGAGCATGACCGAGGGAATTCGCGGGCTTCTCTACTATGCCGGCTACTGCGAAGACAGGGTCAAGACGGCAAAGTCCGTCGAGGAGGCAGCCAAGTACCAGGGGTTCCTAGATATCCTCATTCCGATCTGCAAAGCGTACAGCTCTGACATGGGGTTCAGGTGTACCGAGCTAGCAGTTCAAGTACATGGTGGTTACGGGTACTGTCGCGAGTATCCGGTTGAGCAGTACCTTCGCGATTGCAAGATCGCGTCCATCTACGAAGGCACCAATGGAATCCAAGCCCTTGACCTGGTAGGTCGTAAGCTTGGGTACAAGCAGGGAATCCTGTTCAAGAGTATCGTCGAAGAAACAGGGAATTTGCTCAAGAACGCGAAAAAGAACTATCGCCTTAAAGACATCGTGGAGCCTTTTGACGCCGCTCGAACCCAGCTCATTGAAGTTACGAAGTATTTCGGGCTCAAGAGCATCACCGAGGATTTCAAGACACCTATCCTTTATGCAACCCCGTACCTTGAGCTCTTTGGAGACGTTGCCGTTGGATTCATGCTTCTGTGGCAGGCGGTCATAGCGGATCGTCGTCTGGAAGAACTGTATAGTGACGCCAAAGCGGACACGGCAGAGAAAAAGAGCGAGTTGGTCAAAACCAACAGGAGTGCGGCTTTTTACAGGGGCAAGATGGCCTCTGCGCAGTTCTTTGCAAATACAGTTCTCTCACTGGCCAAGGGCAAGGCCCGGGCGATCATGAGCGGCGAGCGCTCCGCCATCGAGCTCCCCGAGGAATCCTTTGCACTATTCTAATCTTTTATGGAGTTTACCATATGAAAGCGAGAAAAGTTGTACTAGTTGACGCAATCAGGACCGCATTCGGCAGAGCGGGCGAAAAGGGGCTGTTTTGGCACACGCGCGCAGATGACATGGTCGTGAAGGTTATTCGAGAGCTCATGAGGCGCAATCCACAGGTCAAGCCTGAAATGGTCGAGGAAAATGCCTGGGGAGTATTCTGTCAGGAAGGGGATCAGGGACTGACCCTTGGGAGGACGTCCGTGATTCTGGCCGGGTTGCCAGATTCGTGCGCGGGTTTTTCCATCGACCGCATGTGTGCAGGAGGCATGAGCGCGCTGACAGCCGCTGCAGGGGAAATAGCTCTTGGAGCCTGCGACGTCGCCATAGCTGGCGGTGTCGAGCATATGGGGCATCATCCCATGGGTGCAACCGCGGACCCCAACCCTCGCTTCCTGACTGACAAGCTCGTGGACGAGAGCGCAATGTCCATGGGCATGACAGCAGAGAACCTTCACGACATGTTCCCGGAGATTACGAAGGAAATGACCGACGAATATTCGCTCTTGTGCCAGAAGAAGGCGGCAGCAGCGATTCAATCGGGAAAGATAGCAGAGATGATTGTGCCCATGACCGTGTACACGAAAAACGGATGGGTAGTTGCGGACAGGGATGAACAGCCTCGGCCAGAGACCACGTTGGAGGGTCTCGCTTCGCTCCGAACCCCCTTTCGCGTCATGGGAAAGGTAACGGCCGGTAACTCTTCGGGCCTCAATGACGGAGCCGCTGGGGCCTTGCTCATGAGCGAAGATAAGGCTGAAGAGCTCGGTATCCAGCCAAAGATGAGCCTCGTCTCTTTCGCATACGCGGGAGTCAAACCGGAGGTCATGGGCATAGGCCCTATTCCTGCCACGAAGAAGGCCCTTGCGGTTGCGGGGCTGAAGTTTGAGGACATCGGACTTGTGGAATTGAACGAAGCATTCGCGGTGCAGGCAGTGGCATTTATGAACGAGTTCGGTATGCAATTTCCCGATGACCCACGGCTGAACCCGTACGGTGGAGCCATAGCATTCGGCCATCCCCTTGCGTCTTCGGGTGTGCGGCTTGCCTGTCACCTGATGCATGCCTTTGCGGAGCGGCCGGACGTGAAGTACGGCCTGACAACTATGTGCGTCGGATTGGGTCAAGGAGGAGCGGTAATTTGGAAGAACATGATGCGCGAAGGGAAGAAGAAGGAAGAAAAGTCCAAGGATAAAGAAGAAAAGGAATCGAAGGACAAGAAGAAGGATTGAAAGCACCCCATTGGGAGATCCCCGGCATGGATGAAGGCATCCAGGAAAGACCCAAATCGACTTCAAGGAAAACTGATCGACGCCGCGCTGGAGGCGTCGTTATCACTGGATTGAGCAATGGAAAGGAATGGTAATGGCGACACCACCGACTCTATTCCATACAAATGTCTATCAGTCGCGTGTGGGCAAAATTGCCATCGTGACGATGGACAATGGGGCGGACTATAAGGTCCCGAACACATTCGGCGACAAGGCTCTGGAATCGCTCCATCGAGCCATGGACACGATCGAAGCACAAAAAGATCTGAAGGGAATGATGCTCTGCGGAAAGCACTATATCTTTGCGGCAGGAGCGGATCTCGAGCAGGTTCCCTTTATCAACACCTTCGAGCAGGGAAGACAAGGCGGCGCCGCAGGTCATGCGGCCATGAAGCGCATCATGGATCTCAAGATCCCCACCTTGGCTGCCATCAATGGTGCTGCTCTGGGAGGCGGTTTAGAAATCGCTCTCTATTGTGACTACAGAACGGTGTCACGGGCCGTAACGGCAATAGCATTCCCCGAATGCTTTCTCGGCCTCATTCCTGGATGGGGCGGCTCGTCACTGACTCCCCGGCTGATTGGGCCGGAGAAGGCCATCGAGCTCATTGTTTACAATCCCCTCAATCAGAACCGCATGATCAACGGGGCTACGGCATTTCAGATGGGACTCGCGGATAGGCTCTTCGAGTCCGTCGAGTTCTTTGACGAGTCCCTCAAGCTTCTCGAAGACATTATCGCAGGGAAAGAGAAGATCGACCGAAAGCCCCCAGACATGTCAAAGCTCAAGGCCCAAATCAGTGCTGCGCGATCTTTTGTGGACATGAAAGTTCACGGTGCCGCGCCTGCTCCGTACAGGGCCCTCGATCTCATTGAGCACGCGTGCGACCTGAGCAAGAGCATCGAAGAGTGCTTCGCGGAAGAGGACAGAGCCCTGGGAGACTTGGTCAAGAGCAGGCAGTGCAAGGCCGGGGTATACAGCTTCGACCTGATTCAACGGCGAGCCAAGAAACCCGTTGGCAGGCCTGCGGATGTCTCTCCCCGAAAGATTAACAAGATCGGCATCATCGGAGCCGGACTCATGGCTTCGCAGCTTGCTCTGCTCTTTCTGAGACGGTACGGGGTGCCCGTGGTCATGAAAGACATCAAGCAGGAGTTTCTGGACAAAGGGTTGGGGTACGTGAAAGGAGAGCTGGCCGCTCAAGTGAGCAAGGGCAAGATGAGCCAGGCCAAGGCAGACCATCTGTACCATATTCTCATCGGGACCCTCGAGTGGGGTGATTTCAAGGATTGCGATTTCGTCATCGAAGCGGTCTTCGAGGAAATGCCTATTAAACAGGCAGTGTTTGCAGAGGCAGAGGCCGTGGTATCCCCAGAGTGTATTCTCGCCACGAATACATCGAGTCTTTCTATCTCAGAAATGGCGTCCAAGCTGGTGCATCCGGAACGGGTAGTGGGATTCCACTTCTTCAACCCTGTCGCAGTCCTACCACTGCTGGAGATCATCAAGGGAGAAAAGACGGACGACCCCACGCTGGCCACTGCGTTTGAGTGCGCGAAGAAAATAGGGAAAACCGCCATCTTGGTCAAAGACTCCCCCGGCTTCCTCGTTAACAGGCTCCTCACCAGGATGCTCAGCGATTGTTTCCAGATTGTGGAGGAAGGAGCCACATTCGACCAGGTCGACGAGGCCGTCCTCGGGCTGGGACTTCCGATGGCACCCTTTGATCTACTAACGCTAGTCGGCCCTGCCGTCGCGTTCCACGTCCTGGAGACCCTGCACAGGGCCTGGCCCGACAGGTTTATTATCAACGACCGTCTGAAGAAAATGGTTGACGCGAAGATACCATCATTGTTCCAGGGCATGGGACCTGCGCGCACCATAGATCCGCGTGTGGAAGAGCTGTGGAAAGATCGAGGTGACAAGGAGTTCGTGAAGGAAGAAATCCTCGACAGGATCCTGACGAATATCACTCACGAGGTAGAGCTTATTCTCAAGGAAAAAGTCGTGAGCGATCCAAAAGACATCGACACCGCTATGATTCTCGGAGCGGGATGGCCATTCTTCAACGGTGGTATTACCTTGTATCTGGACATGGAAGGGTATACGCCGAAAATTCTCCAAAAGGTATTCTACAGACTCTGAGATGTCGATCGTGCAAAGGGATTGGTCCTGATCCCTTTGCACACATCTCCGAGCCGGTTAGCTCAACGCTATAAGCCGTGAGCCGTGAGGTGCCGCCCCAGCTCTACGTCCACAGCGCGAATATGACCTCGGATCCATTCCCCCAATCGGGTCACCACCGAAATCACAAGGGCAGAATCCACTTCCCCTGATTCGAAGTCCCTTGCATACTTTTCGCACTCTTTCACAAAGTCGTCGTGAATCTGCTTGTGAAGGCTATATTTGGGATATCCATGAATCCTCATCAGCTCTTCCTCTGCTCTGAAATGATCCGAGGTATACTGTAAAAGAAAACGAAGGATCTCACCTATAGCTGCCTTTCCTTTCCCATCCCAAACGGCTTCTCCCAGTAAGTTGACTTGCCTGATCAACTCCATGTGCTGCTGATCGATCTTCTCCACATGCACAGTCAAATCAGGCGTCCACTGAACCCAATCTGCCATAACCACCTCATCGAGCGTGAAATATATCAAACGAAGAAATCTTGGTCACGTGCCTTGCGCAAGTCAAGGGACGAAACATTCCTTTCTAGGCTCCCCCACCCCATTTCTCAGTTCGAGAGATCCAGGACACAATTCACGTCTACGAGTGCGGTCGATTCCGACCAATCAATGGCTCTCGGAGCCTTCCTTTTGCCTATTTTCCCCGCCCCCGTGGCGCTCATAGCTCGGATTGAACAAAGGACCACCAGTGTGGTATACTACGACTGTTTCGAATTGCAGAAGTACAGTTTGCCTACACGCCACGTCTAGACTAAGGACGATCGGCCATGAGCCGGCTCTTGGAGACGAGCGGAGATTTGACCAGGACCTTGGCAAACAGGAACAAGAGTGGCGGGCCCGCAAATGTCCGGAAAGGTCAGGGCGCGTCCGGGCGAAAACCGTGTGCGCAAGCTCCCTTGCGGATTCTTTGCGTTGAAGACGATCCCGGTTGCGCCCGGCTCATCCAAAGACACCTCGAGAGAATCGGCTATGAAGTCCATGTAGCCACAGATGGGGAGGAGGCAGTTTCGATGTGGGACGCGCATCGCTACGACCTCGTCACCATCGACTATGACATACCGCGCAAAGACGGGCTCGAAGTGATCAAGAGCCTCGCCGCGCGGGAACCGCTTCCTACCATGATCATGATCAGCGGGGCGGGGAATGAAAAAGTGGCGGTGGAGGCTCTCAGTCTCGGAGCTGCCGACTACCTGATCAAAGACACGGAGGCCGGCTACCTCGAGCTTCTGCCGTCGGTTATCCATCAAGCGCTCGAAAAGAGGCGCGTCCTGAGTGAGAAGCTCCGCTCTGAAAGAGAACGAGACCGATTGATCCACGAGCTGCAATTGCGCCAGGCAGAGCTCGAGGCTCAGCGGGAAGAGCTCCGCAAATCCCACAGCGAGCTGGAGAAATGGGCCGCCCGATATGCAGATCTTTATGACAATCCCCCAGTGGGGTTCCTTACGCTAAACCGTGAAGGGGTAATCTTGGAGGGGAATCTCGCAGGAGCCCGAATCCTTGGCGCCGAACGTGATCTGCTGGTCGGTGAGAGCCTTTCTGCTTTCGTATGTCCCGACGATAGAGAGACGTATGTCAACCATTTGAAGAGAGCCATGGAATCAGGGGAGAGAGAACTGTGCGAAATTCGCCTCCTGTCCGATGGTAACCCCCTCGTCCTGCTGGACAGCAGACGATCCCTCGATGCGGAAGGAAAATACAGTCAGTGTCATATCGCAATTTCGGACGTGACTCATTTCCGTCGAACCCAAAGAGCATTGCACGAAAGTGAAGAACGGTACCGCTCTCTCGTGGACCTCTCCCCCGACGGCATTATTGTGTACGATGAAAAGGGCATCATCATCTTTTCCAATCCGGCCGCCTGCGAAATACTCCGTTGCACTCCTGACGGCATGCTGGGAATCCCCATTTCTGACTTGGTTTCTCAGGATAGCAAGGAAATAGAGATAAAGCGAATGCAGGAAGCGCTCGAGATTGGCACCATCCCGTCTTTCGTTGAAGAGAAATGGGTCAGGTTCGACGGTTCGACCGTTGACGTCGAGGTCGGCTCGGTTTCAATCGTGTACGACGGACTACCTGCATTCCAGACGGTTGTTCGAGACATAACCGAACGAAAGAACGCAGAGCGAGCCCTCCGACAGGGAGAGGAAAGGCTCGAATTGGTGCTGATGGGAGCCGACTTGGGATCCTGGGATTGCGATCTCCGATCGGGCACGGCGGTCTTCGATCATCAATGGGCTAAAATGTTGGGCTATTCCCCAGAAGAGCTCGAAGCCAGCGTTGGGGCATGGATGTATCGTATCCATCCTGACGACGTTCCAGAAGTCGTGTCTGCACTAAAGGACCACCTTCTCGGAGCCACGCCGATCTTTGAAAGCGAGCACCGTCTCCGGACCAAGGGCGGCGAATGGAAGTGGTTCCTGAGTCGCGGCAAAATCGTGGAGCGGGACGAGCATGGTTGGCCCGTGCGAATGACGGGTACTCAACACGATGTCACGGAGCGCAAGCACGCGCAAGAATTGCTCGCTGACCGTTCAAGAGAGCTTTCCGAGCGAGTTAAGGAGCTCAATTGTCTGTACGGGATCTCCAAGATAGTGGAGGATCCAAACGCTCCCCAGCATCGTATTCTCCAAGAGATTGCCAATCTCATCCCCACTGGATTTCGTTACCCCGATGTTGCGTGCGCCCGAATCAAAATTGACGGAGCTGAGTTCATTTCGGAGACGTTTCAGGATTCCCCCTGGGAGCTGCAAAGTCTCGTTGAAGTCAACGGGAAAAGCGAAGGAGTCGTCCAAGTACGGTATCTGGAAGAAAGACCAGAGGCCGATCGAGGCCCGTTCAGCAAAGAAGAGCAGCAGCTATTGGATGCCATTGCCGAACGATTGGGAAGAATCATTGAGCAATTTAGGGCCCGGATCGAGCTCAAAGAGAGTGAAGAACGGTTTCGAACGATCTTCGAGACCGCTATGGAATGCATGTTTCTCAAGGATCCTCATCTCCGGTTCACCCTGGTTAATCAGGCCACGGAACGGCTCTTCGGAATGAAAGCGTCGGAAATCGTCGGACGTCGCTCGGAAGACATCTTTGACCAAGAGACAGCTCTCTACCTGAACCAGATAGATATGAGGGTGCTCGGAGGGGAAACCGTCGAGGAGGAGCGCATTGTCCCCATTCGAGGAGAGCCCCTCATCCTGCACCAAGTCCGAGCTCCTTTGCGTAACGCGCGGGGAGAGATCGTTGGATTGTGCGGGATAATGCGAAACGTCACCGAACGAAAGAAACTTGTTAGAGAGCCACATACGGCAACAGCAGAGGACTATCCATCCCCCGCGATGCACAGGACGCTGGAAAAGGCACGCATTGCTGCTGAAACCGACAGCATTGTTCTTCTTCAGGGAGAGAGCGGGAGCGGGAAGGACTATCTGGCTAGATGGACTCACGACCACTCTCCACGTGCGGCAGGCCCCTTCTTCGCCATAAACTGTGCCGCAGTAGCCAAAGAGCTGGCCGAATCCGAGCTGTTCGGACACGAAAGAGGGGCGTTCACAGGTGCCAACAGCCAGAAGAGGGGTCTCCTCGAGTTGGCAGAGGGCGGAACGATCTTGCTTAACGAAATCGGCGAGCTCGACCTCTCCGTCCAATCGAAGCTCTTAGCATTTCTCGACACGAGATCCTTTCTGCGCGTTGGTGGAGAGAAGCACGTGCGGGTGAACGCGCGCCTGATCGCCGCGAGTCACAGAGATCTCCACGTGGAAGTAGAAGAGGGGCGCTTCCTGCGACCGCTCTTCTACCGGCTCAGCGTATTCCCCATCCAGGTTCCTCCTCTTCGGGAGCGGATCGAGGACCTACCTGTCCTTGTTCGAGACATTCTTTCCGGACTTGCGTCAGACATGCAGCTTTCTTCTATTCCGGAAATCGACTCCGGCCATATTGCCGCCCTAGCCCGGTACCACTGGCCTGGTAACATTCGAGAGCTGCGCAACGTCTTGGAGCGTTCTCTCATCTTGTGGGAAGGGGGGAGATTCCATCTCGCTCTGCCCACAACGATTGAGTCACAGGAAGAGGTAGCTCCCATGCTCTTAACGGAAAACAGGAGGAACTTGGAGGACATTGTCAACGATGCCATAACCTTGGCATGCAAACAGGCGCTTGCGAAGGCAGGAGGTAACAAGACGGAGGCTGCGGAAATGCTCGGCATTTCTCGGGGAGCGTTTTACCGGTATTTGAAGCGGGTCGGGATCGAGTATGCTGACCGGACACAGGATCGCGCGCAATCGAGACACGGGAAACCCGGTCTGGATCGTGGCAACCGTGTTAGGGAAGAATGTGTCGCGGAATCGCGCACGGACAGCGGATGATGGGCGCGCGTCCCTCGATTCTCGCGAGAAATCGGCCTGTAAGTACTCGTAATTCGCTTCGCTTATTATTCTCGGACGTCGGTTATCCGTGGCATAGGAATTGCTAATTTTTTTGGCAGTGTCGTCGCATGGTTGGGCAGCCGGGAAATCCTTCATCAACTCAGTGAGGAAGACGACAGCATCGGGATTCGGCACCGACCCGTGCAGGGTTAATGTGCCGAAAGGCTGGACGTTTTAGACCAAGTTACGTGGGATCAAGCCCTAGTGGGAAATCTCTCAACTTTCTGATTTCGCAACGAGGTGAGAGTTGTGGAATTAAAGAAACAGATTGAATCGTTGATCGAAGCAGGGCGGAATGCACTGCAGAGGGGGTTCGACGAAAGAGCTTTCCTGATGTGGAGGCAGAGAGCTATCGATTGTCTCGCGGTCCTGTTCGGCAAAGATCACCACTATACCCATTATTTCAAGACTCGCATTGTGCGCGCCGAGGCAATCGACATTCTGGCCGGAGTCGGAGTACTCACGGCAGCCCGGATGGCCGTGCCGTGATGGCCGCCCCCTCGGTGAAGCCCGAATTCTACGGAGGCGCGAGGGCCCCCCGTAGATCAACCTGGAGAGAAAACGGATCTCGTATCTTCCGGCACGGGAGCGGAGGAGTGCGACGACTGCATCGCACGGCGTGGCTACAGCAAACCGGCGGCCACCAAAGACAAGGACTGGCACATGGTTGCTCAAAGCACCGGCAGAGGCAAGATCTTCATTCTTCACTGGAACATCAGAATCGGTCGATTCTTGGAAGGTGTCCTCAGAAAGGGGTTCTTTGTCTACGTTTCCAGTGATCCCACGGACGCAGTGTCTCGACTCGAGGAGAACCCACCGGACCTCGTTTTGTGCCACCCGGACTGCCTGACACCCGGAATTCGAGAGTCGGTCCGTGCTTTGGCCGGTGAGATTTCACTGGGCCTTCCTGTGATTCTGGTGACGGATGACCCTGTCCACGCACCCGTCTGTCCCGAACGCATGCCAGGTCCGGTTGTTGACTGCATAGACAGGTCCACTCCCCCTTCCCTCCTCAAGTGGAAGGTCACCAAATGGGTTGAGCTCAAGCGCGAGGTAAGCCAACTCCGTGACTCAAAAGTACGGGCGCTGGAATCTTTAAGCAGGCTTGAATGCCGAACCCAGATGTTTCTCCACGATTTTAAGTCGCCTCTCATCGCTATACGTGGATTCGTCAACCGGTTAAGAAGACTCCTTTCAAGCCTGCCAGAGGACCCACAGCGGGAGGCAACAATCCACAGTCTCGAGAAGGTCTGTCTTTCTCTCGAAGATTTCATTGCTGATTCGAAGAGAACGCTCGTCAAGGGCCCCACACCCGCTGACTATGAACCTATCGGCCTTGACCAGCTCGCACGTGAGGTAATCCAGCAGCACCAGGAAGACTTGGAAGAGCGGGGCATAACTGTGCGGTTGCAGGCTACCGGGTCAGGCGGGATGGTTCTCGGGAGAAAACAGAGGCTCAAGCAGGCCCTCGACAACCTCGTGGCCAACGCGATAAACCATATGAACAACCGTGTGGACCCCGCTATTGAGGTTAGGATAGTTGATAACGGTGAGCTCGTGCTTGCCTCGGTTTCCGACAATGGTGTGGGCGTCGCACCGGAGTTCCAGCAAAGAATCTATGAGCCCTATTTCCGCGTTTTGCCTCGGGAAAATGGCGAAGGTTCCGGATTGGGACTATCAATTGTCAAAGAAATCGTTGAGGCCCATCGAGGAAAGGTTTGGGTCGAATCGGAGCCCGGCAAAGGCTGCACGTTTTGCTTCTGTCTGCCGACTCTCACTTCACAAGTAGGCCATTCAGGAGGTCCCGAGATTGTTTCGGAGTCTTAAGAGCACGGACGATCTCAAGAGAATACTGGCAGATGCAAGAAGTCCTTATGATTTCTACTGCGAGGGATTTGGGAACAATGATTCGAAGGGCTGCTACATTACGACCCCGATCATTGCTGCGGGAATGACAAGGGTAGACGGCTCCCGAAATCACTCTCTTGTTCTCGAACAAATTCAGGCCTTTGACACCGCGGAGGCGGAAGGCGCGTACATAGGCCAGATCAACTTGTTCCAGATTTCGTCATTCTGTGGGCCTAACGGACTCATTTGGGGGCACGATGTGGCACACTCCGACCAACAAGTAGTTCCCGCATTGGGAGAGAATCGCCCCCCCGGGTTTCATTCTGTATTTGAAGTGGAGCCACTTCTCGAGGCGGGCAAGAGACTCCTCGGCACGGCCAGGGAAAAGAGGTTCCCGATCATTCCCGGATCTCTGGTGCCTGCAGCATACAAGAGTTTGAGCGAAATGGGTCCTGCGACCCTGTTTGGCGGACTCGCCATCGGCGTGCCCGCAGAAAACAGGACATCTGCCGCGCTTTTCATGGAATATGTGGGGAGCACGCCGGGCCTTGCCCCTCAGAAGGAGGTAGCCCTCGAAAAGCAAAGAATTCTGACGGAATTGCTTTGGTCTGTCCTGGAGATCGGTGCAAACCACGATATCCAATTTGCAGCGATCTATGTGGGGGCCCGCGCACTCCATGTGGAGGAAAACCGCCTCGGATGCATCCTGGTTGCGGTTCCTTATCTGACCCTGGCGAGAGACGCCCTCACCCCTCTCCTTTGCGAAGCGGGTCACGAAACGACCATAGACCAATGGGAGTCTCTCGTGAGCAACCGCTTCTATCACTGTCGGATGCAAGGCTGACAAGGTCCCCTGCCCCTTTCCGATCACCACTTCACCGCAGCGACTCCCCGTTCGTACCTCATGGATAGAGTGCCGTTCAGTTGGAATCACTCTTTTTATGCAACACCGAGAAATGCCAAGACCGCAGCTCCTGGGGGTGCGGAACACGAGACAGGACTTTCAGCAAAGACCATAACTTCGCTCTGTGGGCCGCGCTGGCCCACCCTGAGGATCGATTTGCCGTTGAGCCCCATGGAGTGAATGATTGTATTGAGCGACTGATTTTTCTTGACATCATTGAAGGGCCGCGGTACTCTTCAACTCATCCGATGACTGGATGACCATCTGACACGATGTGCTGGCGCCCCCCTGTCACACCCTGTCAGAATGACCCCCATGAACCTCGGCACCCTTGGCCCACTCCACATGTGGCGCACCGGGTGCATGTTGTCAGAAATGCGACCTCAGAATTACGGCACTCCTTCAAGGAAGGATGGTGCCGGGGCGGTATTGCCGGCAGTGTCCTCGCACCTCTTGCGAACCGTCACACATTTCCGCCGCCGAGCGCCGGATTGTGACGTGCCGATTAGTCGGCGGATGCACCATCACTCAGCGGAGAGAATCATGAGATATTTCACTGGTGGCACTGTTGATCGGGTAATCATCGTTTCTTTGACCCCCGGGGATCTTTTCCTGGAAAGCCTTGAAGAGATCATAAAGGCGGAGAACATCGATACCGCTGTTGTAACCTCGGGAATCGGGTCCTTTCGGAAGTTCCGGTACCACACGATCACCTGGACCGGAATGCCGCCTAAAGATCGATTCTACGATATCGAAGGCCCCATAGAGATAGGCGGTATTCAGGGAATGATCGTCGGCGGAGAGCCCCACCTTCATATCACCTTTAATAATTGTGAAACGGGTGAGTGCTCCACCGGGCACATCGAGCACGGCTGCGAGGTGTGTTACCTAGTGGAGCTCTTCATTGAAGTAATCAAGGGTGTTCACCTCAAGAAGGACAAGGATCCCGACAACCCGGGCGTGGTGGCATTGGTGCCCAAATAGTCGATGCCCGTTCCGGAGAAATAAGAATGAAAAAGACCAGATTCGATCTTCAACGGATGAAGCAGGCCGGGGAGAAGGCCGCATGGATAACTGCATACGATTACCCCACCGCCCTGTTGGCTGAAAAAGCCGGCATGGACTTGATTCTGGTGGGAGATTCCCTGGGCATGTGCGTTTACGGCTATCGGGGGACCATGCCGGTGACCATGGAGCAGTGCATTGTCCATAGTGAGGCTGTTCGCCGTGCCGCTCCCAACACCTTTGTCATCGGAGACATGCCCTTTCTTTCGTACCAGACCACCGTTCCGGACGCGGTATTCAACGCGGGCCGCTTCCACAAGGAAGCGGACGTGGATGCCGTGAAACTGGAAGGAGGACGCCGCGTGGTGCCACAAATCCAGGCGATCGCGGATGGAGGCATGCTGGTTATGGGGCACATCGGCTTGACCCCGCAGAGCTCAGGTCAACTCGGTGGATTCAAGGCGCAAGGCCGGACTGCAGAAACTGCCCTTGAGTTGCTCGACGACGCCAAGGCGATTGAGACCGCGGGTGCCTTTGCTCTGCTCGTGGAAGCCGTCCCCCCGGAAGTGTGCGGCATCATACGGGATGCGCTAAGCATACCGGTCTACAGCATCGGTGCCGGCGCTGAAGCGGATGGACAGCTCATGATAGTGAGCGACCTGCTTGGGATCTTCCAGGCGTTCACTCCCAAATTCGTCAAGAAATACGCCAACCTGGGACAAGCTATGGAAGATGCTTTTACGGAATACATCGAGGAAGTGCGCAGCGGAGCCTTCCCTGCACCGGAGCATACGTACCGCATGGTGGAAGGAGAGCTGGAAAAGCTCAAGCAAAGGCTGCCATAGCCTCCGGGAAACATGGCTGCACGTTGTCTGCGGCAACGGGTTGGTATGACGCCTGGGCTGCAGAGCCGGCAACGTCCCATCCTTTTCAATGAATACGTCACCAGGCGTGCGGCCCGAAATGCCGGATCGCGCAACAGAGGAGATGCTGGACCATGGAAATCGATAGCGAAAAATGCACCGGGTGTGGTCGTTGCCTCGTGTACTGCCCCGTTGAGGCCATAAGCATGAAGAACCGCGAGAAGCCTGTAGTGATTCAGGGAAAAGAGCGAACGAAGGTTTCCGTTATCGACTTGGATGCGTGCGCGGAATGCGGGGTGTGCCTGCGATCTGCCCGATGTCCCGCCGGCGCCATTTTCCAGCAGGAGCTGAGGTACCCCCGCACGATCAGAAGCCTCATGAGTGATGTATTGACCATTGCCGAAGAGTCCCAGATTTCCGGAAGGGGCACGGAGGAGATGAAGACCAATGAGGTTACCGGGCGTTTCAAGCGGGGGATGGTCGGCGTTGCCATCGAGGTAGGAAGGCCGATAACCGGGACCAGGTTGTTCGATGTGGAAAAGATTGCCATGGCCGTCTCGGCGCTTGATGTGGAATTTGAGCCGTGCAATCCGGTGACCAGCATGATGGCCGATGCCAAAAGAGGTAAATTCAAGGATGAACTTTTGAACGAGAAGGTACTTTCAGCCATCGTGGAGTTCGGCATCAAGACCGAACAGCTTCCGGATCTGTTTAATATCCTGGAGAAATCCAGTCGAGAGATCGATTCGGTTTTCAGTCTGGACATTGCCTGTCGATTAGATCCGGACGGCTCCAATCCGACCGCTCCCTATATTGAAGCCTCCGGGCTGTGGGTGGCGCCCAACGGCAAAACCAATGTCGGTCTGGGAAGACCTTTGGCGGAATAGGACGTACTGGCATGACGCACACATTACACAGACTGGGCACCGATATTTCGTTGCTCAAAGAGGATTTCGTGGTTTTGGTGATGCCCTCCAAGGACATCAACCATGTTGGGTCCGGCCCGAAATTGCGGAGGTTTTTCCAGTTGGCCCTGGAAGCCGGGGCCATCAAAATAGGGGATTGCCGCGGTGGAAACGAATATTACCAGGGCGGTGTGGACCGGATCCTGGAAAATGTGGAAGACCGGGCCGTCGTTCACGCTGTCTTCAAAGACCGCGAGTCCCTCATCAGGGTTCTGAAGAGTCTGAAAGAAGCGGACCTGGGAATGTCGGTAGTGGTATCGGGCCTCTTCCACGAGGTTGCGGAATGCTGTCAGGAATCCGGATTGAAGCCGCATTCCATCAACCAGTCCCTAGGGAGATGGGGAGCCACCCACAAGCTGCCCGCCGGCGGTGTGCTGGAAGTCCACACCATGTGCGGCCACGGAATGGTTTCGGTGAATTTGATCCGGACGATGATCGATCGAGTAAAAACAGGGAAGATGACGCCTGAAAAGGCAGCGGAAGAGCTCTTCAAACCCTGCATGTGCGGGATCTTCAACCCCCATCGCGCAGCGAAACTGCTCACCCGTCTTGCAGCGGAATCGTAGATCGTCATCGAAGGAGTTGTCCGATGGACATGACAATCGGGATCGTAGGTCTCGGCCGATGCGGCATGCCGGCCGCGCGGAGATACCTCGACAACGGATACACGGTCTACGGGTGTGCCCGGCGACCTGAAGTAATCTGGGAATTCGAACAGATGGGAGGAGAGCACCTGCCAGCCCCTTCCGAGCTGGCACTCCGCACGTCGACAGTCATCGTGATGGTTCTCAATGACGAGCAGGTCATCGAAGTGATCAGCGGCGAAAAAGGGCTCCTGAAAACGGCCGGCCCCGATTCCACTATCATTTGCATGAGCACTATCAACCGTGACAATCTGACCGCGATGTACTCCGCCTGCCGGGACAAAGGAGTCAGGTTTGTGGACTGCCCCTTCACCGGCGGTCCGGCCCGCATTGGGTTGGGCACCTTGACCCTCATTGCGGCTGCACCAGAGCATGTTCTTGAGCCGGTGAGGCCCGTGCTGGAGATCATCGGCCGGATCACCTATGCCGGTCAGGTTCCGGGGATGGGGCAGGCAATCAAGCACTGCAACCAGTTGCTGGTAACCACCATTCATGCTGCGACCACTGAGCTCATCATGCTGGCACGCAGGACAGGAGTGGATCCCCATTTGGTGTGCGAAGTTGTCGGCAGCGGCATTGCTGGTAATGATTATTTCCGCTTGCTCTCCAAGGCGATCCTGGAACACACCACCAGTCCGGGTGGCATGGGGCAGCTCTGGAAGGATGTGAACATCGCTGTCACGTCAGCCCGTGCCCATAACCTGCCACTACTAGTGGTCAGCTCTGCTGCTCAGTACTTCAACATGGCGGTTGCCCAGGGTCTGGCCTGCGAGGACAGTGCCCTCTTAATGGAGGTTCTGGAGCGCATGGTGGAACGCGAGTAATCATTCTCGTCGAAACAGCCTTTCCCGGATCGGGGTGTCAGAGACGCAACCGGACCGCCTATACGTCGGTCCGCGGGGAATACGTGGACGGTCAACGAGGGAAATCGGCGATTTCACCGGCAGAATGCTCTGCCCAACACGGCACGTTCGGGATGTCGATACGGCACAAGGAGAAACAAGATGGGCGACGATAATGTGGTGAAGTATGACGAACGGGGCGTTATGGATGGTGGCACGATGGGTTTGCCCCGCGAGATGAATAGGGACATCTGGCTCAAAGAGGTCTTTCCCGAATGGGGCACCTATCTCAACCATGAAATCGATCAATTCCAAGTGCCTTCAGGAACGGGTGCACTCTGGTACCTGGGCGCTATGAGCTGTGTGCTCAAGAGCCAGGAAGGGGCTGTCTTCACCGTAGATCTTTACTCGGGCCCCAGTATTTTCACTGACATAAGCTATTGTGGGGTGTGCAAGACCAGCGGTGCGGAAAAGCTTTACTGGATGAGAACACATCCCATGGTTATCGATCCCTGGAAGTTCAAGCGTCTGGATGCGGTATGCGTAACCCACCACCACCAGGATCACATGGATTATTACACGATCAGCGCCGCGCTCCAGACCACAGACTGCAAGTTCATAGCGCCTCCTGAGGCGGCCAGACGCATGAAAAATAATATGGGCGTGCCGGAAGATAGGCTCATCGTGGCCCATGTGGGAGACAGTGTCCAAATAAAGGACATGAAGATCGAATTCGCGCCCAATTTCGACGTCATCGCGACCAAGACAGGCTTCGACAAACCGGTGCCCTATTCGGAGGTTGCCGTCGGCTTCATTTTCAACACCCAGGGGGGCAATTTCGCGTTTCTGGGCGATTCGCTCTACCACAACGGGTACCGCATGGTTGGCGAAAAGTACCGGGTGGATGTGGTTTCTATGGCCATGGGCAACAATGCACCAGGGTATACTGACAAGATGTCTCCCTGGGATTTGTGGCGGGTTGCAGAGGCCTTGAACGCCAAGGTAATTCTGCCCATGCACCACGACAACTGGGCAAACTGTTTTGAAGACCCGCGGTACCTGGAAGAGATCGTCAGGTGGAAAAACGCAGAGAAGCGACACCCTTCCATGAGCGTGGTCTCTTTGCTCCCGGGTGCCCGGTACATCCATCCGACCGATAATGACGGCCGCCGGTACATGTATCCTGACAACAGGGAGATGTGTCGTTGGGAAAGGAGCCTGGAATACGGTCCGGACAGCGACATTGGATAAGAGAGCGCTCGTGAGTTGCGGGGTGCCTAGGGCAAAGCGTGCCGGAAAAGGTGCACGGTGGCCGGACCTCGCAAATGGAGCCAGTCAGCGGGCTGAAACCTGTGGCTATTGATTGGTTCGCCCGTTCCGGGCTGTGCCCCACCAGGACGGGAAATTGGAGCAAGACTCCCACACGCAAGATGCGGTCACGACCCATTTTGCCACTATGGCGAATGCCAAGGGGTTTGACCGAATGGCTCCTTGCTGTGAGGGGCCAAAAGCATGCCCGGACTTCGGACATTTCTTTTGGCACCCCCTACCGTAGCAGAAGGGGCCAACCCAGGCCCGTGAAGCCGAATGTTACCTGTTTTGGCAACGCATCGGTGTGAGAGGGTCCGAGTGCGAGATCTTCTTCCGGGCGGTCGGAATAATCCTTTCCGGCGATGCCGGCAGGACCGCTCCACATCCACTCGACCCACCCGTCGAGCGATTACCGAGAGGGTCGCTTCCCGCCGGCCGAAAGGTTGATGGCTTTCAGAGAGGGATTCGGAATGCTCAAGTTTTGCGCCAATATCGGGATGCTTTTTCCGGGGCTGCCCTTTCTTGAACGCTTTGCAGCGTGTCGTTCGGCGGGCTTCCACTATGTGGAATTTCCTTTTCCCTATGCCTATGAGCCCAGACTTCTGCGAGCTCTTCTCCTGGACAACCGACTGGATCTGATTCTTTTCGATCTTCCTGTAGATGATTGGGACGCTGGTGGTCGAGGTAGCGCTGCTGACCCGACTGCTGTCCGGACGTTTCGGGACGGTCTTGAAAGGGCTGTGGAATACGCTTCCGCACTGCGGCCGAAACACCTCACGTGCCTTGTGGGCAAAAGGATCCCGGGTATTGCACATTCCGATCAATGGAAGATCCTCGTGGATAACCTACAGTATGCTGCCGATCGTATCCAGTCAATGGCAATAAACCTTCTGGTGGAGGTCTTCAACGACCACGATCACCCGGATTTCTTCCTCACCAGGGTCTCCGATGCAGGCGCTTTGGTCCAAGCGGTGAATAGGTCCAACTTTTTCATCCAAATTGACACGTACCACACCCAAAAGATGGAAGGAAACGTGACATCGCGGGTACGGGAGTACTTCAGCCAAATCGCTCACATTCAAATCGGCGATGTTCCCGGTCGACATCAACCGGGAACCGGGAAGATAGATTTTCCGTTTTTTCTCAATACCCTGGACCAGCTCGGTTACCGAGGCTGGTTAGGTCTGGAATATATCCCTTTGGGCGATACCAAGGCCGCCCTGGAGTGGCTGAACCATGTCTCGGTGAGTTGGGAGCGATAGGCATGGCGTACGCCCCGTGGTCCCGGGAGGCGAACGAACAGATATCGAGCACGGAATCATACCAATGTGCCGTCAACAGAGTACGATTGATTTCTCAGGTCTGGCTCTGTCCGTAGAGCGAAGTTCAGTCTCGGCTGCAGTAGCGGAACGCACCGACCCGAACCTGTCACGCCGAATTTTACCTGTTTCTGAACGCTTTGGTATTGCGGGCCGAAAGCTTCACGATAATTCCCGAGGAGGTTGAGCGTGGATAGAGTGAGTCTTATCGACCAAATTGTTGAGGAGATAAAGGCCAAGATTCTCAAAGGTGAGCTGAGAGACGGGGACATGCTTCAATCACAGGATGAGATGGCGAAGGCGATGGAAGTGAGCCGGACGTCTCTGCGAGAGGCGCTTCGCCGATTGGAATTGATGGGATTGATTGAATCCAAACACGGACGGGGGACGTTTGTGAAGACCGTGCAACCGGAAGACTTTATGAATCCGCTTATGGGATTCCTGCCCATTGATAGGGACACGGCAGTGGAATTGCTCGAGGCCCGGCTCTATCTAGAAGGTTCGGCAACCGCTCTGGCGGCTCAAAAGGCCACTCACGACGATATCGAGGCAATGAAGGATGCCCTTGAAGGGATGAAGAGAGCGGCTGCGGACTACGATGTGAGAACATTCATCGACTTGGATGTACGGTTTCACCTGCTTGTTGCCGAAGGCACGAGGAACCGGATCATGATTCAAGTGGTGAACATCTTACGCAGCCTTCTCCATCAACTGGTGGCCAGCGTCCTTGATACGAACCGCGACCAATTGGAACAAACGTTGGCACAAACCATTGAGTATCACCAAAGCATATTCGAGGCGATACGAGATCGAGATGCTTCCAAGGCAAGAGATGCAATGGAAAGTCACATTAAGGACGTAAAGAAGAAACTGGAACGAGATGTCGGATTTGACCGTTTGGACGGCACCCTAGCGAGCCGGGTGCGATAGCTGGAGGACCGCTCCCCAATGAATGCAACCGGGACAACAATCATTCGAGCGAGGGCGCTGCTGAGGGGCGATGATCTTTGCGTTCAGGAGCACGCATCTATTGTGGTTCAGGATGGTCTTATCCGGGAGATCGTGCCCGAATCGTATTGGAGAGGCAGCCCTCCCGGTGATGTGATTGACTGTTCGGATCAGATCCTGCTTCCCGGTCTCATAGACTCCCATAATCACCTCTCTTTGGATTCCCGTTTGGATCGCTACCTGGAACGGATGACCGATCCCGTCCCTGCGTTGACCATTCGAGCGGTCACAACCATGCAAGAAGATCTTCTCGCGGGTGTCACGACCATCCGATGCCTTGGCGACAAGGAATTCCTGGACATTGAATGCCGTAAAGCTGTCGAATCGGGCTACATCAGGGGACCGAGGCTTGTCGTGGCAGGAAAAGGCATTCGTTCCTGCGCGGGGCACGGCTTTGTAGGCTATGCCTTTGACGGCCCGGAGGCCGTTCGGCAGGCGGTCCGTGAAAACGTCAGTCGCGGAGTGGATATCATCAAATTCTACGTGACAGGAACGATTCCAGTCAAAGGCACGATCCCATGTTTTCTTTCCAGGGAGGAGGTCAATCTTATTGTCAGCGAGGCTGGGAGGTTGGGGTGCAAAACCGCTGCCCACTGTATCGGCGGGGTTGGGTTCGACTGGTGCCTCGACGCCGGGGTGGATGTGATCGAGCACGGATACTTCTTAGGCAATGGACAAATTGAAAGGCTGTGCAAATCCCGCTCGCGCCTAGTCCTGACCCCGGGCTTCTACTTGTCGGAGCAACGAATCAATACCCTTCCGGGGCATCTGATCAAGCCGCATCTGGGAGCTGCTCCTGCTGCCAGGTCAACCATGTCGGCAATCATTGATGCCGGAATTCCGTTTGCCGTCGGCACGGACGGTGTTCATGGGCGGGGCGCGCTGGCAGCAGAGATTTCTTGTCTCCTGGATTTGGGCGCATCCCCAGCGCTCGCGCTTTCTGCGGCCACGCTCATGGGAGCCCAGCTCTGCGGGCTGGAGAGGATAACAGGCACTATCGAGCTCGGAAAGTCCGCAGACATGATAGGAGTCAAATCCAATCCCTTGACCGACATGGAAACCTTAAACGATGTCCGCACGGTGATTCTTCAGGGAAAAGTTGTTTCTCCGGTTTCTACCGCTCGATAACCATGCTCGCAGCAAGAGGAAGGAGGCACTACTATGACGAACAGTGATTTCTTCGCAGCACGGGATATTCATGAGGCGTGCACGCGATTGTCGCAATCGGGAAAAGAGGCTCACATCCTGGCCGGCGGCACTGATCTGATGGTGGCTATCAACCGAAGACGATTATTCCCCCACAAGTTAATCTACATCGGACAAAGCGGTATGGATGGGATTGAAGTCAAAGATGGGCACCTTGTCATCGGGGCTGCCGCCACCCACACCGCTGTCATTCAATCGAAGGCAGTGAAGGACCATGCGGGCCTGTTGGTAGACGCATGCTGCTCCATCGGCTCAAAGGCAATTCGGAATATCGGGACCATCGGGGGCAACATCTGCAACGCCTCGCCGGCAGCCGACGCTGCCACGGCCCTTCTGGCATTGGGCGCAGAAGTCAAACTGGTCTCTGCGCATGGAGAGCGTGCCATTGCGTTGAAAGACTTCTTCACCGGACCGGGTGAAACGGTCCTACAACCGGATGAGCTGCTCAAAGAAATCATCCTCCCCCTCACCAAGGGCGACAGCAGGTGGGGCTGGTTGAAAGTAGGGCAGCGCAAGGCGGACGTAATCGGCATCGCGACAGCGGCAGTGAGCCTGAGGCTTGAACACGGCACATGCCGTGACGTGAGGATAGCTCTGGGGGCCGTGGCGCCCACCCCGCTTCTTGCGGCAAAGGCGTCCGCCATGCTGGAAGGCCGGACCGCAGACGAGAGCCTGATCTCAGAAGTAGCTCAAGCTGCCGCGGATGAGACATCCCCCATCGACGATACCAGAGGATCTGCATGGTACCGCAAACAGATCTGTGGTGTCCTGGTGAAACGTATTCTGACCGCGGCAACGAAATGAAGGAGGATTGTGATGCCTGTGCTCGAACTGAAAGTCAACGGGAATGATTGCCAGGTACTTGTGGAGCATACGACCTCGCTTCTGGAAGTCTTGCGGGAAAAACTGATGGTCCTCAGCCCCAAGATGGGCTGCAATACCGGAGACTGTGGCGCGTGCTCGGTCATTCTGGATGGAATGCTCGTTCATTCCTGTATTACTCCGGCCATGGTCGCAAGTGGCAAGGAAGTCATTACGCTGGAAGGGATTTCCGCATCCGGCGAATTACATCCGCTCCAGAAGGCCTTTCAAGACAATCACGCGACCCAATGCGGGTTCTGCACTCCAGGGATGATTATGGCCGCCAAGGCTCTCCTGGACGAAAACCCCAAACCCACCGAACCGCAAATCAAGGAGGCTCTGTCAGGGAATCTGTGCAGATGCACGGGGTACAAGAAGATCGTGGAGTCGGTCATGGCGGCGTCTGCGGATAATCCCGCATCCGGGTCATAACCGGGCGAGAGGAGTAGGACAATGGCACTGGAAGTTGTGGGAAAACGCGCACTCAAATATGACGGCATGTCTCACATTACCGGGCAATCCCGGTATGTGGATGACATCCTCATCCCTGGTACCCTGACGGTAAAGGCATTTCGAAGCCCCGTGCACAAGGGTCGTATGAAAAGCATCGATACATCGAAGGCCGAAAATATGCCGGGCGTGGCAGGTGTGATCACCTACCGGGACGTTCCTCACAATGCTTACGGCATGGAACCTGATCAGCCGGTGCTCGTAGAGAAGGACATTCGCTACAAAGGTGAACCCATTGCCGCGGTTGCAGCAATCAATGAAAAGGTCGCGTACGCGGCACTTGACCGGATCGTGGTGGACATCGAGGAAGAAGAGCCGGTCTTCGATCCGCTGAGAGCCATGGAGCCGGATGCACCGAAGGTCAGGCCGGAGGGAAATGTGTACATGTTCGGCTCCGAGCCGTTCAAGAAGGTCTACATTGGCGATATTGACGAAGGATTCCGCAAGGCGGATCACATCATCGAGGAAACCTATTTCTATCCCGACATGGAGCATTCGGCACTGGAGACTCAGGTGAGCCTGGCGGTTCCGGAGGCTACGGGGAAACTCACCATCTATACTGTTTCGCAGGCCCGGAATTTCCATTTGGGCATGTTGGCCGGCATCTTGAAGCTCGGGGGAGATGCGCTTCAGTGCGAATGCATCAACGAATGGTCGCGAAAGACCCGCAGCAGTTGGCGCGGCAAGACCGGCATGAACCGGGTACGGCTGGAGGGGTATGCGGTCGGCGGAGGGTTCGGCGGCAAGAATGAGCTGCACGCAGACCACATCACCGCTCTGTTGGCCTTGAAGACGGCACGGCCCTGCAAATGGCGCTGGACAAGGGAAGAAGAGCTTCTCTACTCAACCCATCGGGGTCCCTGGTATGTGACCATCAAAGATGGTGTCATGAATGATGGTCGCATCATTGCCCGGTATGTGAAGAGCATTCACGACGGAGGAGCATACATTGGGTTTAACGCCTACGCGGCAGGCAAATTCAGCTATTTTGTCAATGGGCCGTACTATGTGCCGAATCTCCGGTGCGAGGGCTACTGTGTTTTCACCAACAAGCCCGTTGCGAGCACCATGCGCGGGTTTGCCGTGGCTCCTGGGACCTTCGCGGTGGAAGTGCAAATGCACAAGATAGCGGAAAAGCTCGGCATGGATCCGTGGGAGCTGAGATTCAAGAACGCAATCCTCAAAGGAGATCAACTGGTTACCAGGCAAGTGATGAAGGACCCGTCACTCGTTGAGACTATGCAGGCTTTGGCGAAGAGGGCCGGCGTGACCCTACCTGATCATTTGATGCGGATGACCTCCGAAAGCAATCAGAGGATATGACCATGAAAAAACGCGGAAAAGGTTTTGCGGTTGGGTTCTATCCCATCGGGCTGTCAGGCGGCGGCGATCCCAGCCAAGCTATCATCAAGATGAAGCCGGACGGCACGGCGGACCTGACAATCGGGTCTGTTGACATCGGACAAGGCTGCCGCACCGTCCTGGCACAGATCGCAGCCCAGGAGTTGGGCATTGACTACGAGCAGGTGAACGTACACAACACCGACACGGACACCGGACCCTTCTGCATGGGGAGTTTCGCCAGCCGAGTGACCTACATTGCCGGCAACGCAGTCATCAATGCGGCCAAGGAAGTGAAAGAGGTGCTGTTAAAGTCGGTGTGTGCCAATCTGAACGCTTCTCCCGAAGAGTTGGAGGTGGCGAGGGGAATCATTCGGGTCAAGGCAGACCCCGATCGCTGCATCAGCATTCCCGACGCAGTAGGAAAGGCGACCTTTGCCGACGGCGTGCCGGTAGTCGGCCGGGGGGCCAGCATGAAGCCGCCGTCGGGAGGAGATCCGGAAACCGGCGCATGCGAGCCCTGCTATACTATGTCCTATGCGGCAGTGTATGCCGAGGTGGACGTGGACACCGAGACGGGCGTTGTTGACGTGCTCAAGTTGATCTGTGTGTACGATGCCGGTCGGGTGATCAACCCAGCCCTTGCGGAAGGGCAAGCCGAAGGCGGCGCGGCGATGGGGCTCGGCGCTGCCCTCATGGAGAACCGGATACCGGATTATCCGAAGATGACATATTCTCCCGAATCCTTCTATGAATATATGATTCCCACCGCCATGGATGTGCCTCCGCTTGAAATCGGCTTCATCGAGATCCCTTCCGACGGCGGCCCCTATGGAGCAAGAGCCATCGGAGAAATGTCTGCAAACGCCCAGGCCCCGGCCATTGTGAACGCAATCCATGACGCCGTGGGGATTTGGATGACATCCATGCCGGCAACCCCAGAAAAGGTCCTGAGGGCACTCAGGGAAAAGGACGCCGCCTGATCGAGAACACTGTCATGCCGGTTCGCGACAAGATGAGTAAGATCGAATGGCGGGAAAACACTGCCGGGTTGGCCGGCAGTGTTTTTCTTTCTGCACACGACTCCGGCCGGCGCATTACAGCCCTCACATTCCACACTTATGGAAGAAACCCCACGTTGCATATCCGCCTACCCTCGCTGCCAGGAACCGTAGGAAACCCTCTTCAATAGGTCCCCGCTGAGCACCACATTCCATTGCCTCATACAAGTCACTGGAATCACTCGCTGTATTCGACACCGAACAGAGCCAAAACTGGAGCTCCTGGGGGGTGCGCAACGCGAGGTCAAGCCTCAACTTCCTTGTCTAATATGGGTCTCCATACGTCTCTCGTATCCCCTCTCTTAGGTCCGCCACATAGAGGAGCTTTGCGGTATCCGCAAGCTCTGCTTTGATCTCACTCAACCGATCCCGGTCGACGTCAAAGGCGCGAATATATGCGAAGCGGAACCCTTCAGGTGCCCTGTCGTAGGTTGTCATGATGCTGACGAGTCGGCACTGATGCCTGCGGATTATGTCAGTGACCTCCTTGATCGAGCCCGGTCTGTCTTCGAGCAAGAGGCCGAATTGAACACCCTTCTTCCTGAGCCCGCTCACTGACACCAAAGCTCTGAAGATATCGTTTTTTGTAATGATCCCAACCAGATTGCCTCCATGGTCCACTACCGGACACCCCGAGATATTCCGGTCAAGTAGGAGCTGAGCCACCTCTTCGACCGTCTGATCCGGAAAAACGGTGACCGGATTATTTGTCATAATGGCTCCAATTTTGACGTGAGTCAGGTGATAGAGGACCTGCTTTACGTCGATCAACACCACGGATGATGGAGCCGCTTTCTTGAGGTCACGATCGGTCACCACGCCGACCAGCTTGCCGTTGGCCATCACCGGAAGCATGCCGACTCTGCTTTCTGTCATCAGCTCCACGGCTCGTTGCATGCTTTCGTCGACTCCTACGGTTATCGCCGGGGAGCTCATCCAGTCATTGACCAGCATAGTGTCACCTTCCTCACCCACTGATTCGGACATCGAGTGTCGATATATCGGTACGGGCACCGACCTCGTATCGTTCCACAAACGAGTCGATTCAGCCCGTTTTTTCCTCACCCATTTCGATCATCGATCGAGCCATCTTTTCCAGATACTCTCCCGCTAGTCGGACGGAGTCGAGAATGTCTCGATACATAGAGGAGGCCTCGGGCAGACACTTTCCTGTCTCGAGTCGCTCCCAGTGGGCTGTTCGGAATTGGTCGACCATCGTGCTCAACGTTGCTGCTCTTGATTCCACCCTATCCAGCAACTCCTTGGTGGGATTGCGAAATGCCTCCCTGAGATCGACCACCATCTCGTGGAGCTCAGAAAACATTTGTTCCAATTCCTGCGAAGCTGCATCGCTGAACGGGATTTTCTTCTCTTCCTTGATCCGTGCACACCGCAGGACACTTTCGAGCATGTCGCCAATTCTCTTCAATCGGTACGGAAATCGGATCACACCTTTCCACATGTGTCCACTAAGACCGGAGGAGACCAAGAACCGGGTGAGGATCTTTTCTTCACCGTCTAGCTCGTGAATCATGGCTTTGCAGCGATCCATCTGGGATGGCTCCCGGCCTGCCAAGCATTCGGGAATTAGCCTGATGATTTCCGCAAGCTTGCTGACCATGATCAGCACGCCTTCCTGCAGAGTTGAAGACTCGGAAACGCGCTGTCTGTGGAGCTCCTCAAGTCGAAGCACCTCCAAGTTGACAGCGGGACTAAACACGCTGAAGGGATTCACTATCAATCCTTTCAAGCTCATTGTCTGGCCTCCTTGGCTCGAACAGTCGGCTTCTCCTTGTTCTTCGGGCCGCAGAAGAAATTCAGCCCAAAGACACGACTGTCACCCGGATCTTACGATCATCACGGGAGAACGAGCGGTGCGCAGCACCTTTTCCGCCACGCTTCCCAATAGCATGTGCCTCAGTCCCGTCCATCCATGCGTGCCCATGACGATCAATCCCGCCCCCTGGTCATTGGCGACCCGCACGATCTCCTCTGCGGGTGTTCCCATCACGCACAGGGTGGTCACTTTCTTCACCGAAGCGCTGCACGTATTGCCAAGTTCTTCTAGCTTAGACCGCGCTGCCTCCTCCAGACGGCCCACAGCGTCTCTCACGTACACGTAGAGGCCTTCGTCATAGGTGGGCACGCCTGCCCACAAGTCCAACACATGCAGGACGATCAATTCCGCATCGAGGGCATTGGCATACTCAAGAGCATGCCTTTGCGCCTCCTCCGAGTTTTCAGAGAAATCAGTGCAGAATAACACCTTCTTCGGTAGCATGAGACGCGCCTCCTTTCTCCGACCGCAACATCCCGCACCATGACCCTAAGCCCACGGGTATGGCGGCGGCGCAAGATCATACTTTTATCTGGCCTGCGAGCGATCGCCTAGCTCGAGCAATGTCTTTGCCATCTTGACGAGGTATTCACTTATGTCCTTCACGGAATCGAGGATATCCCGATAGAGGGATGACGCTTCAACAGCGACAAAGCCTCCTTCCAGCCGTTCCCAATGCGCTAGCTTGAATTCTTCCGTCATCTCGCTGAGCTTGTTGCCATCGGCCACTACCTGATTCAGGATAATCTTGTTGGGGAGTTGAAATGCGTCCCTCAGGTTCACCATCATCTCCAGAAGCACGTCGAACATTTGATCCAATTCCGCGGCTGCCTTGTCCCCGAACTGGACGTTGTCACGTGTCCGAACGCGGAAACAGTTCAGAATGCTCTCCAGCAGATCTCCAATGCGCTCCAATCTGTACGGAAAGCGGATGAGTCCTTTCATGACTTCCCCCCGTATGTCGGAAGTCACAAGATTTCTCGTCAGGATTTTCTCCTGCTCATGGACATCTTTGGCGAGGGCTTCGCACTTTTGTAGGGTCTCGGGCGACGTCAACAGAACGCTTTTCGAAAGGAGTCGCGTGATCTCGATGGCCTTGCTGATCATCATGAGGAGGCCTTGCTCGAGTGATAGCGAGTCTTGGACCGGCTCCTCATGCAACTGCTCGATCCGCGAAGCTTCTTCCTCGAGCCTGGGGCTGAGCATGCGAAACGGATTGTAGAACACTCTCTCCTCTTTCATATGTAGATCCTTTCTTTTTCCTGGACATTACACCTCGCTCACATGGTGGCGCTCACGTGAAGACAAACCCTGCAGCGGTTCCAGGAGGCGCCGCCGAAGACTTGCCTTTGCCTCCGAAGTCCCGCTGCATCGTCTTGACCAGTGGTTGTTAGACCTAGTTCGACCACGATTGAAACCGAGATGTGACCTGACCACCAGCGCTCAGTCCTCTTTGCCTCCCAAGATTTGACCCGTCCCGTACGATGCCGCACCCTGCTCTGACATCTGGGCCATCATTGACCGCTGAAGGTCCAGCCAACGATCCCCTAGCGCTAAGGCCAGACGTCTGAAGAACTGCCGTCCGCTACGCGCATGATTGTCGAACACCCTCTCAAGCTGGTCTCGTGGAATCCTCAGGAGCCGGGTAGGCTCCAGGCACTCCGCACTCGCCGAGTACGCCGGTCGACCTACAACGCTCGACCATCCGAATGATTCTCCAATCTTGCTGACCGTATAATGGATCGCCGCCACATCTCCTATGGCTAGACCTACCCTGCCTTCCACAAGGACGTAGAAGTTTTCTGCTGGATCGCCGGCCGAAAAGAGAGTGGCTCCTTTGTCGTGTCGCTCTTCGATGGCGATTTTCGATATGTCGTCCACCGCATCCTGACGCAAGTCCTTGAAGACGTCGATCTTTGGCAGAAACATGGGATGCTCCTTTCGGGATGAGTTGCATCTTCTCCGCCCACGGACGTGTCCGAAGGATACAATGTGAGATCGATGTTTGCGCCGCTTCCGAACGATCTCCGACACGATTCACCTCTGCGCAGACCGCCCGCCATACCTTTTGTCCCGCTCAGACTCACTGACCTATCTCGCACAAGGCCCGTCTACTCACGAGTGCGTTCCCGTGACAAATCTGTCCACCGTCAAAGCTACCTGTTCGAAGGCCTTCGATGCACGAGAATCCGGATCTGCGAACACGATTGGAACCCCGGCATCTCCGCTTGATACGATCTGTGGATCGATCGGTATACGTCCTAGAAACGGAACCCCCAGTTCTTCGGCGGCTTTCTCACCTCCACCCGATTTGAAGAGGTTAATGGTTTCTCTGCATTTTGGACACTCCAGACCGCTCATGTTCTCCAAAATTCCCAGGATCTCAGTGTTGAGAGTCTTGCTGAAAATGACCGCCTTTCTAGAATCCAGGAGGGCCACTTCCTGGGGAGTGGTCACAACCAGGATCCAAAGTGGCTTCCCGAGTAGTTGGGCAATGCTAGCCGGCTCATCTCCTGTCCCGGAAGGTAGATCGACGATCAGGTAGTCCAGCTCTCCCCATTGTACATCAGCAAGAAACTGTTGGAACAGAGAGTGCTTCAACGGACCGCGCCATGAAACGGGGGTATCTTTGCTCCCAATGAGAAAAGCCATAGACATGACCTTTATCTTCCCACCGGTGACAAGCGGTATTAAACCATCAGGGCCTGACTCCGGATTCAAGCCCTCCAGACCGAACATTTCCGGCACGTCGGGACCGTGAATGTCTCCGTCGAGAATTCCCACGCGTCTGCCCCATGCAGCGAGAGTTGCTGCGACGTTAACGGCAACCGTCGTTTTTCCCACGCCTCCCTTCCCGCTGATGACTGCTATCCGGTGTCGAATCACTGAGAGTCTGCGTGCCAGTCGCGTCTCGACGCCTTCCGATGGACGGCGAGGAAACCTCACCCCAAAGCCCTTGCCGCTCTTGGAAAACCCGTCTTTTCGTGGCTCGTCTGCCATATCCGAATCTCTCCGGACGCTACGGCACGTGATGGACGCCACGCCCGGTGCAGTAAGACAACGGCGAGGTGAGATCCTCGTGTCTGCATTCATTGCCGCTCTGTTCCCGGCGCGCACTGGCCGCGGCCGTAACAGGCCCTATTGTAAGCTAAGCAGCTTTCATGCCAAATTTCCATGGGAGGGCCACGAGGTGAAGGGTAATGATGTTAGGTGATTAGCCGAGTTGGGTTGCTGGGCAAGCGAACAACGCGTCACACTCGTGCACGCGGGGTGCGCGAAATCGGACACTACAAGTCCATCCCTTGAAATTGCTAAAGATTCACGGCCAAGAGCTGTATCGATGTCGGACACGCCCAATCAATCTGTATCGTCAGCGAACACCATCCCGAGACGTTCCATGTGACGATACAGCGCTGCACGGGATATCCCCAATATTTGAGCAGCCTCTTTCTTGTTGCCTCCTGCGAGATCAAGCGCCTCTTCTACCAAACCCAACGCAACTTCGTCGAGAGCCTCTCGCAACCCCTTCCCCGTCGATAGACCCGTGGCAGCCCTCTGTTTGCGCTTCTCCTGTCGTCTGGGAAGATTGAAGTCGAGTGGGCCTCCTTGCCAAACCATCAGGGACCTCTCGAGGACATTGCGAAGCTCACGGACGTTCCCCGGCCAGTCATACCCGGCGAGTACAGCGATATCTGCCTGACTGCACTCAGGGACATGCTGCAGTTGCATTTCAACAGCGAGCTGCTCCATGATCTGGGCCACAAGTCGGGGCAAATCCTCCTTTCTCTCTCGAAGGGGGGGAACGCACACGGTGAAGACATCGAGCCGGTAGAGAAGAGGTCGTAGGAATCTGCCTTCGGCCGCCTCTTCTTCCAGATCGCGGTGGGAAGCCGCTATGATACGCGCGTCTATGTGAATGGGCTTCTGCCCGCCGACACGGAAAAAAGATCGGGAGTCTAGAAACGTCAAGAGCTTGGATTGGAGAGATAGGGAGAGCTCGCCTATCTCGTTGAGTAAAAGGGTCCCGCCTTCCGCCAATTCCAGGAGCCCGCGTTTTCTTCCCTGAGCGCCGGTAAAGGCCCCGGGCTCATGGCCGAACAGCTCCGATTCGGCCAGCTCGTGGGCTATGGCTGCACAGTTCACGGGAAGGAACGGGCCTGTAGCGCGTCTGGAATTATCGTGAATCCATCTGGCAAGATAATCCTTTCCACTACCGCTCTCCCCCTGAAGAAGCACGATAACGTCGGAAGCAGCGGCAAAACGGGCCTTCTCCAGGGCTGCTCTCATGGCTGCGGATCGGTAATCCGTTGCCACAGCTATGGGCGGAGTTCTGGCCTTGCTACGCTCGGTTATATTACGGGAAATCGTGCATGTCCCCACCGTTTCCCCTTTCGAGTTGCGCAGCGGAACGGTAACATCGTGGAATGTCAGGAATTCCCCTCTCACAAGGCGAGTCTGCTCCTCCTCTACCAATTCCCCATTTGCTGCACGCTCTGCAACTTCCGCTATCCGTCTTCCTTCTTGCTCCCCAAACAAATCCCAGGGCTTCTTCCCCAAGATCCCGGACGCGGGGGTTTCCAGAAGTCGCTCGACCGCAGGATTCACGTGGGTGTAACTGTAGGAAAGGTCCTTGATGTAAATACAATCCATGGCTGCATCCACCACGGTGCGGAAGCGCTCCTCACTTTCTCGCAGTGCTTCTTCCCCCCGCTTGTTCTCGACGATACGCCCTAGCCGCTCAGCGATCGCCTCGAGAAGGTGTCGCTCCTCTTTGAGAAAGGGTGCCTCTCTTCCTGAGCCCCGTTGACGAATATAGCAGACCTCCACTTTGCCGATGGCACTCCCGTGAACAACGATGTCTGTCTCAAGTCTCCAAATAGTTTGTCGAAAATTGGGGCACTGGAATACTTCCGATCCCAAGGTTACCTGGGCGCAACCGATTTCCGGATATTGGAGCGCGTGTGGAATAAGCTCAACGATCGCTTGAACTGTCTGTTCCAGGCTAAGATCTTTATTCTCTGTGAGCCTGGAGATTTCGAAAAGGCAGTTCAACTCTTTGACTCGCTTGGCAAGCTCTTCCGACCTTCTCTGGAGCGCCTGTTCGGCGCTCTTGCGAGCCTTGAGGTGCTCCAGTTCCCGCAGTACCCGTTGAACGATGTGGGGCATGTCGGAAAAGGATTCTGGAGACTTAACCAGGTAGTCGACCGCGCCCCCCTTAAGCGCCTCCACAGCAAGGGCTTCACTTCCACGGCTCGTCAGGACTATCAGCGGCACTGGCTCCTCCCCCTCCTCCGTGGCGAGCAGATCGGTGCCGCGGCCGTCGGGAAGTATCCAGTCCGCAATAATTAGGTCGGGCTTGGATCGCCCAAGACTGACGCGGGCTTCGCGCACCGTGGGGGCCACGGCCAGAGTCACGGAGCCTTCGAACGAGCGAAAGGACCTTCTTACTGCCTCCGCGTGAGCGTCTTCGTCTTCTACGAGGAGGATACGAATACGCTTATCAACGCTCATTCCTGGGAGAGTGCTCATCATGTCTCCGGATAGGGGTTGACGTTCCAGGCCAACCAGTAAAATCCTAGATCCTTCATCAAGCCGACGAACTTCTCGAAGTCCAGTGGCTTGACCACGTAGCTATTCGCGCGATAGTCGTATGCACGAGCAATATCTGTTTCAGCTTTCGAGCTGGTGAGGATAATCACCGGCATACGTCTTAGCTCATCGGTTTCTTTGATAACCCGCAACACTTCCAGACCGTCCACTCGCGGCAGCCTCAGATCCAAGATGACGAGGTGAGGACGTAGTCGCGTCTTTGACCACTCATGTTCGCCGCGGCCGAGCAAGAAATCCAAAGCACTCTCTCCGTCGGTTAAGTGCACGATGTGATTCTTTAGTTTGTGCTTGCGGAAGCTTCGTTTGACGGCTTCTGCGTGATCCTCGTTGTCTTCCACCAGCAGAATCCTCAATGGCTCACCCCTCATGATCGCCCCCTGAAGACACAAGGGCTGCTTCTTGTCCGGTCGGCAGTGAGAAGGAAAAGGTAGAGCCCTGTCCCGGTCCTTCCGACTCTACCCACAGCCGACCGCCGTGGACTTCTACGATCCTTTTTGCCAGAGCCAACCCTATTCCTGTTCCCTGACAAGCGGGGTCGAGCTTTTCGAAGAGCCCAAAGATTTTCTCCTGATACGCGAGATCCACTCCCATCCCATTGTCGCTCACGGAGACAATGACCTCATTCCCCTTCATTTCCGAGGAGATACGAATGCGCGGATTCGGCTGATCTCCCATGAATTTTATCGCATTTTCCACGAGGTTTTGCATGACTTCCATGAGCCGAGCCCTGTCCCCGAACACAGTCGGGAGATCCAATGCGATATCTACAACCACCTGACGCTCTGCGATACGGGCAGCAAGGAGATCGACCGTCTCTTCGGCCAATTCGTGGAGAGGGACTTCTGTGGGAACGTTCACGATTCGGCCGATGCGGGAAAGCTCGAGGAGCTGATCGAGCAAGACGGACATCTTTTCTGCCGCTCGGGCAATCCTGTCGAGATCCTCGTTCACGCTCGCCGGATTGCCTTGTCTCAAGTCTTCCTGGACAAATCCTACAAAGGTTTTGATGGTTATCAAAGGGCTGCTCAGGTCGTGAGATACGGTGTAGGTAAAGCGCTCCAATTCGGCATTCTTTGCTTCCAGCTCAGCGATAAGCCTCTCTAGCTCCTCTTCTGCCATCTTACGGTCCGTAACGTCTTGGAGCGAGCCGGCCATGCGAGTCGGTACCCCTTCCGAATTTCTCAATACCTCTCCTCTCCAGCGAAACCAGCGGTACTCGCCTGATGGTGTCCGCACACGGCATTCGAAATCCAGGGGCTCATCCCGATCCACGTGGCCGCGAATGGCAGACATCACCTTGCCTCTATCCTTCGGATGCACAAGGCTTTGTAGGTGAGAGAGGCTCCCTATCCGATCTCGATCAGGCCACCCCACCATCTCGGTAAAGCGAGGCGAAAACCATGCCAAATCTCTGCCCATGTCGAACCAGTCCCAAAGTCCGTCATTGGCTCCCTTTACGGCCAGCTCGAAGCGTTCCTCGCTGGCCCTGAGAGCGTCTTCCACTCGCTCGCGCTCGGCAATTTCCGCGGTGAGCTCCGCGGTACGCTCCTTCACCTGGCTCTCGAGGTCTTCTTGCCAGCGGCGAATCCGGTCCACCATGGCATCGAACGTCTCGGTCAGTATTCCGAGCTCTCCGGGGACCCTGGCCCCCACCCGTGCATCGAGATTTCCTCCAGCAACCTCTCTGGCGACCCGGGTCAAGCTGTCTACAGGACCGGCTATTTTCCCCGCGATCCAGAACCCCATCCCGGAGGCACAGAGGATGCCGAGCAGGCTAATCAAAGAGGCTGCCAGCACACGCTTGTCTAACGGACCGAACACTTCAGCGATGTCCCGTTTTACCACAATACCTATTCGTTGCTTCCCCGAAAGCTCCACCGAGCGATAGGCGGCCAGCACCTCTTCTCCCCGGTAGTCTTTCGCTGCGACAACACCTTCTTTGCCTGCGGCCGCAAGACCGGCCGGTTTTGTTTCGATCCGAGATCTCAGAAAGCCTGGTGGGGACATTCCTGCCGGCGCTTGGGACGGCTTGAGCAGGAGCTTGGAGTCTTGATCCACCAAGACAACCTCGCCGCTGCGCCCGAGCCCTGCCCCCACGTGGAGCAATGGCTTGAGCACCCTTTCCAGATCCACTGTCATGACGAGAAAGCATGGATTGGCTGAACCTGCGGAGCCAAACCGCCTCACTGTCAGTAGATGGGCGGACTGGTCCGCATGGATAGGGTCGATTACAAAGAACGTTTCGGAGTCAAGATCAGATAGCCGCCTCAGCAGCGCTTTATCGAGAGACGTACCGACTTGACGGTCATCGGTGGACCCGATTACGACACCCGAGTTGGCTTCAGCGACCAGAATCGCTTCATAGCGCTTGTAGCTCCGTAGCATGTCTTTCAACTGTTGGCTGAGACTCTGGAATTCCGGCTGGGCTTTCACGAAGCCATGGATCGTCTCCGTATCGGTGCTGCTCTTCAACATTTGATTAGTCATGCCCGCGGTCAGGGATGCCATGAGCACGGTTTCGGAAATGGCTCGAGCGTCCGAGCTGCGCTCACTGAGCCAGTCGGTGACCCGATCTTTCATGAGATCGGCAACTAGGGTGAGACTCCGGACTGCCTCCAACCGTGCCTCTCCAAAGGAGCCCAGATCGGATGTGAAAGGAATTCCGAACGTCCTCGTGAGGCTAACCGCTATTAGCACCACAGTTGAAAGAATTCCAAAGCTGAGCGCCATTTTCGAGCGAAGGCTCATCGGTTAGGCCAGTCTACTTCAAGTATGATGCCGAATCCTGTAGCATTCCTATGCGTGAAACTCGCACCCGCAAGTCGAAAAGACGAGATGAGAAGCCCTGTAGGGTAGCTACGTACTTACTTCACCTAGCACAAGATAGCCCTGTTAGGCAAGGACCGGCATCTCGAGACTCATCGCCCTTGACGCGTCCATCATCGTAGGATACCCTATGAGGGTCAACCTGAGGGAGACTCCCATTTGCGAACGCAACTCTGGAGGGAGACAGGTGGCACATAAGCGTTCGTGAAAATCTTTCCTGGAGATCCGGTTAGCTGGTTTCGTCCGCCACGATTTCGATCACAGGGAACATACTTATCGATCCGCAATCCAAGCTCTTCGCTGGGTGAATCCGAGCGTGTATTGCAGGCGGCAAGGAGTCCGGAGTCCATGCAGGAATAGAGGCCATGTATTTTGATTCATCCTCCAAAAAAGAGGAGTGCGGAATTTTCGGTATTTACGGCACGGAAGATCCGGCGCGTCTCACATACCTGGGGCTGTATGCGCTCCAGCATCGAGGACAGGAATCCGCTGGAATAGTCACCAGTAACGGTGTCAATGTGCAGGTCCAGAAGGGGATGGGGCTCGTCGCTGACGTCTTCAAGGAAAGCGACCTCCAGATCCTCAAAGGTCACATGGGAATAGGCCATGTGCGGTACTCCACGACAGGCAGCTCCATGCTGCGGAATGCTCAGCCATTTCTTGTGGAGCAGATCGATCGCGTCTTAGCACTGGCCCATAACGGGAACGTGGTCAATGTTGCAAAGCTCAGAAGAAAACTGGAGCACAAGGGAGCAATCTTTCAAACTACGACTGATTCTGAATTGATGGTCCACCTGATTCTCCATAAGAAGGGTAGCCTCGAAGAGCGCCTGGTGAAGTCGTTCGAAGAACTGAAGGGGGCCTGGTCAGTGATCCTTCTTACTCGCCAGGGTATTCTCGGAGCACGCGACCCGTACGGAATCAGACCCTTGTGTTTGGGACGCAAGGGCGATGCAATTGTCCTTGCTTCTGAGACCTGCGCCCTGGACATCATTGGAGCAGAGTACGTTCGCGACGTTGAGCCTGGAGAGATCGTCAGGGTGGATCACAACGGCATAGAATCGATTCAAGGACCACGGAAGTCTCATTCCGCCATGTGCGTGTTCGAGTACATCTATTTCTCGCGTCCTGATTCCCGGATCTTCGGACACGGGGTGTACCAGGTACGGAAGCAGTTGGGGCTGCAATTGGCCTTGGAAAGCCCTGTCGAGGGTGCGGATATCGTCGTGCCGATGCCTGCCTCAGGGAATTATGCGGCTCTGGGCTTTGCGCAGGGAAGCGGCTTGCCCCTCGAATATGGAGTAATCCGAAATCACTATGTCGGCAGAACGTTTATTCAGCCGTCTCCCGCGATTCGAGACCTGGGTGTGCGGCTGAAACTCAATCCGGTTCGGGATGTACTGGAAGGCAAGAAAGTCGTCGTGGTCGACGACTCGATTGTTCGCGGAACCACTAGCAAGCTCAGGACGCGCACGTTGCGAGAAGCTGGCGCTGAAGAGATTCATATGCGCATCAGTTGCCCGCCAATCCGCTTCCCCTGTTTCTATGGCATCGATTTCTCCAGCAAGGGAGATCTCATTGCCTGCTCGAACACAGTGCAGCAGATATGCGATTTTATAGGAGCCGATTCCCTCGAGTACTTGAGCCTCGATGGTATGTTCAAGGCCATGCCGGTAGGTTCCAAACATTTCTGTGCGGCCTGTTTCACCGGGCAATATCCGGTCAGGATCACTGACGAATTCAGCAAAGAAATTCTCGAGTGCGCGCCCCTTAGTGCCACGCACTGGCAATGAAATGAGCCCGGGCGCTGCTCATGCCTTCATCCCAACACGAGCAGTCTGGCCAGTTGCAGGTCTTCCGGAGTGGTGATCTTTATATTGTAGGGGGAGTCTTCGACGACGGCCACAGGCAAGCCGAGGCGCTCTACGAGACAGGCGTCGTCGGTCCCCGAGAAGCCCTCCTGCTCGGCCGCTCGGTGAGCCTCCAGGATCAGTCTGGTGAGAAATGTTTGCGGAGTGTGGGCAAGCCACAGCTCAGTCCGGCTCAGGGTGAGCAGGTGTCGACCTTCTTTTCTTTTGACCGTATCCTTTACGGGCGCGCACGCCAAAGCGGCTCCTGTTGCTCTGGCCGCTTCGATAGTCTTTGTGATGGTGGCCTCAGATACCAGGGGTCTGGCCCCGTCGTGGATAGCAACGATATCTGTGCGATCCAAGGTTACTAGGCCGTTAAAAACGGATTGCTGGCGGGTCGCTCCTCCAGGCACGATCCTTTCGATCTTAGAAAACCCGTACGGCTCGAGGACCACTGACCGACAGAATGTCTCGTCTCCAGGAGGGACTGTGATCACGATAACATCTATGAGAGGATGTTCATCAAAGGCTTTTACAGTCCGAGCGAGAAGAGGAGATCCTCCCAGATCCAGGTACTGCTTCGGGCGGTCCGCACCCATTCTGCTCCCGTATCCTGCGGCCGTGATGAGCGCTGCACACGTCATCTAATAGGTTCCTTGTCAGATGATTGACTGGAGTCTTTACAACGATGGTCGCGAGAGGGTTTAACTGCCGTCTTTGACGTATCCTTGGGCTCGCAGGGCCTTCATGATTGCCTGTCCGGTCCCCCTGGGCACGTGGATGGTGTGGGGGCGGTCCACCCCCCCACCTTTTCTTGCCTTGAACGCGGGGGTCCCTTTCGTGAGCGTTCCATTTATCTCCCTGATGAGCCGCAAAGATGACCCTGCAATCGCAGCCAACAGGCTGGCTGGCACGTCACGTACAAGTCTGATTCCTTCCAGGGACTCGATCTCCACCGAAGGCACACGCGGCAAGTTCATATCATAGAACGAACGGTGCTTGTCTATTATCCACAGGGCCAGCCATCTTGGGATGTAGTCTTCCGTCTCACGGGGTAACTTCACATCCCAATAGTTGACCGTATTGTAGGCACCGATTCTATAAGCGGTTTCTGCAAGCCCCGCATTGTACGCAGCAGCGCTCATGAGCCAGCCGCATGGCTTCCCGTTGATAGAAAGCCGTGATCGAATCCATTTCAAATACCGAGCAGCCGACCTGGTTGAGAGAACAAGGTCCTTTCGTTCGTCAATCCCCTGATCCACGGTAAGCCCCCAGTCATAGTCCTTGTCACTGGATGGCTCGCCGGCCGCAGTAGTTTTCAGGAACTGCCACCACCCTGCTGCCATGGAAGGCGAGACAATAGAAGAGCTGTATCCTGACTCGAGGGCAGGCAACATGTTGAATTCTGCAGGCACCCCTTCTTGAAGGAGGATCGTTTTGACGATCCCGCCGTACCGATCCTTTCTCTTGAGCCACACCTCTGTGGTAGCGCGAAAATCTGTGAGGAGGTAATTGATCTGGTACTCGACTCTCCTGCGGACATCGTCTCGTTCCAGGGGAATCGATTCATCACAGAAGGTCATCCCCCGCTGCAGTAGCTCGGGCGGCAGGCCGACCCTTGTGGAAGGCAGCCCTGTTTGAGGGGAAGGAACGAATTTGAGACAGTGCAAGGCGTGCGCCTTGAGCAGCTCGTCTCGTCGTTGCGCGGACTGGGCTTCCCTCTTTGCTAGGTCTTCGAGACGATCGAGGACTTGCCCAACCGGATCGGATGTGACGAGTTCGGGGGGAACGGCCCATTTCCATGCAATGAATCGGATCAGCGTGATCTCCGAGGGCAGGAAAGATTTTCGGGCAGACACGCTCCCCAATGAGAGGAAGCTCTCACTGGTGGCAAGAATGCCATACTCATCGAGAATCCGGCCGAAATTGGGGGGGAGCTCCGGACAGACCGAGGACGCGTGAACGATTTCGGCCTCCAATTGTTGGGCTATATCGTAGGCGCAGAGCAGAGGTACCCGTTTTCGGACCTCCTCGTCCAGGACGGGGTAGTACAACAACACAAAGAGGACCAGTGGGAAAAGGAAGCAGGGGCCCATAGCCTCGATAGCTCTTCTCATGCCCTACAGCGCACCTCATCGAGCGTCAGCAATCATGTGCTCGGCCAACCACTGTATGCGGCGGTCAGAAGGGACGGCCTGTCTGGCCTTCTGACATGCAACAGCCGCCGCTTTTTCGTCTCCGCCGTTAACCAGTGCGATTATGAGATGAATCCATCCGGGAGCGTAGTCGGGAAACGCCTCGACCGTGCGTTCGTACCTCGCGATTGCCTCCTTCATTCGTCCCTGGTGCTCGAGGCTGACCGCAGAATAGAACAGCGGCCTGGGATCTCTCTCCAGGAGACCACGACTCACACGAAAACACGTGGATGCTTGGTGGAAATCACGCCTGCTTAATGCTGCCAGCCCTTTGCGCAACAGCGCTTCTCTCGCGGGGTTTGCCGTTGACTGAGAATCCGCAAGGACTCGAGCTGCCTCAAGTTGCTCCAAATTTCTGCGGGCAATAGCGTTTTTCGGGTCCGCGGCAAGAGCATCCTTGTAACACCTGACGGCATCCGGCACTTTGCCTAGATCTTCAAGAGTTGCACCGAGTTGAACAAGGACCTCTCCGTTCCCTTTGGCTCGGCTCAGCGCTTCAACCAAGGCTTCTGCGGCTTCTCGGCTCTTGCCCTCCACGCGCAACGCCATTCCCCTGTCCAGCAGTCTTGCAGCGTCATCCGCTACACATGGTGAAAACAACCATGTCATGGCTGCTGCCAAGGTGCAACCGACAACCTTTGTCCTCAACGCACCAATCCTTTTCGCGGAATTGAATCAGATCATGATATAAATGGTACCTGTCGTCAAGGCGTTGTTAGCGCGTCTCATCTCCCACTCGGGAGAGACAAGCGGTTCCCTATGGAAAAAAAGCCTGGCTCGGGAGAAAGCACAGCTCCGATGGGTCAAGAGCAGTGTCAAGCAGGTCTCGGCAGGAATTGACAGACCAGAATCTGCGAGGTAAGAAGAGCTGATGAGACTACAGAAAAGTGCTGATGTCCGATTCCTCATGGGCAACGAAGCCATAGGGCGGGGTATCATCCAGGCCGGCTGCTCGGTGGCCGCAGCATATCCCGGCACCCCCTCTTCAGAAATCCTCGAATCGCTCGTCCGATGGAAAAAGGAGCTTGACCATCCAATTTACCTGGAATGGTCAGTCAATGAGAAGGTGGCGTTCGAGGTGGCGTACGGGGCATCGTTGGCCGGCGCGCGCTCTGCTGCGGCGATGAAGATGGTGGGCCTGAATGTGGCATCTGACCCGGTACTGAGCGCGGCTTACCTTGGAGTTCGCGGCGGGCTAGTGCTCGTGGTGGCGGACGATCCCGGGCCTCATTCGAGTCAGACAGAGCAAGATAGCCGTTTCTTCGCATGGTGGGCAAAGATCCCTGTGCTGGACCCCGGGACCCCGGCAGAAGCCCTGGAAATGGCCATTCGTGCTTTCGAGCTGTCCGAAACATACGGGGTGCCAGTCATCCTTCGGCCATGTTTGAGAGTGTGCCATGCGCGCCAGAATGTAGTTGTTTCGCCTCCTTCCGACCCCGTGGACGTAGGCCCGTTCAAGAGAAACTGGACGCGATGGGCTGCCATTCCGCGGTACAGATTGGTTCTCCACGGAGAGCTCAACGAAAAGCTCGCTACCATGACCTCACAAGAGCCGGAAGCTCGCCCCCGCCTTGTCTGGCAAGGCTCGGGGAGCTCCTGGGCCGTCATAACCTCCGGGTCGGTATCTTCGCACGTGCTGGACATTGTGGCAGACGACGAACGGCTTTCCTGCATGAACGTGTACAAGGTGGACATGCCGTTCCCCGTAAATGCTGAGGCGCTCCAGCAGATAGTCGACGCGCACGAGAAAACTCTCGTAATAGAAGAGACCCAACCCGTGATGGAACTTCATCTTGCGGATCGCAGACGCGTCCTGGGGCGTATGTCGGGTCATGTGCCGCCTCAGGGAGAGCTCATCCCCGAGCTGGTGGAACAAATAGCTCTCAAGGCGGTGGGGTTCGAGCCCGAGGTCCGGCAGCTCCCTGCAATTAAGCCCCGCAAGCCGACTCTCTGCGCTGGTTGTCCCCACAGGCCTGCGTTCTATATGATCAAGAAGATCTTCGATGGCGCCGTCTATTCGAGCGACATCGGTTGTTACACCCTCGGAATCAATATGGGTGCTGTGGATACATGCCTGTGCATGGGCGCGTCGGTGGGCATGGCCGGAGGACTCACCCGTGGCCCTGACTCTACGGGGAACACCCGTGTGGTAGCTACCATTGGGGACTCGACCTTTTACCATGCCGGGATCCCTCCGCTCATCAACGCGGTGCACACGCGAGCATCTTTCGTGCTCGTGATCATGGACAACAGCCTCACCGCAATGACCGGCGGCCAACCGACACCTGCCGACGATTTTCTTGCGGATGGCTCGCCCGCAACACGGGTGGACATGGAGACACTCGTGCGCGGATGCGGAGTGGAGCATGTGGAGATAGTAGACCCCTACGATCATGACGCTTTGGAGGAGGCGCTGGAGCGAGCCAAACGTTACACGTACGAAGACGGTCTCGGGGTGTCGGTGGTCGTCACGAGGCGTCCGTGCGTCAGGGCTCCCAACGTGAAAGCCATGCCTCGGGAGTTTTCCATAAGCGACCGATGCGACCTATGCATGAATTGCGTCAAAGATCTCGAGTGCCCAGCCATTCATTACGTCAAGGGAGAAAAGCGCATGGCTATCGACAAAGACCTCTGTTTTGGATGCGGCTTCTGCGTTCGCGTCTGCCCTTCCCAGGCCATTGTCTCGGGAGGTGTCTCATCATGACCGAGCTTGTCTTGTGCGGCAGAGGCGGCCAAGGAATTGTCTTTCTCACCCGGCAGATTGGCGAGATCGCTGCCGGGAAGGGCTTGGACGTTATCTCATCGGAGACCCACGGCATGGCAGTCCGGGGAGGATCCATCAATAGCCACGTGCGCATAGGAGCTTTTCGGTCGCCATTGATTCGGCCGGGGCACGCGGATTTTCTCCTCTCTCTCGACTCGTCTGAGACATCCAATAACAGGCACTATCTCAAGCCGCACGGAATCATCATCGAGAATTCTCCCTTGTCGGACGAGCCCGGCACTTTCCGTGTCGATGCTGCCGGATTGGCCAGGAAATTCGGTCGAGTGCAACTCGAGAATGTGGTGCTTCTTGGTTTTGCCGCGACGATCGATGGCTTTCCTTTCTCCGCGGATGATATTCGCAGTCACATAGAAAAGGATCGGAGGACCCAGATTCGTGAGTCCAACGTGAGGGCCTTTGAGGCTGGCTTTGGGGCTGGCCGTCGTCCGACCAACGGCCGGCCGTAACAGCGGGAAGGCCCGACAGAGGTGCCTGTGGCGGGTAGATTCGCTACTCAGGCCTTGACGTTGCTTCCGCAAAGTCCTAATCTGGACAAAAGCAATCAAGGAGGAACCCTTGGGGATAGAAGATGCTTTGTTGGGCTTAGCGGATCGGATATTGGATTTTGACGAGGCCTCTCTCGCCCAACTACAAGAAACGTATCTCAAAAAGGTCTCGGATTTCTCCCCCACCCGCGAATGGGAGCGAGCAATAGTCGTGTATTTCCTCATAAATTCCGTTCGGGTCAAGAACAAGATTTTTAACGAGAAAGTCAAGGGGAGCCGACCTTCGGAGCCAACGAGACCGTCCAGAAGTTTTCTTAAAATAGTCAAATGAGATTCTTTTACTCGAATGTTTTTCACTAAGTCCACCCATCTGCCCGACATCGTGAGTGTTTCATCCTGGCAGGAACTTTTTTTCGCCTTGATTTTCTTAGAAATAAACGTATAATGTAATGGGTGACATCTTGGGTGCGCTTAGTCCGCTAACCCAAGTGAAAAAGACGTGAAGCTACTTCGGTGCGTCCGAATACGTGCTGCCGGACTGCTTGTGCCGAAAGGAGAAACGCTATGGCAAAGAGATGGAGCGTGCTGGGGGCCGTTGTCGTGGCAGCCGTGTTGAGCGCGGTCTCCGCCCAGGGGCAATGGTCGAGCGGCCAGAATTACTATGGCGGCTACGAAGGCTCGACTTTCCTGCAACCTGGCTCCGCCTACGGTCAGAACCAAATGCCTCAGGCCTACGAAGCCTACTGGCACAACTACCTGGACAAACTCCAGCAACAGGGCGGCTACTATTCAGTGACTGGTAACTATCCCAATTCTGCGATGCCCATTACGAGTTACTATCCCGCGTCGGACGAGTTGAGTGCCCAGGCGCAAGCTGGTGGCGGGCAATCGAATCTTTACTACAGCCCTTCCGAATACTACAATGTGCAGTCGCAACAGGGCCCGCAGGCGCAGCAGTATCAACAATATCAGGCGCAGCCGCAGCCAAGCCAGTATCAGCAGCCGGTCCAGAGCTCCGAGCCTACCCGTGCGGCCACCAAGAAACGGCACCTGAGCGCCAAACAGACCCAGCAAAGTCCGGCACCGACGCAACAGTCTTTCGAGGCGCAAAGGAATGCGTGGGCACAGTTGCGCGCAGCCACCCAACAACAGCCGTCCCAGTATCAGCAACCTCAGGCCTATGCGGCCCAACAGGCCTATCCGCAGCAACAAGCCTATCCTCAGCAGCAAGCCTATCCTCAGCAGCAAGCCTATCCTCAGCAGCAAGCCTATCCTCAGCAGCAGGGCGCGTACCAGCAGGCTTATCCCCAGCAGCAGGAGGCCCAAGTGGAGGGGCAATTCAGTGGGGATCCCATGGTGAGGGAAGCTCAAAGACAAGCCTACGAGCGTGCCGTGGCCCGGCAACGTGCAGCGGAATTGGCGGCGCAGCAACAGGCAGCGCTCCAGGAGCTTCAGCAAACACAGCGGATGTACGAGGGTGCCCAACGTAAGCTCCAGGAGCAAGAACAGCGCCAACGAGCCCTCCAAGAAGAATACCACAAGAAATCGGTGGCAGAGGCGTACGAGGCGCTTCGCATGGCACAGCAGAAGTATTATGACCTGATGGGGGTATCCCAGGAGAGCGGAGCGGGTGCCCCGCAAGGTCCGCAGCAGCAGCCATCGGCTGCAGCGCCCGGAGCTCAGTACCCTCAGCAGCAAATGCAGTATCCCCAACAAGCACAAGCGTACGGTTCCGCAGTCCAGCAGCCTCAAGGGTATCCAGCCGGCACAATGGGAGCTCCTCAAGGGCAATCTCCCTATGGAGTGCCACAGGGTCAGCCGACACCGCTCCACGTGACCGGGCAGGAACAACAAAGTGGTGGCGGCGGTTTGTGGTCTGCCCTCAAGGAGTTCTTCGCTCCCACCAATTCAGTCATGCGGCCGCAACAGAGCACGTTGGACGACACTATGCGGTAAGATTCGTCCCATTTTCGGCAAAGATGGAGCCCGGACCCTTGGTGGCCGGGCTCTTTTCGTACCTAGACTCGTTTGGCAGCCGTCGCGGGGCTGGTGCACCTGTTTTCACATATGTGTTCAGGAGCACGGCACAACTCAAGTCCGGTGACGGTCATTCAGACAGTATGCTCGCGACAGTGAGGAAGAGATCGGAGTCTCTAAGCACACCGACCAGCTTGTCGCCCTCAAAAACCGGGAGCACCACCAGCTTGTTCTGGTACATCAGTTTCAGACCTTCCAGAAGATCTGCGTCCGCTGATATGGTCCCCCTGAGCTTCAACATCGCATGTTTCACAGGGGTCTCCGCATTCCTGAGAACGCGGGCCCTGAATCCGGCTCTCGCCTCATCAAGATCCACCGCGCCGGCCTGAGCAAAGGCTATGGTGACCCCCAGCGCTTCCACTTTCGCGCTTAACCCTCCTGAAATCTCCGGGATGAGAATTGCCAAGATCGCAGAAAACGACAGAATTCCGACGAGATCCCCTCGCTCGTTCATTACGAGCACCGTCCTGTGTCCGGCCTCCGTGCACGCACCGTCCTCCACCTCGCAGTATACCTTCTGCAATGTCAGCACAGCGTCTCTGAGGGGCTGGTTTTCCTTCACCAGCGCATAGTCACTGATCGGAACCATTATGTCGCGGACTTTTTTGGCTATAGGCATTAGGGAATTCTCCTCTCACTGTTCAGAGCTTCGGGCGTCCGCAAGCCTTGCTTCCGGCCGCGGGGCTCCGGGGCGACCTTCATGGGTGCACAGGTCGATCATCTTGCTAGTGTCCGCCGGCGCCGAGAATTCCACTTGCGGCGACGCAGAGAATAATAGCTTCCAAGAGCGCAAGAACCGCGTACATCTTATCATCGTTGCGCCAAAGGATCGGGACTATCGCAAGGTAACAGAGAATGGTTACGCCCGCCAGAATGGCAATTCCCACAAAATTGAGGTAGTCCCCATATCCGAGCATACCCAGCCAGCTCCAGCCGGCGTGGACATTCGCGGCTTCGAGGTACTTTTCGACACTGAGATGCCAGTATTTGGGTATTTCATCAACGGGAATATACGGACTTACGATTCCGAGCACATATATGGCAAACGTCACGAGGACTAACCCTAAACCGACGAACATGCCCTTCTCTAGAAGATTGGCGTAGGTCAACTGTTCCGGGCTCGCTTGCAGTGATTTGTCAGCGCTATCCATAACTTCTTTCCTCCTGCGGATTGTGTCTCACTGGGCCGGCTTCCCGTCGTGCGATCAGATCCCGAGGCCCTTCATCAGGGCCCGTATTCCGGCAAATCCCAGCATGATGATGACGATCCACCTCACCAAGGACGGTTTCGCAACATTGAGCAATCGCACGCCGACGAAGCTGCCGATCATGATACCGACTACGGAGGGAATCACGATCATGGGAATGACACAACCCTGATTGAGGTATACCCACGCGGCGGAAGTGTCCGTGATGGAAAGCAGGAACTTGCTCGTGGCAACGCTTATCTTCAACGGCACGCCCATAAGGAGATTGAGCACAGGGACATTAGCCCATCCAGCTCCCAGCCCGAACATACCTGCCATTATGCCGATGACCACGAAAAGGATCAGACCTTGGGGAGTGCGGTGGACTTTCCAGTCAATGGTTTCGCCTGTGCTCGCTTCCTGGTACACACCATAGATTCGCAGCACTGAGGACAGCTTGTCCGCCTGTTTGACCTCGGGGAAGGTGGATTTCTTCGCGGTAAGCATGAGCACACATATAAAGAGAATGGTGCACCCCAGAGCGATTTGAATTATGTGCGTGGGGAGCGCCAGACCGGCCATAGCCCCGACGATGGCAAACGTCGATGCAATAAGAGCGACCGGTATAGCAAGCCTGAGACTAGCAAGATTCAATTTTAGCAGTCCTGGACCCGCTGCCAGAGCACCGGCAAGAGCTACCAGCAGACCGGCTCCACGAACGAAATCCAGATGAAAGGGGAAGAATCCGCTGATTATCGGCACAAACAGAACTCCCCCGCCAACTCCTCCAAGGACCGCGGCTACCCCGAGGACGAACGTAACAACCAATAGCACTAGAGGCCACATCCACCATGGATAGGCCGTGGCAGACTCCGGTGACCCCGGGGGCGTTTGAGCCCAACTCGGGACCGTAAGTATCAGGACAATGAACAGGCTCAATAGCCCGATTGGTAATATCTTCCTCATTTCCCACATTGTGCGCTCTTGCCTCCTAGGTAGAGTCGTGCAGCGTGAAACTGACCTGACACGTCAAATCGGAAACGGTGATGCTCATACCCCCACTCTTGTACGCCGGACTCAGGCGAAGACGGATCCCTCACGGGCATGCCTATACGCTTCGTCTCAGCCTGCCCCGTAGGTCGAGCACCCTATGCGCTGAGCTCATAATTCAGAACCCGTCCTGAGCGGGTCAAGAGAATGACAAAATGGACCTTTGAATTTGGAAAAATAGAATGTTCATGCGAGAATTGCAAGCACATTTTGCTTTGTTAGCACGATGAGGGACAGCTTCCTCGCAAAGGAGCTTTATCTTAACAAATCTGAGAGCCGATTTTTCCTCATTCGACGCGTGACGGGCGCAACCGATTTCCGTGTTATATGCCACATTCGCGACAAAAAGGCACAGCATCTTGGGACAGAGACTCGCTATCAAGAGACATGCCATGTATCATCTCGTGCCATTTGGGCGCGACACCATGGTACTTTCAGTGCTCAGCATTGTATGCCAAATTGGTGCAACGCTGCTGGTGAGGTGCTTCGACCGTTCCACCAGAGGACTTCCGTACATAAAAGCGGTGGGGTTAAGGCAAAGAACCCTTTGTAGAGGTTGCCAAGAATAATGTCCGTTCCCCCCTGTTCGACAATGACGGGCGAGACGCCCGTCCCACTGGTCTACGATCCTCCAATGAATCTATGCGACGCACTGGAAGCGGACAGAACTTTTGGCAGTGCAAGCGTCCAGGGACAGCCGCGGAAAGGCCGAGCGAGGGTCGTGTCGCAACTCGACGCCAGCCGGGGGACCCTGGAAAGGCTCCAACGATCGCTCTGAGACTCATCTTAAGGCGAAAAGTGCTCCAATGCCCAGGGCCTTGGCTCTGAAGGCCGTCTGGGTGGGTAACATCTCTGGTCTCACCTTCCGGAGAAACTCCACACACAGAGCGGTCATAATCCCTTCGATTACTGCTACCGGCAGGTGGGCCATAATCACGAGGATGGCTGCAGAAGAAAAAGATTCTCCTGTGGCGGTCAGGCAGACCGCAACACAGACTGCTGTCAGCAGCACCGAGCATGCGCCACAGGCAAAGACGCACAGGGTACGCGCCAACGAGCTCTCCGAATACATCCAGTTGCGACAGACTCCGCCAAGCAGAACTGCCGGGAACGCGACGTTAAAGGTGTTCACGCCCAACACTGTCAGTCCACCGAATTGGAAAAGAATGGCCTGAAGGGTTAGGCCGACCAAAATGGCCGGAAAGGCGGTCCAGCCTAACAGGAGCCCGCAAACTCCATTGAGTATGAGATGAACGGACGAAGGCCCCAAGGGCACGTGTATCAGCGAAGCTACAAAGAACACCGAGGCGAAGAGCGCTACCGCGGGAAGCTGGTCATAGTCGATCTTCTTGAGTCCGATAGCTGTCCCCACCGCGGTAAGTCCCGCTCCTGTAAGCAATACCGGGGCACTGAGAACACCTTCTGAAATATGCATGAGGAGCTCCTTTCATTATTTTTGTCACGTGCTGTCGTTAACGGACCGTGAAGGAAACGTTCGAGCCTTCCTTGGACATTGAGAGATCAGGGATTGCGGCCGTACGCGGTAGCCGAGGGAGAGGTAATTCTCTGCCAGAACAACAAAAACCCTCCCGCCTGAAGGCTCGAGGGTCAATTGGAGCTGCACCCTCTCTCGCCCGCGCGAGGAACACAGGGCACTCGGATCGTCAGGGTATTCTGGCTCCCGTTTCTTCCTACTTTCCGCGCCTTCCCAGAGAAGACTCTCCAGTGGCTATCTGCGGATTTCGTCCACGGTTACAGATGCGGGGCAGCGACGGCCTTTCACCGTCTTCCCCTCACAATCCGGTCTGTCTACATTTGTTACGAAGCCGGGACCCATGTTACGGGAGCCGGCTTCTCATGTCAACGTCTTTGTGCTGAAGTCGTGGACTCGGTCATGTTCGCGGACAGCTCCCTCAAAACCTTGAGGCCCGACCACGCATGGGGGCAGGGAGTGACAGCAGCAATTGCTTGTCCGTCTGTGCGAAGACAGACACGTTCGATCCCTCTTAAGAAAACCTCCCGGGCAGCGGGGACTCGCTGACCGGAAAATGCAACCAAGGGAGCCAAACGCCACATCAGGTCACGTTCCTGGAAGGATCGGTGGCGTGCCCCTTTATGTACCCCCGTGCCCTCAATGGAGGCTGGGCGCGGGATCCGTCTACCCGCCCCGAGCGTGTTTTTCGGGGTTCGGATATCTCTTGCGAGCCGACCACATGGCCCATATTCCGAAAACGCCAAGCAGAACGCCGGCGCCCACGAAAAACTTGGCGTAAGACGCTACAAGGGGTTTGCTGAATGACTCCATCAGAAGGCCTTCCTCAACTGCGACGTCCACAGTAGCTGCATGCCCCCCGTGCTCGGACTCAGCGACCACTTTGATCGACCATTTCCCGGCACGGTCAGGCAAGAAAGAGACGACCCCATTCTTGTCGGTTCGCCCCTTCTGGTGCGGGACCGTGTCTCCAGGGCCAAATATCTCGTACGGTGAATAGCTCGCAGGATCGTTGGGCAAGAAGAAGAACCGTGCGCTGACTCCACGGTTCTCTACGTGATACTCGATGGAATGGGCTTCCGCCCAGGAAACTATCAGGAGCGGAAGCAACATCGTGCAAAGAAATCTCGCCATCAGTTGGCCTCGTGTATAATTTTTTGAGAACGAAGGGAGCTGCATGGCCGTGGTTGCAGCAAGTGCGCTTCTGTACTGAAGTACGCACAACTGCCGCCTTGCGGCCACACCAGCACCCTTTCCTCAAGGTCATTGGGTCTCAAAGGTTATCGTAGAAGCCAGGTGGAGCACGTCCGCGTCAGGATCGTCCTTGACGGGAACCCTGTGCTCCGCCTTGACCATTTGCAGGCCGGCCTTTTCGATCGTCACACTGGCCATTCCATCTTGATCGGTCTTAATCGGGTTCTTTAGGTCCGTGCCATGCCCACCGCCGGGTGCAATGATTGCGCCCGTCACCGGCTTACCATCGAAGACGACCTTTATGGAAAGCTTGTCTCCCACTTTGAGTGTCATTGGATCCTTCTGGGGAATGACTTCAAAGCCTTGGCCAAGGGGCTTAGCGTTTCCCGCGCTCGCAGCCAGGAGGCTCTTGCACCACTGCTTGCTCTTCAGGGATTCTACGATGTCGTACTTCCCCTTACCTTCTCTCTTGGTGGCCTTTTTCCAGCCGTCCGTGGTCTTGAGCCAATAACCTGAGTCATAGAGTGCGCCGATCACCACCGGCTTGCCCTTTGGCGCGAGGGAGGCGTTCTCCTTGTTTTTCACTATTTCCATTTCAACAACCTGGCCGTTGGCATCCAATGCTTTGGCCTCCTTGACCAGAGTAGCGTCATACGCTTCCACTTCTCCGCCATGTCCCCGAAGAACGAACAACTCTCCGTTACGCTTCTCGATCCAGGTATCATGGGCCAGTACCGACTGGCCGGCGATCAACGTGACAACAACCGCTAAAGCCACTCTCTTAAACATATTTCCTCCCATGTTGATCTGTTATTGATTTTATATGCCGTATTATCTCCGAATCAGGGAAAGGTTGATTCGTGCGCCGGCTCCACACCATTCATTGCGCTAAGGCAAAGAAATACGATGAACCAAAAACCATTTCTGTTGAACCTCAGATCGATGCTGAGGCTCACCAAAACGAATACGTGAGCCCCGCAGCGAGATCCCATTGGGGCTGAGGGTCATAGACGAGAAGGTTGTTCGATACCCACGTGTAATCCGCTGAGAATTCCCTTGGCTTGCATCGCGCGGAAAAGAAGGATGACCACCCGTCGCCCTTGTATGTGAGCTTGAAATTGTACACGTCGTAGTCAGGTCCGTACACCGGTGTGGCAAGCTCAATGGCGGTCCCACTGCTTCGGTAGTACGGTGCTCCACTGGTATATTGGTAGTACAGATCTGCGAGTACTTCCGTAGCTGGGCCAAAGCGCCTCTGCATGCTCACCCCTGCTTTGATGTTGTGCTCGGAGATGTCCGGCACAAGGATTTGCCCGGGAGTTGCGGGATCTATCACCTTGGCGTCTACCCAGGCGTAAGAGCCGAAAAAGCTAAACTCTCCGCAGGCGGTGGGAAAGAACTTAGCCTCAAGCTCATAGCCTTTACGCACCGTGTCCCCTATGACCACCGGGTTATTGTTTACCATCCTGATTTCTCGCTGCATGTACGTGTGGTAGTAGTCCGCAGCCACGTATAGGTTGCCAAAGAGACCGGCATTGAAGCCCAGATCGTACGTCTGGACTATTGCAGGCTCTAGACCGAAATCCCTGTGGGTGTTCGCCCTGTACGGCGACATTTCAAGGTTTGAAGGAGAACGGAAGCCGTTTGCAACGTTTCCGAAGATGTTGAAATTCGTTGTGGGGGTTATGACAAACCCGATCTTGGGAGACCTGACGAACGAAGCCCCCTTACCGGAGTTTTCGGGGCGCCCGAGATTAGCGACATCCTGCCAAAAGTAATCCCATCTCACTCCCCCGACGATCTTGAAGTACTCGACAGGCTTGATCTGTCCTTGCAGAAATAGCGCCCAACTGGTCAAGTTCAGGTCATAATCATAGGTCGTTGTTGTCCTTTGTCTGTCGACTGTGCTGTATTGCTGAGCCTCACCGCTGTCTCGCCGAGCTTCGGTGCCCACAGCCAGTGATCCCATATCGCCGAACACCATATTGTAGTACGCTCGGCCGCCCCAATACGTTCTGTCATCTTGGCGAGCGAACTGACTACTGGTAGGGGGGAGAAACGAGGCGTACCTCGTCGCGTGATAATTGCCCACGTAAAGATCCGCATATACTCCTCGCTCTCCGCACTGAGGCGCATAATTCGCCACTACCTCGTATCGCCATTGTTTGCCGCCGTCCGATGTGTTGTATGCGCGTTTTCTGTCTACAAGGCCAGCCTTGACCCAATCAATGGGCCAGTAGCCCGGCGCCCCCCAATCGGACTCGAAATAGTTGTATCTCAGAGACGCGATCCCTCCCAGAATCGGGACCGAAACTTTGTTGAAGGGACTCCACTGTTTGAGCTGTGAATTGTCCCTGTATCCGTCGATGGTGTAATATTCATGTGCCAGATACGGGGTGGGCACCCATGTTTGGTCACTCACCACACCAAAGGCTCGGAAGGCCCCGAAGCTGCCTCCATAGGAGCTCACACTGGGAGACGGCTCGCTTTTCTTCGTCACTATGTTCACTACGCCAGCTAGGGCGAAATTACCGTACATGGCCGAAACGGGCCCTTTGATAATTTCTATTCGCTCAATGACATCAGGGTTGAGCCATGAGAGCTCGGTTTTGCCTGTGGTCTGGACTGCTGAAGGCATGTTCTGTGGCACTCCATCGACAAAAACACCGACCTCCTGGCCTACCGAGCTCGTAAATCCCCTCATGGAAATCGCTGTACCTATCTGTCCTTGACCATAATTGATCGCCTTGACTCCCGCGGTCCTTCCGAAAAGGTTTGCATAGTCCCCGCGCACATTGAGCTGCTGTATGTCTTGGCTCGTCACTGTCTGAACCTGAGCAGGCAGAGACGCAGCCCCTAAGGACACCTGGGATTTTCCCTCAACCAGGGAAAGGGCGGACGCAGGCATACCGGTTCCCGAGAATATCTGCGATCGATCTCCTCGGTCCGTAGACGACGGAGAGTCCGCCGGAGGGGGTTGATCGTAATCCGCACCTGATGACGGGGTAGTCGTGGCCCTCGGAGCAGGACGGCGCTGAGGCGCCTCTATCTCGACCCGCTCCAGTTGCCGGGAAGGTTCCGTTTCTTGGGAGATTGCCGAGATATCGGCAACCATTGCCAATCCTGTGGTAATAAGGAACACATGGAGAAGAATCCAATATTCTGAAGAAGACGCACGCATGACACATATCCTTGCATGACGGCAACTTATGACTTGCCGTGAACAAATGAGAGTAACCTCACTCTCCGCAGAAAAACATTCTTCGGTTCCTTCTGGTCGACGGCCAAACGCTCTCCGTCACCTAGCGAACACACCCTGTGCCGGAAATGCGCGGACCGGGATCGGGCCGCAGGGCAGCGGAGTCGCACATTGGACGGCAGGTGGTTGGCATTTTGTCACGTGCCGAGGCAGCGCCTGAAAACCCGTGCCGCACACAGGGACCGGAGGGGGACACGGATGCATCATCGGGCGGCACATTGGGCCACCGTGGCCAAGGAGCCTTTCGCCGAGGCCAAGGGGGGCCAGTATCAGCGACCTGATCATTCCGGCAGCTTGGTAGAAGAATGGCTCAAAAACCGGCGGATTTTCGCAACAGATTTTCGGCGGCGGGCACAGCTTGGGTCCCTCCGGACGGACCACAACGTCCACCCGGACCTGCACGGGCCGGGTCGGGGGCGGC
>Ga0067045_1002667_pt1 | contig 67252 bp, 68 predicted proteins | sample TerdegcTABiofilm_FD_59184 | JGI IMG/M metagenome (GOLD analysis project Ga0067045, IMG submission 59184) | Combined Assembly of (Gp0054472, Gp0054536) Wastewater bioreactor microbial communities from Singapore -Terephthalate degrading...
TGGAGGTCGAGGGTTCGAGCCCCTTCCGGGTCGCCATACAAGAGGTGCGATGTGTGAGGTTTGATGTGGGAATTCCAGTAATGCTTAATAGCAGTACTAAAATCTCACTTCTCACTTCCCACATCCCACTTCCCAAATGCCCAGGTAGCTCAGATGGTAGAGCAGAGGACTGAAAATCCTCGTGTCGGTGGTTCGATTCCGCCCCTGGGCACCATAAATATAATATATGCGGGAGTGGCTCAGTGGTAGAGCGTCGCCTTGCCAAGGCGAATGTCGCGGGTTCGAATCCCGTCTTCCGCTCCAAACAACGGCGCCATAGCCAAGTGGTAAGGCAGAGGACTGCAAATCCTTTATTCCCCAGTTCGAATCTGGGTGGCGCCTCCATTTTTTATTTTGCCGGGGTGGCGGAACAGGCAGACGCACAGGACTTAAAATCCTGCGGACCGTGAGGTCCGTACCGGTTCGATTCCGGTTCCCGGCACCAGCCAGATATATCAATGGTTTCAGGGTTTATGACCTGAAACCATTTTTGTTTGATATTCAGGTTGTTAAGAGTTTTCTCTATTTTTAAAACCCCCTGCATTATGCCCTTCAACTATTCAAACCCTGATAATTTCAGTTAAGCGGTTTTGGCAGCTTGCTCACAAATTTGGCATACTGGTTACCATAGTTGATTATATTCAGACTGTGAATGGTTTCAGGTGCAATCCCTCTTCCGCGGTAAACCGCTGGATCTCCTCAGCCAATGCCGTCAAATTTTCATTCTCTGCACCGGCCAGAAGTATATATGAAACACCGGCGCTTTTTACGGCTTCCTGGAGGCCCCTGAACTGTTTTAAAAAATATCGTGTCCAACCCGAATTCCACAGCTCTATGAATATACCTGCAATATAAAGGAAGCTGCCGTTGACACCTGGTGTACCTCACCAGTAATCATATGCGTCATCGGCGACCAGTGGTACCCGCTCATGAGCTTCCTGCACAAAAGCATAGAGTTAGACCAAAAATATGGCCCTGGGAATCCCCCAGGCCTTTCTGTTCTGAAAATGATATTCACAAACGCAGCTGGTTTCCCGTTCGACTACAGGATATAAGTAAGGTGGAGATTGGTGAGAGAATTTAGACAAAAATAAAAAACTAGGCGTGAAACAACTATTTCTGCCTAGACACTTTACCAATTCCAAACTTATTTTCAAACTGCCTAGTTGTTAACTCTGCTAAAAAGTCTTTTGGATTTATTATCTTAATTGTTTGACCTTTTGAATTAATTATCTTTTTCTGAATTTCTTTACCTTTCGGGTTATCAATCCTTTGTTGTAGTTTAAGTAAATGCCCGTCACTTGAAACTATAATCTCCTCAATCAGATACCTGTCCATCCATGCCCTCCTTTCCTTTTGCGCCTGTCATTATATCCTTTCTCTTATATATACCCAGAACGCCGGACAAAAGTTTTCTTTTTCTGCATCCAATAACAGGAAAACCCCCGTTCCCAGCTTTTTTCATCCGGTCCCGGAGGTTAACACGGACATATGGTTTCCTGACGGACACTGCAAAAACCGTTTCAGGAGAAGCGTCATCTTACAGTCTCCTCGGTAGAAAACCGTCCAGATACGAACAGGGTTTGAGATTTAATAATGACCACCTGCTGTCGTTCAAGTCCTTATAGGACATTTGTTTAATCTTTTCAACAGGAATACTCAGCGGGTGTTCCTGTCTCCCTCCGGTTACTATTCCCAGACCAAAGTCACAGTCCAGAACAAATATCCTGAGGTCATTCCTTGTTGTACGAAGGTGCAATATTGTCTTCCAGACCTCCCCGCAGTAGGATTTTGTTGAACGCCTTTCATCAGGGGGGTTGCAGTCATGCATAACAATAATGCCTTTTTTGTCCAGATGCTTGAGACAATTATTGACATCCCTCAATGATTGTTCGTAACTATGGCATCCGTCGATAAAAGCGACATCAATTTTATCGTCTTTAAATATGTGGGCATGATGCGCAAAGAATTCGTCGCTGGTCATCCGGAAATATTTTGTTCTGCTGTTCAGGATTTTTCTGACCTTTTCCGCAGGAGGCATCGGGTCAACCCCGAATTTCCTTTGGCACCGTATCCGTTCAAAGGTGTTTCCGTACTGCACTCCTATCTCTAAATAGGTCCTGCCTCCTATAGCATCTATTATCTTCTGTATAACCTTGGCTCTCACAGTTAATTAGCTCCTTTCAGATAAAGTTATTTCCCAACAGCACTGCGCTGGTATAAGGCGAGCAAATTACGACCCTTAGGTACTTACCCAATGCGGCCTACTACACTTTATGTTCAACCGGTAAAATGTGTAATTGTGAAATTCGCCCCTGTTTTTGCGTTTTTGTGGACGGCTGTGTAAACCCCGATGGCCGGATTTTGGGCACCTGCATCCCGCTGAATTCTGCCAAAAACTGCAAGACGGGGATGAACCGGACGTACCGAATCGCATTCATATGCTGAATATCCGGCAGTAACCCCCTTGACGTCCTATTTCTCTGAGCGCAGTCCCATTAATTATTTGTATATTTATTAATTGCATGGGGCGTATTATTATTGTCAACAAAAGCCGAAAACCATTGAAACCACTGGATAACACAGGCTTACACGGTATTCCCCTGTGTGTATATATTTTCAATTAATAATCATTCGGACACGAAATTGCTGAAGCCATTGATGGCACAAAAAATGCAGAAGAAATATATACAAATGTTAATAATTGTAGAAAATCTCACTCAAAGTAGGCGTTATTTGGATATAGCCTACGGAAAAGAAAAATTCTACATAAATTATGAACTATAATTTTAAAAAGGAGGTAATGTTCATGATCAAACCCCAGGAGGTCCTTTCATCACTGGAAAAATGTATGCTGGTGGACGGCTTCCCGATAGTTGTGGACCTGGAAAAATCCTACGGAAGCCATATCATTGATGCCCGGGATAATACCGATTGGCTGGATTTCTATACATTTTTCGCATCATGTCCGCTGGGCATAAATCATCCCAAACTCGCCAACGATGAATTTAAAGAGAGGGTATTTAGAGCTGCAGTAAACAAGGTAGCCAACTCGGATATCTACACCGTTGAGATGGCAGACTTTGTGAAGACCTTTATGGAAGTGGCGGCTCCTGAAGGTTTTAATCATTTGTTTTTGATAGACTATGGCACCCTGGCGGTGGAGAATGCGCTCAAGGTGGCCATGGACTGGAAGGTCCGGAAGAACATCGCCAAGGGATATGCAGAAAGCGCTGAAAAGGGCACGAGGGTGATCCATTTCAAGGAGTCTTTCCACGGACGCAGCGGGTACACCCTTTCCCTTACCAACACTGCAGACCCGAGAAAATATAAGTATTTTACCAAGTTCCCGGATTGGCCCAGGATTTCGAACCCCAAGATCGTATGGCCTCTGGAAGAGCATCTTGAAGAGGTGGAAAAAGCCGAAAAAGAAGCGCTGGCCCAGATAATGGCTGCTGTAAAAGATGGAGCCGATGACATCTGCGCCTTGATCATTGAGACCATCCAGGGTGAGGGCGGGGACAATCATTTCAGGACGGAATTCTTCCAGCAGTTGAGAAACATATGCGACGAATATGATATAATGTTGATTTTTGATGAAGTCCAGTGCGGCATGGGCCTCACCGGCAAGATGTGGGCCTGGCAGCATCATGGTGTCAAACCCGATATATTCGCCTTCGGCAAAAAGGCTCAGATCTGCGGCATCATGGCAGGCAGCCGGGTGGATGAAGTGGAAAACAACTGTTTTGTGGAAAGCAGCCGCATAAATTCCACCTGGGGAGGAAATCTCTGTGACATGGTCCGCTCCACAAGGATATTGGAGATAATGAAGGAAGATAAAATCCTTGATTATGTAAATAAGATAGCTCCGGTTCTGCACGGGCATATGCATGCTCTGGAAAAAGAATTCCCGGAATTGATAAGCAATGTCAGATACAAAGGCTTGATGGCGGCATTCAGTTTCCCCGAGCCGGCATTGAGGGATAAGTTCCAGAAACTTTGTTACGATGAAAAGATGCTGGTGCTGCCATCGGGAACGCACAGCATACGATTCAGACCCATACTCAATGTATCCGAAGAGGACTTGAAGGATGGATACGAGAGAATGAGGCTGGTATTAAAGAAGATGAGCGTATAATAAATCTATATCCATGGATTTTCGGGCAGGCCGCATTAAATTGTGGCCTGCCCCCGTTTTTGTGCTTTTGTAAACGGCTGTATAAGCCCCCATAGCCGAATTTTGGGCGCCTACATGACGTCCTATTTAGGATGCATTATTATTTAATATACAAAAATCTTATCAGAATGACCATCCCCGTGACACGCTCTTCAATGCTTTCCGGGCCTGTGAAATGGTAGCGGCAGTATCGCAAAAATCAAACGCATCCTCCCTTTGCAGAATTTCCATCAGGTGGGCAACCCGCGGCAGCCTCAGGTGAACCCTGCGCAGGGCGTCGGGCTGTGAAAACACTTGCTTCGGAGTACCCTCGATGCAAACATTCCCCCGGTCCATGACATAAACATAGTCGCAGTAGAGCGGGACAATATCTATATCGTGCGTGGACATGACCACCGATATCCCCAGCTGCTCCTGTGTCTCTTTCAACAGCTTCATCACCCCGCTTACGCCCATGGGGTCAAGTCCTCCCGTGGGTTCATCCAGCACCAGCACCTCCGGCTCCATCGCAAGGACTCCTGCGATTGCAGCCCGTTTTTTCTGGCCGAAGCTCAAACAGTGGGTGGGCTTGTCCTTAAGATCAAGGATGCCTGTTCTTTCCAACCCAAGCTCAACCCTGCGCCGGACTTCCTGCTCCGGGAGCCTGAGATTCATAGGCCCGAAGGAGACATCCTGGTAGACGCTGGCAGAAAACAGCTGGCTGTCAGGGTCCTGGAACACAAGGCCCACTGCCCGCCGCAGCTCTTTCAGACCCTTATGCGAGTAGTCTACCGCCTTCCCGTCGAAGATCACCTGTCCGGAGGTAGGCTTCAGAATACCGTTGAAGTTCATGAAAAGCGTCGATTTCCCGGCTCCGTTGCCGCCCAGTACGGCGGTCGTTTTACCGCGCGGGATCTTAAGGTTTATCCCCTTCAGCGCGTGGGTTCCGTCGGCATATATATAATGTAGGTCCTTGACCTCCAGTATGGTCTCATTCATCCAAGCCGCCCTCCTTCATACTGCCTTAAAAGCAGCGTAATCACGATAAGAATAATATTCACAGCCAGCGGCGCAAAATATCCCGCCCAATGCCTTTGATAAGGTTCCTCGAGTACGTTCAATTCACCGTCGTACCCCCTTGCTTCCAATGCGGTATAAAGCTCGTCGGAGCGTCTATATGCCCGGATGAAAAGGGTTGAGGCAAGCCCGCCAAGGGAACGGTATCCTGAGTTGAGGCTTGCATAGCCCAGGCGGGAATTCTGAGAGTTGAAAATGGTTTCAGCCGTTTCAAACAGGACAAAAATAAAACGGTACACAAGTCCCATCATTTCAACCATGAGTTTGGGCACTCCAATTCTTTTAAAGGCCGAAAGCATATCCACCAGAGGCGTGCTGAGGGACAGATAGTACAGGCAGGTGACCGAGCCCAAAGCCTTTAAAAAGAGCCGTCCTGCATCCCTAAGCCCCTGCTGTGAGATGCCTACCCATACACCTGCCATAGGCAGAGACACCAGCATGATGCCCGGATCTTCGGAGATTTTTACGGCAACGGTCAAAACACCCACAAGCAGAAAAGACATGGGGATGGCCAGCAGCTTCATCAAGAAGTAAAGGGAGGTTCCTCCCCTGAATACGGTGATACCTCCCATCAAGACAAGAACCGCAGCAGATATAACATTGGAATCGGCCCAAAGACACATCCCCAGTGTCAGAACCGCAAAGAAAAGTTTCTGCACAGGATCCGTCTTCTTCAGTTTAGAACGGTAGGCATACCGGTCTATATGGATCATACCGCCTTCCCGTCCACCTTTCTGCGCGCTCCCTTTAGATAACCCAGCCCGAAACCGATAACCCCTGCACCGATGGCTGCCTGGAGCACGAACAGGAGGCTTTCGATTTCACCGCTGGGTGGCTCAAATACCGGTGAAAACCAGGGTTCATAACCAGGGTTTATCTCAGCAATCAATTCTTCAGCCTCGCCGTCAGCTCCGCCGAATTCCGCATCTCTGGCTACGAACAAAGGTAAGACGGTCAATGCGACAACCAGAAGCACCAGAATCAGGTTTGTAACAGCAACGTTCTTCTTTGTCTGTTTCACAGCTTCATCTTGCATGGTTCAAACCTCCTTCGAAACTAACCCTTAAGTCTTTTAACTCATCCTTACCGTAAGCGGCAATGGCATTGAAAACCATCACCGTCAAAATGCCCTCGCTGATTGCCAGGGGGATCTGTGTGACCGCAAAAACCCCCATAAACTTGACGAGCGAAGCGGCAAATCCTCCCGTTTCCGCCGGGAAGGCAAACGCCAGCTGTACCGATGTTACTACATAGGTCAGCAGGTCGCCCAGGGCGGCCGCAAGAAAAACCGCCATCCACTGGGGCCTCCCTGCCTTCTTCACCAGCTTGTAGGTTGCAAAGGCTACCAGCGGACCCACCACCGCCATGGAGAAGGTATTGGCTCCAAGGGTCGTAATGCCGCCGTGCGCCAGCAGTATGGCTTGAAAGAGAAGAACGATCAAACCCAGTACGGTCATCGCCGTGGGTCCGAAAAGGATAGCTCCCAGCCCCACGCCGGTCGGATGCGAACAACTCCCTGTTACCGACGGCAGCTTGAGTGCAGAAAGCACGAAGGTATAGGCCCCCGCCATTGCCAGTAGTATTTTCAGGCGTGGGTTGCTGCGCATGGTCTTACTGATTGAAAACAGCCCCAGGATGACAAACGGAAGCGAAAGGATACCCCATGAAACGCACCATACCGGGGGCAGAAACCCTTCCATGATGTGCATGGCGGAAACAGCCTGCGGCATCAGTAGAGCCATGAACAACAAACCCCAAAACAACTGTTTCTTTGTTGACATACGGATCACTCCTCGTAAAGATATTGAATTTAGAACTGATTTGCGGTTTAAGCCTCAACCCTGCAGCACTGCCTTAAACCCAGTAAAAACAGCCCTAAGAAATAGATTGCTGGCACCACGATATGTATCCAATTCACACCTCCCCCTGTTGAAATTCCTCTCAAGCCCTGGCTGGTATGGGTTAATGGCAGAATATAGATTATATATCTGATAGCCCCCGGAATGCTATCCGGAGAAAAAAAAGTGCCGCATAAGAAAACCATCGGGGTTAATATAAAGGTGCCGAAGCGGTTCATATCAGTATGGGACTGCACCACCAGAGCCGCATAAAAACCAAGGGCTGAAAACACAAGGGAATTTAAGAACATGATCAGTATAAACCACACATTTACCCTGACCATGCTGCCAAACAGTAGAGAAATCAGCAGAATGACCGTTCCCGCATACATCCCCCTCAGCGCACCGGCCAGTATCTTCCCCGCGGTAATGCTGATAACTCTGACAGGCGCTATGATATACTCCTGGAAGGACCTGTCGTAAAGCCTGTGAATGTTCAATTGGACCGCAACGGCATTATAGCTGCTGTTCATGGTGGTCAGCGCGATAATTCCCGGAATGAGAAACGCCATATAGGGCTGGCCTTCCACCTGGACACCTCTTCCCATACCCCAGCCAAAGGCAATCATGTAAAGCACCGGTCCGATGAGCGCTGCCGAGGTAATCTGCCAAAACCTCCTTTTAAAAAACACCCATTCATTCCATAGTACAGGCAACAGCTCCATACTAACCTCCTACCCCGTGATTCGTCAGCTTCAGAAACAGGTCCTCCAGGTTGCTCCTGCGGACTACCAGCTCTCCCCCAATCTCCCTGGCCCGGCTTAATGCTTCTTCCTCACTGGGGAAAAAACCGTACCGTGTTTTACCCTCTTTAAAAGTTTCCAGGACATACGCCCCAACATGCTGCTTCAATTTTTCAGGGTTGCCCTGTGCAATAATTTTGCCATGGTCCATCAATGCAACAGTATTGCAGAGTACCTCGGCTTCTTCGATATAATGCGTGGTGAGGAGTACCGTAAGCCCTTGCCGGTTCAGGTTTTTAAGAATATCCCAGATGCTTCTTCTGCCTGAAGGGTCCAGGCCAACGGTAGGCTCATCCATAAACAGGACGGATGGTTCATGCATCAGGGCCCGGACAATCATGAGCCTTCGCTTCATGCCGCCGGACATATGGCCCGCAAGCTTTTTCCGGTGTTCCGAAAGACCTGAAAATTCAAGGAGTTCCTCGATTCTCTGTTTTCGCCTTTTCCTGTCCATTTTGTGCAGCATACCGTGCAGTTCCAGGTTCTCTTCAGCCGTCATATCGCTCTGAAGGCTGATATGCTGGGAAACCATTCCCATGGTCTTTTTGATTTCCCGCCTGTTCCGGTTCATATCAAACCCGTTCATGTTGATGCGGCCTTCGTCAGGCTTCAACAGTGTCGTCATCATGCGGAACATGGTGGTTTTCCCTGCGCCGTTAGGTCCCAGGAGCCCGAAAAAATCCCCTTTTGCGACGGACAGGTCAATTCCATCCACGGCAGCGGTATCCCCGAATTTTTTAACCACATTTTTCAGCTCAATGACATTGTTCAAGATAATGCCACCTCTCAACGGCCCTTACCCGCAGTCTCTCCGTTAACCGCCTTTATGGCCTTTTGCACATAGATGCGGCGGATTGCTTCGTTTTCACCAAGCCCGTGCATATGCACATCCACCCGGAAACCCTCCCTTTCCAGGACGCCCTTCCAGGAATCATCACCGCCGGCCATATCGTTTTTTGCATGGTCACCCGCCACCAGCATGAAGGGCATGAGGCAAACCCTTTGGACGCCCGACATATGAAGCCTGTTCCTGACAGCCTCAAAGGAAGGATCTCCTTCCACGTTGGCGATATAGGCGTTCAATCCGGCTTCATCCAGACAGCGCTGCAGCCGGTAGTAACTGGCGTTGCTTATATGGTTTGTCCCATGTCCCATAAAAACTACCGCCTCCCCCGGTCCATTCGGGGTAAGCTGTACTTCCAGAGCCTTAACCACCATAGAATAGTCATCATGATTGTAAAGAAGCGGCTCGCCCAGGCATATACTTTGAAAAGCCCTGCTCTTTTCACAGTCAATGACGGCGTTTTGCACCTCGTGATACTCAAAACCGGGGATGATATGCAGGGGCTGTACCACAACACGGGTAAAACCTTCATCCTTCAGCCTGGCCAGGGCTTCCACCGGACTGTCGACCAGAATCCCATCCCTTTTTGCAAGCTTGTGAACAATGAATTCCGATGTAAAGGCCCTGCGGGGCTCATAATCCGGCAGCGCTTCATAAATATCCCTTTCAGCGCTTTCGATAGACGATTTCAGCGCATCGTGATAGCTGGTTCCGAAACTGACAACCAGCACCGCTTTTTTATCCACGGTCATCCACTCCTTCTATCTAAAAAATTATCCTTGCCGTAAGAGCCAACCTCAAGGGGACAATTGACGCTGCCGCTCAGGGGGATGAAATACGGGCAGTGATTGTCGGGGTCNTCCAGCACCTTGACCCGGACATGGAATACCTCCGCAATAACCTCTTCAGTGATAACCTCCCGGGGGGTACCGCTTTTGTATACGCTTCCATCCTTTAAAACCACCATGGTTTTTGAGTACCTGGCCGCCTGGTTGATGTCATGAAGCACCATNACAACCGTAATGCCCAGCTCCCGGTTCAGGTTTTTCACAAGCTCCAGGACCTCAAACTGGCAGCCGATATCCAGAAAAGTGGTGGGTTCGTCCAGCAGTAAAATCNGCGGCTGCTGGGCAAGGGCGAGAGCCAGCCAGGCCTTTTGCCGTTCTCCGCCCGACAGGGTNGAGACCAGTCGGTGCTGCAGATAATCAATCCGGGTGGCTGCCATGGCCCAGTCAACCATCTCAAAATCCTTCGGCTTCATNCGGCTGTTCCAGGCCAGATGCGGCTGACGGCCATAGCTGACCAGATCCCTCACCGTAAAGTCCTCCGGAACCTTCGGAGCCTGGGGCAAAATGGCCAGCTTCCGGGCCACGCTTCTGGTATCCTGACGGAAGATAGACCTGCCATCCAGATATACCACACCCCGGCAAGGCCGCATGCTGCGGGACAGGGCTTTAAGCAGTGTGGATTTTCCCGAGCCGTTGACTCCTATAATAGCCACAAGGTCGCCCCTTTCCACCGTTAACTCCAAATCCCGCAAGATGAAGTTGTCTCCATATCCGAGCGTCAGGTTGTCCGCTTTAAGCATCGCTCTTGATCCCCCCTCTCAAAAGGTACAGGAAGAAAGGCGCGCCCAGTGCGGCCATGATGATACCAACGGGGATTTCCACCGGGTCCATGATCACCCTGGCCACCGTGTCGCAGGCCATCAGCAGGGACGCACCCGACAAGGCGCTGGCCGGGATCAGGTACCGGTGGTCCGAGCCTATGATGAGCCGTGTAATATGAGGGACTATCAGCCCCACAAAGCCAAGAATCCCGACAATACTGACAGCGCTTGCCGCGAGCAGGGAAGCCAAGGCAATAAAGGCCATCCGGGTCCTTTCCACCTTGACGCCCAGGCTTATGGCAATCTCATCCCCCAGCATCAGGACGTTGAGCTTGGGTGATATGACCATGGCTGCGGCCGTCCCTATCAGGGTATACGGCCACAGTATATAAAAATGCTTCCAGGTCCTGGCGGCCAGCCCACCCACCATGAACGACATCACACCGTGAACCCGGTCGGGGAATAGAATCATCAATGCGTTGATGCCCGCTCCAAGGAAGGCGGACACCGCAACCCCTGACAGGATAAGGCGCATGGGGTTGATGCCGTTTTTCCAGGCCAGCAGGTAAATCAGGATGGTTGCTGCAAAAGCGCCAAGGAAAGCAAAGGGGGTTACAAGATAATAGTAGTTGGGCAGCACTATTAGGATTATGACCGCTGCAAGCCCCGACCCCGAGGACACCCCTATAATGCCGGGTGAAGCCAGCGGGTTTCTCATGATGCCCTGCAGTATAACCCCCGAAAGGGACAGGCATATCCCCACAAGGCCGGCCACCAGGGTCCTGGGCAGCCGTATGTTCCATATCACCTGCCTGTTCACCCCGTCCCCGTCGGACAGAAGGGCCTTTACCACCTCCCCCGCCGGTATGTGCAAGGCCCCGAAGCTTACGCTTAAAACAAGCGAAGCAATGCATAGGCCGGCAAGGACCGACATCATGGTCAGCCTGTAAACCGTTCTTTCCCGTACGCTTGTTTTTGATGCTTCTACGCGTATGTCCTTCACCGCTGCTCGACCCATCTATTCAAAATTCACTCCCGGGTACAGTATTTTGGCCAGGTATTCTATGGCCTCGGGATACCTTGCGTTGGGTTTGTAGATGAAAAGGTCCTTGGGCAGGTAGTGGATGTTGCCTTCCTTTACCGCCCTCAGGCCGGCCCAGGCCTGGTTTGATTCAATATCTTCCTTGATCCGCTCCTTGCATTTTTCAACATCCCCCATGGTTGCAATCAGGATGATATCGGGATCCCTTTCCACGATTCTTTCCATGCTGAACTCCACCCTTGTGGCATCTCCAACCGAAGCGTCCGAGACGATGTTTTCCGCCCCCAGCATGTTGACCATATCCCCATCCAGTCCGGTTGGCAGCTCACATTGTACCGACTTTGCGGTGGAAAAAAGAATCAGAACCCTGGGTTTTTTCTGACCGGAAACCCTGTCGATGATGTCTTTGACCCTGTTGCTGATATCTGCAATGCTGGTTTTGAAGATATCCTCCCTGCCGGTCATCCTGGTGAAAAGGTCAAGGTAATCTATGAAGTCATCATAGACCATATAATTCACATACAGGTACGGAATTTTATTCTGGCCAAAGACATCCTTCAAATCCCTGTGGGCCTGCATGGTGGAGGTCATAATGACCAGATCGGGCTGAAGCGCGATAATTCTTTCAATATTGGGACTTCCGACGCTGCCCAGGTCCGCAATGTCCTCGGCCTCCGGCGGTACGTTTTCAGTGCCGCTTACGCGGGCAATTGCCGTCCCTCCGGCCATGTACCACAGGTCCAGGATGGAATTCATAAGAATGACTACCCTTTGTGGTTTTTTATCCAGGGTTACCTCATCACCCAACGGGTCGATAACGGTTATCTGGCTTTCGGTTTCGTTTTTGATAAACTGCGGCTTCTCCGTTTCTCCCGGCTCGTCGGGCTTTCCTGCAGCATTATTCCCGGAGCATCCCGTAAACAGCACGGTTACTATAATGCAAGCCAATAAGAATAACGGCAAACGCCTGATAGGCTTTCTCATGCCAATACGCCTCCCCTCTTTCCTCTGATACATAATTTCGCCTAAAGCATCTCTTCCTTCAGGGCTTCAATCAAACGCCGGTTGCTTGCCCTATCTCTGACAGCCACCCGGATATAGCGTTTGCTCAAAAACCTGAAATTGGACGCATCCCTGATCAACACCCCCTTTTTTGCCATTCTATCCTTGAGAGTACCGGAATCCGGTCCGGTATCCGGCAATCTCAGGAGCACGAAATTGCTATCCGGCCTGAACACCTCAACGCCCCGTATGTCTCTTAATCCCTTGTAAAGCCATTCCTTTTCCTCTGCCAGCCAAGCAGAGGTCCTGTGCAGATATTCACCCGCTTCAGCGAGAAAATCGCCGGCACAGGCAGCCAGGCTGTTGACCGACCAGGGCTGCTGTTTCAAACGCATCCGTGCCACCAGTTCTTCTCTTCCAACGCCGTAGCCTAACCTCATCCCCGGCACCGCAAATACTTTGGTAAAGGCCCTTATGATAAAGAGATTGTCATACTTTTTTACCAGGTCCACCACGGAATTGCTTGCTCCGCCAACCGTCAGCTCTATAAAAGCCTCATCGATGATTACCATTGTCCTGCATCGGCAGGCGTGCTCAACAATGAGCTTCATCTCTTCATAGGTCGCAAGCGTAGAGGTTGGGTTGTTGGGATTGCACAGCAGGACGCATTCTATACCCGCGGATAGTTCGCGCGTCAACCTTTCTGTGTTCAGCCTGAAGCCCTCGTCCTCCCTCAGTTCAAAAAAACTCATGGTAATACCGGCATCCGCTGCCGCCTTTTCGTACTCCGAGAAGGAAGGGGCAGGAATCAGCATATCCTTCGGCTTTAGCACCCTGAGCAGCAGGAAGATGAGCTCCGAAGAGCCGTTTCCCGGGATAATGCTGCCGGAAGGCACACCGGTATAATCCGATAGCCGGCTGCGCAGTCTGCGGTATTCCGGATCGGGGTAATGCATCATCGCGTCAATGTTTGCGATCAAGGCTTCCTTTAGGGCCGGCGGTATGCCCAGGGGGTTGATATTGGCGCTGAAGTCCAGTATTTCATGGATTCCCCTGCCCAAAACCTCTGAAGCCCTATGGATGTTGCCCCCATGTTCTTCAGCAAAGTTCATCGGCATGTATAAAACCTCCTATGCGCATTATTTTCAATAGACCATACGGACAAGCAATGTGCCGAGGCCGGCCAATATCATGATCAGCGACGACGCATACATAATCCTGACCGCGTCGGCGATATCGCCAACTTCCAGCTGCTTTTCGGCATCCCCGATGGTAGGTTTTTCTACAACCCTTCCGAAGTAGACATTGCTTCCCCCGAGCCTGACGCCCAGGGCTCCGGCCACTGCAGCCTCGGGATAGGCACAGTTCGGGCTCTTATGGTTTCTCCGGTCCCTCAGCATAATCCTGAAGCTTTTTGCAAAACCCTTCCCGCAGACAAATGCCGCAGCGGGGATGATCAAACCGGACAGCCTGGCCGGAATGAAATTCAGCGCATCATCCAGCTTTGCAGAAACCCGGCCGAAATTTTTATACCTGTCATCCATGTAGCCCACCATGGAATCAAGGGTGCTTGCCGCCTTGAAGGCGTAAGCCAAAGGAGCCCCGACTCCGAAAAGAGACCCCACTACTGCAAAAACAATGGGAGATATGACACCGTCCACGGTGTTCTCCGCCGTGGTTTCCACAACAGCCCGTATGACTTCCCTTTCATCCAGGTGCCGGGTTTCCCTTCCTACAAGCATCGCCACCCTTTTCCTTGCCTCGGCCAGGTTGTTTCGGACCAGCGGCCCGTATACCTTCATGGCCTCGTCCGCAAGGCACCGGGCCGCAAAGGTGGAATAGATAAAATAGATGTTCAGCCCATGGTACAAAACGGGATGGATCGCTTTTGCCATCCGGAGTACAAGGAATACGGCCATGAAAGTGGCCGATATGACCGAAAGCGCCAGAAAGCCGCCCGCCATCCTCTCCATCCTGCCCTTTTCAACGCCATATATTTGGGTTGCAGCGTCGGCCGCAGCCCGGAGCAGCCCTTCCAAACTCGAAATAAGCCGGCCTATCAGCCTTACCGGATGGGGGAGCCGGTGGGGGTCTCCCACAGCAAGGTCTATGAGATATGCTGCTGCAATATCAAATATGAGCATTATGTCCATATCAGACGGCTCCTTCTTCCCATGTGTTAATAATTTCATACACCCTTGCAATGTCCAGGTGCTCTCTCAGCAGCTGCGCCAGCCTGTCGTACTCTGCCTGTTTGAATGCCTGGTGGTCCACCCTTTGCCCATCCAGTTCATCCAGGCCTTTCTTTCTCCTCAGGTTGTTGATCATATGCAAAGTGAATTCACTGTTGTCAAATATACCGTGGATGTATGTACCCGCTGCTTTACCATCCGGGCTGCAGGCTCCATCGGGCTGTGCCGCTGCCCCGCTTCCATTTGTGTAAACTGTTGAAAACGGTTTGCAGACGCTGCCAAGGGAAGTTCTGCCCATATGGATTTCATAGCCTTTCACCATCAAGCCTTGCGTACCTTCAAGGATACCCGGATTTCTGCAAATTTCCGCATCCACCTGTACCGTGCGTTTTTGCTCCTGCATCACGGTCACAATATCCATCAGCCCCATTCCGGCCACCTTTTCCATATTGCTTTCAACACCCTGCGGGTCACGTATTTCTGTACCGAGCATCTGGTAGCCCCCGCATATGCCGAAGACCGGTGTGCCCTTGCCGTTCAGCAGGATTATTGCCTTTTCCAGTCCTGACGCCCTGAGGTGAAGCATGTCGCCGACGGTGTTTTTCGTCCCCGGCAGCACAACAAGGTCGGGGCTCCCCAGCCCTTGAACGTCCTCCACGTACCTTACCCTTACGCCCGGGATATTCTCCAGGGCGTTGAAGTCGGTAAAATTGGATATGTGAGGCAGCCGGATAACTGCAATATCGGTTTCACAGGCGCCTTCCAGCTTTCTTTCCGAAAGCTTCTCACAAACGCTGTCCTCGTCATCGATGGCAAGCCTTGTATAGGGTATCACCCCGATGACAGGGACGCGTGTGATATCCTCGATCATCTCGATCCCGGGCTTCAATATCCCGATATCCCCTCTGAACTTGTTTATAATGATCCCCTTCACCCGGCGCCTCTCGTCCTCGGACAGCAACAGCATGGTCCCGGCAAGGGAGGCAAACACGCCTCCCCTGTCAATATCCCCAACCAGCAGGACGGGTGCGCCGGCAAGCTCCGCCATTCCCATATTGACGATATCCCTGTCCTTCAGGTTGATTTCCGCCGGGCTTCCCGCCCCTTCGATCACCACGATGTCGTTCTCTGAAGCCAGCTGGCCGTAAGCCGTTTTAATCATATCCCTCAGCCGGGGTTTAAAAGCATGGTATTCCTCGGCCGACATATCGCTGTGGACCTTTCCGTTTATAATCACCTGGGCCTTTTTATCCGTAGTAGGCTTGAGTAGTATAGGGTTCATGCGCACATCCGGCTCCGCTCCCGCTGCTTCCGCCTGGACTACCTGTGCCCTGCCCATCTCCATACCGTCCGCAGTGATAAAAGAATTGAGAGCCATATTCTGCGACTTAAAGGGAACAACCCTGTAACCATCCTGCCGGAATATCCTGCACAACCCTGCTGTTATGAGGCTTTTGCCTACCGAAGACGCCGTTCCCTGGATCATGATGCCCTTAGCGCTCATACCCGCATTCCCCCTCTCTGTTCTTCATGCAATTCTCAACGAATTTTACTGCAAGCTGCGGGTTTGACCAAAAATGGATATGGGAATACCCCGCAAGGGTGTGGCCCAGCTTCAACCCATCCTTCCACCGGCTGGTCTCTCCGCTTCCCTTCTGCTTCAATACTTCATAACAATAGCTTATATCAGGCTGTTCTTGCCCGCCGTCCGTTTTTACAACCGAGTAATGGAACCCGTGGGCACGGGTGGTAAAGCCGGACTCTCCAAGGATGCAATCCTCCAGAACATTGACATTCACGTATCCAAACCGCTGCAGTGACGGGGTCATCTCGCTGTGCGCCGGCAAAACCCCTGCCATTTCATAGGAATTCCCATGCATATCTTTCAAATCGCGGCAGAGGTACATGAGGCCGCCGCATTCCGCATAGGCAGGAAGGCCCTTTGAAAGCTTGGACCTTACATCCTCCCTCATGGACAGGTTCTCAGAAAGCTCCCTGGCAAACACTTCCGGATAGCCGCCCCCGAAATAGACTCCGTCAATTCCTTCGGGCAGCCTGCCGTCCTCAAGGGGGCTGAAATAGACAAGCTCTGCGCCCAGCATTTCCAATAGCTCAAGGTTATCCCGGTAATAAAAGTTGAACGCGTGATCAAAAGCAACGGCAATCCTGGCTTTGCCCTGCGGTTTTTCTAGACGAATGTCGAGCCCCGCTTGTCCTGACTCGCCTGCATCCTGCGCAATCTTTAAAAGGAGTTCCAGGTCAACGGTTTTTTCTATCGAAGCCGCCAGCCTTCCGAGCTTATCCTTTAAACCGGAAAGCTCGCCTCCCGGAACAAGGCCCAGATGCCTTTCAGGCAGCGTATACCCATCCGACGCAGGAAGGTATCCCAGCACATGAACCCCTGTGTTGTCCTCGATGATTTCCTTCATCATCAGGTACAGGCCACGGCTGTCCACCCTGTTCAAAATCACACCCCGGATATCCGCCCCGCCCTTGAAGTCCATAAAGCCCTTCAACATGGCCGCAGCGCTCAATGACATGCCTTCTGCGTTCATGACCAGGATGACCGGACAGTGCAATATCCTTGAAATATGGGCGGTACTCCCCGCTAGGGAGTTCCCTCCAAAGCCGTCGTATAAGCCCATCACCCCTTCAATCAGCGCCACATCACATCCGGCGGCATTTTTCCGGTACAAGTGCACGACAGTGCTTTCGTCCAGCAGCCAACTGTCCAAATTTCTCGAATACCGCCCCGTGACAAAGCTGTGGAACATAGGGTCGATATAATCGGGGCCAACCTTGTAGGGTTGAACAATGACACCCCGGTTGACCAGCGCAGCCATCAGGCCTGCTGAAACCGTTGTTTTACCGCAGCCGCTGTTGGTTCCGGCAATTATGGCACCTGGAATCTTCACGGTTTATCCCCCCTTTCCCGCAGACTCTTTACAAAGTCAACCACCTCGGCCACGGAGCTTGCCTTCAAGCCATAGTCCATCCGCGGCCGCTCTATCATCATCACAGGAATGCCTAGCTTCCGGCAGGCGCTGATTTTTTCTTTATTTCCACCCTGGCTTCCGCTGTCCTTCGTCACCATCACCGAAGCATCACAATACTTAAGCATGGCCATGTTCATTTCTTCCGAAAAGGGGCCTTTGACCGCAAGAATGTTCTGTGCATTCAGGCCCAGGCCTTCACATTTCTCAAGCACCCGGCTGTCCGGGAGCACCCGGACAAACAGCCTTTTTTGGTAATCCGGGACCCTGGTAAACACGTCCAGGTTTTTGCTCCCAATGGTCAAAAGGATATTCCCGGGACATGAGCACAGCCTGTCCACCGCTTCTTCGAAATCCCCCGCCAAAAGGATCCCCTCACCGGCGACCTCCGTTTTGGGCCTTTCATAGCGCAAATAGGGTACAGAGGCGATCTTACAGGCTTCAATGGCATTGCAGGATACCTCCCGGGCAAAGGGATGGGATGCATCGATCAGGCAGTGGGGGCCGATTTCATCCATCAGTTCGGCCATTTCCCCTTTGTCCAGCCGGCCTTCCCGTACGTCCACCCCTTCATACCGGTTCAGCAGGCTCCTTCCCAGGCCCGTCGCAGTGGTAGCGGTTATATTCGCATCAAGCCTCAGCAGCGCTTCAATGATCTGCCGCGCATCTATGGTCCCTGCGATCACCAGAATCTTCATCAGCCCATTCCCCTCCACATATTTCATAACCCCTCGGGGTTACCATTCTGCCGTTCAGGACTATTGTTCTAGAATTTCCGACGACCACCGTTGAAAACATGTCCATATCAAAATCCAGCATCCTTTCGAGGTCGGTAATCACAAAGGCTTCACCTTCCCGGCCTGCGTTCCGCACAATCCCCACAGGTGTGGAATTGGCCCTGTGCTTTAGCAGTTCCTCCCGGGCTGCTGCGATATGCATGGTACGGCTCCTGCTCCTCGGGTTGTAAAAGCAGACGACAAAATCGGATGATGCTGCGCTCCGTATGCGCTTAAGGATTGCGTCCCATGGAGTCAGACAGTCGCTCAGACTGATAACAGCAAAATCGTGCATCAGCGGCGCGCCGAGGACGGCGGCGGCTGCGCTCGCCGCCGTGATGCCGGGTATGATTTCCACAGAAACCCCGCTTTTTTCCCGGCTGACAACCTCCAGCATCAGGCCTGCCATACCGTAGATCCCGCTGTCACCGCCGCTGACCAGCCCGGTGATGAAGCCTTCCTCCGCCTTTTTGAGGGCAAGCGCACACCTTTCCACTTCCCGTTTCATTCCGGTAGTGATGAACCGCTTGCCGGGAAAGGCATCCATAATCAGGTCAATATAGGCGGTATAGCCGATGATATAACTGCATTTCATCAACGCGTCCACAGCCCTTGGTGTCATTTCTTCCAACCCCCCGGGGCCAAGACCGACAACATAAATTTTAGGCATAGATAACCTCCCGTAAGGGGACATTCCGTTATCCTCAGAGCGTAGGCCTGTCAGATAAGGTGTATCCCCTTTCATTAAGTTCTTCCGCCAGGGCCAGGGTGATTCCCCCGTAAACGGTTTTGGGGCAAACGAGCTTTGCCTTTTCCCCCGCCAGCACGGCGCAGGCCTCGGCCACACCGCCGACCCCCGTCACCCCCCGCACAAATTCGGATGCGGCAAACCGGTTTTCAACGGTCTTTATCTTATCCGCCGGATAGGTCACGAATTCCAGCCGCCTTTCCCGGCAGAACTCCAGAATGCCCTGCTCCCGTGCCTTCAGGTCTATGGAAGCAAGCCGAAGGACCGATAAAGGGCTTTTCCGGTTTTTGTCCAGAAAACGGATGACCGCATCCTCTATCTCCTGCCTGGTTTTTCCCTTTTTGCACCCAATGCCGATGATTAGATTCTTCGGCCTCAGGTAAAGCACCCTTTCGGCTGTAACGGGCACGTCGGTACTGTTGGACAGGACAACCACCGCTTTCATCCTATGCCCGGGATAAACCCGCTGCACGTTCGGAGGAAGCATGCCGCTTAAAGTACAATCGGTGTAAAGGCCCACACTGCCGCCGTTTACAAGCTCCGAACCGATATACTTCAACGCGTCGATATTCTCAATGGCACAATGGTTCTCTTCGGCAAACACGTCAAATGCAACCACGCCGTGAATATCCGTTGCAGTGGTGATCACCGGAACCCCTCCCGTAAAAGCAGCAATATCGGCAGCCAGCCTGTTTGCACCGCCTATATGCCCTGATAGCAGGCTGATGGCAAAGCGTCCCGTTTCATCCAGTACAACCACAGCGGGGTCTTTGGTCTTACTCTGCACAAAGGGCGCTATGCTCCTTACCGCAATACCGCAGGCCATGATGAAGATCAGGGCATCATAGGTATGGAAGACCTTTTCCACCAGTTTTCCAAAATCCGTTGAAACCGAAACCTTGCCGCCGTTTCGGGCATATTTATCAAAGAAGCTGTTCCCTGAAAGGGGACATTCCCGGTTCTTGGCATAAACGTCGGCATCGATTGGCTGCGCCAGCTTCAGCGCCAGTTCGGCCCCTAAGCGGGTAAGGGCGATGATTGCCGTTTTCATTTTTCTTCACCCCGGAAGCCGTGGGAGAAGTTTTTATCGTATAGCTTCGACAGCCCATAGGCATCTCCCATAAAATGCCCCACCACAACCAGCGCCGTCCTTTCCACGTCTTCCCGGCGAACCCTTTCGCAGATATTTTCAAGGGTTCCTTCGATGATTTTCTGCCCGGGCCAGGACACCCTGTGAACCACAGCCACCGGCGTGTCTTTGGTGTACCCGGCGAGAAGCCTTTCCACCAGCTGCTCCAGCATGTGTACGCTCAGGAATATGACCATGGCGGCATTGTGCCGGGCAAGGGACTGGATGCTCTCCTTTTCAGGGACCGGGGTCCTTCCTTCCATCCTGGTCAGAATCACAGTCTGGGAAACGCCCGGAAGAGTATATTCCTTTTTCATGGCGGCTGCGGCAGCGCAAAAAGAGCTTACTCCCGGGATCACTTCAAAACATATGGACCTTCTGGCCAGCTCATCCATCTGTTCACGGATGGCGCCATAGAGGGAAGGATCTCCCGTGTGAAGCCTGGCGACGAGCTTGCCCTCCTTCACCCCCCGTTCTGTCACAGCCATCACTTCTTCCAGCGTCATCCCTGAGCTGTCATGAATTTCACAGCCCGGTTTGACCCTGTTCAGCAAATCCCTGTTCACCAGGGAACCGGCATATATGATGATGTCGGCCTTTTCCAGAATATTTTTGCCTTTCACCGTAATAAGCTCCGGATCTCCCGGACCTGCACCTATGATATATACCATGGTTACTCTGTCTCCTTCTCTCATATCACACCACCCTTTCCTGCACTGATTATATAAACCGGGTTCAAAGCTTTCATGATATGCCTGTCTCCCGCTTTGACGCCCTTTGATACGTTCATACCCACCATCTCAATATCAACAAAACCGTATTTTTCAAAACCCTTCAGCGCTTCATAGGCAGATTCTGGGGCTATCGCATTGACGACAACCCTGACTGCCCCCGGAATCGTACTCACCCAATCCAGGATGCCATCCATTTGTCCGCCCGTTCCGCCGATGAACACCCTGTCCGGCGGCGTTAAGGCCTTTAAGGCGGCCGGCGCTTGCCCTTCAACCACCGTCACATTTTGAAGCCCAAACCTCTTGAGATTCTCATTAATGAGCGCTACGGCTTCCCGCTCCCTTTCTATGGCACAGACCCTTCCTTTTCTGCATATCAGGCCGCATTCTACCGTCACAGAGCCCGTTCCCGCGCCAATATCATATACAACGCTGTCTTCCTTCAACCGAAGCTTCGATATTGCGGCTGCCCTGACCTCCTCCTTGGTCATGGGCACACTGCCCCGGATGAAAAGGCTGTCGGGTATGCCGGGGGATTTATATTTCCAGGTTTCCGGCGGTTCCTCTTCCTTCTTCCGCTGAACTATCATGATTGACAGGCTGTCAAAGGACATTTTGGCGATCTCGTCAGGGCCGCCTGAGACAATCCTTTCTTCGGAATAGGAAAGCCGTTCTCCCACGGTGATACTAACATCATGTATACCGTAATCAATAAACCGTTTGCAGACATCGGCGGGAGAGGTCCCTCCACCTGTGAAGATGGCCGTCTTCTTATTATGCTTCACCGCCTCATGCACGCCCGGGTCCTCCCGGCCGTGAAGGCTCAGCACAGCCATATCATTCCAGCTGACGCCCATTCTGCCGCACAGGTACTGCAAAGAACTGATGCCGGGTATTACCTCCAGATCCGCATCGGGCAGACAGCGTTTCAGGTAGTCCGATATGCTGAATATTCCCGGGTCACCCGTCACAAGGACTGCAATGTCCTTCTGCGCCATGTTCTCCCTGATATATGTACAGACAGCCTGAAGCCGGCCGCCGATGGGGACCTCTTCCTTCATCAGATGCCGGAATATCGCGAGGTTTCTCCTGCCACCGATCAGTACGTCACAGCCCTCAATCACTTTCATGGCGCAGGGGGTTACCAGATCAGCGCTTCCGGGTCCTATGCCCACGATGTAAATCCTATTATTCTTCAATGCGCTTCAACCCTCCAATGATCTCCTTAGCCCGCTCATCCATATAAAGCAGCCGGCTGCCTTCATGGAACAGAACCGTTCCTGTGCAGACCTTCCCATAGGTATAATCCATGCACCTTTTTGTGGCGTTTTGGGTAATTCTTTCATATACCCCGCAAAGCCCCTGTGCGTCAATGATGGACGCCGCCTCCCCTGTGGTCCTGCAGTCATATATCCGCCGTATGATTTCATGGGCCGCCCCTTCCAGTCCCGCATAGGCTGAAAGAACCTCCATTCGCGCGTCGGCCACCCTGCTGTGGGTATGGAATATGCCCGCCGCCACCTTGACCAGCTTTCCCAGGTGCCCGACCAGGAGCAGTTTTTCAATACCGCATTCTACGGCCTTATCCAGCATAAACCCGACGTAATTGCCGATTTTAATAATCCTGTCTTCCTTTATGCCAAGTTCGTTGATGGCAAAATCCTCTCCGTAGTTTCCGAATGCAAACACACAGGACCTGTGGCCCCTGTTCCTCAAAACATTTAATTCCAGTGCCAGTGCGTCCTTCCATGCTTCCTCGGACATGGGCTCCACAATTCCCCTGGTCCCGATGATGGAGAGGCCTCCTATGATTCCCAGCTTTGGATTGTAGGTTTTTTTAGCAGCTTCCTCTCCACCGGGAATCCTCAGGGTGATGACAACCCCTTTCCCCTCAGGCAGCGCTTCCGCTGCGGCCTTCTTAATCATCTGCATGGGTACGGGATTGATGGCCGGCTTTCCCACTTCCACCTTCAGCCCCGGAAGGGTCACCGTACCGATGCCCTCTCCGGCCTTTACAACAATCCGGCCGTCATCAGTCAGTTCCGCGCGGGCGAATATCCTGAGGCCGGTGGTGACATCCGGGTCATCTCCGCCGTCTTTCACAATCGAACACTCCGCAAAACCCTCTTCCAGCAGCACATCCGAGACGGAAAGCTCCAGCCGGATGCCTGCCGGTGTATCAATATGGACCTTTTCAAGCCTTACATTATTGACCAGCATATACGCAGCGGCTTTGGCGGCTGCGGCTGCGCAGGTGCCGGTGGTATAGCCCTTCCTCAGTTTTTTGCCGCCAACGGTTACATATTCATCCATCCTGTTTCTCTTCCTTAATCGACATATATAATAAGGCGTTTACAATGGCGGCCGCGACATTGCTCCCGCCCTTCCGGCCTTCGGATATGATATAGGGTACGCCACATTTTTTGATGAGCTCCTTTGACGCCACCACATTGACAAATCCTACAGGTACACCGATGACGAGTTTCGGTTTCAACACCCCTTCCACAACCAGCCCGTAAAGCCTGATCAGCGCGGTGGGGGCGTTGCCGATGACGAATATTTTATTGTTTGCATCCCGGGCAGCCTTTTCCATGGAGACCGCAGCCCTTGTAATGCCTCTCGCGGCGGCTTCCCCGGCAACGGCTTCATCGTGCATCAGGCAGTTGACGGATGAGCCAAGCCTGGCCAGCGCCTTCCTGTTTATCCCGGCCTCCGCCATTTTGGTATCCGTGATGATGCCGCAGCCGGATTTCAGCGCTTTCATCCCCTCTTCAACCGCATTCTCACCGATTTTCAGGATGTCTGCATAATCAAAATCTGCGGTGGCATGGATAACCCTTTTGATGACAGGCTCATGCAGGGGGGCAAAGGACCTCTCCCCCAGAATTTCTGTTATCATATCAAAGCTTTTGTTTTCGATTTCCTTTGGATTGGTTACGGCGATGCTTTCCGGCATGGCTTCTCCTCCCCGTTGAACAGCAGAGCAACGGAAGGGTTGACCGTCAGCCGGTAAAGTGCGGAAGTGCTTCAAAGAAGTGCAATTCAAAGCAAAAAACCTCATGTCCTACATGGACATGAGGTTTTAAAAACGCACGATATATCTACCGTCTCTACCATTCATTTCCCCATCGCTCGTAGGTTCAACAATGAATATGCTGCAAGCAGGTCTTCTGGCTCAAGGATCATTGTCATCCATACCTTCCCGGTTTCCCAGTGGATTATCCGGACTCCTCCCCTTTCACAGCGGCGGGACCGCACGGGATTCTCACCCGTTTCCCTATTATGCCGGTTTTACCCGGACACTTGCGCTATCTATTCAGTTTTTTTCATCATATCATTTATAGCTATAAAACTCAATACATTATTTGGAGATCCTGTCTGCGATAGTGCTCGCACAGTAGGAGTTGGGTTTTATCTTGCATTCGAACCCGCAGGCCTTGACCCATCCCACTATTTCGGATATATAGTTTGATGTAGGACCATTTGTCCCCGCATCCACGTGTATGGCAGTAATGTTGCAATCCAGGTTGTCCTGTTTGAACCTCTTGGCAAGCTTGGAAGCCAATTCAAGGCTTAGGGATGTTTCATGCACCAATTTCTGCCTGACACTGGCAATAATCTTGGAGTACTTCGTTTCGGTGAAGTATATTCCACCTTTGCCTTTTCTCCATACCGCTACGCACAATACCGTTTTGGTAAGATTATGGTTCTGGGAATCAGCGCCTACCGTTATCTCATACTCATACTCAGGGTATTCGCAAACGAAATCCTTAATCAATGAGTACATTTTTTCGAAGGATACCCTCCCATGGGTGGGACTCCACATAACGTCACCAGCTTTCGTTATCCTAATGAAATTCCTGACTCGGTTTCACTGCTGCATTTTTATTGATAAACGGCACTATTAAATTATACACCTAATCAAAGCATTATACAATTCATAGGCTGTTCGGCCGATTAACCTTACAATATCCTGACAGGAAAAAACATAATATGAAACAGGCCCACATTACACTATAGTTTTGTTCTACCGCTAGTATTCCTCTAAACCCGTCAAATATTTTTCACTCTGGCATTGAGGCTTTGCTTCGGAATCCTGCTGTTGGATTGTTAATATGGAGACAAGCTTTGACTTATGTTTATTAAATGAAGTATTATTAAACTAAGCAAAAACTCCGATAGAATAATTAGGATACTACCGGGTTTACTCCGGATCTGTCCTTATAGGGGAGGAATTTTCTTTGGCTGACTTTGATTTGAAGGTTTTGGATAGAATCCTGTCTGAAACCATACAAAAAATCCAGGATGGTAAAAGTGAAGTGGATGAAATCAGTAATCAGGTTAACGATGAATGCGATAAGATAAAAAAAGACCTGGAAGAGATCAGCAAAAAGGTTAGAAGTATCATTGAAAAGGTTGACAGCTTCCAGTATAAGGAACAGCTTGCCCGGTATGAGCTGTTCACCGTTAATAGGGATTATCAACTGAATACCGAAGATGATATGAAAAAGGCCTATGATACTGCCATGGAGCTTCAGGTAAAATACCGTGAGCTGCAAAATGAGGAAAAGCTCTTAAGGCAGGAAAGGGATAGACTGGCCAGAAGATATAGAAAGCTTTCCAATACCGCTGAGAGGGCCAAAAACCTGTCGGCCCAGATTACGGAAGTTATAGACTACCTGGCCCAGAGCCTGGAGGGTATGTCGAGCTACGTCAAGAAGCTGAAAAGTAAAGATGATATGGTTATGACAATAATTAAAGCCCAGGAAGAGGAAAGAAAATCAATAGCAAGGGAAATACATGATGGTCCCGCACAGGCTATTTCAAATGTGGTAATCCGGGCTGAAATATGCAGGCAGCTGGGTATAGACAGCCCAGAGCTGCTGGAGGAGCTTGAGGGATTGGAAAGAACAGCCAACAACAGCCTTGAAGATATAAGGAGAATAATATTTAACCTCAGGCCTATGCATCTTGACGACCTTGGCTTAATCTATGCGGTAAAAAAATACTGTGAAGAGTTTCAAAAGCAGACCGGCATTGATGTTGTAATCGAATACACAGGAAATGATAAACGTTTTGATGGCACCCTTGAAATCTCAATGTACAGGATTATTCAGGAAATACTGAACAATGCCAGGAAACACTCCAGGGCAAGCAGCATCATCGTCAGCTTTAATAATACGCCCCTGGTACTAAACGTTAATATAAAGGATGATGGTATCGGTTTTATTCCCGAGCAGGTCGACTACACAAAGCACTTTGGACTGAAAGGAATCCGAGAAAGGGTTAACCTTATGGATGGCAGTATGGAAATAAAATCCGCTGCAGGCAAGGGCACTGAAATTATTATAGAAGTTCCTTTCAAGTAAAAGGAGGGGAATTATGAGCTCGATAAGATTGATGGTTGTGGATGACCATCCAATTGTAAGGCAAGGTCTTATAAAACTGATAGAGATGAATGACCGATTCAAGGTAATAGCCGAGGCATCGAACGGTTTAGAGGCAATAAGAATGTCTTCAAAGTACGCACCGGATATAATCCTGATGGATATCAATATGCCTGACATGGACGGCATCGAGGCCTGCAGGGAAATAACCGGACAAAATGCTGATGCAAAGGTTATTGCTTTAACCGTATGCGAAGAAATCGATAAAATCACAGAAGCCCTTGCTGCAGGTGCAAAGGGCTATATTCTAAAGAATACAAACCTGGAAAACCTGACCAGGATAATCAGGGAAGTTTATGAGGGCAAAGCTTATATTGACCCTTCGGTTACCACAGGCTTGATTGACCAGTATACCCGGTTTGCCCAACAGCTCAAGGAGCATAACCCCTGTCCCCTATCGGACAGGGAAGTACAGGTCCTGAAACTGGTATCAAAGGGCCGGACAAACAAGGAGATTGCAGGGGAATTGGTCATAAGCGAAAAAACAGTAAAAAACCATGTTACCAATATTCTCAGCAAGCTGGACGCGAATGACAGGACAGAGGCAAGCGTTATCGCAATGAAAAAAGGATACATATAGGTATTCGGGGACCCGGGCTGATATAGGCCGGGTCCCATGTTTTATTCTGGAATATCTGCCTATTAAGAAATAAGCACAATGCTATGCATAAATGCTCCATAAGGCCGATGTGAGTTTTTCCCCTGAATGATATTATCTATACACAAGAACTCAAATGAAGGGAGTGCATGAAAACATGCTGAGCATGATAAAGAATTTTCTAAGCGATGAAAGAGGACAGGCTTCAACCGAATATGGAGTTATCATCGGAGTCATTGCCGTAGGTATTATAGCTGCCGCAATCATTTTCAGGGATAAGATTATAAATGTATTCACAAATGCAGGCAATGAATTGGACGGCATTTAGTCTGTACAAGGGATTTTTTGTCCTGCTGATATAAAAGGCAGGACTTTTTTTTAGAAAAAACCGGGGAGGGATTTTCATGAAGGCCATGTTTCTTCTTCTGATACTGCTGTTTTGCACAATCACAGACATTAAAGAAAGAAGAATATACAATGAAATACTGCTGATCGGCATTATACTTGCTCTTATACTAAACCTCCACGAAAGCCGAACCACGGGATTGCTTGAGATGATTAAAGGGATGGCCATAGGGACTTCGGTATTCTTTATACCTTACCTGCTTGGGTGGCTGGGTGCCGGAGACGCTAAACTGACCGGCATCATTGGCGCTTTCGAAGGCTGGAGATTTGTATTGTATTGTACGCTTTCAATCGCTGTAGCCGGTGGATTGATCTCTGTTTTCCTTCTTATCAGGGATAGGAAGACCGGTTCACTGTTCCAGAACCTGCACATGCTTTTCCTCACAAAATCACCCCACTACCTTCATGACAAAGAGCAGCAGCACACTTTCCCCTATGCAGCAGCTATCCTTATAGGTACGGGCATTACTTTAGTGCTGCAGGTGATCGGCTATGTTTAAAGGTTTTTGGAAAAGGAATGACGGCCAGGCCCTAGTGGAATTCTCTATCTCGCTGCCGGTACTGCTCCTTCTGATTGTTGGAATACTGGAATTCTCAAAGCTCGGCGGCGCCCTGCTGATGGTTAATTACGGGGCAAGGGAAGGGGCAAGGATTGCCTCCCTCGGCGCCAGTGACAGCGCAATAATACAGAAGATTAAGCAGTCAACCGTTCTGCTTGATGACAGCAGGATGGTAATAAATATTTCCCCTGATACATTCAGGACAAGCAATGAAAACGTGACAATTACGGTGCAGTATCCGGTTGATATCAACATCCCCATTATTAATAAGATAATAGGCACTCCAAAGTGGGTCAGGGGTGAACTGACCATGAGGGTCGAATAGAATGGAGGTGCTATCCGTGATTAGTTTTTTAAAAAAAGAAAACGGGGCAGTCCTGATGCTGTTTGCCATCCTGCTGCCTGTCCTTCTTGGCTGTACTGCAATTGTCGTGGATTTCGGCAGCCAGTATGCATGTAAAGTCAGGTTGGACAACATCGCCCAAGCCGCTGCCCTGGCAGCCGCGCAGGACCTTCAGGCAGACGCCGGCCTCGCAGAGGATAAGGCCTATGAATACCTTAACCTGAACGGCATTGAGGACCAGCACGCGCAGGTACAGGTATCCGGTTATGACAACAGCGTTGAGGTTACCATTCAAAGAGACGTCGATTTTTTCTTTGGGCGGATACTTGGGCTCGAAGACAGGAGGATTTCTTCAAAGGCAAAAGCAATAAGCACAGGCCTGACTTCCCTAAGTGGCGCCGCTCCCCTTGGAATACTCTCCCAGGACTTTGTCTATGGCCAGCTGTATAAGCTCAAGTGCGGGGCCCCCCCCGAATTCGGTTCAGGCAATTTCGGTGCTCTGAGGTTAGGGGGTTCAGGCTCTTCAGTTTATGAAGAAAATCTCAAATACGGGTACCAGGGAAAAATTGAAGTAGGAGATATTATAGAAACAAAGAGCGGGAACATATCAGGCCCAACCCAGCGGGCTATAAGTTACAGGTTTTCCCAGGACAGCAGGGTTCCCCCCAATACAATTGACGACTACGACAGAAACGCCCCCCAGATAATATATATTCCTGTGGTTGAGCCTTACCAGACAAATGATAACCACGTATATTCCGTGAGGGTTCTGGGGTTTGCCGCATTCTTCGTAGCCGGGATACCCGGCAGCGGTGATGATAGCGAGATAGAAGGCTATTTTATCAGAACCGTACACAGCGGAACTGGCTCAGAAGGCCAGCCGGACTATGGTCTGACAACTTCAAAACTGGTTAATCCATAAGGGGGCATTTCCTTGAATAGAAAAATAATCGTCTGGACAGTAATATTGACGCTGGTAACATCGGCAGCCATAATATACTATCTTGAAAGCTATAAGAAGTCCATTGACAGCAGGGAATACATCCAGGTCGTGGTCACAAAACAGACCATCCCAAACAGGACAAAGATCACCCACGATATGGTCGAGCTTGCAACCAAGGATAAAGAATACGTTCATCCAAACACATTTACCGATATAAAAAGTGTTGTGGGTACAATTTCCACAATTACCATAGCAAAGGGCGACGAGGTATTAAAAGATTACACAGCCGGTCCGAAAGATATAACAAAGGGATTGGCGTTCATTGTACCGGAAGATATGCGGGCGATAACCGTTCCGGTAAACGAAGTGTCAGGGCTGAACTACCTGGTACAGCCGGGGGATATGGTTGACGTAATCGTTACTTTAAACCTGGACGAAAAACTCAGGGACGGGACCACAAGGTCCTTCCTGCAGAGCAACTATGTGCTCCAAAAGGTATTCGTGCTGGCAACAAACGATAATCTTGGCTATGATAATGGTTTTAAAATCCAGGACAGCGGTAGCAGTTCGAAAAAAAATACGGTTACCCTTGCGGTATACCCTGAGCATGCCCTGCCCCTGGCCCTGGCAAGCGACTACGGCACGATACGCCTTCTGTTGAGGAATCCGGCTGACAACGACCTGACTTCTATAAAACCCTTTCTCCTTGAAAACTTTATTCGAAAGGATGAAGACCGATGAGTATAAAGGTCCTGGTAGTTGATGACGTAATTGAAACCTGCAATAATATATCAAAACTCCTTTCCTTTGATGAAGAGATTGAAGTCATCGGCAGCGCGTATAACGGGAAAGAGGCATTGAACTTCCTGGAAAAATCCAGGCCGGATATAATCCTGATGGACATCAACATGCCGGTTATGGACGGTATAGAAGCATCGGAAAAGATTTCGGTCCGGTACCCGGAAATATCAATAATCATGATTACTGTCCAAGGAGAGCTGGAGTATATAAAGAAGGCTATGGTAGCCGGTGCAAGGGATTATTTAGTTAAACCCTTCACCGCGGACCAGCTGGTAAGCTCAGTGAAGAAGATCCATCAGCTTGACAGCAGGAAAAACAAGAAAAAAACTCCCGGCCCAACCGCCAAACCAAAGGTAATAACAATATACAGTCCAAAGGGCGGTATCGGGACCACAACAATCGCTGTGAACCTCGCTGTAATGATGCACCAGCTAACCGAGAAAAAGGTTGTGCTGCTTGACCTGGACCTTCAGTCAAGCGATATTGGGGTTATGCTCGACCTGAAACTGAACAAAACAATAAACAATGTCATACAGAACATTGGTTACCTTGATGCAGACCTGCTCAATGAATACCTGTACAAACACAATTCAGGAATAGATGTGCTGCTTGCTCCTCCCGAACCTCAATACGCTGACCTGGTAACACCTGAATACGTTGAAAGCATAATAAAAGTACTGAAACAATTGTATGACTATATAATTATCGATACCTCATGTATTCTCAATACATTTAATATAGACATGATGAACATGTCGGACGAAATACTGTTGATTCTCGCCCTTGAACTGACAACGGTCCGCAGAATAAAGAAGGTGCTTGAAATACTGAATGAATTTGGCATATCAGGCAGCATAAGGTATGTGTTGAACAGGTCGTCGGATGAAATCGGCCTTAACCGCAGGGAAGTGGAAAAACACCTTGGTATTAAGATTGATAACCATATCTCCTCAAACGGCAAGGTAACAGTAAGCGCACTGAATAAAGGGACTCCCTTTGTTATAAGCAACCACACAGCGAAGATAAGCGATGATATTAAGAAGCTGGCGCTGAACTGTGCGGAAGAACTGCCGGAGAAAAGAAAGCGCAGCCTGTTTTCATTCTGACACCATATATTATTGGAGGGGTTATAGATGTCTCTCTTAGAAATGCTGGAAAACCAAAAAAAGAAGAATGAAGAAATCAAGGTGGGCGATACCGTTAGGCTTGAGGCTAATGACAGATATGAGGATTTAAAGGTTACGATTCATGGACTGCTTATAAAAAAACTGGAGCAGGAGAACAAGATTTCCAGACTCGATGAATATGAGCTTCAAAAAGTAACCAGAAGCTTCACTCTGGAATATATTCAGAACAACTCACCCCATATATCCCAAAACGACAGGAATGAGATAGTCGGCTGTCTGATTGATGAAATATGCGGATATGGCCCCATTACTGAATTCCTCAAACAAACGGATATTGAAGAAATCATGGTAAACGGTCCCTACCAGATATACGTAGAAAAGAAGGGTAAAGGCAACGTCCTCACCGGTAAGAAATTCCGGGATAAGGAACACGTTTTGCACATTATCGAGAAGATTATCAGTCCGTTAGGCAAGAGGGTGGATGAAACCAAACCTTACACAAACGCGCGGCTTCCCGATGGCTCCCGTGTCCACATCATTATTCCCCCTATTGCTCCCCACGGCCCGTATGTGTCCATAAGAAAGTTCGAGACGGACCCTTTCACCATCAATGATTTAATCAGCTTCAATACTCTGACTCCTGAGATGGCGAGGTTTCTCGAAGCCTGTGTCAAAGCCCGTATAAACATAATGGTTTCAGGCGGGACCTCTTCGGGCAAGACCACTGTCCTGAACTGCCTCACTTCGTTTATTAACAGGGATGAGAGGATACTGGTCATAGAAGATTCCATGGAGCTTCAGCCAAGGGGAAACCACGTACTCAGGCTGGAAGCAAGGGACGCAAATATTGAGGGTAAGGGCGAATTCTCCATAAGACAGGCGGTAATAGAAGCTCTGCGTATGAACCCGACAAGGCTGATCATCGGGGAGATACGGGGCTCTGAGTGCTTTGATTTCCTGCGTGCAAGCAACACCGGACACCGCGGCAGTATCAGCACAGCCCACGCAAATTCCCCCCGGGACCTCCTGTATGCACTGGAGACAATGACAATGATGGCAAATATAGATATTCCCCTCATTGCCATTAGAAGATATATAGCAAGTACCCTTGACCTGATAATCCAGCAGCAGCATATGGAGGATAACACGAGAAAAACGGTCAGCATTACCGAGGTGTGCGGTATGGAGGGCGACGTAATACAGCTCCAGGAGTTGTTCAGGTATGAACAGGAAGGCGTCGATCACAACGGCAAGGTTAAAGGAAGGTTTGTCTGCACAGGGGTTAGACCTGCGTTTATGAACCGGATAAAGGCCTCCGGTGTGCCGCTTCCCGACAGCATCTTCTCACAGTTAACATAATCATTCCTGTTTCTGCATGGAGGTGAGTATAATAATGCAGCTGTTGACCGCGCTGTTGATTCTTTCAACTATATGTTTTTACTACTTTTTACTGCTGAAGACCCTGTTCAAAAAAAATATTCGGAAAAACATGAGAATTGACAAATACCTTGTAGGCAGCCGTTCTAAAGATGAAAGGGAGCTACCGGTTGTCTCAATCAAATCCCTGGCCAGAAAGCTGGGAAAAATCCTGATTAAGGAAAACAGGTCTGCCCGGCTTGAACTGCAGCTGATGCGGGCGGGTATCCTCCTGAAAAGTGAGGAGTTCATCCTTGTGATTTATTTCTCTACCCTTATACCACCGGTTATCATATATCTTATCACAGGAAACATTTTTGCAGCTGCAATTACCTCGATAATAGGCTGCCTAACGCCAAAGCTGGCTCTGAATGCTGCAATCAAAAGAAGGTTGGACAAGTTCAATCTACAGCTTCCGGATGCGATAAACATAATAATATATTCCCTAAAGTCCGGCTTGAGTTTGATGCAGGCAATGGAAAGCGTGGCAAATGAAATGGCAGACCCAATAAGGAGCGAATTTGAAAGGACTGTGAAGGAAATAACCGTTCTGAGCAGGCGAAAAGAGGATGCCCTGGAAAATATGAACAAACGGGTTAACAGCGACGACCTTGACCTGGTAGTTACGGCGGTTATAATCCAGTCCCAGGTCGGCGGCAATCTTGCGGAGATACTTGAAAATATAGTTGAAACGGTCAGGGACAGGATAAAAATAAAGGGAGAAATACGCGCCCTTACTGCCCAGGGCAGGATGTCCGGCATAATAGTGGCTTCGGTTCCCGTATTTGTTGGCGCGGTTATTCTCTTTATCGACCCAACCTATTTTGAACCCTTTATTAAATATCCACTGGGCTGGCTTTTGATCGGGTACTCAATCGTTTCAGAGGCCCTGGGCTTCATTTTTATAAAACAGATAATGAGCATCGATTTTTAGTATCCGGAGGTTTTAGATATGCCATACATTTACCTTTTAGTACCCCTCTCGTTGTTCTTCATCTTCTATATAACCGTACAATCGATAGGCAAGACGCGGAGCCGCAGCAGCAACCGCATTACAAAGTATATCAAGCATAAAGAAAAAACTGCCTATGACCTGGAGATGAACAGGTCATTGTCCGAAAGGGTAATACTGCCTGTATACAGGAAACTCTCCAATGCCATATCCAGGATGGTGCCCCGCAACAGGCTGGATACTCTGACTTTAAAGCTTGACCGTGGGGGCCTCAAGATAAGCCCTCAGGAGTTTCTGACCGTCCATTTGCTTGTAATGGCTGTCATTCCCTCCCTTACAGCATCAATCCTGTACTGGTCCGACTATAACACCGGTGATATTGTCATGATATTTATCCTTCTGGCGGCAGCAGGCTACTTACTCCCAAAATACTGGCTAAGCTCGAAAGTCAGCAAGAGAAAGCGCCGGGTCCGAAGAGAGCTGCCCGGATTAATTGACCTTCTTACCGTAAGCATGGAAGCCGGTTTAAGCTTTGATATGGCTTTGGCAAAGATTATATCCAAATCCAGGGGATTTCTTATAGAAGAATTGGATCTGGCTTTAAACAAGATAAGAAGGGGTGTACCCCGGCGGGATGCTTTAAAGGAAATGGCTCAGAAAATGGACGTGGATGAGCTTACAAACTTTATTGGAACTATACTGCAAGCAGAAAAACTGGGTATAAGCATAAGCAATATCCTCAGGGTACAAGCCGGCCAGATGCGGGAAGTTAAAAAACAATGGGCGAAGGAGAAAGGCGGTAAGGCGGCGGTTAAAATTATACTCCCGCTGGTAATATTTATTCTCCCGGTGATTTTTATTATCCTGCTGGGACCATCAATAATGAATTTAAATGAAGTATTCAAATAACCGGTTAAGGGGGTTGCAGACCATGCTCTTTAATAAGACCACCGGGGTGATGCTCGCGAATAAAGTATTCCTGGCCCAGAATTTCTGGACCAGATTAAAAGGGCTTCAGTTCAGGAAGAGCGTCCCGGAAGACTACGCCTGCATAATATTAGACTGCAAAAGCATACACACCTGCTTCATGCGCTTTAACCTCGATGTCATTTTTGTTGACAGGGAATGGAGGGTGCTTCGAATACATAAGAGCCTCAAACCCTTCCGGTTCACCAAACCCTTGAAAAACGCCTATGCGGCAATAGAACTCAGGTCAGGGCACCTGCAGGTTGAAGCCGGTCAAACCCTAACCTTGATAGGTCACGGGTCAGATCTCATCAAATAGCATCAAGCAGGTCCAAAATTTCAAAGGCAATCTGGATTTTCAGCCTGTCCGAATAATCATCCAGGTCTAACCCCAGGATTTCCTTAATGCGGTTCAACCGGTAATTCAGGGTGTTCCCGTGTATATGGAGTTTATCCCGTGTCAATGACCAGTTTCCGTTGCTCCGGATATAGTACTTGAGAGTGTTAAGGAATTCTTCCCGCGAACTGTTTTCATAATTTATAAGGCGGCCCAGAGTTTCATACGCAAATTCCTTTAACTCTGCAGGATTATTGCTGAACAGGAATTTTTTTATTTCCAGTTCGTCAAAGAATAATACCGGTCTCTTCTTTTGAAGTTTCCCCAGAATTCTCAATGCTTTCATCGCATCATCGCAGGATGATTTCAGTCTGAACAAATCAGAGAACTGCCTTCCCACACCCGTATATATTTCAAAATCGCTGTAGTATGCCGACATCTCAAAGACAACCGCTTCAACCATATGTGTTATGGCGTCTTTTATCGATTTGTTATTCCCATCCTCAGGCATTTCAAGTATAGAAATCATGCAACCGCCCTTGTTTATGGTAATTGAACCGGGAAAAAGTTTAAGCACGATCCTTGATATTATAAAGAATATGTTCTTCCTTCTGACGAAATTATGCCTGGTCAGGACCTCTCCCCTATCAATGTCGCTTCCCCTTTCGTACAGTTCCATTACCGCGATGCAGTAGTTTTTGGAAAAATCGTACCCATAGTTTTCAGCGCACCTTTTAACGTAATCTCTATCCTGGTCTGCAAGAAGATTATCCAGAAAATCGCCCTTCAACCTCTGCTCAATCTCCTGAATCTCGTTCTGTTTGAGGAATTCAAGGGCAAGTATTGTCCTACCCCTTTCAACAGTGATTTTATCCATTTCCTTATAGGGCAGCCTTTCTCCGACAACCCCGATCCAACCCAGTATATCCTCGCTTACCACTATCGGATTCATCACCATGGATAACCCGGTGTTCTCATCCCTGTATTCCCAGGGTGCAGTATCCATAATCCTGTCACTAAAAGAATCCCGGTTTATCAAATAGTCTCCGGCATGATCATCGTCACTGAAGCTGTGGGCTTTTATATTCAGAAAAGCATCATAAACTATTATCGATTTTCCCATCAGTAAAGATATTTCCCCGGCAATATCCTGTAGCGTACATCCCTTAAGGACCATATTGGTCAGCCTGTTATGGATTATTGTGGAATGTCTGTACCGGCTGTGCTGTTCTTTAATTATCCTGTTGTACTGCTCCATCTTTTTCATCATTTTCATATCTTTCTCATAGTTGATCGCGTTCATAATGGCAATAGTAGCCTGGTTTGAAATTGCCTGCAGCAGCTCCAGATCCTCACCGGTGAACAGGTAATCCTTTTTAAAATTATCCACAACTATGACCCCTATACATTCATCCCTGTATATTAAAGGACAGCATATCGAGCTCTTCAGCTTTGCCGGTATTCTGCCCAGCACCCTGTCGCTTAACTCCTGGCTCTCCCTGGTCAATGTCGACTGCGCTTTTTGTATTTCCGCCGCAGTCTGGAAGAGCATCGGCGTTTTTCGGGCGAATGTAATGCCTGTCATTGATTCTCCGGGCCTAAGCCTTACATTCTCAATCTCCCGGTCAAATCCTGTATATGACCTGACTTCCAGCAAGTTGGTGGTGCTGTTGAGCAGGAACAAAATTGCGGCATCTCCTGCATCCAGGAGCCGCAGGGTTTCTTGTATCAGAGTTTTAAGAATGAAATCCGTTTCCAGGGTGGAATTAAGCATCTTTGTTGTGCTCAGAAGCGCTTCCAGTCGTTTTGCCTTTCTTTCCATTGCCTCAATATCAGCTGGCATTCCGTCTTACCCCCATCCATGGTATTTATTCCTTTAATATATTTTTAATACTATATCATCAAGAATACAAAAATTTCAAGCCTTTTTTGTTGTGTACACCATAGAATATGCCTGTTAGTTCTGATAATATAGTGAAAATATTTTAAAACGGGATGCACTAATTATAAATAAACATGCATATTTATTAGTTAATTACAGCGGCCGCATCCAGTTCAAGGCCCTAGGGGGGTCAATAAAAGGAGCATTAAAGGAGGTAAACCATGAGTGTAATAGTTGCTTTTGTTGTAGTCGCAGGTATCATGGCAATAGGTGATGTAGTGTCAGCCAAAACCAAAGCATTCATTCCGTCAGTTTTTGTGGCGGCCACCCTGTTCATGATTGGCTTCTGGACATTTATACCGGCCAATGTCATCGACATACCCGGTTTGGGAATGCCCCTTGCCCTCATGTCCATGTACCTGCTGTTGGTCCACATGGGAACACTGATGAGCGTGAGGGAGCTGGCCTCCCAGTGGAAAACCATAGTCATTGCCCTGAGCGGTATCGCGGGCATGTGCGCGCTTCTCCTGACGGTTGGCCGCCTGATAGTGGGTAAAGAGGCAATCATTGCCGCTACCCCTCCGCTAACCGGTGGAATTGTGGCAGCCATTATGATGTCCGATGCCGCAACCGCAAAGGGGCTTACAAGCATGGCGGTTCTTGCAATAGTAATGTACGTTATGCAGGGCTTTGCCGGGTATCCGCTGACAGCCCTCGCCCTCAAGAAGGAAGGCAACAGGCTTCTCGACATCTACAGAAACAATAAGGAAGGTTTGGATGAATCGAGTTCCCAGCAGACTGCTGCCGCTTCCGAATCAGGAAAGAGCAAGTTTCAGTTTATACCGCCGCTGCCGGATAAATACCAGACCGTGTTCGTGCTGATTACCAAGCTGGCCCTTGTCGCCTGGGCTTCAGTGGCCTTCGCGGGTCTTATAAACGAATTTGTTTCAAAGTATGTAATATGCCTGATCTTCGGTGTAATCGCAGCGGAGATAGGTTTCCTGGAAAGGAAGCCCCTTGTTAAATCCGGCTCCTTCGGCTGGCTGATGCTCTCGCTGATGGCCTATATATTTGCGCAGCTTGCTAAGGCCACCCCCGGGATGCTTGCGGAAATCGCCGGACCCCTGGTTATAATAATAGTACTTGGAGTTGCCGGTATGGCCGTTGTCTGCATGCTGGTCGGTAAGGCGCTGGGCTATTCGAAGGAGATGGCCTTTGCCCTGTCATTGACGGCATTGTACGGCTTCCCTCCAAACTATATACTTACCGAGGAAGCGGCAAACGCACTGGCTGAAACCCCGGAGGAAAAGGAATTTCTGATGGACCAAATGCTGCCTAAAATGCTGGTAGGCGGTTTCACAACGGTTACCGTTGTATCGGTCATACTCGCCGGCATATTTGTAAAAATGTTGTAGATGCAAGTACCCCCCTAGACCTTTGACTATAGTGTAAGATTATTACTGGAGGGATTTTATGAAAACCCGGTTAGACAGGATTAAGAAGGATATCGAAAAACTGGCTGAATATAATGCAACACCCGGTCAGGGCCTTACCCGGTTCTCCTTCTCGGAGGAAGACAGGAGGGCACGGGAATATATAAAGGAGCAGATGATCCTGGCAGGGCTTGAAGTATACGAGGACGCCGCAGGAACCGTAGTTGGCCGGAGAAACGGCAGGGATAACAACCTCCCTTCCGTCATGGTGGGTTCCCACTTCGACTCGGTAAGAAACGGGGGAAACTTTGACGGTCCGGCAGGGGTGGTCACTGCGCTGGAGATTGCCAGGCTGCTCCATGAGAATAATATTGAGACGGAACACCCCATAGAGTTCGTCGCTTTGGTTGAAGAGGAAGGCGGCAGGTTCGGCGCCGGGCTGTTCGGCAGCAGGGCTATGGTTGGAAGGGTTTCCGAGCAGGAGCTTAATTCAAACAGGGATGAAAACGGCATTACCACCGGTGAGGCAATGCTGAAATTCGGCCTGGATCCCTGCACTATCCAAAAGGCTAAGAGGCCCCCCGGATCTTTAAAAGCATTTTTCGAGCTTCACATAGAACAGGGACCCGTACTGGAAGCCGAGCGGAAGGATATAGGAATCGTAAACACAATAGTCGGCATCAGGCACTATGAGGTAGAAATAACCGGCAGACCGGACCATGCAGGAACAACTCCCATGAACATGAGGGCCGATGCGCTGGTTCTGAGCTCTAAGGTGGTCATGGCAGTAAACAAGCTGGCAAAGGAAGCCGGCGAAGGAACGGTTGCCACCGTCGGCAGCCTCAGGGTAAGCCCGGGAGCGACGAATATTGTGCCCGGCAAGGTAGTATTTACAATAGATATCAGATCAAGAAACGAAGAAAACATTGAAACTATCATAGATGGAGTAAAAACTCTCCTGACAGAAGGATGCAAAGAAGAAGGGCTTTCCCATAGTGTAAACTGCAAAATTGCAGTGAGCCCGGTCCATGTGCCCGGCTATATAATAGATATCTTGAAGAAGAAATGCAGAGAACTCGGCCTTTCCTATAAGGAGATGATAAGCGGTGCCGGTCATGATGCGATGGTTATGGCCGAAATCACCGATGCATGCCTCGTATTTGTTCCGAGCAGGGGCGGCCGAAGCCACTGCCCCGAGGAATGGACCGACTATGAACAGCTTCAGAAAGGCGTACAATTGATATTCAAAACCATATTGGATGTTGCGGGGGTGGCTAAACAATGAACATTAGAGAAATTGCAGAGAGTATCAAAGGCCAGGTGATAGACTGGAGAAGAGAGTTCCATGAGAATCCTGAGCTCACCTGGGAAGAGGTAAGGACAGGAAATAGGGTTGCGGAAGAACTGGAGAAGATGGGTATTGAGGTCAAAAGAATGGCCAAGACCGGAGTCCTGGGCATACTAAAAGGCGGAAAGCCCGGTAAAACCGTTGCCTTGAGGGCTGACATGGATGCCCTTCCGGTAACCGAAGCAAATGATGTGCCCTATAAATCCAAAAACGCCGGTATCATGCACGCCTGCGGCCATGACGGCCATGTTGCCATGCTTCTGGGCGCGGCAAAGATACTCAGCGGCATGAAGGACGACATCAAAGGGACGGTCAGGTTTATCTTCCAGCCCGCCGAAGAAATTGCGCAGGGAGCTATTAAGATGATTGAGGAAGGCGCAATGGACGGAGTGGGCGCTGTTTTGGGTATCCACCTCTGGTCCGGGCTTCCCAGCGGTAAAATATCCCTGGAACCGGGTCCCAGGATGGCTTCGACAGATATACTAAAGATTACCGTCAAGGGCAAGGGAGGGCACGGCTCAATGCCGCATCAGGGCATAGATGCTGCTGTCGCTGCCTCTGCTATTATAATGAACCTCCAGTCCATAGTGAGTAGAGAAGTAAGCCCCCTTGACCCTGCAGTGGTCACCATCGGCAAATTAAACGGAGGCTTCAGATGGAACGTATTATGCAGTGAGGTTACTCTGGAAGGTACAACCAGATGCTTCAACCCTGATTTAGTAAAAAGCTTTCCAACCATAATTGAAAGGATAGCCAAGAATACCGCAGCTTCATACAGGGCCCAGGCTGAGGTCGAATACACGGTCGGTACTCCTCCGGTGATAAACGACCCTGCAATTTCAAAAATATGCTGCGGTGCAGTTGAAAAGCTCTATGGCAAAGATGCGGCCGTGGAGATGGAAAAGGTCATGGGAGGAGAGGACTTTGCCTTCCTCTGCGAAGCTGCCCCCGGAGTTATGGCCTTTGTCGGAACGGGCAACAGCGAGAAGGGCACCGATGTTGCCCACCACCATGAAAGGTTCAACATCGATGAAGACAGCCTTCCGGTCGGCACATCGCTGTATGCACAGTTTGCCGTTGATTTTCTATCACAATAGACTAGGTGCTAGGTACTAGTTCGTAGTTGGTAGTTCGTAGTTCGTAGAATATAGATCGCAGGTACTAGTTCACAGATCACAGATCACAGTTCACAGATCACAGCTCACAGTTACCAGGGTAAGGCTTAAAGGTTTTCCCGTAGGCACTTCCCTGACGTCTGTCATCTGTTATCTGACAACTGGTAACTGAATCTCTGACGTCTGTCATCTGACAACTGATAACTGGCAACTATACTCTGGCCACTGATCACTGACCACTGACCACTGGCCACTGGCCACTGCCAAAAGAAGTAACCGGGCAAAACTATGCAGAATAGTATGGAATCGGGGTAGTAGGAAATAGGAAATATCGCGTTTAATATCCGGTTTAATGGATATATTATAATGTAAGGGGACACACCGCTGCTTTAGCGGAAAGGGGACACACCGCTGCTTTAGCGGAAAGGGGACACACCGCTGCTCACGGGTATTCCTTGCCGCGGAATGTCCCCGATGTATTCCTTGCCGCGGAATGTCCCCGATGTATTCCTTGCCGCGGAATGTCCCCTTTTGATATAATAGAAAAATCTAAGGAGGGAAATTGCATGTTCGACCTTATACCTTTCAGAAGAGGAAGCCACCGTGGAAGCATAATACCCGAAGACTTCTTTGACGGGTTCTTCGGCACGGATTTCCTGGCCCCGATGAATCAATTTGGCAGAGGCATGAAAGTGGATATTCAGGAAACCGATTCTCAATACGTTATCGAAGCGGATTTGCCCGGTTTTAATAAGGAGGACATAAACATCGATCTCAGGGATAACAGGGTCACAATCTCCGCACAGCATAATGAAGACACCGAGGAAAAGGGAGATAACTACATCAGAAGGGAAAGGAAATCGGGTGCGGTGATGCGAAGCTTTTTAGTGGATAACGTAAAACACGACCAGGCCTCGGCAAAATATGAAAACGGGGTATTGAAACTGGTGCTTCCCAAGGCAGACACGGATAATCCCAGAAAAAGAAGAATAGACATCGAATAGTATGAAGCCCCCGTGGTACCTGAAACCACGGGGGCTTTCTATGTCGGAAACCTTACTATTCTGCTTGCTCAATATCTTCGGCTTGCTGCATATTTTCAGCTTTATTTTTAGGTTTATCACACACCGTATTTCCGGATAAAGCTGCAAAAAATATTATAATAATTATAAGCAGAAAGAAATACTTTCCATATAGTTGGACAAAAACTTCAAGGCTGTTGATTCTATCCGACATCATGCCCCCTCCTTTATAGCTTCTATTATATTCATATGGGGGCAGCAATTAAAATGTTACTTTGAAAAGCAAAGCATAACCTTCCGGACAGTTTTATTTTATTCTGGCAAATGCTTGTTCTAAATCAGCCAAGATATCTTCCGGTTCCTCTATACCGACAGACAATCTCACCAGCCCGTCCGTGATTCCCGCCGCAAGCCGTTCCTCTTTGCTGTACGGAGAATGGGTCATGGAAGCGGGGTGCTGTATAAGGGTGTCCACATTGCCAAGGCTCACCGCCAGGTGTATCATCTCGACGCTGTTCATGAGAGTAACGCCTGCGTCCATCCCGCCCTTCAGTTCAAACGCAATCATAGCTCCAAAGCCCGAGGCCTGCTTCTTTGCCAGTTGATGCTGGGGATGGGACTCCAATCCGGGATAATATACCCTTTCTACCTTCGGGTTTGCCTCCAGCCACTTCGCAATTGCCATCGCATTGGCCTCATGTTTTTCCATCCTTATTCCCAGGGTTTTCAGTCCGAGCAGCAGCAGCCAGGCATCAAAGGGGCTCATGGACGCACCGATATCCTTTAGTGTGGTAACTTTCATTTCATTGATGAAATCCTTATCTCCCACCGCAACTCCCGCAATGACCGTTCCATGGCCACCTATATACTTGGTAGCGCTGTGAATTGCGACATCGCATCCCAGCTCCAAGGGCCTCTGCCAGTACGGGGTCATAAAGGTATTGTCAACCAGGGCTTTGGCCCCGTACCTGTGGGCAATCTCAGCGGTTGCCGCAAGGTCGACAAGGCTCATGGTAGGATTGGCGGGAGACTCGACATATACGATCTTTGTATTTGGTCTAATAGCTGCTTCAATATTGCTCACGTTGGTTGCATCCACAAAGGTCGTCTCCACTCCGAAGCGGGACAGCAGGTGGCTGAGAAAAGCATGAGTACAGCCGTACAGGGTTTTCGCCGCCACTATATGGTCGCCGGCGCTGACAAGGGCCATAATCGGAGCCGTTATTGCTCCCATCCCGGACGCAAAGGCTGCAGCGGCCTCCCCGCCTTCGAGAAGAGCCATCTTCTCTTCAAAATCCGTAACCGTAGGGTTTCCTAAACGGGTATAGATATAGCCTTCTTCTTCTCCGGCAAATCTTCTGGCTCCCTGGTCCACATCTTCAAACACAAAGGTGGAAGTCTGGTAAATCGGACGTACGTGAGAGCCTGTCAATGGGCATGGCTCAGAATATAAGGCCTGGGTGGCCTTCTTGAGCTTACGTATCTCCATAGTATCCCCTCCCAAATTGTCATCCTTATTCCACCTATAAATTTAGCAAAAACCATGCCATATTATACATTTAAATGTCCCCAATAGACCTGCTGCATCACGGCCTATAACTGTAAATATATGTTTCCATTATAGCAATAACCGGAAACTAATATTTACAATTGTAAACAATGGTTTCCGGTTACTTTTCCAGATTATACTTCCTGAGCTTTTTTATTACTGCAGTATGGGATAAGCCCAAGGCCTTTCCAATCTTTCTTGAACTCCCCAGCTTCTCAACCGCATGACTCAGCACCCGTTTTTCGGTCTCCTCCAATATATCCTTAAGATTTTCCCCGTACCACGAACTGCCCGTTTCATAGCTGCTTTCCATGTACCTGGTATCCAAAATAATATGCCTTTCTTCAATGTAGCTGCCCTCAACCAGGTTGATACCCCTTTCTATAACATTGGAAAGCTCCCTTACGTTGCCCGGCCAGTGGTACTCCATGAGTCTCTCCATTGCCTGCCGCGTGATGCCTTTGATTGGCTTTCCCATGTTCTTACCGACCTGTTCAATAAAGTTCTCCACCAGTATGGGTATATCCTCTTTTCTGTCCCGCAGGGGCGGAATGAACAGGGGAACAACGTTCAGCCTGTAATATAGGTCTTCCCTGAAGAGCCCTTCCTTCATCATCTCTTCAAGGTTGTTATTGGTTGCGGCAATAACCCTCACATCCACGCTTATCTCTTCCGTCCCGCCAACCCTTCTGACCTTTCCACCCTGCAGCACCCTCAGAAGTTTGACCTGCAGCTGGGGTGACAGCTCTCCAATCTCATCAAGAAAAAGAGTTCCCCCATGGGCGAACCTGAACAAGCCCTGTTTGCCTCCCTTTCTGGCACCGGTGAAAGCACCCTCTTCATACCCGAACAGCTCACTTTCAAGAAGAGTGTCGGGCAGCGCTCCGCAGTTAACGGGCACAAAGGGCTTGTCCTTTCTACTGCTTGACATGTGTATCGACCTGGCAAACAGCTCTTTTCCTGTTCCGCTTTCTCCTCTAATCAGGACCGTTGAGTTGCTTGTCGCCACCATCTTGGCAATGTTTTTCGCATAGGTGATGCTCTCACTTATTCCCAGTATATCGCTAAAGGTGATGCTTGGCGGTGAAGTCATGCTGTAAACAAGTTCTATTACCTTGTTGATATCCTTTATGGAAGCCACGGCTCCCACTATATGCTCCTTCTCGTTCATTATAGGCCTGCCCGTTGTTATATAGTGGCTTGTGCCGCGGTTTGTCCGGAGAATAATCTCCTCATTGTCATAGCACTGTCCCGTTTTTATGGACCGGAGAATCGGGATATCCCCGGCAAGGATCTCGGCTGCAGGCTTTCCCAGCACCTCATCCTCATCAAGATTGAATATCCTCTCCGCGGAATGGTTGAATATCGTGATAGTACCGTTTTTATCTATTGCCACTATGCCTTCATCCACCGAATCTATTACCGCCCTTATCTGCCTCTCCCTCTCTTCAAAGGGTAAAAGTTCAATGAACCGGGTTTCGCTAACCCCGTCCAGGTTTTCAATTCTGTCAATCAGTTCTTCCATGGTTTCCTTCTCACACATATCAATTTTAAGGTAACCCACACCCGGCGATACTTCCATAGCGGAAATATTCAGGTTAAGGCTGGAAACCACCTTCAGCAGGTCAAGGGCCATCCCCACCCTGTCTTCGGTTATCACCATGAATCTCAAATACTCCTTCAAAAACAACACCCCACAGACCCTATTGGCTAACCATGTTCTTCAATTCTTCTGCCTGGAACACATACCTTTGATTGCAGAAATGGCAGGTAATCTCGGCTTTCCCTTCCTGTTCGAGAATATTCCTGATTTCTTCTTTCCCCAGGCTTATAAGAACCCTTTCAATCCGCTCCCTTGAACAATCACAAACCAGCTTAAGGGAACGTTTTTCCAGAATCCTGATGTTTTTGTCATCAAGTACATATTCTAAAACCTGCTCAGGAGTATAGCCCCTGTTTACCAGTGACGAAACAGCTTCAATATCTTTAAGCCTCTTTTCAAGCCGGTCCGCTATGCCGGGGTCTGCGTCGGGCATAAGCTGTATCATGTATCCACCCGCCGCCAGAATTGCCAGGTCCCTGTCTACCAGCACTCCGAGAGCTGTGGCGGTTGGTACCTGTTCCGAATATGAATAATAGGCCGTTATGTCATCACCTATCTCTCCTGATACAAGGTTTACCTGGCCTATGTACGGCTCCTTAAGACCAAGGTCCTTTATCACCAGGAGATACCCATTCCTGCCCACAAGCCCTCCGACATCCAGCTTCCCCAGCGGGTTCAGCGGAAGGTCTGCCTGGGGAAAATCCGCATAGCCCTTTACCTCCACCCTGGAATTGGCAACCGCAATAATCTTCCCTATCGGCCCTCCACCCTTCACCTGGATGGTAAGAAGGTCTTTTTCATCCTTAAGCGTCATTCCCATTATGCATGCCGCGGTCAAAACTCTTGCCAAAGCCGCTGCTGCCGTAGCCGAACATTTATGTATCGCAGCAGCCTCCCTTGCCAATCCTGTGGTTGAAACGGCAAAAGCCCTTATGCTCCCGCTGCTGTCAATGGCTCTTACTGCAATATCCAATCCCAAATCCTCCCATCATAATGATAAAACCCCGTCATTTGACGAGGTTTGAGTGCTACTTCAATGCAAAAGCTTATATATCCATTTATATTAAGCTCTCTGAACATTGGCAGCTTGCGGCCCCTTAGCTCCCTGAACGATTTCAAACTCAACTTCCTGTCCCTCTTCAAGGGTCTTGAAACCGTCCATTTCGATAGCTGAGAAATGAACAAATACGTCTTCTCCGTTTTCTCTCTCGATAAAACCGTAACCCTTCTCAGCGTTGAACCACTTTACTCTACCTTTTTCCATTTAACACATTCCTCCTAAAACCTAAATGTTGCATAGTCTTCCGACTACTACAACAAGTTTACCATACCGGGTTTCTTAATGTCAAATAGAATCCCTTTTTACCACATATTGAACCCTTTCGCAGCCTTCTCCGGGACTCTCGAAAGTAAAGGCGCCATATACGCCGATTATCTTGAGTTTGTTTTTCTTTAGTAGTTTTTCCATTTCGCCGGTCAAATATGCTTTTTGTCTGTGTGTCTCCTCAAATTTCCGGTACAGGTTTGCATCTACCTTCTCAAAGAATGTCAGGTAGTATTCGCAAATCCTTGTACCCGAATCGTAATAATTCTCCCATACATAACTGATCTCTTCGCCGCTGTGGCCGAAAGTATTGCTGCCGATTATCTCGGATATTTTATAATGGGAATTCATGTCAAAGGCAAACAGCCCGCCGGCGTTAAGATTGTTGTACACACCTTTGCACACCTTTTCCATGTCATCATCATCCAAAATATAATTCATTCCGTCGCACACACAAATAATACAGTCCACCGGCGCATCAAGCCGGATATCCCTCATATCCTGGTGCAAATACCTGACCCGAGCACCCATTTCCAGAGCCTTGTCCTGAGCCAGTGCAAGCATGTCCTCGGAGCGGTCGGCGGCATACACGGTGTACCCCCTATTTGCCAGGCGGTTGGATACGTTTCCCGTTCCGCAGGCAATTTCCAGAACCGTTGTAATGGGTGTGTCATTTGTATCAAAGATTTTCTCCAGGTAATCAACCCACATATCATAGTCAACATCTTCCATGAGCCTGTCGTAATAATGGGCAAATCCTTTATAAGTGCTCATCTTGCCGACCGCTCCTCAATTGCTCTCTGCAGGCTGTCCAATACCTGCCCGGCCTTGTCCCGTATAATTATCTCGGCGAGGCCGTCATAGGGGGTAACTCCAATGTTAATGATCATGAGCCTCCGGCACAATGACGCCAGGTTATTGACCGGCCCTACATTAAGGCTCGAACCGATGACCAGAAGCAGGTCGCATCTCTTGACAAGATCCCACGCTTCATTGAAACAGTCGGGCAGCATATCCCCGAAGAGGACGACCCCTGGCCTCAGTATGCCTCCGCACTCTTCGCATACCGGGGGTATCTGGCCGCTGCCGACCTTATCGGCAAGCAGCCGTATGCTTACCCTCTTCCCGCATTTGATACAATAACCCGTTCGCGTATCTCCATGAACCTCCAGCACTTTTTCGGAACCCGCCCTGTGATGGAGGTTGTCTATGTTTTGTGTTATCACCGCATCAATAAGCCCTTCCTTTTCAAACCGGGCCAGAACATGATGCGCCCTGTTGGGGCGGGCATCCTGCATGGACATGATTATTTCAAACCCCGTACTATAAAATTTCCTGGGGTTATTGTATAGGACCGCGGTTGACAGCGCTTCCATAGGGTCAACCCTTTCCCAGATCCCGGTGCCGGGGCTTCTGAAATCGGGAATCCCGCTCTCGGTTGATATGCCCGCTCCGGTCAGCACACATACGCTGCCGCTCTCCATGATTGCCTCTGCAACCCTTCTTATTGCTTGATCCTGCATATCCATCACCTCACCTCACGCAGAAAGGGGACGCACCGTCCCCTATCCTTCCAAAGTATTGCCGGATTGTGTTACCACCTTGCCGGCCTTCTTCCTGGTAGTAATAATGCCGCCTATTCTCCCCGTCTCCGCAGCGGTGAGAGAGCCCCAACCGGATTTTCTCACCCTTTCGGCAAGGCCAAGCTCCTTCGCTATCTCATATTTCATCCTGTCCTCTGGGGTTTCAACCTTTTTCTTTTTATTCTTCTTTTTAGAAGCTGACATCGGCATACCTCCTTCAACTTCTATTATGCTGTAATCTAGGCCGATTTATGTAAGGGGCCAATTACAGGCCGTATATGATAACGTATAATTCCCTTATGACCATTACAGCAAAAATCAGCATGGTCACTGCCAGGGGAACCATTTCCTTTATCGTCATGCCATTGGCTCTTTCCTCCCTATCCGGCACGGAGATGCCGCTTTGTTCTGAAAGTCTCCTGAAAAGCCTGACCATAACGGTCGCAGATAGGACCGCTATTATGCCCCAGAACAGAGTACCGCTTAGAATAACAGCGGTATTCAGGCCTTCCTCAGCTGCCTGTCCGGTTTCCCCTGCATACAGCTGCGCTCCGTAGGCTATTATCACCGACAGGGCATTATTGATGAAATGTCCCGTAATGGCCGGAAAAATCGACCCGGTTTTTGTTGCCATATAGCCGAAAATGATGCCCAGGAATACCGGTCCGATTAAATTCTGTATGTTAAAATGAAATATGCCGAAGAGCAAAGCCGTAATCAGAACAGCCCTTTTTTCACCAAACGCCTCGTATCCCTTCAAAACCAGCCCCCTAAAGAACAGTTCTTCCGCCACACCTGCGGTTAGGGCAATAATAAGCAGGTTTACGGCAAGTTCGCTGAAATTCTCAGCCACGGGAACCGGCATAGGTATCAATTCACCGAACAGGCTCAGCACAAGATTGCCTACCAGGTTAAGAAACAGACCCACAGGGTAGGCAAAAAAGGTAATCAGGGCGCAGAGTCCGACAATCTTCAGACTTGTTTTCTTGATTCTAAATACTTCTCTTAAGCTGGCTTTTCTGAACAGAACAAATAAAAACGCCGGTCCCAGGATTATTACCAGCTCTGTTAGAACAAGACCCGTATAAATATCCGTCATCTGCAGCGTATACCCTATAGTAACCAGCAATATCGCCGTAATCATATATACGATATTCACACCAAGCAGTGTTATTCCCGAATTCTCTTCCAACGAATCTATTCCTCCTCAAACGGCCGTATAATACATAATATTCTACAGCGGCACGTTTTATCCTCCCTGTTCATAGTATCTACAAATTAACCAAATTGACAATTTAAGGTAACATAAGTATAATAGTTTTGTCCGGACTATCGATGGGAGGTGGGCTGGTTGAATAATCCCGATGTTATTGAAGAAATCGTTAAACTCATTTCCGAGATACTCAATACCCTTGAAAAAAAAGGGCTGGTTGAGAGGGTCAGGTGTGAAAGCGACAGGCGAAAACACCACATTAGCCTGACTTCGCATGGATTTCTCGTTAAATCTGCAATATCACCGGGTTTATATCATAAAGGAATCACCGGAAAGCTCGATATGACCGAACTGGAAAAAAAACTCCTGTATATACTTCTGAAAAAATTCTATAACCAGATCACTTAGCCGTTTTTAAGCCTCCCAGTTTTTCCAGTATCCTCGCATAAACCTCAACCCCTGTCATCATGACATCTTCATTAAAATTGAAATAGCAGCTGTGCAGCGGATGGGTGTAGCCCTTGCCGGGATTCCCTGTCCCGAGCATAAAGAACAGTCCCGGTACTTTTTTTTGGTAATAGGAAAAATCCTCCGCCATCATGACCGGCTTTATCACGTCAATGCTATTTTCCCCCACAACCTCCGTCAGAAGGTTGAACAGGCCTTCGTCATTTACCACCGGAGGCAGCCCGTTGCCAAATCCTACCTCTGCCTTGCATCCATAGACTTCTCCTATGCCCTTTGCTATGGATACCGCCCTCTGTTTCATGAACTCAAAGTCCTCTTCGGAAAATGCTCTCATAGTGCCTTCGATACGTGCGTTTCGCGCCACGATGTTTAACCTCTCGCCGCCCGTAATCTTGCCGATGGAAAACACCGCGGGCTCCATTGGGTCCAATGACCTGCTTACTATTGTCTGAAAGGCCATAACCATATTGCAGGCTGCCACCAGGGCATCCTTTCCCTTATGGGGCTGTGCTCCATGACTGCTCTGCCCTTCCACCTCGACGTAGATTTCTGCGGTCTGCGCCATTATCGGCCCACGCCTCGCCCCAATTCTTCCTTCCTCCACATCCGGAAACATATGCAAACCGAAAATTGCATCAACCTTCGGTCTCTCCAGCAGCCCAGCCTCAATAAGCGGCAGAGCGCCCCCGGGAGCTTCTTCCGCGGGCTGGAACACCAGCCTTACATCGCTTTCCAGCCTGCTCCTGTTCATAGCCAGGTACCTGCCAAAGCCTGCAAGTATTGCCATGTGTGCGTCATGCCCGCAGGCATGCATCATACCGGCCTGCGCCGAAGAAAACTCAAGTCCTGTTCTCTCCTCAACCGGCAGGGCATCCATATCGGCTCTAAAGGCATAACACCTGTCACCTTTGCTTCCCTTGAAGTCCACAATAACAGCGGTCTCGAACAGGTTATCGGTGATCTGCACGTCCATGCCCCGGAAATATTCCTTTATTTTCTGTGCGGTTCTATGCTCGTTCAGGCCCAATTCCGGATCTGAGTGCAGCCTTCTCCTCAGGTCTACAACATCATCCCTGAGTCTTGCTATTTCATCCCTGATATCTATCATATTACCCTCCTGGAATTCTGCTGTTTTATCTATTATACCCTTCCGTTTTTTGCAAAACAACAGAAACAAGAAAAAAGGGACCAGGCTCACAAGCCTGACCCCATAACAGACATACGCCTGTGCTCCTGAAATCAAGTTCTTAAAATTCATATTTATAAGATATGCCTTCCGCTTCCTTTATTAATTCCTTTCTATAATCCTCAACTTTATCCACTAATCTTTGATAAGGACCTGATATTGCTAGAGCAGCAGAAATCTTGCCATCACGGTTAAATATGGGAACAGCAATTGATATTATATTTTCTTCCCTTTCTCCATAGCTTACCGCGTAGCCTTCTTGCTTAATCTTCTCAAGTTCTTTGTAAAGTGTCTCTCTTTCAGTAATAGTATTATTCGTAAAGCCTTTAAGCCCTGTCTCGCATATCACCTCTTCCCAAAACTCCTTTTCTGAATAAGCAAGCAGGACTTTGCCTGAGGCCCCGCAGTATAATGGCAGGGTATCCCCTATTCTGCTGAATTTTTTTAATAGCCTATCTGTTACCAATTGGTCAATGCATATCCTGTTTATTCCACTTTTTATATAAATATTAACAGTTTCATCGCTTATCTGTTTAAGTCTCTCCATTGCAGGCCGGGCAATCGACCTAATATCTATATTTTCGAGCACCACATTAGCCAAATCAATAAATGCAGGACCAAGTATATAAGTATTACTAGCGTTATTCTTTACAATAAATCCTTCCGTTTCCATGGTAAGTAAAAGCCTTAGAAGCGTGGGTTTGGGCAGTTCTGTATAGTCGTAGAGTTCTGATAAGCTTAAGGACCTTCGCTCTTTTCTAAATGCATTTAATATACTTATGGACCTTTCAACTGCCCTAATTGTTTTCATGTGCTAACCCCTGCCATAAATTTATTTAGCAAGCGCCTGTTTTTTTGACTTCTTCATTAATTTGCTAATTATTGAAGCAGCTACTGCGCCCACTATAACGATGAATATTCCCAAACTTACAGGTCGTGCAAAGAATGCCCCATAGTTACCGTGGGAAATCATCAAAGACTGCCTGAAATAGTTCTCTGTAAGAGGAGCCAAAACAACCGAAAGTATAAGCGGCCCTGAAGGGTACTGCAGCTTTTTCATAAAATACCCTATTATCCCAAAAACCAGTATTACCCAGACATTGAATAATCCGTAGTTAAGTGAATATGCGCCAAGAACGCATAGCGCTGCAACTATCGGTGACAAATATTTTTGTACCAACCTAATTATATTAATAAATACAGGAATTAACAAGATATTGCTGAACAAAAGCATTATATTTGCTATTATAAGGCCTGCTATCATTGCCCAGACAATATTACCTGATTCTACCATGAGCAGGGGGCCGGGCCTCAACCCATACATAATAAGAGCTCCAAGCATAATTGCCGTACCGCCCGAACCGGGTATGCCCAAAGTAACCAACGGAATCAATGCTCCGGGGACGGACGCGTTATTTGCCCCTTCCGGTGCTGCAACCCCTTCAAGAGCCCCATTTCCAAACTTTTCAGGATGTTTGGATATTTTCTTCTCAACCGCATATGAAAGGAAAGTAGCTATTGTCCCGCCTGCACCGGGAAGTATACCAATAAGAGTACCGATTACTGAACCCCTCAATGTCGGCATGGACGTTGCAGCAATATCTTTTTTTGTGGGAATAAACTCCTTTATCTTAAACGCGGGCTTCCCCAAATCTAACCTAACCGACTTTTCAATATTAATCAATACTTCCCCTATTCCATACAGCCCTATAATTATGGCAACAAAATCCACCCCTTCGATCAACTCGGGTGTAAACGCAAACCTTACAAAGCCTGAAACATAATCACTACCAATCATGCCGATAAGAAAACCAAACAAACTCATAAAGATTGCTTTAAGTATTGATTTCCCGGCTAGTAAACTGATCGTACACAGCCCCATAACCATCAGCATGAAGTATTCATGGGGACCAAAGTTTACTGCAATTCTTGTCACAACAGGCGCCCCAAAAACCAGAACCAATAACCCGAAAAATCCCCCTGCAAATGAGCTGAAGGCCGAAATTCCCAACGCTAATCCGCCTTTCCCCTGGATCATCAGGGGATATCCGTCTATAGCAGTCATTATAGCCGGTGCATCTCCGGGTGTATTAATTAAAATCGACGTTATGCGGCCTCCATACATCGTACCCATATACACACCAACCAATAAACACAGCGCTGAATTAACCGGCATGCTGAAGGTCAGAGGAAGCATTAGCGCTATCCCGGCTGAGGGACCCAGTCCCGGAAGTGCTCCAACCACTGTACCTATCATTGATCCTGCGAAGATTACCAGCATATTGTACATTGAAAAAATCTCTTTAAACCCAATAGCTAATCCCTGAAGAGATTCCATGGCCTTTCCTCCTTCCGCTAGAAACTGAAGCCCGGTATCGGAACTCCCAGCCATACTTTAAAGATAAAATAGAAGACTATAACTGATACAACAGATACTTTAACAGACGAAAGCCAACTATACCTTTCTACAAATTTAAAAATCAAAATCATAAAGATGCCAAGGGGAATAAACATACCAACGAAGTCAACTGAAACAACAGCTAGAAGCAGTAAAATAAAAAAGCTTATCAGGCGCATAAAACCTGCTTTGACAATAAAGGGTTTCCCTTTGCCATCTGTTTTGTTCTTATTAAAGCTCTTTACTAAAAGCATTATAGAAATCAAAAGCATTGCATATGCGATAAATCTTGGTAGAAAGCCCGGTCCTATGGTATACTCCGATCCAATAGGCAACTTGCTGCATTCTTTGATTATTACCGCTGCAAAAACTCCCATAAATAATATAAAGATCCGTTCTGCTATCTTCATCTTTTCACCTCTTTTGCCATTTAGTGGATGGGGCAAGGGTACAACCCTTACCCCGAAAATTCGATACTATTTAATAATCCCGAGTTCCCTTAGTGTCTCTTCGTATATTTGATTCATCTCATCAAGGTATTTCGCATACTCTTCTCCTTCAAGATAACCGGGTGTAATCATATTTTTTTCAAGATAGTCCTTCTTCCATGTTTCTGTCTCAACCATTTTTTTAATAATATCCACGTAATAGGCTTTGGCTTCTTCCGGTATATCTTTGGGTGCCGCGACGCCCCTAAAGAGGCTGAGCGTTATGTCATATCCAAGTTCCCTGAATGTAGGCACATCAGCCATTAAGTCAATTCTTTCGGTCGTGCTTATTGCTAACGCTCTAAAATCGCCGGATTTTATGTAATCATAAGCTGTATTTGGATTAGTTATGGTCATATCTATCTGGTTACCCATGAGGGCAGCAATTACCTCTCCGTCACCTTGATATGGTATAAAGTTTAATTTTTTACCTGAAAGTTTAGACAGCCTGACTGTAACAAGGTGTTCGATTGTTCCCTGGCCGGTTCCCCCGACGTTTATCGGCTTGTCGCTTTTCAATATATCATCAAGGGTCTGATAACCGGATTTTGAATTGACCAATACAAGTTCCGGGTCAATGCCTAGTCGGGCGATTGGCGTAAAGTCCTTATAGTTGATGCCGATATCTGAGTTGAGCGGTGTAGTAATAAATGATGATGTTGTAGCCATAAGGTAATGTCCGTCACCCGCATGACCATTAACATACCCCATACCTACAGCGCCGCTTCCACCGGGCTTGTTGACGACATTTATTGCCGTATCGACTATACCTTCATCTGCGAGTATCTTAGCCATTGTCCTCAGCATAACATCATGTCCGCCTCCCGGGGCATAACATGCGACAAATTCCAGTGGTCTTTCCGGAAATGTTGTTTTTGGCTGCTCAGGGGCTTGATTTTCTTTACTACAGCCAACTGCAAGGATAAACAAGCTGACAATCAACAATACCATTATAGTTTTTTTCATCTTTATTAACCTCCTAGATAATATATTTAACCCTCCAGGGGAACTTGGAGACTCATGAGCGGGGCATGCTGCTGTGCCCCATAAACGTCTGTATCTCCTACGCTGCCTGAGTCAACAGGTCTCTTGATAGTAATTTTCACAGCCAGTGCCGGGTCATAGAATACCAGGTGGGAAATATCTTCCGGTTTAAGTCCATAAAGCCTGCATATGGTTTCTCTGTTTATTACATCGCTGCGTTTGACTAGTTCATAATAAGCAGGATTATCAAATATTACGTCAAAGGTCAGCTCGAATGGACCGGAATTCTTGCTGCGCAACACTTTAGCCATATTGTATAAGCTATCCGTTTTGTTCACGTCTGCCCCTCCTTCTATAGTTCCAGATATTCAAACCTGGCCAGTTCACACGGGTCTTCAACATCTACCAGGTGGTAAACAGTAAATTTATACACAGGTCCAAATTCTATGTCTGAAGGGGAATAAAGGAATGCAAGGTTCCCAGCCGTAGCCTTTCTTCCTTTGTACGGGAAGTGAAGCATTGTTGACCTTACTGCCGCGCAGATAGTATTGGCCAGTTCCTGGGTTTTGGCTACGACTTCCAGCACCAATCCAAGCTCATGGCATGCTGTATCAACCGGTTCCAGCATTCCCATTACCCCGTTTTTGCCATATGTATGGTAAATAATTCTGTAATCTTCGCCCGGAATATCATCGAAATACGCCCTTACCTGCTCTTCCACCTCCTTTTTAATCTCTTCAATGCTGTCAATCATAATGGGATCGCGTACACCTGCTATTATAAGTGTCCTGTAGCCCACCTGCGCTGACCCTTCCAGCTTTATTCTGTATTTTTCGGGTTTAATCAGCTTGCTGCCAGATACCTTCACTAATCCGTCGCCATACTGTTCAAATACACACTGGGATAAATCAAGTTGAATGCCCGGCCCATGCAGTAAATATGGATGGTCTTTTTCGTACAGGGTATGTGCAGCAACAGAAGTTGTATAGCATTTTCTTTTTTCGTTCAAGGGTTCTACGACGAAATGATCTTTTCTAATATACCCAATTATACAGTCTTTTGTAGTACCGGGCTCTGCACATAGAGCTCCGCATTCTAATATTTTGCCTAAGTGGTAGGATAGTCCCGGATCAAACCCATGCATTATTGGTAATGCTGCAAAGACTGCAGGGTCATAGGTTCTTCCTGCTACAACCAGTGTTGCTCCATTTTGAAGCGCCTCAATTATGGGTTCACATCCAATTTGGCCTACAATACTTTTGGTGATTTTTAGTTTTTCTTCTGATAATTCAGGAACAGGACCTAAGGGTAAAATCTTGTTCTCTTTCATCTTTTCCCTTATGTAATCCTTTTGAACATCAGAATATATTATTGCCGTTTTGAACTTCAACTGCTTTTCTTGAACAACTTCCCGTACTATCTTCATGGTCCATTCAACATGTGGTTTTGCTCCGGCTCCTCCCGCTGAGCCGATTATTACCGGAATATTCAGCTCAAATCCTGCAGTTAGGATTAAATTTAAATCTTTCTTTACCGCTCTTTCGCTTACAATCCCAACGCCAGCTCCGAGTTTATGCGGACCTGCATCTGTTGAACCTGCATCAACAGCTATAACATTAGGTTTCCTATTTATTCCGTTTATAAAAGATTCCTTTGGGAAACCATATCCTAAAATACCGCAAGGTGAAAGAATTTTTAGTTCATCCAAAAATACCGCCTCCGTTTCACTCTATGAAATTATATATCACCTAGTGTAATTATTATATCTATTCTAGATAAAATTTAAGAATCCTCCCATAAATATTTTTTTTTATAAAATAACAGACAGGATTTTGAACTGCTACTGACTAACACCTAGCACCTGCCATTTGGCCTCAAAATCATTGACAAAAGAAAAATATAGTGTTATCATTAAACAAAATTAATACCCGAATGATAGAGGCGCATTTTTCATCAGTACGCAAACGGAGAATAATAGGATTCGTTGAAGCTTGCCGAAAGGGAACGATGCCGAAGGTGTTTTCTGCCCTATTCAGAAGGCTCCTGGGTATGCAGTTAACAGCTGCATAACTGTCACCTGGAAACGGGTGGAGCGCTATCGCATTAACAAAAGCTCTGCTTTCTTTTATTGCAGGCTTAAGTGTTTATGTGATTGTTTGCCGGCCCTGGGTTTGTGCCGGTTTTTTTATGGCTGGGGCAAGGCTCAGTCCAGAACGGCAAGGCTATTTTATTTAACATATTTCGGGCATCAACATATCATAATATAAAGGATAACTTTAACATCTGGAGGAGGAAACAGGATGAAAACTTACAGGGTAGCCGTAGTCGGAGCTACAGGAATGGTAGGGCGTACCATGCTTAAAGTGTTGGAGGAACGGGACTTTCCGGTTGGAGAGCTTAAACTGTTTGCTTCCGGAAAGTCCGCAGGAAAACAGCTTCCATTTAAAGGAAAGGACTACGTTGTCGAGGAACTGACCGAGAACTCCTTTGACCGGGGAATAGATATTGCCCTGTTCTCCGCAGGCGGAGACATCAGCAGGAAATTTGCTCCAATCGCTGCTTCCAGGGGAGCGGTAGTAATAGACAACAGCAGCGCCTGGAGGATGGATGAAGCAGTACCGCTGGTGGTGCCGGAGGTAAACCCCCAGGACATCGATTGGCATAAAGGCATAATCGCCAATCCCAACTGTTCAACCATTCAGGCCGTCGTGGCATTAAAGCCCCTCCACGATAAATACAGGATTAAACGGATTGTATATTCAACCTATCAAGCAGTGTCTGGTTCAGGTTATAAAGGGGTTAACGATTTAAGAGAAGGCCTATTGGGAAATAAACCCCGCTTCTATCCGCACCCCATAGTAAACAACTGTCTCCCCCACATCGATGTGTTCCTGGATAATGGGTATACTAAGGAAGAGATGAAAATGGTAAACGAAACCAAAAAGATTATGGGGGACTACTCGCTCAAGATAACGGCGACAACAGTAAGGGTACCGGTGGAAAACTGCCACAGCGAATCGATTAACGTCGAATTCGAAAAGGAATTTGACCTCTTTGAACTAAAGAATATACTGGCAGGAAGCAAAGGGGTAAAATTAATCGATGACCCGGAAAAAAATCTATACCCGATCGCCACAATGTCGGAAGACACCGATTTAGTTTACGTAGGACGCATAAGAAGGGATGAGAGCTTAACAAGCGGAATTAACATGTGGGTAGTAGCCGACAATATACGTAAAGGTGCAGCCACCAACGCGGTACAGATTGCAGAACTGCTGATAAATAAATAAGAATTGCACGAAAAAATATCTTGGAAAGGATGGTCTTTTATGTCAATATTCATGGGTTCCGGTGTTGCGCTTGTTACTCCTTTTACTGATACTGGAATAGCCCTTGAAAAGCTTGAAGAACTCATAGAAATGCATATTGAACAGTCCACCGATGCCATCATTATCTGTGGCACCACCGGTGAAGCCTCTACCATGACCGAAGATGAATTGAAAACAGCAATAAAATTCACAGTGGAAAGAGTCAAGAACAGAATCCCGGTAATTGCAGGCACCGGAACAAACGATACGGCAAAGACAATCAGGAGAAGCCTATACGCTCAGGAAGTGGGAGCGGATGGCTTGCTGGTTATAACTCCCTACTACAATAAAACCTCTCAAAAGGGTCTGGTTGAGCACTTTACAGCCGTTGCAGACGCCGTAGACCTTCCGATCATCATTTATAACGTTCCCAGCAGAACCGGCCTGAACATGCTGCCCAAAACGCTGGAGACCCTTTCCCATCATAAGAATATAGCGGCGGTCAAGGAAGCAAGCGGCAACATCAGCCAGATTGCTGAAATCGCATATCTGTGCGGCGACAGGCTTGATATCTATTCCGGGAACGATGACCAGGTGGTTCCCATACTCTCATTGGGAGGGAAAGGAGTAATATCGGTGGTGGCTAATATAGCACCCAAGGAGATGCATGATATGGTTGATCTCTATCACCAGGGACGCGTAAAGGAAAGCAAGGATATGCAGTTGAAGATCAAACCATTGAACGATGCAGTATTCCTGGAAGTAAATCCAATACCGATAAAAACAGCAATGAACCTCCTGGGATATAATGTAGGCAAGCTTCGTCTTCCTCTGACTTCAATGTCCGGGGAAAACCTCGACAAACTTATGAAGGCGCTGACTGAGTATGGGTTCACTGTAAAGGAGAATGGACACACCTCATCGAGCATGGCGCCTTGCCCGGGTGTGGGGAGAATATCGCCGATAAGGGAGAATGATATATGCTGAAGCTTGTAATAAACGGATGCAACGGTAAAATGGGCCACGTCTTGGTAGAAACCGCAGAAAAAGACCCGGGAGTTATTGTAGTCGCCGGAGTGGATAAAAATATAGAAAGCTATAAGAATAAATTCCCTGTATACAGCAGCATTAACGAGTTTGAGGGAAGCGCCGACGTATTGTTGGACTTCTCCCGCCCTGAGGCGATAAAACCCCTTCTTGAATATGCTGTAAATACAAAAACCCCGTTAATAGTTGCTACTACAGGTATTAAGGAAGAAGATCTACAGCATATAAGAGAGGCGGCAAAGCACATCCCGGTTTTCGTCTCTGCAAACATGTCCCTGGGCGTGCTGGTAATGGTGGAAATAAGCAAATTAGCCGCTTCAATTCTAGGTGAAAACTTTGATATTGAGATTGTTGACTTCCACCACAATGAAAAGGTTGATGCACCGAGCGGCACCGCTTTAATGCTGGCTGATGCTATCAATACGCAACTGGATGGAGATAAATATTATGTGTACGGAAGAAATGCCGAACACGGCAAGAGAAAACCCGGTGAAATTGGGATTCACGCACTGAGGGGTGGAACCTACCCCGGTGAGCACAGGGTTATATTTGCAGGGCAGGATGAAATAGTGGAAATAAAGCACCTTGCCCTTTCCAGGAAAATTTTTGCCTTCGGCGCCTTAAAAGCTGCAAAATTCCTAGCTTCTCAGAAGGAGGGGCTGTATAATATGAATCATTTGATTAAACAGTAGAAAGGACTGATATGCACATGATAAAGGAAACCCACGGTACCGGACACTTGGATTCTGTCGATGAAAACCTCACTGACCCATACAAAATCGCAGCATACATTAAAAATGCAGCAAAATCCACCCCTGTCAAGGCATACATAAAGGGCAACCTGAGGGATGTGGAAATGTCCAACGTGGAGGTCTACGGGCAGGAGAACTTCTGGATACTGTTTGGAGAATATAGGGATGTATCTGTGGTTCTCAAGCAATACAGTGACCGCATCGACCACTTCCGTCTGGAGTGCGACAGGAGGAATTCAGCCATCCCCCTGCTTGATATTAAGAACATCAACGCCCGTATTGAGCCCGGTGCTATTATCAGGGATAAGGTGGTAATCGGGAATAACGTAATCATTATGATGGGCGCTGTTATCAATATCGGAGCTGTAATCGGTGATGGAAGTATGATAGATATGAATACGGTGATAGGTGCCAGGGGAATCATAGGGAAAAACGTTCATGTGGGTGCCGGCGCGGTGATTGCAGGCGTGCTTGAACCGCCCAGCAGCACACCGGTCATAATCGAGGATGAGGTTCTGATCGGCGCAAACGCAGTGGTCCTCGAAGGCGTAAGGGTAGGTAAAGGCGCTGTAATAGCTGCGGGGTCGGTTGTTATTGAAGATGTGGAACCGGGAGTTGTTGTTGCCGGAACCCCGGCAAGGTTTATTAAAAGGGTTGACCAGACAACCAGGGATAAAACAAAATTGCTTGAAGACTTAAGAGGATAATTTACTTAAGCGGCGCAAGCCGCTTTTTTTGAAAACCATTTAGGACAAGGATGTGATGTAATGGATATTGTCGTACAGAAATACGGAGGAACCTCAGTAGGAGATCTGGAAAAGATAAAGCAGGTTGCAGCCAGGATCAAGCAGAAAAAAGAAAGCGGCTGCAGGCTGGTTGTTGTAGTATCAGCCATGGGAAAAACTACCGATAATCTTCTCTCCATGGCTTACAACCTGAGCAGCAGGCCGAAACCCAGGGAACTTGACGTGCTGATGTCAACCGGAGAGCAGATTTCCATATCTCTTCTGTCGATTGCCCTTAATGAAATCGGCTGCAAGGCAAGGTCCTTTACCGGGCAGCAAGTAGGAATAATCACCGAAGGCTATCACACAAAATCTAAAATTGCAGATATCAATTCATCCATAATAATTGAAGAACTGGAAAAGGACAGTGTTGTAATAATCGCAGGGTTCCAGGGTGTAAACGGAAACAATGAAATCACAACCCTGGGAAGAGGCGGATCGGATACGACAGCGGTAGCCCTGGCTGCCAAACTCGGCGCAGTATGCGAAATTTTCACCGATGTCGACGGTATCTATACCGTTGATCCACGCATTTATCCGAATGCACGAAAGCTTGAATGCATAAGCTATGAAGAAATGATGGAAATGGCGAGCCTCGGGGCCGGCGTAATGCATCCTCGTTCAATTGAGATTGGGCACAAGTATAAGGTTCCTATATACGTTGCAATGAGTACAGGCGAGTTTCCAGGGACATTCATTAAGGAGAGTGATGATTTCATGGAAAAAACCGTAATAACCGGAATGGCAGTTGATAATAACGATGCCATGGTCACAGTAATAAACCTTCCCTATTCAACAAGATCCATCTCTAGAATCTTCCAGAGCCTTGCTGAAAGGCATGTGAATGTTGACATGATAAGTCAGACCACCCCGGTTAACGGCCTGATTAATGTCTCCTTTACAATTCCAAAGAACGACCTTGCAGCAGCAATGGATGGGCTGGAAGAATTAAAACCGGAGCTGGGACCCTTTGGAATAGACACGGATACTGCAATTACAAAACTATCGGTTGTCGGTATGGGCATGCGGACCCAATCGGGCGTTGCTGCCCGGATGTTTACAGCTCTGTCCGAGAGCAATGTTGACCTGAAAATAATAACAACCTCTGAGATCAGGATATCATGCGCCATAGACCCAAAGGACCAAAACAGAGCCGTTACCGCCATAGCAAAAGAATTTGATCTGTAAAAATTCATTTTAGATATTGAATATTTATTCAAAAAACAGTATAATATTATTGCATATAAGATATTTTTGAATCCCCCCATAGAATTTAGGCCAGGCTTTTTTGGCTGGTCTAAATTTTTTTATCTATAATTTTTATTCACATTCGCTTCCCGGATGAAATAATCCGCCAGGCACAGCTGTTCCAAGACCTCCCCTATAAAATACTATAAAAATAATTTCCTTTTATCTAATAAAAAGGGTTGCATATATATAAAAAAGTAGTATAATTAATAGCATAATTGAATATTTATACAGTAAGTAATTGGAACATTCGCAAAAAGGAGGAGGTTCTATGAGCTCTAAAAAGAAGGTTGTCCTGGCTTACTCCGGTGGGCTTGACACTTCTATAATTATACCATGGTTGAAGGAAAACTATGATTATGAAGTAATTGCGGTATGCGTGGACGTGGGACAGGGCAGCGAAATCGAAGCAGTGAGGGAAAAAGCCATAAAATCAGGAGCCAGCAAATTGTATGTGGAGGATGTTAAGGAGGAATTTGTTGAGGATTATATATTTCCAACACTAAAATCCGGAGCAATGTACGAAGGAAAATATCTCCTCGGCACATCCTTTGCCCGTCCTCTCATAGCCAAAAAACTTGTAGAGATTGCCCATAAGGAGGGCGCAGACGCAATAGCCCATGGTGCGACAGGCAAAGGTAATGACCAGGTGCGTTTTGAGCTGGCGATCAAAGCCCTAAGCCCCCATATGAAGGTCATAGCTCCCTGGAGGATATGGAACATAAAATCGCGGGAAGAGTCCGTTGATTATGCCAACGCCAGGGGGATACCCATCCCGGTAACAAAGGACCACCCGTACAGTATGGACAGGAATATATGGCACCTGAGCCATGAAGGCTCTGACCTCGAAGACCCGTGGTTTACACCGGACGACAGCATTTACCTGATGACCGTTCCGCCGGAAAAGGCGCCGGATAAACCGACCTATGTGGAAATATATTTCGAGAAGGGCGTTCCAAAGAAGATCAATGGTGTTGAGTATAAACCCGTCGCCCTGGTGGAAAAGCTAAATACACTCGGTGGAGAGAACGGTGTAGGTATAATCGATATGGTAGAAAACAGGCTTGTGGGTATGAAGTCAAGGGGAATTTACGAGTGCCCTGCCGGCACCATCCTTTATACAGCCCATAAGGAGCTTGAAAGGCTTACACTGGACCGTCAGACCATGTTCTTCAAGGATATGGTAGCTAACAAATACGCCCAGATGGTATACGACGGCCTCTGGTATACACCATTGAAGAAAGCCCTTGATGCCTTTGTCGACAGCACCCAGGAAACAGTTACCGGAACGGTAAAGCTCAAGCTCTTCAAGGGAAATTGCTCAGTTCACGGCACCAAATCGCCCTATTCGTTGTATAACCATGAATACGCTACCTTCGGAGAAGATGAGGTATACAACCAGCAGGACGCTGAAGGCTTCATAAACCTGTTTGGGCTGCCCCTCAAGGTCAGGGCTCTTATGGAAGAAAAGCTGGAAGAAGAGAAAAATGTCATGAAAAGGAAGATTAAAGCCGTATGAAACTGTGGTCAGGAAGGTTTATAAAGGATACAAGCAAGGAAATGGATGACTTTAACTCATCCATTTCCTTTGATATGAGATTGTACAAACAGGACATTATGGGCAGCATGGCCCATGCAGAGGCCTTGTTTAAATGCGGTATAATTTCCCTGGAAGAAAAGGAGAGCATCCGGAAGGGTCTTCTGTCCATACTGAAGGATATCGAGGATGGCACCTTCGAGTTCAGCGTTCAATATGAAGACATACATATGAATATTGAAAAGGCATTGACCGATAGGATAGGAGAAGCGGGCAAAAAACTGCACACAGCCAGGAGCAGAAACGATCAGGTTGCCCTTGACCTTAGGCTTTTCCTAAAGGATGAGATTCTGGAGGTTCAAAGGAAACTCGTTGTATTGCTGGACACCCTTGTGACAATCTCTGAAGACAACCTGTATACCATTATGCCCGGCTATACCCACCTTCAACCGGCGCAACCAATAACCCTGGCCCACCATCTCATGGCATACTACGAAATGTTCAAGCGGGATTTGGATAGGCTGAAGGACTGTTATAGAAGAACCGACACAAACCCCCTCGGAAGCTGCGCTCTGGCTTCGACTACTTACAGCATTGACAGGGAGCTGACTACAAAGCTGCTTGGTTTCAGTAACTATACAATGAACAGCCTTGACGGAGTGAGCGATAGGGATTATGCCATTGAATTCATTTCGGTTTCATCAATTATCATGATGCACCTGAGCCGTCTTTGTGAAGAGCTGATCCTTTGGTCGACAAACGAATTCGGGTACGTTGAGATGGATGATGCATACAGCACCGGGAGCAGCATCATGCCGCAGAAGAAGAATCCCGACGTTGCCGAACTGATTAGGGGTAAAACCGGAAGGGTGTTCGGAAACCTGATGGCCCTTTTAACCGTTATGAAAGGCCTTCCTCTGGCCTACAACAAAGATATGCAGGAGGATAAGGAAAGTTTGTTCGATACCCTCGACACCGTTAAAGCATGCCTGTCCATCATGTCCCCTATGTTATCAACCTTGAAAATCAACAGGGATAATATGCAGAAGGCAGCAAACAAGGGCTTTATCAATGCCACCGATGTGGCAGACTACCTGTCGAAGAAAGGTGTGCCTTTCAGAACCGCTCACCGGATAGTGGGCGAACTTGTTTTGCACTGTACCGGTAAAGGAGTTTCCCTGCAGGACCTTTCGCTGGAGGATTTCAGAAAGGCCTCGCCGGTATTTGAAGAAGATATCATGGATATAGTAACCCCTTATAGCTGTGTGGTTTCACGGAACATACCGGGAGGCCCTGCACCAGAACAGGTAAGATTGCACATTGATAGCGCAAAAACGTATATTCGTGACACAAAATCCTTTTTGTCACAACAGTCATAAAGACTGAATTTAATTGTATGACTCCCAGTATTTCTTTACGTCTTCCATCAGGCTGTCAATATGTTCCTTCATGCACTCCACTGCCAGTTCTTCGTTATGACTCTTGATTGAATCGAGTATTTTCCAGTGGGAGACCATATAAGGTGAATTTACCTTCTTTCTTATATACTCAAATAGCTCAGACTGCTGCCCCGAGTAGGATACTATATTGTAGAGGGATTCAAGCACTTTATTCCTCGACGCCCTGGCGATTGCCCTGTGAAAATCAATATCCGAGGATGCAATACTGGACTGCTCGCTGTATTTTTTCTCCTGAGAATGTAGAATCCTCTCCATCTCTTCTATCTCATCGGGTGTTGCGTGCCTGGCGGCAAGGCGTGCGGTTTCCTTTTCTATCGAAAGGCGCGCTTCCAGTACCATAATGAAGTTTTCCAGGACATTTGTGTTTATATATTCATCCAGTCTTTTCTTATGATAGTCGATCTTATTCATCTGATTCGCGATTCTTATGGCCTCTTCCCCTTTGTCTGTTATAACCCTTCCTTTAAACTGTTTCTTCTTAACGTATCCCATTCTTTCCAGCTTATTAAGTATTCTTCCGATAGTGGCGGAACTCGCATTAACACCCCTCTCCTCCAACCGTTCAACAAGGGCCCAGGACCCTATAGGTTTATCGGAATCCGATACAAACTCAAGAATCATCAATTCCTTTTGGTCCATATTGTTTGCCATTGGAAATCCCCCTTTTGTTTCCAAACCAATCATGAATATACTGCTCATACACTGGTTAGTAATACTTATATATTACAATTTATTAACCTTAATGTCAACTTGCACGGGTTGTATTGACACCTTCATCGCATTGGGATATAATAAAATCATGCTACTACTCATTATATGAGTAGTAGCATGATTTTATTAGTTGTAGGGGGTAAAAAAATGAGAGGATTTAAGTTTGCAGTCCTTGGAGCCCTTGGCGCTGTTGGACAACAAATGCTGAACATGCTTGACCAAAGCGATCTTCCCATAGAGAGCGTAAAACCGCTTGATGTGAAACAAAACAACGGGAAAAAACTAGTTTTCAGGAACAAGGAGATAACGGTAGAGGAAGTGGTAGAAGGTTCTTTTAAGGATGTGGATATCGCATTATTCTCCGCCGGAGCAGAAGCCAGTATGTCCATCGCACCAATGGCGGTACAGGAAGGAGCAGTAGTAATAGATAACAGCAGCGCGTGGAGAATGGACAACGATGTGCCCCTGGTCATACCAGAGGTCAATCCCCATGACCTGGACCGGCATAAGGGATTGATAGCAAATCCAAACTGCTCAACAATTCAGATGCTGGTTGCCCTTAAACCCATACATGATAGATACATTATCAAACGAATTGTCGTATCGACCTACCAGGCTGTATCCGGCAGCGGCCAGAGGGCAATTGATGAACTCATTTCACAGATTACAGGCTTTGTCAACAAGTCGCCAATAGAAAGCAGTGTCTATCCATACCAGATAGCATTTAACGCCCTTCCCCATATAGATATATTTCAGGATAATGGATATACAAAAGAAGAGATGAAGATGGTAAACGAAACCAAGAAAATCCTTGACAGAGCCATCGAAGTAAACGCTACTGCGGTAAGAATTCCTGTGTTCAGGTGCCATTCTGAGTCAGTTAACATAGAAACAGCAAAGCCAATCGATCCCCATGATGTGAGATTACTGCTGAAAGACGCACCCGGCATCAGGGTCATTGATGATGTCGGCTCCCTGAAATACCCCATGGCAATACAAGCCGAAGGCAAAGGTGAAGTATTCGTAGGCAGGATAAGGAAGGACTATACCATCCCCAATGGGCTGAACATGTGGATAGTAGCTGACAATTTGTTAAAAGGTGCCTCCCTCAACGCCGTACAGATTGCAGAAACACTCATTGCAAGAAATCTTGTGTAGGGGAGGCTGCACCAGCATGGGACCGGTAGTACTGAAGTTTGGCGGGACGTCCTTAAACAGCGCTTCCGCAAGGCAGGCAGCCATCAGGCATATAGCCGACGCCAAAAATCGCGGCAATAGAGTTGCCGTAATAGTATCGGCTATGGGACGCAGGGGCGAACCCTATGCAACAGATACCTTATTAGCCCTGCTTGAAACCATCGACTCACGGATAGACGCAAGAAAGAAAGACCTGCTGCTTTCATGCGGGGAGATAATCTCGGCGGTTCTTATCTCGCATATGTTGGAGAGTATTGGAATTGCTTCGGTTCCCTTATCGGGATTTCAGGCCGGTATAATTACGGACGGGAAGTACACTGACGCTACTATAATCGATGTAAAAACCGAACCAATAATCCGCTGCCTTGAAGAGGATAAAGTAGCTGTAATAGCGGGTTTTCAGGGTTACAGCCGCAACCTCGAAATAACCACTTTAGGAAGAGGTGGGAGCGATATTTCAGCTATAGTGATAGGTGGATATATTGGTGCCGATACGATTGACATCTTTACCGATGTACCGGGTGTGGCCGTGACGGACCCAAGAATTATACCTGAATCCCCCTTCATGAAGCTGCTAAGCCGTGAGCATATGTATAGGCTGTCTAAACATGGAGCAAAGGTAGTTCACCCGAGAGCGGTTAAAGCAGCGATAGACTTCAAAACCCCTTTTAGGGTTCGGTCTACCTTTTCACAGGATCCGGGTACTTTGATCGATAGTGAGACACACTGCCTCTCGG
>Ga0067045_1027720_pt1 | contig 67224 bp, 66 predicted proteins | sample TerdegcTABiofilm_FD_59184 | JGI IMG/M metagenome (GOLD analysis project Ga0067045, IMG submission 59184) | Combined Assembly of (Gp0054472, Gp0054536) Wastewater bioreactor microbial communities from Singapore -Terephthalate degrading...
CGTGGCGAGCGGCGTCTACACCGTGAGGACGTTCCTGATGAACATGGCGAACCCACTGCAGCAGTCCCTGATAATGGGCCTGGTAACGCCCGACGAGCGGGGCGCGGCCTCGGGGATAAGCTCGGCGCTGACGAGGCTGCCCAATTCGCTGAGCGCGGTAGTCGGGGCAGGACTGATGGATCAGGGCATGCTCGCAGAGCCCTTCTACCTCGCGACCGTCCTCTACATCATATCAATAACAATATTCTGGTTCGTCTTCGGCAGGGTGCGGCTGCCAGAAGAGGTGCGGAGGCGACCTTGAATCGACAGATCGGCAGAGCCCTGCAGCCATAGCCGCTCGCCGGACGCCGTCTTCTGCTTATCCCCCGGCACCCACGGCTCGAACGGCGGATCCCACCGATCCGAGGCAGACGCGGCCTTCGGAACATCGGAGTGCTTATCTCAACGCATTTGGGCGGATCTCCGGTGAGAATGACGGACAGGCAGCCAGCGGAGTTTGGTCGAACCTCCAATCGGCAGTAAATCCTAAAACAACGTCCTCTGCATCCCGCCCTCGCTCTCGGCCAGCACTTCCATCACCTGTTCCACAGTGCTCCGGACGGCAGCCTCCTCGGTATGCTTCCAGTCAATGTTCAGGTTAGGGGGGAGCTGGCGCTCGTACTCAAACCCGATTACGTTCTGCTTCGGGTACCCCGGATAGCCATTTATCCACAACACCTTGACGCGGGAACCTTCCCTGAAGTCCGTCCCCAGAACCTGATTGGCGAACTTTGCCGCCCTCAGGTGCGGTGACGATGCCTTGTACTCGCCGAACTCTCTCGTCAGGTTCACGTGTATCGCCAGATCCTCGTAGGAAGCTTTTCGGAGATCCCTGAGGCTTTTCGCGGTGTACTCCCGTATCTTCGCGAGGGGCGCCTTCCTCAGCGCCAGCGAGTATATACCTTCCATGAAGGCAAGGTTAAACCTCGACCTGTTGCTCTTCGCCATCCCTACCAAGTTCACCTTGTCGGTCTCACCATTCTCCCACTTCACCCACTCGGCGTAGGCCTTCTTGACGCCGAGGAAGATCACCGCCCCCAAGTACTTCTCGAGCCTGAGGGTCAGGTGCCTGCACTCCGGCAGCCCGTACCTCCTCCTGAAGTACCCTCTCAGGTGGCTGGTCAGCCTCTCCGCCAGCCCCGGCGCGTCCGCCTGAGCCACCTTCACGAAGAGCGAGTCCGTGTCCGAGTAGAGGACCCTGTACCCCCTCCGCTCGGCCTCCTGCGTCATCTCCTCCAGCCCCTCCCTAGACAGCTCGTTGATCTTCGCGGCCAGCGATTCATTGTAGAAGGCGAACCCCCTGTTTGCCAGGACGCCGTAGAACGAGTTCATGACGCCCTTGATTGCCTGCTTCTCGATCTTCAGGAGGTCCAACTTGGGATCGTCCGGCTTCAGGGCCTTTATTCTCTCGTCGAGCCGCTCACGGTAAGAGATTAGCGACTCCAGCGCCTCGGGGAACAGCCCGGCCTTGTCGAATGAGAACCTGACCTCCGGGTGTTTCCTGTCCGGTCTTACGACCTCGGCGGTCTCGGGGGAGAGGTTAAAGTCGAGGATGATCGACGGGTAGTATCGGGACATGTCGAAGACGGCCACGTCCTCGAACCGCCCCTTGGGGGGCGTGGTCGTCAACGCGCCCGCGATGCCGCCGAACTCCTCATTGGGCTCAGGGCCGAGCTGGAGGCTGATCCCCCGCCTCTTGGCCGCTCTCATCATGAGCGTGGTCACAGTCCTGATGGAACTCCTCAGCGACTCGAGGGAGTGGACACCTACGACCCTCTTCAGGCCGAGAGAGTAGTCCAGGAAGCGGTACCTCTCCTCCAGCCTCCTCACGATCTCCAGCCGCCTAGAACAGTACTCCCTCGCGGGCCCTACGTCTCCGGTACGGTAATCCTGGAGGACCTCGGAGAGCTCCCTCAGTTCCCCCCTCCTCGCAAAGCCTTCGTCTGCCGCGATATCATTGAGTCTGATCGATAGCGGCCGCACCTTCCATTCGTAATGCCCCCTCAGGTCGTAAGCCTCGAAGGTATAATCGGCGCGCAGCCCGAGCGCCTTCGCCCTTCTCAGCCACCGCTCGTACTGCCCCGCCCCCCAGACCAGCAGGATGTCGGGGTCAGCCAGCCCGAGCTGGCGGTTGACCGACTCGATCAGTTCCTTCTCATGACCTTGCAATATGGCGCCGGTCTCATGGAGGCTGGGCTGGATCAGGTATGGATGCTCGCCTGAGCCGTCGTGGAGGTGGACACAGACCGCTGAGGGCCCGTCGAAGAGCGCCTCCATGGCTGCGACCCTCGGCTGAATGTCGAGCTCCGCCGGGACGAACTCGCCCGGTTCCAGCGCCTCCTTATCAGGGAACTCGATACCCTGGTAGATCTCGTTCTCGACCATGAAGCGTATGACGGGCGAGATCCTCGACCTCCTTCCTGAGGGCTCGGGCGCCGCTACCCTTAGCACCCTCCTCTTCCCATCCTCGCACCTGACGAATAGGGAAAGGTGGGCCCCGCCCTCGCGCCCGTTTACGATTATGCCCCGCATTGCTCTGCCCGATCGTAGTATCGTTTTTTGCAATAAAAGCGCTGTCATGTAGGAGGGATCGTTGAAGGGGCAGGCGATGGGCAGTCTAGCGCGCCCCACAGGGGACGGCGGGGCTCAACACCATGCACAGCAAAGCCGGAGAGCTCCAGTAGAGGAGGGCGACCGGCCTTTTTACGGGGTTTCAGATGTGGGGCCGCCGAGCGTTTTTGCAGACTGTTTTATGGTTATTTATCGTCTCATAAAAGTGATTAAGAAATACTTTTTAGCTACTTGGAATCAACAGAAAGCCGTCGGCGGCGGTGACGGGGGCCGTTTTGGTGGGACCATGGACCTGAACGTTATTCTGACGCTCATCGGCCTCATCCTCGCGTTCATCATGGCCCTCAACATCGGCGGCAACGATGCTGCCAACCCGACGAGCCCGGCGGTCGGTGCTTATGTCCTGAGCATAAACAAAGCGATCGCCGTCTTTGCAGTCTTCACGGTCCTCGGGGCCGCCCTCCAGGGGTTCATGGTCATGAAGACCATAGGGAGCGGCGTCGTCCCGAGCATCGATGTTGCCGGCGCCGTGGCGATAGTGCTGGGCGCCAACATCTGGGTCCTCATAGCGACGCTCAGGGGGATGGCTATCTCGACGGGGCACTCGATAATCAGTGCCGTCGTCGGGTACGGCGTGGTGAAGTTCTCGGTCTCGGGGCTGAACCTCTCTGTGCTGGGCTCGATACTTATCAGCTGGATCGCCTCACCCCTGATCGCGCTGCTGGCGGCGGCTTTAATTTACCGTGTGATAAGCGTGTATGCCGCCAGATGCAGGAATAAGCAGGATAAGCTCGAGAAGTTCATCAGGGTCGCGCTGATAGTCTCGCTCTGCTTCGCCGCATACTCCTTCGGGGTGAACGACGTCTCGCACGCAACCGGGGTGTATTGCAAGATAATCGGCGAGGCGGGGAGCCTGCCGGACCAATCGACGATGCTCATCCTGGCACTTTACGGGGCGATCGGCATCGTAATAGGGGGGGCCACCATAGGCAGGAGGGTCATCGCGACGCTCGCATATAAGGTCACTAGGATGGACTTGATGACTGCGCTCTCGGCGAGCGTTGCCAACGCGATAACGGTTTATGCGTTCGTGACGCTGCCCTACCTGATCTGGGGTTACGGCCTGCCGATATCCTCCTCCTACGCGTCGGTCGGGGCGATAATAGGCGCCAGCTTTGCCAGGAGCAGGGAGTCAGTAAATGCCGGCATGTCGCTCACACTGGTCTCGTACTGGGTATTCACGGTCCCGGCGAACATTGCCCTGACGGGCGTCATATACTACCTGCTGACGCTCCTCATGTGAGGCGCGCGACTTCCTACCTCTTCCTGCGCAGCACGGCTATCGCCCTTATGACGTCTGCAGTGTCCTCGACCTTGTCTGACGATGACTCGATGCTCTCGACGGTCTCCTTGATCATGAGCCAGTCGCTTACGTGCTGGGCGGTGTCGCCCCATTTCAGTATCTGGGCAAGCAGGTCAACGCGGAGGTCATCGATCATCTCTTCGAGGCGCTCGGTCTTCTCAGCTTTGTCCGTAACGTCGCCGCTGTTGTCCGACAGGGCATCTATGGTATCCATGAGGGCGGCGGTCTCCTCGACGAGTTTGCCTGTGATCTCTTTGAGTCCAGCCTTGATCGGGACTGGCACGGCGCCAGCGTCCGTGCAGGAGAGCCTCCTCGAGGCGGACTTGAGGTATGCGGCGATATCGTCGGATGTCAACACGAGGCGGATAATCTCGTCCTGATCCATGGGGTGAAGTGATGATTCCATCAAGTTGTCTATGATCTCCCCCTTTATCGCATCGGCCTCCTTCTCGCGGATATTCACTTCCGCCGTGTAGTACCTAACCTTGGAGGCGTCGCAGTTGCAGTAGGCATCGACCAGTAGGTTGAACTGGCCAGTTATGCTGGCTATTTTCTCGAGGTGCTTGGCGCAGGCTGCGATTAGCTCCCTCTCAGCCCGTCTTCCCAGCCTTTGGCCTATATCGGGACCGAGCACATTCACCAACTTTGGTCTCTCCCACCGTTTTAGGCTATCGGATTCTAATGTTTCGCTTTCATTCGTATCCGTTCCATTATACCCGACAACATCCTCGATGGCAGCGGCTCGTGGTATTCCTTGACCACAGACTCGCCCTGCTCCATGTAGAGCTTCCAGAGGGTCACAAAGTCTTCCTCGATCCAAGCCACCTCTTCGGATCCCTCGAAGATCACCAGGTGCTCGAGGTTCCTGTAGAACCCAGACTCGGTGCAGTTTGCAGAGCCGACCACCGCATACTCGCTGTCCACGAGGTACATCTTTGCGTGGACTAGTATGCCAGCCTCATGGTCTTTCTCTGAAGGGGTCCTGATTATTAGATAGTCCAGCGTCGGGGACTTCCAGTCCTTCTTTATGCGGCCGAGGAAATCCTTCTCAGGCTTTGCTGCTTCCTTGATTATCCTCAGAGACTCCGCGTTGAGGGAGTGGTCGCTCGTGATTATGCGAACCTCGACCCCCTTCCTGGCCATCGCCATGAGCTTCTGGGCGAAGGCAGGCGATATCCACGGGCTGCACACCCATGCGGTCTTCTCGGCCGTGAAGAGCCACTGTTCGATAAAGGCCCCCGCCCCGCGGCCGACGTGAGTCTTCATTTCAATATTACGCCTCGGATACTCTATACCGCTTCCGATACAGTCAATTAGATAATACTTAGTTAAAATAGGTTTAGTAATACGTAATCAACTGGTACCATCAAATATGGAAGGATATTAAAACGGCTCGTTCGGCGCCCTTTGTGTACTGCGTCTGAGTTGAGGCAGGTGTTCTGAGATCGGCGATTCCCCGGAGCGGGGAGGGGGTTGCCACTATCCCTGCTCTGCCGGATCCCGGCTTTCTGAAAATTATATATTAATCTCCGCTGCTGTGTACAGCGGATAGCTGCTCCGGGAAGACTATGACGCTTTACAACCTAGGTTTTGACGACACGGACTCGTTCAGGATGGGCTGCACGACCTACGCAGGGGCACGGCTCATAGGGCTGCTCGCAGAGGAGGCAAAGTTCACGGACTATCCCAACCTCATCCGGCTGAACCCAAACATCCCTTGGAAGTCAAGGGGGAACGCTGCCATCTGCCTCCGCTTCGAGACCGACCGTTCGCCCGAGGATCTCTTGGAGACCGCGAGGGAGATCGTAGAAGAATGCAGGGACGCGGGCGACGAGAAGAACCAGCCGGGGATAGCCCTGCTGAAGGGGGAGGTCCCAAGACCCGTGAAGGAGTTTGGACGGAGGGCGCTCTACGACGTTCTTTCAGTTGAGGAGGCCGCCCGCCTGGCTGAGAGGACCGGCATGGTCTATCGCCTCGTCAAGGGGGGGAGGGGGCTCATCGGTGCGGTCGCGGCGATCGGCAACACGCTTGATGGTGATTACACCTTCGAGCTGATCGTCTACCGGAGACCGGATACCTGGGGGAGGGGGAGGGATGTCGACCCGGCTAGCGTCGTATCGATGGACAGGACCACCTCCCCCCTCACGTTCAACAACTTTGACTATGAGAAGGGGCGGGTGCTGATAACCCCCCACGGCCCCGACCCGATCCTCTTCGGCGTCAGGGGGGAGGACCCGGCGGTGCTCCTCAGGGCCATGGGTATGCTGAGGTTCACTGGTGCGGAGAGGTGGGTCATCTACAGGAGCAACCAGGGGACTGACGCACACCTAACCCGCAGGTCGGCCGTGGCGGGTCTCCAAGCGTATCAGGCAGCGGTCGTCGAAGGCAGGATCGCGAGCTGCCCGCGGGCGCTGAAGGGGGGGCACATCATAACCTCCATACAGGATGGGACTGGTAGGATCGACCTTGCGGCGTACGAACCGTCCGGCGACCTCAGGCGCGTGGTCAGGTGCCTCCTTCCCGGGGACCGGATCATGGCAGGTGGGGGGGTCAGGCTGCTCGACGGGGGAAGACTCACATTCAACCTCGAGAGGCTTGAGGTACTGGAGACCGTCACGCTGGCGTACAGGAACCCCGTCTGCGAACGCTGCAGGAGGGTGATGAAGTCGGAGGGGAAGGACAAGGGGTACCAGTGCGAAGTCTGCGGGCTGAAAACTAGGGAGCGGAGGGCACTCGCAGTGGAGAGGAGGGTAAAGCCGGGCACATACCTCCCCCCGCCCCGGTCGCAGCGGCACCTGACGAAGCCGTTCACGCGGTACGGCCTGGAGAAGACGGGGCGGGAAGACGGGGGGGTGGGCGCCGGTTTTTATGGGCTCTTCTGAAAGCCAAAGATCCGTTCCATCATCGCTGGGTCCACGTCGGCCGGAGGGATCACGATATCCGTGAGGCGGAAGATCTCGACCTTCTTACCCTTCCTCTTTACAAACGCGTGCAGCTCCCCCAACCTTAGGGCGAACTCGCGATCCCTGCCTTCGCTCAGTAGATGGTAGAGTTCTTTCCCTATCTCGAGGAGGCGCTCCGTATCGCGCTCCTCCAGGGAGTACTTGCCCTCACCGGACAGCAGGACGATCAACCCGAGCCCCAGAACTAGATCATCGTTTGAGGATTTAAGCAGAACCGTCCATGGGGAGGCGCCCGCGGCAGGCGCTTCCGCCCAACCATAAAACTTTATAAGTAGTTGTACCGTCCTCTTTAGGAGGAGAACCTTCTAGTCCAATAGCGGGGTAGGGTAGCCAGGTTATCCCGCGGGGCTCATAAGCTCCGCGCTGGGATACCCCGAGATCGGTGGTTCAAATCCACCCCCCGCTACCACCTATTAAAAATGACGTGTTTCCATGGTCCAAGGTATGACGGATCTTGCCGCAATGTATCTACCGGCTCCGCAGATCCGATAAATGCGACATAAGAGTTACTGAAATGAGAATAATCAAAAAACAATAAAATAAAAAAATAAAAAGGTCAGGTGTATGGAAGGTACGTTAATACGTACAGCATCCATACCCTTCCGTCTATGGGCTTGAAGTTCTCGAGGTTGGGGCCGTACGTGACCTGTAGGGTGTCAAAGAAGGTGCTTGCTGTACCCGGATCGAATTTGAAGGCAGGAGCCCAAAGGATTCCCGCGCTGCACATCTGGTCGAAGGCGTCTGCGATGTCGATGACGCCATCGTCGTTGTAGTCCAGACCCTCGTGTCCGGTCGCGTTCACGCTGGAGGTGCCGTTCAGCAGCGAGAGTATCGAGGCAGCGTTATCTCTTGTCTGAATGACGTATGGAGATGGTTTTGGCTCCCGGTAGGTTGGTGTCGGAGGCGTCGGATCGTCAGGGTCGAGATCAGGATCAGGGCCAGCAGTATCTCCTGACTTGATTTCTGAAGATTCGACGACGTTATAGAACACTGTTAAGGAGGCCTCGTTCCCAGCGTTGTCCACCGCATAGACGTAGAATTTGTTTATCCCCAAGATCATTGTGTCTATCGGCGAGCCGCTTGTCACGTTACCCCAAGTATTGGATTCGTCGACGCCTGAACCTTCGTCCGTGACGAACCAGTCAGCAAATACCACCTCATTGAGGGCGTATGTTTTACCGTCCTCAGGTATGGTGATGACGATGGTCGGGGGAGTCGTGTCAGATGGCGGGTCTTCCTCGACATAGTACGTTACTGTTACGATGTTGTAATTGCCCGCACAGTCCATAGCCTCAACGTAGAACGAGAATGTTCCCGCGGTGCGGGTATCGACAGGCGAGCCGCTGGGAGCGGTAGCACTGAAACAGGCGATGCCGGACGCATCGCAGATGGCCCACTCTGCAAACACTACTTCATTGAGGCAGTATATGCCACCGTCTGCAGGGGAGATAAGGACTATAATGGGGGGCGTTGTGTCAGGGGGCGGGGGCGGCGAGCAGTCCTCGATGTAATATGTAACTGTTACGATGTTGTAATTGCCCGCACAGTCCATAGCCTCAACGTAGAACGAGAATGTTCCCGTTGCACCAGTGTAGATGGCTGAGCCGCTGGGGGCCGTGGCGCTGGAGCAATAGATACCGGATTCATCGCAGACCCACCAGTCGGCGATGACGATCTCGTTGAGGCAGTATGTTTCACCGTTCACAGGGGAGTCGATACATATAGTCGGTGGAGTGGTATCAGAGAGAGACGTCTCTGTGAAGGTTGCGGTTATAGTATGATCCCCGTTGACATTAGTGAACGCGTAAGAGGATACAGCACCCACCGATACGCCGTCCACTATGACGTCTTCAGTGTGGTAGCCGGTATCAGGGGTGATGGTGAAGGTCTGGCTGTCGCCGTAATCAACGACGGTAGTCCCGGGAGCAATTGTCCCGTGGTCTCCCTGCGTAACGGTTATAGTATAGGCGTTAATGGCGAAGCTGGCAGTAATGGTATGGTCAGCTTGAATACTAGCGAGTTCAAAATAGGACACCACGCCTATGGAGATGCCATCAACCATAACGTCGGTGATGTGGTAGCCAACGTTGGGCGTTATGGTAAAGCCCAAACTGCTACCATAGTTTACGACAGTCGTTCCAGGCGCTATGATGCCGTGATCTCCCTGAACGACGGTTATGATGAACGTGTCGATCGCATAAGTTGCAGTGATCATATGGTCGGCCTGTACGTTCGTAAATGGCCATGACGCAATAGCTCCCTTTGATTCGCCGTCCACCAAAACGTCGGCGATATGATATCCGGTATCAGGGGTGATGGTGAAGGTCTGGCTTGATCCGTAGTCCACAGTAGTCGTACCTGGGCTGATCGTGCCATTATCTCCTTGAGTGACTGTTATGGTATATGTGTTGATGGCAAAGGTTGCCGTTATCGTATGGTTCTCCTGGATGTCGGTAAAGGACCAAGAGGCAATAGCGCCTCTGGAAATGCCGTCCACTATAACATCTACAATATGATATCCTGTATTAGCGGTTATAGTGAATATTTGGCTGCTGCCGTAATCAACGACGGTAGTCCCGGGAGAGATGATGCCGTCGCTTCCCTGGACAACTGTTAGCGTGTACTGGTTGATAGTGAATGTGGCGGTTACAGCAGTGTCACCGGCAATGGTAACTGATACGGGGTTGTCTGAGCCAGTTGCGCCACCGCTCCATGCACTGAAGCTATAGCCGGTGTCCGGGGTAGCGGTCAGCTCTACCATATCACCATAGTGATAGGTAGCCTGATCTGGGTTCTTGCTGACCGAGCCGCTTCCCACAACATCAACGGTCAGGACATATTCGTTCTGGACAAAGTTAGCAGTTACGGAGACTGAGCCATTGACGATGACTGTAGCGGGGTTGTCCGTGCTTGTAAAGCCTCCACTCCATCCTGTGAAGGTCCAACCAGCGTCTGGAGTAGCGGTCAGCTCTACCATATCACCATAGTGATAGGTAGCCTGATCTGGGTTCTTGCTGACCGAGCCGCTTCCGATCACTGTAACCGTCAAGGCGTGCTCGTCGGCAGCGAAGCTTGCAGTTATGGTATGGTCGGCGGTAACGTTCGTGAAGGTGTAGGAAGTTATAGCGCCTTGGGATACCCCGTCAACGGTTACGTCAGTGATGTGGTAGCCAACGTTGGGAGTGATGGCGAAAGTCTGGCTACTGCCGTCATTAACTTTTACTGCACCTGATGGGTTGATCCCGCCGTTGGCACCAGCAGAGGCAGTAATGGTCCAGACTGGCTGGACTGTAGCATAAATTGAATACTGCCGAGTACTGCCTTGATCAGTGACTGTAGATGGCCAATAGTTGTATGTTCCACTGCCCTGAAAACGTTCGGCCGTTCCTGAGCCGTAGTAAAAGTTAACGTCGTCCGAATCTGAGGACCAAGCCATCAGGACATACTGCATACCGGAGGTTACAACAGGCTTTGTTGAGAACGGGAACGTGACCCATCCGCCACTTGAAGGGGCAAGAGCGACTTCATCAGTGACGCCCAGCAGCGAGGCACCATTGGCGGAATATATTGCGCATTGTGCACGAGCAAGCGTATAGTAGTTAGCGTATATACAATAGTTAACATTGTCTGTCGTAAAGCTTACGGATGATGGAAAAGAGCCACCATACGTCGATGTGACTGACCGCCCAATGTTAGTACTAGTCCCAGAGGACCTTAGATATGCCTCCCCATTCCCAGATCCAGACCAAACAACTATCACATATGTTGTTGAGGCGGCCAAGGTGGGGGGTGAGGCAAAAGTGAATGTGCACCACGTACCAGAAGGACTCAAAGGAACAGACATTTCGGCTGATTGAGCAACTAAATTGCCGCCAGTAGTGTATATGGCAGCCCTCATGTTTTTAGCTGCTGTAGTACATTGAATGTAGGCACTGATGTTTGTGACAACGATCTGTGAAGACGGAGTAGTGATTGTTCTTCCTCGAATGATATTTTCTATATTATTGTTAGTCGATCCCGTGTTTATATTTCCTAATACTTCTGACGGTGCATACGACAGGTATGCGCTTATGCTACTTACTGAGCCGGAAGTGGTACACGTAAACCGTGCCCCCCTGATGCTAGTAAATTGAGATGAGGCTGAAGTAAGGGGGGTGGTTTGTCCAAAGTCAACCGTCCCTGCAGTGACCGGCGGCGAGATGATCCAGACAGCCATGGAAATGATAAGGATCAGAGCGAGTGCAGATACGACCGTTAATTTCTTCACAGTGCACCCGGTAATATTTTTCTTTAGTACGCCATTAGCGCACAGCTTATTTTTAATCAATTCTTCTCACTCTTTTTTTAGAAGGAGGCTCGATCAAAGGAGAAGGAAAGAGAGGAGCAATATCAAGCTGACAAGCGTCCCCCTCTTAGACGGACCCGCCCACTCTTCGAGAAAAGTGAAGTTTTGGGCGGCCGATCAGATATCGGACTGTTATTCACGGCCTTATGTTTTTGTGGGCAGTGCCCCGAGCGCGAGCCAATTAGGTCAGTACTTTTCGTCTGACCGCTCTTTCCTACTCCTAAAAAATCGACACCCCGGATTATTCTTAGCGCTATTCTTATTTAACCGCCATGAGACGCTTTAATTAATTGGTGTTTGTTAGCGCTTTAGGGTTCATTTTCTTAGCCCACAGACACTATCGGTCGTGGAGGGAAGCGAGCCAAACCGAGACAAGCATTGCAATTCGGCAACCATGGAAACGGCCGTTCATTGGCGCCACATTATGTCCAGTAGTAATCTGTTTCTTTGTGCAACGAGAAGACGGGTATAAAGGTTCTATTTAGTAAATATCATGAAGCGTTAAAGATTACATTCAATTATCCATAACGATCACTCTTAAATTTAATATGCGATCATAGGGGACGCCGGAGCAAGCGTGTATTCCCAATATCAGTCAGTCACGCCGGTGGTTCAAGATGTCTCTGGTGAGGCTTGTAGAGCAGCTCAAGAAGATCAACCAAGTAATCGACGCCACCAAGGGAACGCTTCAATTACAGATACTCATGCTTCTCCACAGCAAGGGTCCGCAAGACGCTGACGAGATCTCCAAGGCTATGAGCAAGAGGCGGAAAGCCGTCACTGATGCGCTCAGAAAGCTACGGATGAAGGGGCTGATAGATGAGCGCCCGAAGAGCGAGACAGACCCAGAGAGCATCTACGCCCTGACCGATCAGGGCAGGGAATATGTGGGGAGCCTCAACAGCCTCTTCAACCTAAGCGAGCACCCCTCACCGGAGGAAGAGAAGAGACTTGTAAAGTTCGTCGAGGAGTTCCCCCTTCTCTACTACACCTACGACGGGGTTATCGCGTTGGGGCTAGCTGGTGATGACGGCCTCTCCGCAAAAGAGCTCGGGAGGATATTGAACCTCAGCGAGCAGCGCGCGATCACATATTTTGACCTCTTCAGCAGCACGCCTGGAGCGACTCTCTTCAAGAAGATTGATCAGGGCTCAGGAGGCCGCGGTGGACCTGGGAAGGTGAGGTATACTCTAACCGAGGAGGGGAAGCGGGTATTTAGATTGCTGCCGTCCTATAACAAGATGCGCCTCTCAATCCCCTTCAAGATACTGAGGTTCATAACTATGGCAACCCACCCCCGGCAGGTCTACTCGAGGTTGGCCATCATCACCGCCATCGGATCGGCGGTAAGCCTATGTGCGACAGCGTCAGCGGTTCTGCACCCATTCACCGGGATCTGGCTCTACTTCCTAGTGTTCCTGGCGGGAGTAATCTCCTTAGAGCAGCTGATCCCCCGCCTAGTGAAGTGAGGCGGGACGCGGAGGGTCCTCAGAGGGCGGCGCCGCGTCGTTTATTGTGCGATGAACAAGGACATCTTGTTTTTTCCACGATGTTACCGGAGGGCAGCACATGTAGACGGCATTGCCTGCCGCGAAGAGGACGCACCAGTAGGATCTGCAAAGACCAGAAGAGCACTGACTCGCCCAGCAGAGCCAGCAGCGCGCTGGTTATCATGGTTTCGGGCATATGTATATATCCCGCTGGTCACCACCCGCGTCGTCGGTCTCCAGGGAGCGAGCGTTCCCCTGCACATGGAAGCGGGCAGCCTGATCGTGACGGCCATAATCAATAGCCCCGTGAGGGATAGTGCAGATCCTGCGATCAGCCAAGGAGTGTTGTTCAAGGCAGGGCTGGGCGCGCCAAGTCCAGAGGCATAGGGTATCAGCGCCGGCACTACCACAAGCGCCGTGATCGGCAGGACTGGAGGTAGCAGCTGCTCCACAACCTTCCCATCCATAATAATCAGAACACCGTACCTTCCAATATTGAGCGGGGAATGTGTTGGTGAGATGGTGGGAGCCGGAAAGAAGATGCGCTTACGCTACATGTTGATGTTCGCTTCCCACACTAGTGGGGGGTGCGGAGGGATAAGTGTTCTACCCTCCAATAATTTTTTATAGTGCATACTCCAAACCAGCGACAGGTGGATCATTGAAGTCTATGCGGCTTTGGAAACTGTTGTCACTCCTACCAGTTCCCGCACTGCTAGCCGCGATTATGTCCCTCTACGCCCTACACTTCAACCCGACACTGTCAGCCTCCGGTCTACACGGCCCAATAAGCACGGCCACTGTTGTCATACCCACCCTTATTGTTGCATATGTCTCCTTCCGGAGCTTCCTTGTGGACGGTGCGTGGACGATCCTTATGCTTGGCACAGCAGTCTTCACCATAAGTGTAAGCATTCTGGTGGCCCTCGCTTTAATCGTGGGAGGCAGGATCGACTATGCGCTGCTGACCCATAACGCTGGTCTTATATTATCAGGCGCTCTTCATTTGGCAAGCGCGCTCCTCTCGATGACAGGAGTAAGGCGCAGTGACGGAAATAGCAGGAGGTGGCACGCCGCATCGGCATACGTCGCGATCCTGTTCTTCTTCCTAACGACTGCTGTCCTAGCTTACTGGATCACCCCCACTGTTTTCGTGTGGGAGGGATCCGCATTATTGTTGGGGCAGGGGACGCCAGCCTCGATTGTGGTGATGTTCGCCCTCGCCTCGGCGCTCTTCATGAGGCGTTACCTCATCGACCGGAAGGTACTCCAGTGGTGGTACTCGCTTGCTCTTGCGCTGATAGCGGTGGGAGTCCTACCATATGCCCTAGGAGCGCGTGTCCTCAGCATACTGAGCGTGGTAGGCGATATGGCAGGTTACTTCAGTGGGGTATACTTTATAGTTACCGTGCTGATCGCTACCAAGCGGATAAGGCTTGAGTAACACGGCATGGCATGAGGTGGTGCGCCTAGCCGAGGAGGCGGAGGACCTCCCCAAGATCTGGCCGCTCACTCCTCTCGTAGATCCTGACAAAGACGACCCTCCTCTCCTCGTCCACGAGGATATTTGCCCTTTCAGAGACGCCGTCCTTGCCGCAGAAGATGCCGTATAACGAGGCAACGTCGCCATGCGGCCAGAAGTCCGCGGGCATCTTCAGGTGCTTTATCCCGAGCGATTCGGCCCACGCGTGTTTACAGGGGACAGAGTCGACGCTGAGCCCCAAGGGCGCCGTATTCAGTGCCTGGAGGCGTGCATGGTTATCCTCAAGATCCCTCATCTGATGCGAGCAGACTGACGTCCAAGCTAGCGGGTGGAAAGAAAGGAGTACTTTCCTGCCTCTGAAAGATGATAGGTTTACCAGTTTACCTTCCTGATCCTCGAGGGTAAAATCCGGCGCGGTATCCCCCACTTTGATAACCATCAGAACTCCTCACTATACTTTCTAAAAGGCGCCTAATATCTCCAGCGTGCAGATCGCCGCCAGCAGAAGCACTACCAAGCGATTGGATTTTAAAAAGTAAAACCCGCTATGGAGGCGGTAAAAAAGGTGCTAGTGCGAAAAGGCAAAGCTACGATGAGGGGGGAGCGGTACGAAACGCCATGCCAGCAGACAAGGTCAGGGAAAGAGGAGGGTATATTCCAAGACTGGTATGGTGTCTCCGTTCTTCTCCGGGTTGTATGGGTGTTCGTATGGCAGCGTATTCTCCGCGTAGAGAACGATCGTGTACAGTCCGGGCCCGTTTATGGGATCCAGCCTGAAGGCTATGTTGAAGTCCTGCCCGTGCATAGACCAAGTCTGTGGTCGTATGGTCTCTACCGACGGATAATAATAGGGGAAGTTGATGACGCCTGCGACCACCTCACCGATGCTGTAAAAATGTTCTCCATCTCTGATCCGGAGGTCTGCGTTATACGTGAAGTTACTGTGCTCCGCTGGGTTGCTGTAGTAAATCTGCACGGTATCGATCCTCGAGCCTGGGAGAGTGAGTGTTCCGGTGCAGGAGAAGGATCCGTTCTCGAACTGTGGACTTCGGCTCCAGTCGACCCAGACCTTCTGCATGTTGACGACCAAGAAGAGGCGGTTGCCTCCATAGACAGCCCAGATATCGACATAGTTGTTTGTCGGATCGAGGAGGGAGTCCCTGTGCCCCCAGTCGCTCCCAGCATCATCGTAGATCATGTTGTTGATTGAGTTGCGGGCAAAACCGGGTATGCTGCTTTCCTTCATGACGGAGGCATAGATATAGCCCAAGTTCTCCTCCAGCGCATAGACGCCTCCGAGCCGGGCATAGTAATAGTTGGGATGGTATCCGTCGAGGCTGTAGTGTCCGAAATATCCATTGTTGAGCATATCAGCCGCCCTGTAATAAGAGGAAACAGGGGTGGAGAGCATTGTAACGTTGGGAAGGCCGATCGCCATCCGGGCAGTATTGATCTCGTCCAAGGCCTGGCGCTTGGCTTCCGCGATCGTGGGGTTGCTGACCGGCGAGGTAATGTTAAGGGGAGTATCGTCGGGGTTGATACCCGGGGATGTGTCTCCACTTAGGAGCGTACCAACATGCTGAAGGATCTGCTCGATGTAAGCGGCGACGGTTTGGGGTGCGGCGGCATAAACGGCAGCCAGGATCAAAACTATGCCCAGGACGGCGAGAGCCCCTTTCAGTTTCCTCACCTTACCTTTACATTAGGTTTCTTTATGTTGTTCTTATTAATTCCTTGTCTTTGCCGAGGTCGGCCGACTAGATCTTATTGATCAGCTCTCCAAAGTTCTTATCGAGTTGCCTCAACTGATCCTTGACCCAGTTACGCTTTACCTCGATTAGCGCCATCAGTATCCTTACGGTCACCTCATCGCTCGGGTAGCTCTTCTTCTCGTTGATGAGATAGCGGTAGAGCTGTTGGCGCGAGATGCCTGCCATCTTCGAGGTCTTGTAGAGGGAACCGTGGATCTCGAGCAGACTCCTCAGCAGGGAAACCCGTTCCTCGTTGGGGATATACTGTGCTATCAGCTGTATGGTTTCAGGGTTGTTCCTCGACATCGAAGGAACTTTTAGTCGCCTCACTATTTAAAGTCTGCAGGTTGCCAGACGGAGAGACCAATAGAGGCAAGGCCCCGTAGGCAGTGTTTCCAGCATGTGCTCATCTTCTCCGGTAACAGGATGCGACCGCTGCGATAAAGTATAGCCCAGCGGCATAGATCGATGCTCTAGCGATCCAGTTCAGCGGGCTCTGGACCGAGGTGATGAAGATCTGCAGTGCCTCCCCCACGGCGATCAGGGCGAGCGCGAGAGCATACCAGTATAGGATGTCTATGCGGTGGATGAGGTATTGCCTCATGAAGAGGAAGGCGGAGACGGCGAATAATACGATCACGCCAACCGCAGCATAGAGCACCTCGTCCAACATGAAGGCAGAAGCCAGTTCAAAGGGAAGGCCGGAGTATGGCGCAACAACCGCGCTGAGAACGATGATCGCTGCCGATCCACCATAGGCTACGACGATGTAGAGCCAATTAGGCTTGGTGTGAAGGGCATAGTCGGTCGTGTTAGCAGAAGCGCTTATGAAGTGGAGCAGCGACGATGTCATGACCCCCGTATAATATACGAATGCAACATAGACGTTAGAATGCCCCATATCCAAGACGATGCTCGCTCCAAAGGTGCTCATACCAAAGAGCAATACTGCGCTGCCCAAGACGAGGATAGTTCCGGAGCCGTCCAGCAGGTAACTTTTCGCCGAGACATATGAGACGGCTATGGCGGGCACCATCACTAATACGAAGGAGAGGAAGGTATATGAGAAAGGTATAGTAAACGGGGCCTGGATACCGCTGAGTCCAAAATAGACGCCTAGCGCTATCAGAACCACGATTGGTACGACAGCAATCGTTTTAGAAGTGGCCGCGATTCGGCGACCCCCCGTCCCCCAACGCTATATAATAAGGGTATAAGAGTGTTAAAAAGGTTGTCCTTAAAACTGAACTATTTTAATATTCATAGAGATATTTTAGTGTAATACTAAACTTATTCTGTATAAAATGCAGTATCTTTCCCATTGGCTGGAAGTTTGGCGGGAGGCATATCCTACGCGGAAAACTATCCGGCACAGGCGAAGGTTTCAGAAAGCGGAAAGCGGACGAATCGTGCAGACAGGTTAAGTTAGGTTTAATTCTCTCTACGGAGATAGCGCTATTCCGGAAGCGCTTCATTATGTTAAGCAAAAAAATGCTGGTCGCTTGGATGATAGCCTTCGTCGTGGCGTCTTTGGCATACTTCATGGGGTTCGCTATGGCGTTCGACATGGGATATGAGGGAGGGGTAAATGCGGGGAACGCCACAGGATACACTCTGGGCTTCCAGATGGGCAATTTCAGTGGATACCTTGCCAGTTTTTCAAGTGGTTTCAACAGCGGAAATGCGACGGGCTATGCTGAGGGTTATGCAACGGGCAACGCCCAAGGAATGAAGACCGGAAACCACACGGGCTACACTACGGGATACAGCACGGGGTATAGCGCTGGCTACATAGAGAGTAATATGAACTGGGTGGAGCATGGGCATGGGGTAAGGGATCCCACTTACCAAGAGGCATGGGCGTTCGTGCAGCTCGACCAGACAGATAAGAATGAGTACAACGACACTATGTGTGCCGCCATTTTGCTTGCGATTTCAACAATAATGCACTTGAAGCGGGCTACCGTGTTGCTTTTGTCCTCATCGCCTTTCCTGAGAGTTCACATGCAATTGTCGGGTTCAACACCACCGATCGAGGGATGATATTCATCGAACCCCAGACCGACGAGGTGATGAAGGTGGAGGTTGGAAGGAGTTACTGGGGAAGCAATGGCTATCTGAGGCCTACAAATTATGACGATACTATAGTCGAGTGTTTGGTGATATGGTAAGCTGAAAGGAGACTGCGGGCAGATGCACCAGCCCAGCAGCGCGTCTGCCTTCCTAGCCAGTTGGCATTATTACTCAGACGTTTTACTAATACGGAGGCTGCTTTCCGCTTGGCAGCACGCTCCATCGCTTACCTACAGACGCCGACCAATGGAGAGGGTCCAGCGAGATTATTCCCTGTACCGGCGGTCTATCTGTATGCCGGCAACGAGGAGTGCCACTATGAAGAAGACCAGCATGGCAGCATCTACTGCAGGCCCAAAAGTGGTCGTTCCATCATATGCAAAGCGGATCAGATCATTAGCATAGGTAAGCGGTGATATCCAAGAGGCGATCTGTCCGATAAGAGGCATCTGTTCGAGAGGGACGAAGACTCCGCTCACAAAGATGAGGGGGAGGCGTATGAAGTTAAGGGGCAGCATTATGTCGCCTGGATTCTCGCGCGGAAACATGGCGAGCGTTATCCCGAGCATTGCAAAACAGAGGGCGGGGAGCAACAGCCCCAGCACCAGTGCCGCATAGTTAGACATCTGGGTGCCGAACAGGGCAAAGCCGGCCGCGATCATGAGCAAGCCGATCCCGGTGCTGAATAGGAAGCCGCTGAGTGTCTTGCCTAGCATTACCGAGTAGGTGGATACAGGAGCGAGCAGAAGCCGCTCGTAGGTCTTCACCCGCCGCTCCGTCGGAATTACCGCTGGACCTATCGAAGACGCACTAAAGAGCAAGGTGATGGCAATCAGGCCGGGGAAGAGCACGCCTGCAGGTGCCTGCCGGCCGACGGCGAAGGAGAGGAAGAGGAATACAGGGAAAAGGATCCCGAACATAAGCGTCGGCGGCGTCAGGTAATAAATTTTCACATCCTTCTTCGCGATCGCCCAAGACGCAGACAGATCCCGCAGCAACTGATCCAGCCCATAATCAGGCAATACTCTCGCCCCCGGTGAGCCTGAGGAAGACGTCTTCCAAGCTAGGACCCATGGTGTTCATGGTAATTATCCGCAGTTTGTGCTCCTTTGCGTACCCCCATATGCCTTCCAGCACTATCGCCGGGTCGTGAGTGTAAAGCCGGTACCGGTCCCCTTCCTTTGAGGCGTTGTTTACTGAAGGGATTTCTGCCAGCCGCCTCATATCCACGCCTTCTATCCTATCGAAGGTCACTTCGATGGACTGGGAGCTCTGGATCGTCCTCTTGAGATTCGCGGGCCGGTCTATTGCCGCGATCCTGCCCTTATTGATTATCGCCACGCGGTCGCAGAGGACGTTCGCCTCCTCTATGTTGTGTGTCGTAAGGAAAATGGTAGTACCGCTAGCATTCCGCTCTCTCACGATCTTCCTGATGAGGAGGGCACTTTGCACATCGAGTCCGGCGGTCGGTTCATCGAGGAAGAGAAGCTGCGGGTCATTGATCATCGCCATGGCGATCGTGAGTCGCCGCTTCATGCCCTTTGAAAAGCCCTTCACCCGCTCATGAATTCTCTCAAGACCCATCGTTCCGAGAAGGTCTTTTGCCACTTTCTCGCGCCGGTGCCTCTCGACGTGGTAGAGCTCCCCAGCAAAGTTCATGTTATCCCAAGCGGAGAGGTCATTGTAGACGTTCGAGTCCTCCTGAACGATGCCCATATGCCGCTTGGCAGCAATAGTTTCTTTGACTATATCGTGTCCGAAGATCTTCACACAGCCTCCGCTGGGCTTCGTTAGTCCTGTTAGGATCCGTATAGTAGTGGTCTTCCCCGCTCCGTTGGGCCCAAGGAAGCCGAAGATCTCTCCTTTATTGACCTCGAAGTTGATGTGGTCCACTGCCAATACAAATCTGTATTGCTTTGTGAGAGAACATACGTCGATGGCATTAACCAACGCTATGCCCCCGACCAAGTTATTGATCCATTTGCGCTATGTTTAGGCCCGATCCTACGCCTTTAGAAGAGAGTCGATTATTGTAGAGACCTTTCGCAGACCATCGATACTATCCTCAAGGTAGCCGAGGCCTTCCTCGGTTATCCGATAAACCCTCTTTGCAGGCCCGTTTGATTGTGTGTCCCACTGGGATGTCACCAGGCCGTCGCACTCCATCCGGCGGAGAAGCGTGTAGACGATCGGTCTTGACGTACTAATTCCATATCTCCGACGCAGGTTCTGATGAATCTCGCCTCCGTGGGCATCGCCCCCCTTGAGGATCGCTAGTATTGCAGGGTTGATCAATCCTCTGAGGGGGAGATCGCCGGCGCAACAGCACCCTGGATCCGGCTCGCACCCTTCGTTGCAACACATACATAATCCCTATCTAGATAACACAATTACCTAAATATATAAGTTAGCATGTGTTTTTCCATCATTTTCCCTAGTTCATCCCTTACGCGTAGGGGCAGCCGTATTTTCAATATATTCATCCCCTATGATACGGGGGGTTGTTTTTTCTTACACGAGAAAGATCATTGGTCGCATGGTTTCCGATAAGTATAGCATTGTAAGTTCACCAGTCTTCGTAAGACTTATAATATAGACCGAAGAGGTTAGTTCGGCGGTGAAGCTCGCCATCAACCGCTTGTCCCATGCTGGATAAGCCGATAGCTTCTACGGGCATATGACAAAACAGGCATGGGAAGAAGAATGGCGATAGATCTGTATTCCACGGCGATAGTAGCGGTTGCAGTAGTTTTTGCCGGAATAATAGGCTTGAAGTTAAGGATATCGTCCTCGATATTCGAGGTTGCGGCAGGCATCATAGCCGCCAACCTCATAGGCATAGGTATTGCCCCATGGCTGGAGTTCTTGGCCACCTTCGGAGGGCTGGTCCTGACCTTCCTTGCCGGCGCCGAGGTGGAGCTAATCCTGCTCAAAAAGAAGGCCAAAGAGAGCCTGGGGATCGGCACGATGGCATTCGCGGCCCCGCTCGTCGGAGTGGTTGGGGCGCTTACTCTGCTCACTGACTGGAGCTGGCAGGCGAGACTTGCGGGAGGCCTGGCTCTGACCACCACCTCGGTGGCAGTGGTCTACGCAGTCCTTTCAGAGTATGAACTGATCAAGATGCCCACCGCAAAGACCATAATCGCGGTAACGTTCGTCAACGATATCCTTACCCTAATAGGCATCAACTTCATACACGCTTCTTTCGATCTCTACACGGTTGTTTTCGTCGTGGTACTAATCACTCTTGTGCCGACGGTCCCCAAACTGCTCCGAAGGATAGTCAACAGTTTTGGAAGGAGGGCAGCCGAGATAGAGGTGAGGTTTGTCCTAGCCATACTGCTAGGAATCTCGTTTTTCGCCGATATAGCGAATCTGCATTCAGTCTTTGGTGCCTTCGTGCTCGGCCTGATATTTGCAAATTCTATACAACAGCACCAAGACATCCTTTCAAAGATGAAGACGGTGACCTTCGCGCTCCTCGCTCCGGTATTCTTCATCCGAGCAGGCATGTTAATTGACTTTTCAGCAGTTATGACCAATTTAGTATTGGTTCTTGGGCTGCTCGGGACGAAGATGGCGGCGAAGTTCGCGGGGGTATATGCGTTGTGCCGAAAGCACATCCCGGAGGCGCCGATGTTCTCCACGATGCTTTTCAGTACGGGGCTAACAGTAGGAACGATTGTTGCCACACTTGGCGAGCAGTTAGGGTACCTTTCAGATGAGCAGTTTTCTATAATTGTTGCTACGGTTATTCTCAGCGCAGTAGTTCCAACGTTGATCGCCAAGAGGTTCGTGCCTACTAAAATGTAATATGAAATAATTGCTAAAAAACAAATAGAGCAGGGAGATATGAAAGACAATAGGGGGGAGATGACATAAAAGAAAAAGGCAGAAATTTGATCTTGGCGGCGATTGATAATTCGGAACATGCCCGACTGGTGACACAAGAGGCAGCCAAACTGGCGCAGGCAGTAGATGCGGATGTCGTTCTCGTGAGTGTTGTGCCGGTTCCGAGCCTTCCGGCATCCGAGGTAGAAGTGAACGCGACATCTCTCAGGGAAGAGGAGAGAGAGTTCCAAGATTTGCACAAAAATCTTATCGACACATACTTCGCTACGAGCATAGGGTTGCTTATCGAATCGAGGGTGCTTCACGGTACCCCGGGGGATAAGATAGTTGAATATGCTGATAAAGCCCATGCAAACCTGATCGTTATGGGTAGCAGGGGCCGCGGCAAGCTCGCGAGCGCCCTTCTCGGCAGTGTCTCAGAACAGGTAGTTCATAAGAGCAGGTGCTCCGTGTTGATCGTAAAATGCCCCGTTTTATAAAGGGTGACGCGGGCGCCCCCCTAACGAATACGTTCTATCGCCGCACAGTTATTGAAAGCGAGGTCTGTATGAAGGGGAGCATTATGAAAACCGGAATAGAGTCGTCAGTAGAGGAGTATGTAAAGGCCTGTAGAAACCTAGACGGTGGCTATGCTTTTACAGCTGGCGTCGATTCAAATGCCCAAGACACCTATTATGCACTTTGTATCTTTAACATACTCGAAGTGCCTCCGCCCGATATTGACAGAACAACCGATTGGTTACTTAATTTTCCGGCCAGCGATCTGCATGCACCCTACTACGTTGACCAGGTGTTGGTATTGTGTGGGATCCCTGTACGAACTGAACTGAAAAAATTTGTTGAGCGGCGCCTAAAAACCATATGGAGAAAAATAGACACGTATGTTGAGGTCGCATCGGAGTTCGACTCCCTGTTCATGATGGCGCGTTTGATTAGGCTCGCGAATATTGATTTTAAAGCAGACGAGGCCGTCGCTTGGCTGCTCAGCTTTGCCAACCCGGATGGTGGTTTTGGAATGGGGGGGCGATCCACCATGGCAAGCACATATCATGCGGTCTCGGCCCTCATCGACTTCAGGTCCCCCGTTTTCAATCCTAAATTGGAGCGCTTTGTTAGATCATGCGAGAGACGGGACGGCGGGTTCGCATCTGTTCCAAGTACCTCTCGCCCGTTCATGGAAGACACGTTCTTTGGAGTTTCTCTGCTGAAAGTCTTGAATAGGCAGCCCAATTTCCCTGTAGAAACGATAAATTTTGTTCTCAGATGTCAGAACGCAAACGGCGGGTTTGCTAGATCAGAGATAGGCATCTCAACATTAGAAGACACTTTTTTGCCATGACCATCTTACACGCGTTGGGCGAAGTTTAAGGCGATCTTTGATTTTTGTTGTCTCTTTCATGACTTGGTTCTATATCTCATAATAATATAGTTATGGATAATGATTACGCGGGGGCGGTACCCCTGATTTTCAAATGGACTTGGTCGCTCGGTAGGATTTCTCTGACTCATCAATAGAGTATTTTTACTCTTTTTAAGAGTTTTATATCTAGACTTTTAGAGGATAATTAATTTATATTAAATTACCGTAATCGTCTTTCATACTGAATTCTTATAGGAAGTAGATAACACTGTGGTGATAAAAACTTCCTAGCGAAATTGAGGGGTGGTGGGCTGATATGGCTTTCAGCCTGCTCTCCCCGTTGATATTTAAATCTATTCCTAGTTTTTAGACATACTTATTTAAAAAAAGCTCCAGTGGAAATTTTCATGATAAATTAGAACCGCTGGAGTGTAAAAAGGCCAGTGAAACAGCTTACTAAACCCTTCCTCACGAGCCTTGCTGTCGGGTATATCCTCTGTCTAGAACAGAATTCTAGTACCAAAAATAATGCTTGTCGGAGCTCTTCCATGTAACGGGTAAGTGACAATAAACTACCGCTAATCCGGTATTTTCTGGCGTCTGAACGGCCTGTTTTTGGACAGTTTTATGTAACGCATAAGATACAGTTTATCATCAGAATGCCCTAAAATAGTTCATTAGATTATGCGCTATTTGGCGCTCACATCGCACCATAAAAATCAACTATATAAACTTAACTATCATTAACAGTTACCTTCATGTTGCACGGGATGGCTTGATGGTGTAATTAGATCATTATACTCTGCCCTTTTTATACAAAAAAATCTAGCTTCCACAACTTTTCATTCGTGATAGTGATTTTATAGTAGTTCACTTAATAGTGAATCATCATCAAACCACATCAAACCTTCACACCACCACCTCACGTGTTAATTGTGACAGGATTCAACAAACTGACGGTACAACATGTCGGTCTCAATTCACCCCTTCACTTCCAGTCCAACCACGTGAATCACCGCTTTTGAGTTGTAATTCACAGTGTGCGAATACCAATAATGCCCTAAACATAAAATAAGTGCAAAATTGACCCTCCTGACCATAATTAACATCAATTTTAGCTCCTTTTACAAGCTTATGTAAGGCGCGTTATACTCATATACCCGTGAAGCAGTAGGAGTGTCGGCTGTTGCTGGGGGCCTGTACAGTGAAGGTTAAGATAGAGATTTGTGATAATAACGGAGAGCAGGTCACAGTAGCAGTCAATGGACACATGACGAAGGAGCGCATATTGCAGATTCTAAGCGTGTTCGAAAAGGCCGGGTCTCACACGAAGGTTCAAGAAGGGCCCGCCCCAACAAAGACCGCGATGGATAAGACGCTCGAAGTGATAAAGTCCCAGTTGCATCACGTGTGGTTTACCAGTAAAGATCTACTTTTAGTATACTCCGAGCAATACAAAGAGAACATCAAGTCCAGCACCATATCGACATACCTTACCCGCCTTCATGCCAACGGATATCTAGAGCGTAAAGGGAACCGCTCATGTTGGCAATACAAAGTCGTAAACCCCATCGCCACTAAGAACATTGAAGATATTGTAGGACATATTAAAAAATAACATATCACACCTATAGATATCACAATCTGGGGCGTTATTGTGCGGGTACTTGACCCATTATCCGCGCCTTTACTTCATCGGGCACTATGTATGATTTAGGCCAGGTGCTCTCGTCTCGTATTATGACCCCTTCCTCAGAAAGCTTTTTCAAGGTTCTCGCAACATGCTCCCTGGCCTTACAAACTGCTTTGCCTATGGGTGTAGCGCCCCTGACTGTTGGATTCTCTATTAGATATTTTATTATAGCGATCTCCGTCGGGTTCAGACCGTCCTTTCTCTCTGTGGACTTCGCCTGTGGCGGCTCTACGACTGGTGATCCCGCTGGTTTTACTATTGGTGCCGCTGCTGGTTTAACTTCTTCCATGGTTGCCTGTTGGGTTGGGGCACTGAACGCCTCCCTCGGCAGCTGAATTGTACTAACTGCCGTTTGAACTTTTGGTATATAGGTGCCCCTTTCAACCGAATCTGAGAGTTTATCGCTTACTCTCTGGATGTCAAGGCGCAGCCGGCTGACGTCCGACTCAAGCAAATTTATATACTCTTCAAGACGCCTCAGGCGATCGACCAAGTCTCGCCTGATCAGTGCGAGCTCTGTTCGAAGCTCGTCAACTAATTGGCCGTCTCTATTGGCAGCACTCAACCTCTGCACCTTTTCAGCGTTATTGTATCCAACTATGACGTCTCGGCGTTTTAAGCCTTTTGGTTTGTGAGTGACTTAAAGTCACGTAAACACGCCTCATTACTCAATAAAATATCACTTAGCAAATCACTTAATCACTATTTAGTCACAATCACAGTAAATGCTTGGCTATTAGGTCTATTTTCGCGATAATTCCTACCATGCGTCCATGTTCACTGACTAGAACCACTGAATCACCGGATGAGAGCATTCTGGAGATTTCATCAATGTCTGTATTCATGCTCACAATCGGAAATGCTTCTTCTAACAAGTCCCCAACGGATGCATTTAACAGATCTTTGATCTTTCCGTCCTTGAGGTCTCGGAGTATCGTTTCCTCTCTTACACTACCTACGACTTTGTCGTCCTCTATCACTGGCAGCTGAGAGATTCCATGTCTCCTGAAGATCTCGATGGCCTTGCCTACTGTATCGCCCGGTCTTATCGCTATGACTGGCTGATGCATCACGTCCTTTGCCTTTATTCTATCAGAGCTCGCATTATTGATGACTTTTAGGATTTTGTTAAGAGTGGACACTCGAGGATCTACGTCCCCTGACTCTATCCTAGCAACCAGCGCTTGGCTTATGCCCGCCCTCTCTGCAATCTCTTTCTGGGTCAGGCGCGCCCTCTTCCTAAGCGCTCTGAGCTCTTGGGGCGTAGGCGGCAGTCCCACCATTTATATTATACCCTCAATGATTAACTGACGTAAGGAAATATTTGCTTTATGGTGAAATAGGCGGATGCGCAAACGTGCACACCTGTTCGTACGGGGCTTCGTCCAAGGCGTAGGCTTCAGGCCTTTCATCTACACTATAGCTGTCGCCAACGGTCTTAAGGGATACGTGCTGAATTTGGGCGATGCTGGCGTAGAGGCTCTCGTTGATGGCGATGAGAAAAATATCGCCCGGTTTCTGACAGATCTCTATGAGAAGAAGCCCCCGGTCGCCTGTATCGAGTCCGTCGAAGTCGAGTGGCTCCCACCCGGAGACGAGTTCCGTGATTTTAATATCGCAAAAAGCAGCGAGCGTCGGCTGACAGTCAGGAGTGTGATTCCGACAGATTTGAGCATCTGTGATTGTTGCATCACGGATATTTACCGAGAGAGCCGATGGCACAACTACCCATTCACTGCGTGTGCACAGTGTGGACCACGCTTCACGGTAACCGACAGGCTCCCCTACGATCGCCAAAACACTTCCATGAGGGACTTCCCCCTCTGTACCTATTGCGATGCTGAGTTCCATGACCCCAAAGACCGCCGGTATGATGCGCAGGGGATTACCTGCCCCCTATGCGGTCCCCACCTCTCTCTACTCGATAAACAAGGAACGCCCTTGGAAGGCGATCCGCTGACAGAGGCCGCAAAACTCCTTGTGGAAGGTGCCATTATGGCTGTGAAGGGCATAGGCGGCTTCCACATAGCAGTTGACGCATCGAACGATGCTGCAGTGATGGAGTTGCGCAATAGACGCCGGAGATTAAGTCAGCCATTTGCCGTCATGTCGCGTTCACTCGATGCTGTCCGGCGATATGCCTTGGTCGGAGACCTTGAAGCCTCCCTCATGTCCGGTGTGCAGCATCCCATAGTCGTGCTCGAAAAAGCGCCCTGCTATTGCCTCGGCGACTCTGTGGCGCCAGGCCTTGACTCCATCGGCGTCATGCTCCCTTACACCGGCATCCACCTGCTGCTTCTGGATCGCTTTGGCGGCGATGCCTTGGTGATGACGAGTGGCAATTATCCTGGCAAACCCATCTCCAAAGATAACTACGAGGCTTTGAAAGAACTAAAGGAAATAGTAGATTATTACTTATTACATAACAGAACAATAGTTAACCGCTGTGATGATTCTGTCATAAAAGTGGTCGACGACACGCCCCTCTTCCTACGAAAATCGAGGGGCTACGCGCCATCCTACCTTTCTTTACCATGGGACGTGCAAGATCGGGCAGTAATCGCAGTTGGGGGAGAATTCAACATCAACGGCTCTCTGCTCATCCGGGACCGGCTTATGACTACCCAGCACATAGGCGATGCTGGAGACTTGGATGCTTTAGACTTTCTAGACGGCGCCCTGAAGTACCTCCTCAAGGTCTATGGCATCTCCAAGATCTCGGCTATTGCCCATGACCTGAACCCTTCCTTCCTGACTACCCGGTATGCGCGAGAGCTGGCAGAGTTCTACGGCGCCCGCACGGTGCCCGTTCAGCACCATCACGCTCATCTCGCCTCCCTCATGGCCGAGACCTCGATGCCTCCCGATTCTTCAATAGTCTGCATCACGATTGACGGCGTGGGCTACGGTACTGACGGCATGGCATGGGGTGGCGAGATTCTGGTGGGCGGATACTCCGGTTTCAAGAGGCCTGCACACCTCAAACCCCAGCCTATGCCTGGCGGAGACCTCTGCGCACTGTACCCTGCCCGTATGCTTGCTGGCATCCTCTCCACCACCTTCAGCAACTCTGAAATAAAACAGCTATTTAAAAACAATTATATGGAATATTTAAGATATAAAGAATCAGAATTAGACGTAATCCTGAAACAATCAAAGGAAAATGCGATAAAAACCTCAAGTTTGGGGCGCTTCCTCGACGCAGTGGCGGGGGCTCTTAAGATCTGTAGTCTGCGTACCTATGAGGGAGAGCCTCCGATGAGGCTGGAAGCCTTAGCAAAAAAGGGTCTGCCGGGGAAAGTTGCACTTCGCCTTCCGGTTAAGACTAACGGGGGGAGTCTAATCATCGATACCTCCGAGTTGATGTGCTCGATATTCGAGAACTTGGGCAGATCCAGACCGGAGGATATCGCCTATGAGGTTCACCGCATCATCGGTACTACGCTCGCCGAGGTAGCATGCACCATAAGCGACGATGTGGGCATCTCCGTTATAGGCCTCTCCGGCGGCTCCACCGTCAACTCCCTGCTTCATAAATATATAAAAGAAACAATAGAATATAATAAAAAGAAATTTGTTACTAATACAAACTACCCGTGCGGTGACGGCGGCGTCTCCGCCGGGCAGGCCGTTATCGCTTCACAATCCTAATCACGTGATATCTAGTCACAAGTCACATTTCCCCTGTCACGGCCATGATCCCCCTGAAATTACCTGTTTTTACTACCTTGGGCATCATAAACGTTCTTGATCGCCCCCCACGATGGCGGCTTGATGATGTTTGGCACGATCAACGCGGATCATGCGCTAATGGTCATCCAATAGAAAAGGCTTAATGTTGCCTGATGGCGTGACAAACCTTGACTCGTGACTCCAAAACCGGCTGCGAACCGGGGATCTGTGACGCCTCAAAGAAATGCGAATAGAGCTATGCAGGCTATTGCGAGCACGGGGATCAGCACCATCAACTTTCTCTTCGCGGACCTTACTGATTCATCGGTGGCCCTCCAGAGGTTCTCGATCCCCTTCGCTCCGAGGAAGTAAACATCTTCCACCCGGACTTTGCAGTATTTCACAGAATACTCGCCTTTCTTAGAGTCTGCGGCCTTCACAGATTCAGCCACCGCTTCCACCAGCACCTCGCGCGGTATCGCCTTCCCTAGAGGGAAGTATCCTTCCCCTGTGCTTAGACCGGCAACCACATGCGTATCTGTCGTCGTGATCTCCGACTCATAGCCCCGCTTCCTCAGTTCCGCCTGTATCTCCTCCCTCAGACCGGAGATCATGTTGTTCCCATCGATCGCGATATATGCAAACTTCTGCCCGTTCACCTCACTTACAAAAGTCATAATCCCGCCTCCCCCTATACCCTCTCTCCGGGAGTAGCGGCTCAACTCCGAGTGGTTAAACCCTGCGGACAGGACCCCCTTCCCCCCTTCCCAGACTGCCTTGAGGGCCTCGTCGCATGCCGCCTCAATATTCGCCATATCCTCGCCGCTCAGGTCTGTATATGCTGTTTCCATCGAATTATGGGCATCCACCACAACACCATCAGAGTATCCGTTTTCGAGCACTTTTTTCATACATCTCCGGTACACCGACTCGGGCAGATCCTCGGTCGGCAGGGGCGCCCTGGAAATCACAATTAATGGTATGCCGTCAAGCACTTGGCATGTAACCGTGATATTCCCCCTCTTCCTGACGGCAACTTTGGATGCCAGCGATGACCCAGCAGGGCAATCCTGAGCTAACATCTCACCGATGATCCGTCCGCAGTCCTTCGTGAGGACGAGGTCGCGGTCGTGCGTCGTGGGTGTGTGAAATATGACCGGCGCCGTACCCGCGTCCAACAATGCCTGCGCCATACGAGTCGGTAGTTTGCTGCCCCCAAAGTCCCTGAACGGTCCCGGGTGTATCAGCGGGGCAACCACCGCTGCCTTCTCTCCTCCCCTCCCGGAGAGTCTGTACATCTTCACCTCAGCGTCCCGCCTTATCGCCTGACTGAGCAGCACCTCTTCCATGAAGTCTGCCTTGCCTCCTAACCAGACATTTAGGAACGCCTTGAAGATCTCTATTGTCCCGTAGCCGATGACATTTCTGCCCACGCTGTTGAGCGATTGGTAGTACCAGATGCCGAGCACATACGCCACCACCAACGTCGCAGCGAAGAGCATGAGGCTGGGTGCCAGTGATTGCACGGCGACCATGCCGGTCGCATAGGCGACTATAATGTGGAAGGAGAAGACGGTGAACGGCTGCAGCGCCCCCGCCAGCATGAGCTTTGCGCCACGCAGCTCCGTTATAGCATATAGTAAAATTACCTCATAAGCGATCAGGGCACCAGCGCAGACGGCAAAAATCTTCTCTAGGGCGTCCACCATCAGCGCAAGGTGAATGGCTGCGGCGCCAATAATTATGACGAGTCCCATGAAAAACATCCCGAAAAGGGTCAGCCCGAAACTCCTCCTCAGGGTCAGGTGCCCGCCGCCTTCCGATATCAGCGCCATCACAGCTGCCGAGATGAGGCTACCAAACGCCAGGGAGATTAAGCCGTCCATAACCCCTTCTAGGAGAGACCTGTAGCTCAGCACATTTGCCACGAGTCCGATGAGAACCCCGGCGATGCATATGAGCGCTATCATCTCCCGCCTGCCTGGGAGCGAGAAGAGCGACTTGTATCTCGCGGCGAGGTCACTTGTGAAGCTCAAGCGATAGGTCTCCCTTCTGAACGATCGTAATCAAAAAGTTAAAAACTTATAGTGTTTGGGTTGGATAATCGTTTTAAAGACTGGGCGACCCAAAAAAGGCTTGGGTGCACCCGATGCTTCGCGTCTCTTGGAGGGACGGCGTGCACGTCGAGGTCAACGGCATGTCTATGGCTCTTGACCCCGCCAAGAGCGCCGGCTCGGCCGATTATGCCTTCATCTCCCATGCCCACAGCGACCACTCAAGCGCCTTCATCGACAGGATGCGGCCAAAGTATTCGACCCATGAGACCGTCGCCCTCTTCGAGGCGGTGAGTAGCAAGAAGGTCAGGAACGTCGTACCATGCGTTTATGATCAACCCATAGATCTCCATGGGAACGAACTCAGCATCATCAATTCCGGGCACGTTTTCGGCTCCGCGTCCCTCGTTCTCAATGGAGACGGTGTGACTTTAATGTACACCGGCGACTTCAATTTTACCGACAGCCTTACGCAGAAAGCCATCTCCCCCCGCAAGTGTGACACACTCATAGTGGAATCGACATATGGCCGCCCGGACTTCGTCTTCCCGCCAAGGGAGGAGGTCTATGACAACATTGTCGACTGGGCGGCGAAGGTGATTATGGAGGGAAAGATCCCCTTCATCCTTGCCTACCCGATCGGCAAGGCCCAGGAGGTCACGAAACTCTTCAACCTCTATACTTCCATCCCTGTGGTCACTCATCCCACCATCACGCGGACGAACTCCGCGGTGAACGCCTTCGGCGCGGACCTGAACTTTTACGACATAAACAGTGATGAGGAGCTCCTGAAGGGCAGGAACTGCGTCTGCATCTTCCCGGCATCGTTGAGGGCTAGCTCGATCAGACAGGTCTGCCCCGATGCGGAGGTCGCGACCGTGACCGGGTGGGCACTCAGCTTTGGGAGGCGGGGCGCGGACGCGTCATTCGTCCTCAGCAGCCATGCCGACTACTCGCAACTGATGCGGTTCGTCAAGGAATGCGCGCCTAAACAAGTTTACACAATCCACGGGTACTCTGAGCATTTTGCCAGCAAGCTCAAACGAGAGGGAATATGCGCTGAGCCACTTGATTAGCCATGCAGGTCTGCTGGCAGGGTTAGGATATATCGCTTGATGGAAAGTAGATTGCTGGTCGCCGTTTAGGCTCCGGTCAGCACATGTGCCAAGATGACTATTACCATTACGGCAATGCACCCGCCGACTATGAACTGCGGCTTTATCTTTATGCCGTGGGTCTCATCTTCGAAGAACCTGATCAGTCCTGCGCCTGTCATTGGCATCGGCGAAGAGTCTTTCTTACGTTCGCTCTTGGGCATCTGGGAACACCAGACTTTTCGAAGCTTTCTACCCTTTTAAGCATTACGTATATTACCCTCTTGACTGTATAAATAATTTGTTTGCTCAAGCGGAGGGACTTTATTGAACAATACCACACCAGCAGACGGTAGAGCCGCATACGAAAGCGTACTTAGAAATCTTGAAGATCATCACCGCATGATGCGGCGGTCGTTACCATTAATCGCCAGCGAAAACGTCCCGAGCCCGGCAGTGAGGGAAGCCCTTGCCAGTGATTTCGGGAACCGTTACGCTGAGGGCTGGCCCGGCGAGCGTGTCTATGCCGGCTGCGAGTACATGGACGCGGTCGAAGAGACCGCAAACGAACTCGGCAGGAAGCTCTTCAAATGCGACTTTGTCGACGTCCGCCCAATATCCGGCGTCTTTGCTAACTTGGCGATGTTCTCGATATTCTCTAATCCCGGGGACGTCCTCATGTCCTGCACGATCCCCACCGGAGGACACATTAGCCATGCCAAGAAGCGCATAGGCGGGACCGCCGGAGCGATAAGGGACCTCGACGTCCAGAATTACCCGTTCAATGAGGATGACTATGAGATTGATTTGGACAAGACCGCCCGGATGGTGGAGGAGCTCAGACAGGGCGGCAGGACCCCCAAGATATTCGTCCTTGGTGCCAGCGTCTTCCTCTTCCCGCACCCGGTCAAGGAGATAGTGAACTTGGCAAAGCAGTACGATGCCAAGGTGATATACGACGGAGCCCATGTTGCCGGTCTAATCGCTGGCGGGATCTTCCAGGATCCACTGGCAGACGGCGTGGACGCCCTGACTATGAGCACCCACAAGACCCTGGCCGGTCCCCAGCACGGCACCATCGCCTCATGGTCGAGGTATGCGGAACCAATAAAACGTATAGTTTTCCCCGGTTTATCGAGCAACCACCATCTCCACGCGGTGGCGGGTGTCGCCATCGCTTTCGCCGAGGCTATTGAGTTCTACCCATCCTACGCAAGGGCGATTGTGATGAACTCAAAGGCGCTGGGTCAAGCCCTCCATGAGCGCGGCATCAACGTCCTCTATGAGAAGCGGGGGTTCACCGAATCACACATACTGATAATGGATGTTACAAAGTACGGCAACGGCTTTGAGGTCGAGAAGAAACTCGAGAAAGCCGGAATAATCGTGAACCGGAACCTCCTCCCCTACGACATCCGGATGGGGAGGGGATATCTGGCACCCGGAGGCATCAGAGTTGGCACGCAGGAGCTGACCCGCCTCGGGATGGGCAAGTCCGAGATGGTCGAGGTGGCCGAGCTGATGAAGAGGATAATTGTGGACGGCGAGGAGCCTTCGAACGTCGCCCCGCAGGTCGAAGCCTTGCGGGAGGGCTTCCAGAAGGTGCACTACTGCTTCTCGTCCGAACATGATGCATACGAATACGTCAAGATAAGGTAGACAGGGTAAGCAGCATGGAGATCGAAGAAGCACAAAGGCATATCGGCGCCCTCTACGGCGCGCGCGATCTAAAGCGGGGGACACGGGATGCCTTCCTCTGGCTAGTGGATGAGGTAGGCGAGCTCTCGGAAGTCCTCCGCAAAGAACATACGGCTGGCCTGAGGGAGGAACTATCGGACGTCCTTGCATGGCTCCTCTCGCTCTCCAACGTGCTTGGGATAGATCTGGGCGAGGCGTTCAGCGCCAAGTACGGCTCGGTCTGCCCCCGCTGCATGCAGGCGCCCTGTTCCTGCAGCGAGGTGGAATAGATGAAAGTTAAGGACATCATGAACCCCGACGTACTCTGCGCCGAGATACCCGGCAGCAGGGAGCAGGTGGTCGAGATAATGAAGCAGAGGAAGGTCTCGGGGATGCCCGTAGTGAAGAAGGGGACCCGGACCCTGATCGGCATGATAAGCCGGAGGGACATACTCAGCGATACCGACGAAGAGCAGCTGGCGCTACTCATGACCACCGACGTTGCCACCCTCACTCCGGACGCCCCGATCGAGGAATGTATACGCCTGATGGTCAGCCGAGGGTTCAGGCGCATCCCTGTTACTGATGGAGCTGGTAAAGAACTCGCTGGCATAGTCACCGTCGGCGACATCGTCCACAAGGTGGTGGCAAAGTCAGACTCGAAAGTCAAAGTCAAGGACCTTATGAGGCGCACCGTGGTCTGCTGCTGGAGCAACACGCCAGTGCCTCTCCTGAAAAAGATCCTCCAGATGTCGGGGGAGTGCGCCCTCCTAGCCTTGGACGATGAGGAGAAGATCGTGGGGCTGCTCTCTGAGACTGACCTGATAAACCTCATGGAGAGCAAGATCGAGGAGAAGGCATCGCTATTGAAGTCAGGCTCGAGCCAGGAGTGGGATTGGGAGACGTCGTCAGTCCTCTACATTACGAAAGCCAAGGCGGCGCTCCCCCCCGTCCCCTTACATCAGGTAATGGTCAGCCAATATGCCACCATCAGCGAGTCCGCATCTATCATCGAGTGCGCCCAGAAGATGCAGAAGCTCGATATAAACCAGATGCCCGTCACGGACGCAAAGGGCGAGATCGTTGGCATGATCTGCGACGAGGATCTGCTCAAGTCACTGTGACCTGATAAAATCGCCGAGGTCCATGTTACGGCTCTTTGCTGCCTTCTTGGGCGGGATCAGTGCCACCAGCCCCCTCTCGACGAGACAGATCTGCTGGTCGAGCGCCACCCCGAGTTCGTACCGCTTCGACAGGGCGAACGCTGCCTCGAGATATTTGCTAACATTTCCTTCGTGGACCGTCAGGGTCAGCCCGCCGCTGCACTTTAGGCAGGATCCCCTCAGCGGAACCCGCCGGTACTTGGCCCCGCACTTTGTGCACCTGAACGTCTGGGTGGAGAACGCCCTCATATTGCCAGCAAGGTCCGGTATGAAGTGGTGCTTGAGAAGGCGCTCGGCAACATCCTTCCCGTCGACCGCCCTTATCTTATCGGCCAGTTGGAGCTGCTTCTCCACTTTGTCGGACATTGTCTTGAGCTTGTCGTAAGCAGTCGTGATCGGGCCCCTCTCCACACTCTCGGTGGGGATGGAGAACCAGAACCTCCTGTACTGATCCGGCGTGCCGAGCCTCGACTTTATCGTCTCGACATACGCGAGCGCCTCCTTCGCCTCCCTGTACTGCTCGGCGAGCTCGTAAAATTCGCGAGGAAGAATGTCTACAGTCTCCATGTTGTGGCATTCGTCGTCCACCTCCGATGGGTCGATCGTGGTCGTCATTACTAGCGGGGCATCCATCAGGCCCCCTATCCTCTCGGGGAGGTACTCCCTCGAGAAGTCGATCAGGGCCTCAAGCGCCAGCATGACCGCGTCCTCGTCGCCGTCGCAGTTCCGCCTCTTGGCGGCGTGCCAGAACGGGTGGGCGTAACAGACCGCCGCCTTTGTGAAGCCGATTATCCTCCCCGCTATGCCGGCGGAGGTGTGGGGCGCCAGTCCGATGACGAGATGTCCGACGATATCTTCGGGGGCTTTCAGGCAGTAGTATGGCTGCATCTTATAGACCTTGACGAGCATCTCGTCAACATATCTCGACGTGCGGTAGAGGTATTCCTTGCACTTCTCTGGCACGATGATATCTTGGACCCGGAGTTCCAACAGCTGATCCGGGTCGGTCAGCTCCTCGCCATAACAGTCCTTATCGTAGCCAAGCTGCCTCAGCCTCTCAATACTTATCCTCACCTCCGAGGGCTTGAAGTGGGTCAGCGGTGCGTTGGTTATGTCGAAGCGAACCGTCCCATCCTTATAGACATAGATCTTGTGCTTGCTCCTCAGTATGCCCTTCTCGATGTTCTCAGGCACCTTCGAGGGGTTGGAGAGTCCCTTCACGCCCTTGATGAGGACATCCTTGGTGAGCCCATACTGCCCGAGCAGCCTCTCATACATGTCTATGGTGATCATGCGTTCCAGATAGGGTTTGGCGGCCGTCCTGCAGTCCGGGCACGTGCGCTCCTCGCCGAAGACCTTCCTGCAGTTTTGACAGGCATACGCGAGGGCAGTCTGAGCGCCACACTTCCTACAGACGTTCTCATAAGTCAGGTCCTTACAGTGGGCGCACTTCCTGAGGGTGATGGCGACTTGAAACGCCTTGGTGTCCATCGCCTTCGAGATATCCCGCTGGGCGCCGCCAGCTAATCCTATGGGGAAGAGGACGTGTATGGGCGGGCGCATGATCCTCTCCTTCGCTTTCTCGGGCCGTCCCATCCTTGCTCCTATGAACGATCTCCCCTTGTCCCTCACCATAATGCCTGAGGCCTCACTCAAAAACTTGGACGAGGCACTAGCGGTAACCGCGCCCCTGCCTGCATTCGCCGCAGGAGCAGCAGCATCGCCACCGCCCCTCCAACTGAAGAGCGCCTCCATGACGGCCGCGTCTTCGAAGACTATCTTGCCGTCTATAACCCGGTGGGGGACACAAGCCTTGTCGAGTATCTGCTTCGGAACAGCCTTGGAACTCGCAACGAGTTTTCCGCTCCCGCCCGCCTCCATCCTTGCCCTGATCGGTTCCTCTAGCCACTCCCTCAGAACCTTCAGCTCGTCGGTGCTCACGTTCTCCCAGAAGTATGTGTAGCGTGGGTGGAGGGGGATAAAAAGCCCCCTAGAGATGGTGATCGCCTCCTCTGGTGTAGGCTTTACCATCAGCGGCCTCTCCACGAAGGTCCTGAGGCGGTCAGCCATCATCCCAAAGTGATCGGCTGCCGCACCATAGTCACCACCGAAACTGCTTTCAACCGCCCTTCTCAGATCGCCTGCCCAGATCTCCTCACAGTATCCGGCAGGCATCAGCCTGTGATTGTTCTCGAGGAACTCGCCGTAAGATACCACCATATCGCCGAGGAAGAGGATCTCGCTGATCGCCCCTTTCACCCTCTCGGCCGTGACCTCGTCCTCCACCCGGATCACGTCTCCGCTCTTCAGCTTGACGATTGGCGTCTCTATCGTATCCACCGGCGTTATGGTCGAGCTCTTCCCCGGTCTCTCTACTCTGAGCTGTGTGCCGATGGCTATGAAACTCTCCAATACCACCATGGTGGCAGGGTGGATGCCGACCGACGCCAGCCCTGTGTTTCTGGCCCTGCCGTACCGCAGCCGGAACCCGCCGAATCTCGACGGGTGGGAGAATATCGGCCTTCCCCCGACGATGTCCACCAGGTACTTGATGTCCGGCATTATCGCTGTGCTAGTCTCCCTTTTGTCCTCCTTCTTGACCTTCAGCCAGTCCCAGCCTGAGATCCCGACCTTGTCCACTATCTTCTTCAGCTTTGCAGCCTTGCCGTACACTCCATCGTTTATTACCCGCAGCGCACCGCCCCTAACCCTGTTTGTATCGATCCGGGGGAGGTTGCGGTATACGGAGACCTCGTATTCGTCGGTCGGCGACCCGGTGACCTCTACCGGTATACACCGCAGGAAATGCCGGAGCTCCTCATCGGAAGGGTGGTACTGAAACCTGGCCACCTTCCTCTCGTAAAGCCGCAACTCCTCTATGAACCTGCCAATCTCCTGCTCATTGATCCGGTACTTATCTAGGTGCAGCAATATCCTCAGATAATCCGCGAAGAGGACGGTGAGGGCCTGCTCTGTGCCTCCGGCTGACCTGATGGGCCCTGCGTAGTAGACCGCTAGATACCTCGTCCCTGCGCTCTGGCAGATCTTCACCTTCTCTATCCCTTGGAGCGGCGCTGCGGTTATGCCTTCGGTCATCAGCGCCAGCGCCGTCCTCATTGCAATATCGGCAGCCTCTTCCTCCTCATACTCACCGAACTTGCCGTTGACGATCTCCTCGATTATCTTGAATGCCGCCTCCTCCCGCGAGACTTGGGCGCTCAGCTCGCGGATCCTCTTGGCGACCCCCCTGACCCCGATGAGCCCCTCAACCCTCGCCGCGAGGTCCTCCGCTTTGTAGATCTCGACCCTCCCGTGCGGGTCAAGCCCCTTCGAGCGGGCGCCTTCCGCGATCTCGTAGAGCTCGGAGAGGTGCCTCTCAATATCACTGAAGTATCTCTGCATTGAGGGATCGGCTGTCATGGGAACGCCCCTATGAGCTGCACGGCTGCCGCCATCGCGAGGGGCGTCGTAAAGTTGTCGTCGATTCCGAGGTCGAAGACGTCCATCGCTATGAAGACGATCCCGACCGCGGCGTTCGTTAGGACGCCGGCGCCCAGCAGGGAGGCTATCGCCAGGGACGTTGCGGTTCCTGCGGCAGTGCCCTCTACGGTCTTAGGCGTCGACATGATGTGGTGCCTCCCTATAGCCACGCCCACTACTGCTGCCACCGCGTCGCTGACGATAGCAGCCGTCAGCCCTATCACTACAGCGCTTCCGCCGAACAAATAGATTGCTATTACCGAAGCGATGCAGTAGTACATGGACGCCGCTATAGTGCTGATCTCATACTGCCTCGCTATCCGGTTGGTGTTGCGCAGGAGTGGCAGGATTGAGCTTGCCCTTATCCTCATAAATTCGACGAGGATGATGAAAAGGAGCGCCCCGGCCGTGAAAAGGAGCGCCCAGTCCCTTCCGAAGACGGCGTAGGCGAGGGGAACCGAGACCCCCGAGAGGTGGAGGGTCTTCCTAAGGACCTCGCGCTTAAGCTTTCCTCTCATCGATCCCTTCCTCAATACCCCCAATGATCTCTCTCAGGGTCGATGCCGCGCCTCTCTCCTCAATGATGTTGCCCGTTACTATGACATCCGCACCGGCTCTGGCAAGCTCCTTGGCCTGATCCCTGCGCTTTATCCCGCCCCCAACGATCAGGCGAATCCCATCAGCCGCCTCCCTCGCGGCCCCGACCATGGCTGACGAGACCGGCTCCTCCGCACCGGATCCCTTCTCGAGATACACAAAGCGCATCCCCATATACTGGGCTGCCAGTGCGTAGATCGCCGCAACCTCCGGCTTTCCGTGCGGGACGCAGTTGGCTTGGCTCATAAAACCCGCCGTCCCGCCCGGGCTTATGATTACATATCCCATTGGGATCGCCTCAAGGTCGTACGCCCTGACCGCCCTGGCACCTATGGCCTGGGCGCCAGTGATGTAGTAAGGATTCGTCGAATTCAGGACAGACATGAACCAGACTGCATCGGCGTATCTGCTCAGACCGAATAGGCTCCCCGGGAAGAGGATAACTGGGAGGTCAGATCCGGCCTTCAGCCCCTTTATAACCGCGTCTAGGGTCTCCCCACCAACACTGGTGGATCCGCCCACCATCAGCGCCGACGAGCCTGCCTCCTTTGCCTCGCTGGAGACCCTCTCCGCCAGCCCTTGGTCGCACTTGTCCGGGTCGACTAGGGCCATGTGGATGCAGCCTTTCTCGTCGATCTTACTGCTTAGGTACGTCTCCACCCTCTTCACTCTTGGTCACCGGCTTCTCCGAACCATAATACTTGTCTATGAACTTGCCATAAGCGTCGACAGCCTCTTCAACATAAGAGACTGCGACGGTGTCCTCGATGTTGCACCTACCACACTTCAGAATGGCGGTATTATCGACCCTCGATATGGCCACTCCAAGCGTCTTCTCACCACAGTTGGGGCAAGCAAAGATCTTTGGGATCGTCTTCCTGACTCGCCTTACTACTTTCTTCCTCTTCCTACCGCCCATGACTATCCCTGCTGAAGTACTCTCTACCCTCTTCAAGCTAATAATAATAATCTTTCTATAACCATCATCGTCCCAAGTGCATCGGGACGAGCTACTTCGTTATCAGCCTGCTCCATCGCTGGACGTGGATCTCAAAGCCGTACCTGCCAGCCTTCGAGTAACATCCCTCGACCCTCAGTATACCCCCGGGCCGCGCCATCCTCTTGACCTGCAGCGCCTTCTCGTTCCAGAATACCACGGGTAGGCAGCATTCGCCGTCTCTGAGCAGTACCCGCGCATAATTCTTCCCATTGGAGGTGGTCTCGACGCTGAAATCCCCTTCCACAAACCCCTCCACCGCAAAGTCAGAGAGGTCCGGCTGCAGATCCCCCAGCCTCCTCGTTTCGATCCTTGCCGCGTCCGGGTCGACGTCCTCGGGGTCGACGTCTACCAATACCTCATCGTTGACGTGGATCTCGGGTTGCCCTTGGAGATCCGGCTTTACCGCCCCGCCCATCAGCCTCACAGCCGCCCCCCTCTTCATACTTGCGATGAAATCATCGGTGGGGTTCCATACCAACACCCTGACCCGCTTCTCGCCGTTCCCCATTATGAAGCTGGCTGCCCTGCCCGGCGTCCCGTCCCTCCTCTTGAACTCGATCGGATCGTACACCCGCACTATTCTGCCGCTATCGATAACCTCCCCGGTGTATTGATCCGCCCCAGCACTCCATCCTCTGCTTCCGTTCTCATCCGCCGCTGCCGCCTTAACTGTAGCTGTTCCAGCCCTCGTGCCTGCCGCCGCCCTCCCTACCTCCGTTGCTGCACCCCCACAGCCGTCCTCCCCCCCGGTGTCACCTTTGAGGATCCCGATCCTGCACCGATTGCCAGCTTGGATCTCGAGGTCTCCGTTCAGGCCCTTTCTCGTATAGGCCGAGAGTATCTCGATCCGATCCCCCTCCCTGATCCTCGAGGTATAATCCGCCTTCTCATCCCATAAGACCAGGGTTGCCCGTCCGGTCTCGTCGCTCACTGTAACCCTCGCGACCTTGCCCGGCGTCCCGTCCTTCTTGGTAAAGCCTTTCGGCTCACGGACATCTTCGACAACGACGATGAGCGAGACGTTGTTCATGTTCGGCACGAGGTCCTCGACTTTGATTACCGGCTTGGCATTGCTCTCCTCTGAGAGGTTCACCCCCAGCTCCCTCGCCACTAGGCGGAGCGCCACCTCGTCATTGACCAGATGGCCGAGGCTCTCCTTCTTCTCCTCGATCTTGCCGAGCACCGCCTCCTTATCCAATCCCGATTTGGTCAAAAGTATGGAGAGGAGCTCTTCTACCCCGGTCATCGCTACCGCCGCTTCACTCTCTGTCGAAGATCATGATGAGCATCGTCAGGGACAAGATGCCCACTGATGCTACCGAGAGCAGGCTGATGAGCATGGTCGAATCCATTGCTATGCGCCTCAGGCTCGCTTCATCCATTCGCTGTTAAGTCTTATAAAATCATTGTCTGACGGAGTAAACTCCTCATACTTGACCAGGATCTCGGCGAGCGCCTGTGCGAGGAGGTGATAGCATGCCCCGAACTTCTTGTTGACGACGACGTTGATGTAAAAATCATCGCATTGGCAGTATATCTCCGGTAGGACGTAGTACTCCTTCTCCTTGCCCACAACTATCCAGACCGTCCTCCCGCTCGGCAGGAAGCGGTACTTCTTCACCGCCCCGGAGCTCACCGCCCTCTCCGCATGGTCGTACCTCACCCCAAGGCGCTTCCGGAGCCTCTCCTTGAGCTCCTGCGTCACCTCGCCCCTCTCGCCGACCTCCCGCAAGATCGCCTGTAATTCAGCATCCATCTTGAGGTTCCCGAATAAATAGGAGGCAAGAAAATAAATAAGCGTCTCTACAAACGAGTCGTGCGTGGTGCATCGCGTGTATTACGACGTGGTGATTGTGGGCGCCGGTCCCGCAGGGATGTTTGCCGCCAACGAAATAGCCTCCCAAGGCAGAGGGCTTTCAATACTGATCATCGATCAGGGTTATGATGTGAACAAGAGAAAGTGCCCGGTGCAGAACTACAAGATGTGCACCAACTGCCCGGTCTGCAACATGATGAGCGGAGTGGGGGGCGCTGGCACTTGGTCGAGCGGCCTCCTGAACCTTAGGCCGGACATCGGCGGCGACCTAGCCGAGCTCACAGGCAACGAGAAGGACGCGTGGGATCTGGTTCACTACGTCGACTCAATATTCCTGAAACACGGCGCCCCCAAGGACGTCTACAGGGGCGACGTGGAGGAGGCGATCGACCTCCAGAGGCGGGCGGCCTCCGTGGGAATCAAGTTCATGCCTATCACACAGCGGCACATGGGGAGCGACGGCGCACCGGTGGTTATTGAGAACTTCAAGAAGGATCTCATGGACAAGGGCGTCAAGTTCCTCCTCGGCACCCACGTGAAGGACGTCCAGAAGAAACAGGTGGTCTTGGACGACGGCGCTATCATCACCTCGAGGTACATCGTCCTGGCTCCAGGGCGCATCGGTGTGAACTGGGCCGCAGACATCGCGCGGAGGCTGGCCATACCGACCAAGCACGAACCCATAGACATCGGCGTGCGGGTCGAGGTCCCCGCCTTCGTCATGTCGCCTATAATCGAGGTCAACCGCGATCCGAAGTTTCACATCTATACAGATACATATGACGATTTTGTGAGGACTTTCTGCGTCAACCACCACGGCTTCGTGGTCAAGGAGGTCTATGACGGCTTTGTTGGCGTGAACGGCCACTCGATGACGGGCACGATGTCGGATAACAGCAACTTCGCCTTCCTCGTAAGGGTGGTCCTCACCGAGCCGATAGAAGACACGACGGCTTACGGGACATCTGTCGTCCAGCAGGCGACGATCCTCGGCGGCGGGGAGCCCATTATCCAGCGCCTCGGCGACCTGAGGATGGGAAGGAGGTCGACTTGGAACAGGATCTCGCATAGCCACGTCAAGCCCACCCTACGCTCGGCCAATCCCGGAGACATCGCGATGGCAATGCCCCACAGGATAGTGGCGGATATCCTAGAGGGACTGGAGAAGCTTGACGAGATCATGCCCGGCGTCGCCAGCTCCTCGACACTACTCTATGCTCCGGAGATCAAGTTTGCTGCCAACAAGTTCCAGGTCAATGACGACCTCGAGACGCCGGTCGAGAATATCTTCGTGGCGGGAGACGGGGTCGGCCTTTCGCGCGGTCTGGTGGGGGCGGCTGCCAACGGCGTGCTGGCTGGCAGGGGTATCCTGAAGAAGGAAGGCCTCCTCAAATAACCCTCAAACCAATCACGGCCCTGCGGCCACCACTATGACCGCCAGCAGTCTGGAAGGATGGTGGGGCTGCCCGGATTTGAACCGGGGTCACCAGGGCCCGAGCCTGACAGTCTGGACCAAGCTAGCCTACAGCCCCTCGAAACGGAGCAGATAAGAGAGAGGTCGCCCTGTCTCCTTTTATCCTTTTTGCAGTAGTACGGCACCCCCGCCTTGCCTATAACGTATTTTAACACGTTCCGACAGAGTGTCTTTGGTGGCGCCGGTGGAGACTGTAAAGGAACTCCTTATGAAGCGCATAGTTGGCGAGATCATCCTCTCTGACAACCCCGGCGAAGTTATGAGACGCTGGCGGGAGGTATTTGGCATCGCACAGCTCGAGATGGCCGACAACATCCGTATCCCCTCTTCAGTGATAAGCGATTATGAGAGGGGCCGCAGGCCGTCACCCGGGGCCGCCTTCGTGAAGAAATACGTCACCGCGCTGATCGAGATCGACCGGAAGCGGGGTGGCAGGATCCTCAACCAGTTCTCGTCGCTCATCAGGGTCACCGCCGACGCCGTCCTCGACCTCGCAGAGTTCAGGTCGCCCATCCCCCTCAAGGATGTCGTGGCGGCGATCGACGGCGAGTTCCTCACTGGTGAGGAGGCGGGGGACAAGACGATCCTCGGCTATACTATAGTCGACAGCATAAAGGCGATCCTGACCATGTCCGGCTCTGACTTTTTGCAGCTGATGGGCACGACCTCCCAGCGCGCTCTCATCTTCACCAAGGTCTCAACGGGGAGATCGCCGCTAGTTGCGGTCCGCGTCACGCCGCTCAAGCCCGCCGCCGTCGTGCTCCACGGCGTCACCCACCTTGACCGCATCGCAGTGGAGATCGCCAAGGCCGAGCAGCTGCCCTTGGTGCTCGCGAGGAAGCCCATCGAAGAGCTTATAAAAGCCCTACACTCATTACATGGCTGATATTCCGAACTGTCGATGTCAGATAATACGTCTGTCGATGTCCAATTCGCTATGTGAGTGCTGTTTGAAGGTGATTGATTGAAACCGCTTACAGATGTTGTCATCGCCGGCTGGGGCTCGTATATCCCTATGTACCGGGTTGCCGTAGAGGAGATTGCCAAGGTCTGGGGCAAATCCCCCAAGCATTTCAGGGAAGAACTTCTGATAGACGAGAAAGCAGTCGCCGGGATCGACGAGGATGTTGCGACCATCGCGGTCGAGGCGGCAAAGAACGCATTGGCGAGGTCGGGGATAAGTCCCATGGAACTGGGAGCGGTCTTCGTCGGCAGCGAGTCCAAACCCTACGCCGTCAAGCCGACCGGTACCATCGTCGCCGAGGCGATAGGCGCTACGCCGCGGATCCTGGCGGCGGATCTCGAGTTTGCGTGTAAAGCGGGGACCGAGGCACTTCAGTGCTGTTTGGGCCTGGTAGGCTCCGGTATGGTGAAATACGGCATGTCGGTAGGCGCAGACACCGCCCAAGGCGCCCCTGCCGATCCGCTTGAGTTCTCCGCCGGCTGCGGCGGGACCGCTATCATCACTGGGAGGGGAGGGGACGTAAAGGAGCCGGTGGCGGTGCTTGAGGGCTCCATATCCTACGTTACCGACACGCCCGACTTCTGGAGGAGGCCGAAGCGCGATTATCCGTCCCATGCTGAAGCCTTCACCGGTGAACCAGCCTACTTCAGCCATGTCGACTCTGCCGTCAAAGCACTGATGAACGAGCTCTCCCTCAAACCATCCGACTTCAAGTATGCCGTCTTCCACCAGCCCAACGGCAAATTCCCTATGAGGGCCGCCAAATCACTCGGGTTCAGCAAGAGCCAGATAGATCCCGGGCTGCTGGTCCCCTTCATAGGGAACCTGTACGCAGGCTCGGCGGTGACGGGCTTCTCAGCCACGCTCGATGTGGCGGAGCCAGGCGACAGGATCTTGGTCTCGAGCTTCGGTTCTGGGGCAGGGAGCGACGCCTTCAGCTTCATAGCAGGAGAAGGCATACTCTCAAAGCGCGGCAAGGCACCGAAGGTGATGGACTATATCCGAAGGAAGCAGAACATCGACTACTCCATTTATGCAAAATACCGGAGGAAGATCGTCCTCTGACTGGTTTATTCTGGTGATATGAATGCGACGGGTAGCGATATTGAACTGCGGGCTCACTAAGGTTAATAAGCATTGGAGAAAGTCGCTCCGGGAGCTCTACGGAGATGCCGCTAGGGCCGCCCTCTCCGGGGTCGAGATCCCGCGCGTGGACGCCCTCATCGTGGGGAACATGTGCGCCTCGGACCTCTCAGACCAGAACAACATCGGCGCACTCTTTGCCGATTACCTTGGCCTGACGCCGTCCACGGCATACCGGGTCGAGGCCGCGTGCGGATCCGGCGGGGCCGCCGCCCTCGCCGCATACACGGCGGTAGCGTCGGGGATGTATGACTTTGTACTGACCGGCGGTGCGGAGAAGCTGACAGATGGCGTGGGGGGTATGACGACCCACTCCTTGGCTAAGGCAGCAGACGCCGAGTTCGAACTCTTCTACGGCTCGAGCTTCGTGAGCCTCAACGCCCTGATGATGCGCCACTATATGCACCTCTACAAGAAACCGCGGGAGGTATTCGCCGACCTTGCGGTCTTTATGCACAGGAACGGCGCGAGGAACCCCAACGCCCAGCTCCCCTTCGAGATCACACGAGAGACCGTCCTAAACTCGGACCTTATAGCCGACCCGATAAGCCTCTACGACTGCGCACCCGTGGGCGACGGCGCCGCCGCTTATATCCTCTGCCCGCTCGAAGACGCATCCAAGTACTCTGACACCTTCGTCGAGATCGCCGGGGTGGCCGGTGCGACCGACACCATCAACATAGCCTCTAGACCAGACCTCCTCACGCTAAACTCGACGGTGGAAGCCGCCAACAGGGCCTACAAGATGGCGAGGGTCGGTCCCCAGGACATCGATGTGGCGGAGATCCACGACACATTCACGATAACGGGCGCGCTCTCGATCGAGGACCTCGGCTTTGCTGCCAAGGGGAGGTTCCACGATCTCCTCTCGGACGGCGCGTTCAGCCCCGGCGGGACCGTGGAGATAAACCCGAGCGGCGGTCTGAAGTCGAGGGGCCACCCAGTGGGAGCCACTGGCGCTTACCAGATCGCCGAGGTGGCGCTGCAGCTTATGGAGAAGGCCGGAAAGATACAGGTGCAGAACGCCGAGATCGGACTGGCGCAGAACGTCGGCGGCTCGGGCTCTAGCACCTTTGTCACAGTGCTCAGGAGGTACCGATGATGTCTGTCCCAAGGTACTGGAGAGAGATACCCGAGAGATACCGGCTGGAGGGTTGCAGGTGCGCGCGGTGCGGGCATGTAATGTACCCGCCTAGGGGGAGGTGCGCCAAGTGCGGCTCCGAGTCGCTCGATGTGTACCGTCTGCCGGAGAGGGGCGCCCTGCTCACTTTCTCGGTGGTCAGGAGCGCACCGAAGGGCTTTGAGAGGATGACCCCCTACGTGCTAGGGATCGTCGAGCTAGAGGACGGAACGCGGATCACGGCCCAAGTTACCGACGTGGCGCCCGAGAGCGTCTCGATCGGTATGGCGGTCGAGGCGGTCTTCCGCAAGGTCTCCGAGGACGGCGACTCCGGCATAATACAGTACGCCGTCAAGTTCCGCCCAGCCCTCCGCTGACCCCCTATATAAACCTTTTAAGATGTAGCGTCCAGAATAGTATCTCTGGTGTTCAGGTTGTCCTCAAAGAGCCTGCTGGATGCTATCCTCTCGGCGCTCTCTAACGAAGTAAGGGCCGAGGTCCTCAAGCTCATCAGCAGAGACGGGGCGCTCTCCTTCACCGAGATCATGAGCAGGCTGGAGATGAACCCCAAGAGCGATGCCGGAAAGTTCGGCTACCACCTCAGGATGCTCACAGAGTCCGAGCTGATAAAGCCTGACGAGTCCTCCGGCAAGTATTACCTAACGCTCCTCGGCCAGGACGTGGCCGAGTTCATCTATGGTGTCGAGGACGCGGTCAGGAGGAAGGAGGGCACGATGCTGGTCAGGACGTCCTCGCTGACCATAGAGCCGTTCGACAGGAAGAAGATCGTCGACGCCCTGACGAGGGAGGCGAACGTCCCCCGCAAGCTCGCAGAGTCTATATCGAAGGAGGCGGAGGACCGCCTGAAGAAGCTCCAGGTGAGATACCTGACCGCCGCCATGATCAGGGAGTTCGTCAATACGATCCTCCTGGAGAAGGGCCTCGAGGAGTACCGGCACGTCCTGACCCGACTCGGTCAGCCGGTCTACGACGTCACCCTGACGATAAAGAACGCCCCGCCGTCCTGTCTATCCCCCGAGAGGGTTCACGCCCTCGCAGGCGATGCCGTCCTGGAGGAGTACATGCTCCTCAAGATCCTGCCCCGGACCATTGCCGACGCCCACCTGAGCGGGTCCCTCCACCTAAACAATGCAAACTATTGGGCCCTGAGGCCGGCAGACATCCATCACGACATCCGCCCCTTCCTGGAGGGGAAGATCCAGCCTGACGGATCTGGCCTCCTCACCCCCGCACACTCGTCCCCTAGGAGCCTCAGGGGTGCCCTCTACACGATCAACTCCCTCCTGAACCATGCCTCGTCCTCAGTCTCCAACTCCCAGTCGGTCGACTTTTTCAATATCTTTCTAGCGCCCTACTCCAAGGGTCTCCCCAACAGCGAGGTGAAAGGCGCCCTCCGGGACTTCCTCTTCAGCCTTAACCCGAGCTACGGGAGGACCGGCGTCACGGCTGCCATCAATGTAGAGCTCGAGGTCCCGCAGTTCATGGAAAACCTCACCTGTGGCCAGGGCGGATCCGGGGTCTACGGCGACTATTACTCAGAATCGCTCAGGCTCCTGGAGCTTCTTCTTGATGCCGCCAGCGAGCCGGACGGCGTCAACAAACCCCTCCTCAATCCCGCCATCTTCATCAAGATAAGGAGGAAGGCGTTCGTCAACGATGCGGAACAGAACTGCCTGATGAAGGCATGCCAGCTCGCCGAGCGGTGGGGGAATGTCTACTTCGTCAATCACACGCTTCCCTGGCAGCAGGCAAACTCATCGCACAGCGCCAGCATCTCCAGACTGGACTCGAGCTGGAAGGACTGGGAAAGCGGCACCCTGAGGGTCGGCACCCTAGACAACATAACGATCAACCTCCCCAGGATAGCCTACGAATCGAACGGCGATGACGAGCGCCTGATGGAGCGCCTAAGGGAACTCCTCGAGCTCTCAAGGGAAGCCCTCTCGATCAAGCGGCAGATCCTCGGGGAACGGATCTACTCGGATAACCTTATGCCCTTCTTTAGGGAGGAGGTCGACGGAAGCCCCTACTTCCGGCTCTACGACTGCCAGGGAATAGTTAGCTACATCGGCCTTCCCGAGGCAGTCAAGTACCACACCGGGTTCGATATCGCCGACAGCGAGGAGGCGCTAAAGTTCGCATCCAAGGTGGTCAGCCTCATGGATGATTATGCCCAGCAGGTTCAGCCATCGATGCGCCTCCTCCCATCCAGTATCACCTTCGAGCCCGTTGCACGGCGCCTAACAGACTTGGACATACGCGCAGGGCACGTCAAGAGGACCACCTCTCCCTACACAGAGCACTCTAACCTCCCGCTCACTACTCCCATACCCGTCAAGACGAGGCTGAAGACGGAAGAGGTATTCCAGAAGAAGGTCCGCGGCGGGCACCTCTTTGACTTTAGGCTGGCCGAGCCTTTCCCGGCAGGGGAGATCCTCTCAAGCTATGTGAAGAGGGTGCTCGAGACGACCGAGATAGGCCTCTTCACCTTCACGCGCGACTATACTTACTGCGGTAGGTGCAGGCAGGTGTCATATGGATTCAATGACCGGTGCCCGTTGTGCAAGTACGACGGGAACCGCCTCTCCCGCTACACGAAGGTCTTCGGGAAGTACAAGCCTTCGAGGCTCTGGGATGGCAATGACCTAGACTTTGCAACAAATACCCAGAGATTCATACTCTGACGACGACGAGGGCCGGCATATCCGCCCGCTTATCCCTTGGTGCTGAGAAGCAGGATCGCTTGGGCGAGATCCCCCTTCGTGCTCTCGAGAGCCTTCTTCGAGGCTTCCAGCGAGGCGCCGGTCTGGGCAGCGACAAGTTGCGCGTCCTCGTCAGAGACCTCGATCCTCTCCTCCCCTTCCACAGCTGGGGTCTCCTCGACAGCCTCCCCCACGACTTGATAAATCGTCTCCCCGCTGATCTTCATTACCGTGATCTGGGGGTCGGGGATCACGAGATTCCTCCCCCTCATATGGAATGTTACCTTGAGCACCCCGGGCATCCCTTCCTGACTCATGCCCATCCTCTGCATCATCCGCCGTATCTCTCTAGGATTCATCCTCTTCATCCGCAGGGCCTCCCTGATGCCCTCCTCTCCTAACCTTTACCGCCACCCCTATTTTAAACCGTTTCATCTCCCTGCCGTTGAGCACGGATCTTCCGACCGCAATGACTCGGCCGTCCGGATCGGTCACTATGACCTCCTCGCCGGGCCGTATCTCGGGATCGGCATAGACCACATGTTTAGCGAAGAGGTTCCTGCCCCGCTCTATGAACTCGACGACATCCTGCATGGCAACCACCCTGTACCTGAGGGGGGCGAGGGCACGTGTCAGGCGCTCGGCCCCAGGGATATCCAGCGCTAGGTAGCCGTCCGAGGGTCTTAGGGTCGCCAGTAGCCTGCCTCCATAATAAATCGTCTTGACCTTGCCAGTCTTCCTCGACCTGAAGACTGATACTCCCTCGGGGAAGAGCGCCTCGCCGCCCCCCCTCCCGAACTGGTAGTCTGCCACAGCTCTGAGCCTCGTTATCTCTTCGTCGGTAGGCTGGCTAGAGGTAGGTCCCGCTGACAGCCTTCCCTCCCCCTTTCCTGAGGAGCTTCTCGATCGCCTTGGCGAGATCGTCCCTGCGGATCCTGTCCCTGTTGTCCCTGATGGCGAACATGCCCGCCTCGGTGCAGATCGCCCTGATCTCTGCCCCCGTAGCTCCCTCAGTCATCCTCGCAAGCCCTCTTGCATCCACCTCGCCTTCTACACTGATCTTCTTGAGGTAGACCTTGAAGATCGCCTCCCTCCCCCTCTCGTCGGGGGCGGGGATCTCCAGCACCCTGTCGAACCTCCCCGGCCTCAGGAGCGCCTCGTCCAGCAGGTCGATCCTGTTGGTCGCCCCTATTATCTTAACGTCGCCCCTCGCGCTGAAACCGTCCAGCTCGCTGAGGAGCTGCAGGAGCGTCCTCTGGACCTCCCTCTCGCCGCTTATAGAGATGTCCGCCCTCCTCCCCCCTATGGCATCTATCTCGTCTATGAGCAGTATGCTGGGCGCCTTGGCTCTGGCCATCTGGAAGAGCTCCCTCACCATCCTCGCCCCCTCGCCTATATACTTCTGCACCAGCTCGGAGGCGACGACCTTGACAAACGTGGCCCTCGTCTCGTTGGCGACCGCCTTCGCCAGGAGGGTCTTGCCGCACCCGGGAGGGCCGTAGAGGAGGACGCCCTTGGGGGGCTCGATGCCGACCTTCCCGAATACCTCGGGTTTGAGGAGCGGGAGCTCGATCAGCTCCCTCAGCTCGCAGATCTGGCTGTCGAGCCCGCCTATATCGCTGTAACTGACCTTGGGCGACTCGATCACCTCCATCGCCTTCACATACATGTCCAGAGAGTCCGGCAACACCTCAAGGACTGCAAAGTTCCTCTGGCTCAGGACGACTCTCTTCCCCGGTGCGAGCTTCTCCGGATCTATGTCTTTTGCCATGCTGACTACGAGGGACGGGCCTGTCGAGCTCTTGACCACCGCCCTGCCGTCTGGCAGGATGTCTGTTATGCTGCCCTCTATGTTAGGTGGCACCGTCAGCTTCTCGACCTCGCCGCGCAGGATCTGGATCTCCCTCTGGAGCCTCTCCCTCTCGAAGAACCACTCCCTCCGCTCGCCCTCGAGTTCGAAGAGCCTCCGTTCCAGCCTCCTCAGCTGCATCGTCAGAGGCTCGCCGCTGTCCTTGACTGTATTATCTTCGGCCATGGCTCTCACTAGGGATAACTTTTATTCTCTCTTCTATTTGATTAGATGCGGGAAGGTGCCTTTTATGAATTGTGAGATATGCGGCAGGAAGCTCACCGGCGCCGGCTCACAGATCTCGATAGAGCGCTCCGTCCTCCGCGTCTGCCAAGAGTGTTCTAGGTTCGGCACCCGCGTGGACAGGAAGACAGCGGCTGCCATCGAGCGGGCGAGCCCCAAGCCGGGACCGAGGACATTCAAGTACCGGCAGCCGAGGAAGGAGGCATTCGAGGAGTTCGTCCTAGTCAAGAACTTTGGCGACGTCATCAGGAGGGCGAGGGAGGGCGCGGGCATGAGCAGGGACGACCTCTCTAAGAAGCTTGGACAGAAAGAGTCGGTAATCAGGAGGATAGAGTCCGGCGAGATGTACCCGACCCTCGACCTCACCCAGAAGATGGAGCGGCTGCTCAAGATCTCCCTGCGGCTCAAGGTGGAAGGCGAGACCCAGACATCCGCACCATTCCCCAATGCCCTTACCTTGGGCGATGTAGCGGTTCTAAAGGAGGGGCGCTGAGGCTGACTGGGTGCCGGGCTGTCCTCATCGAGGTCCACGAAGGCAAGGCGAGCGGCCTCGCCGAGCTGAAACTCCTCGCCGAGGCGGCAGGCTACTCCGTCATAAAAGAGTTCGAGCAAGTGCGCCTCCCCGACCCGTCCTTCTGCCTTGGGAGGGGGAAGGCGCAGGAGATCGCCGGACTAGTGAAGGAGATCGGGCCGGATAAGGTGATACTCAACAACAGGCTAAAGCCCGTCCAGAAGTACAACCTCACCGACCTCTTCAGGGTAGAGGTCATCGACCGCTTTCAGCTGATCTTGGAGATATTCGGCAAGAGGGCCGGGACGATCGAGGCAAAGTACCAGATCGAGCTGGCCAAACTCCAGTACGAGCTTCCTATGGCTAGGGAGAACGTCCGCTTGGCCAAGCTCGGCGAGCTCCCGGGCTTCCACGGCCTCGGGAAATACCAGGCCGACGTCTATACGTCGATGATCAAGAAGAGGATATCCTACCTGAAGAAGAGGCTTCAGGAGATCAGTACGAGGAAGTCGATGCACCGCCAGCAGCGGAGGAAGGGGGCGCTCTTCACCGTTGCCCTGACCGGCTACACCTTCGCCGGGAAGACAACCCTCTTCAATCGCCTTGCGGGGGAGGAGCTACAGGTGGGCAAGACCCTCTTCACCACCCTCTCGACCACAACGAGGGCGGTGCCGATCTACGGTAGACGCGTCCTCTTCTCAGACACGGTGGGCTTCATCGATAACCTGCCCCACCTCTTGGTCGAGGCCTTCTACTCCACCCTCGAGGAGGTGACCTTGGCAGACCTCGTCCTCCTCGTATTGGACTCGTCCGACCCCCTGGCCGAGTTCGGCAGGAAGCTCAGGACGTGCGTCTCCACCCTGAGCGAGATAGGGGTCTTCGGGGGCTCTATCGTCCCTGTCCTCAACAAGATCGACCTCTCAGAAGGGGCTGATGGTGCTGAGGAGCTAATCCGTGAGTGCTTGGGTCGCCAGCCAGTCAGGATATCCTCAAGGACCGGTGAGGGCATCGACGATCTCAAGGACCTCATCCTCCGCGAACTCCCTCCCTACCCATGCCTGCGGATATCATGCCCCGCCACCGCCATCTCCTCCTCGCTCGTCTCATGGGCGCGAGAGGAGGCAGAGGTCAGGTCGCTCAGATACTCCGCAGAATCCTTGGAGATGGTAGTGTGCGTCCATCCGCTCTACCTCCCAAAACTCGAGCGCCTTCTATCGAGGGTAGACGGTGTGAAGGCCCAGCGCCTGGAAGAGAAGGGGGTAGAAATACGGAGATAGAGGTCCTCAGGCTCGGCCATAGACCCTCGAGGGACAAAAGGATAACGACTCACGTCTGCCTCGTGGCTAGGGCATTCGGCGCCAGGGCGGTTCACATCTCGGGGATGCGAGACGACTCGATCTGCGCCGCCGTCGAGAGAGTGGCCCTGCACTGGGGCGGTCCATTCCGCGTCGATTTCGAGCCCAGCCCCCTCCAGCTCGTCAGGGGGTGGAAGGCGGGCGGCGGTAAGGTCGCCCACTTGACCATGTACGGTATCCCGGTCGGGAAGGCCCTCGGCGGGCTGGCCGGCTCCCCGAAGCTGCTGGTCGTCGTCGGCGGGGAGAAGGTTCCCCGGCAGTACTACGAGCTCTCGGACTATAACGTCGCTATCGGGAACCAGCCCCACTCCGAGGTGGCCGCACTGGCCATCTTCCTCGACCGAGTCACCTGCGGAGCTTGGGAAGAGCTGCGGTTCTCAAGCGCTAGGGTGAAGATAACCCCCTCCGAGCGCGGCAAAAGTGTTCAACGGTTGGTCGACTAAAAAAGAAAGCTTTTTGAATTCAGCACGACCATAATAGTTGGAGTTCCGCATCAATGGCCATCTTAGACTATCGGCGCCAGTCGGTGAGGGTATATGCCTGTTGACGGCCTCGTAGCTGTTACTAGGGAACTCGTGGGCGAAGAGGCCGTCAAGCTCATTGAAATCCTATCGGCGAAGGAAGAGACGACCGACGACGAACTTATAGAAAAGACCGGAATGAAGCTCAACAACCTGCGGAAGATACTCTACCAGCTCTTCGAACAGCACCTCGTCACCTACCGGAGGGTAAGGGACAAGGACGCGGGCTGGTTCAAGTACTACTGGAGGATCAACCGGACACAGCTCAACATCCTCCTCAATGCGAAGAAGAAGAAGGTGCTGCACCGGCTCCAGGAGCGTCTGGACTATGAGACGAACAACATGTTCTTCGTCTGCCCCAAGTGCAGCACGCGCTACACCTTCGAGGAGGGGATGGAGACCAACTTCCAGTGCCCAAATACGGACTGCGGGGGGAAGATGGTGAGCGCGAACAACCAGGAAGCCATAATGATTCTCAAGAAGCGGATACAGGAGCTTGAGGAGAGCCTCAGGGAGACAGGCTGACTGCGAAAGTTTTAAAGGCATTACAATTTTATGGTCTAGGCGTGGGCCGGTAGTCTAGCGGTTAGGATCCCGCCCTTACACGGCGGTGGTCGTCGGTTCGAATCCGACTCGGCCCACCACTAACTGGTCACGGGACGACAAGCAAAGATCCCTCTGGATATGTGCCCCTCACCGCTCGATTGATATGATCGCCTCGGCACCGTCTAGAGTGAGGGAGCAGAGGTTCTCGGAGAACTTGATATAATCAAAGAAGTTGGCGCCCTCCCTGAATCCTCTCTCATTAGCCAACGCTATTATCGCCGTGATTGTGAGGGGGCACATGAACCCGCCCCCCTTCAAATCGAGGGTGCGGTGGATCTGCTCGGCGTTTTTTCACCCCACGACAACCCGGTACTGCTTGCCCCTTACGGGCTCTATCCGGACGTCCTTGACCAAGCGCTTGGTCTTGGCGGTATGGGCAAACGTCTTAAAATCCTCAATAACCCCTGCGCTCCTCTTTCTCGGACAGGATTTTCTTCACGTTTTTGGCATAATCGTTCATGAAGACCGACTGCGCTGCACCCAACAACCTTGAGTGGGCCATGAGCAGGGCATACAGGTGCGCATGCATGATACTGCCACAAAATACGAATGTCGTATTCGCACCGCTCATAGCATACACTCTCCCCTTCTGATGAATAAGCGCCCGTCTTTTACCGCTCCCAAAGGAAGTGCCCGCATCAGTGCCACGCGAGTCCTCGGGATTTTCCGCGATCGCCCTCTTGGCACCGCATAACGCCTTATCCCCCGTGGGGTGGGCGCTTCCCTCGCCAAACACATGCTAGAAAACCCTCCGGCAGGCTACCTTTTTAGAACCCGCCGTCAATTATTGATCATGCGCCTCCTTGAATACGAGGCTAAAGCCCTCCTTAGGGAATATGGCATCCCCACGCCGCGCGGCTTTACAGTATCTAGGCGCACTCCCTCGGAGGTCCCGCATAACGCGGACCTGCAGCTGCCGTGGTATGTCAAGGCGCAGGTGCCAGTAGGCGGGAGAGGCAAGTCGGGCGGGATACTGGTCGCATCAAGCAGGGAGGAAGCCGAGCAGCAGGCGGCCCACCTCCTCGGCAGGGATATCCGGGGCTACCCCGTGGAGGAGGTTCTGATGGAGGAGGCGGTGGTCGGGACCGGGAGGGAGTTCTTCCTTGCCATCACGGTAGACCGGTCGGCCCGCTCCTACGTGATGATCGCTGGCTCGGTGGGCGGTATGGACATAGAGGAGGTCGCGAGATCGCGCCCCGAGACAGTCCTGAGGATAAATCTCTCCCCCCTGAGGACCCTGGACAGATTCGATGTGCTCGCCGTCTCGAACCACTTGGGGCTGCCTGCGGCCCAGCTCGGGCCGATCGCCTCCGCCCTCTGCCGGATGACGGAACTCGATGCCGAGCTTGTGGAGATCAACCCCCTTGTAGAATCGGCAGGAGGCGTGTTGGTCGCCCTCGACGCGAAGGCGCAGATCGATGACAACGCCCTCTTCAGGCAGGAACGCTTCCGATCCCTCCCTCAGCGCGGGCTGAGCGGCGAGGAGGCATACGCTGCCGGGATGGGGTTGAGCTATGTCAGACTCGAGGGGGAGGTCGGGATAATCTCGAACGGGGCGGGGCTGACGATGGCAACGATGGATCTGGTCAAGTCCAAGGGGGGCCGCCCGGCCAACTTCCTCGACCTAGGCGGCGGGGCAGAAGCCAGCAAATTCGAGGCCGCGGCGAGACTCCTCCTCGGCCAAGAGCGGGTCAAGGTGATACTCGTCAATATATTCGGCGGGATCACGAGGTGCGACGAGGTCGCGAGGGGCATGGTATCGGCGATAGGGAGGACGCCCGCGAAGCCAGTCGTGATCCGGCTGGCCGGGACAAATGAGGAAGAAGGGCGGCGCATACTTGAGGAGGCTGGCATGACCTCCTACAGTGACCCGGTGGAGGCGGCGGGAGCTGCGGCAAACTTGGCGGGTGCCAGCTATGATCGATGAGCACACCCCGGTCCTCGTCCAGGGAATCACTGGCAGGGAGGGCTCCTTCCATACCCGCCTGATGCTGGACTATGGGACACGGGTAGTGGCCGGGGTGACCCCGGGCAGGGGCGGGCAGTCTGTGGCGGCGGTGCCGGTCTACGACACAGTGAGGGAGGCGCTCGACCGCCACCCCGGCGTCCGGCTCTCCGTCTCCTTCGTGCCTGCCCCCAGCTCTCTAAGCGCACTGATGGAGGCGGTCGACGCAGGGATCCCATGGGTGGTGGCGATCACCGAGGGGATCCCCATGAGAGACTCGCTCTGGCTGGTGAACTATGCACGCTGCAGGGGTTCCCGCATTCTGGGGCCGAATACACCGGGGGTGATCGCACCGGGCAAGGCAAAGGCCGGGATCATGCCTGCCAGCGCCTTCGCTCAGGGGTCGGCGGGGCTGGTATCGAGGAGCGGGACCATGACCTACGAGGTCGCATCCGCGATGAAGAGCCGAGGCCAAGGCGTCTCCCTCGCCGTGGGCGTCGGCGGCGACGCCGTGCTCGGGACCAGCCTGCTGGAAGCCGCCCTCATCATGGAAGCCGACCCTGCCACGGACGTCATCGTCGTCTTGGGGGAGATCGGAGGGGGCATGGAGGAAGAACTGGCATCCGCCGTGGCAAACGGCACTATAAAGAAGCCGGTGGTAGCATATATCGCAGGGCACTCCGCGCCCCATGGGAAGAGGATGGGACACGCTGGCGCGATCCTATCTGTCTATGGTGGTTCGGCCCAGGAGAAGGCGAGGGCCATGCGGGAGGCGGGGGCACTAGTTGCGGAGACGCCTTGGGATATACCCGATATGCTGGAGGGTCTCCGAATCTGAACAGTGCCCGCCCTTCCGGCCCGCCTCAGAACCTCTCGTAATCGCAGATCACGTAGATCAGCGAGTCCTCCTTCCTCTTGCCCTTGGATACGACGTCCCTGACCATGTCCATGGTCGTTACTATTCCCTTCAGCTCTTTCCCCTCGACGATCGGCAGTCTCCGGATCATCTTGCTGACCATCAGCTTGGCGGCGTCGACCACGGCAGTATCCGGCCCAGCGCTGATCAGCGGCGAGGACATTATCGACCCGACCGCCGTCTTGGCCGGGTCAAGCCCCTTTGCCACGCACCTTACTATTATGTCTCTCTCGGTCAGTATGCCCAGAGCGTCGTCGCTCTTGACCATCACCGATCCTATGCCCTTGTCATCCATCATCCTTGCAACCGACGCTACATCCATCTTCCCGTCTACCGTGACCACTTTTCTCGTCATGATCTCCTTAACCTTTTTCAAGAAACAGCCCCCAGACAACACTATCCCTCTCTTGTTTTATAACATTTGACTCGCGGTCATGGTATTATCTCAGTGGAGTTGTTGTAGGGCGGATAGTCCAGCCCCCGGGCATCGATCCTCCCCTCCCTCGCCAGCCTCTCCACAGAGTCCCTCAGGCCGCCCACCTCGTCGATTATATACTTCGTGAGGTCGCAGACCTTCCTGAACCCCTCCTCCCCCCAGAGCCTCTCCCTGTTCATGTAGAGGCATCTGCCGCCGCAGACCCGTAGGTACCCGCAGAGGAGGCACTCCCCCGTTATGCCGCAGCGCGTGATGGTCGCTGGCGTATCCGTCCTGACGTCGCCCGAGGCCGCCCAGCCCGTATCGAAGGAGATCGGGCACGCTCTGATCACTCCGTCCGGCATGATCGCGAAGGCCTCGCTCCCGGAGCCGCAGGGCGGGAGGGGCCCGCCCTCCCTGATCCGCTTCAGGATGCCTAGGAACGGGACTAGACCGAGGATCCTCCCCCCCTCCATCGCGGCCTCCCACGTTCTAGCGAGCCGGCGTATGCCCGGCTTGTAGCTCTCCGAGCACCACCGGTCAAAATCCTCCCACCCCTGGCTCCAGCCCACGTCGAGCTGCCAGTGGACGTGATCGAAGAGCCCGCTGCCGGTGAGGTGAATCACGTCCCTGTAGATGTCCGTCCGCTCGGAGACCGCCATCCTGGCGATGAGATCGCCCCTGAACCCCCACTCCCTGAGGGCCTTTGCTGCCCTCTCAACCTTCCCGTAGACGCCTGCTCCCCTGTAAAAGTCGGTCGTCTCCCTCCTGCCGTCGATTGAGAGCAGGACGGCGTCCATCCTCGACCAGCACTCGGGGCTGAGCCTATCGATCAGAGTCCCGTTGGTCTGGATGACATATCTTGCCCTCACGGCCCCCATCACCTCCTCTATGAACCCGCTGTTCAGCAGAGGCTCCCCGCCGTAGAACGCCACAGTAGGATCCGGGTCGTGCCCCAGGAATCCCTTCAGGTGGTGGAGGCCGTATCCCACGCTCCACGGGACCCTCTCTTTCGGGAAGCTCCCCCCGCAGTAGGCGCAGTTCAGGTTGCACTCCCCTGTCGGCAGCACAAAGTAGAGCAAGCCGGACACCGATCGAGACCTTCTGGCGCGATCCTTAAATAAAAATATGGCTCCGCCTTCAGCCGGGGAAACCATTTTTACCCGCGGCCCCCAATCAGTTAGTATGGCGATAACTAGATCGCTCGAATCAAAAGGCGGCAGGGAGTACTTCTGCAAGATCCAGTACGGCGAAGACCTCTTGGCTGCGATCAAGGGCTGCGCCACCCGCCTGAACGTGAGGACCGGCGTCCTGAACGTAATAGGCGCCCTCCAGTCCGCCTCCCTGGGCTACTACGATCAGGGCGAGAAGCGTTTTCTGACCAACCACTTCAGCGAGCCCCTGGAGATAGCCTCAGGCATGGGAAACATCGCGATGCTGAACGGCGAGACCATCGTCCACTGCCACCTCGTCCTAGCCAACAGGGGAGGGGCATGCTTCGGCGGGCACTTGGTTGAGGGCTGCAGGGTCTTCGCTGGCGAGCTCTACCTGAGGGAGCTCTCGCCGGTGCTGGGGAGGAAGTTCGACCCCCAGACCGGGCTGAACCTCTTCGAGATCGCTTGACCGATTGCCCCTCCGCAGAGTAACCCGCCTGCCGGTCACGGCAAACACTGCCCCTCCTATATTTTAGATAGTAAAGAGCGTGCGGGTGCGCTCTTTAGAAAGTGGTGACCGGCCGCCCGGCTAGGAAATGGTCAAGGCGCCCCCTCCGGCGGGATGCGGTCCCCCGTAAAAAGCCTTTTATCCCCGAACCTTTTCGTCAATAAGGGACAGAAGGGCCAAGAGACGTCTCCAAAAGAAAAGGTCGCTTTAACCTCCGCGCTCGCTGCGGTAATACTGACTGCTACAAAGCTCGCCGTTGGTATACTTACCAATAGCCTCGGCATCCTGTCAGAGGCACTGCACTCCGGGATAGACCTCATAGCTGCCTTCACAACCCTCTTGGCTGTCAGGAAGGCCGACGCGCCTCCCGACTCCCTGCACCTGTACGGCCACGGGAAACTTGAGAACCTCTCAGGCTTCATAGAGACGCTGCTGCTCTTTATAACATGCGTCTGGATCGTATATGAGGCCATAGCGCGGTTGTTCTTCAGGGCGGTCGAGATCGAGATCGGCCCCTTGGCGATATCCGTAATGGTGCTGTCCATGGTAATAGATTACAGCCGCTCGCGGGCCCTCTACCGGGCGGCTAAGGCGAATAAGAGCCAGGCTCTGGAAGCGGACGCCGTGCATTTCTCCACCGACCTGCTCTCGTCCGCCGTGGTGATAGCGGGCATCTTCATGACGTGGCTGGGGTTTGAGTCCTTCGACGCCCTCGCAGCGATCGGCGTCGCCGCTATCACATTCGGCATAGCCCTGAGGCTTGGGAAGAAGACCGTGGACGCACTGCTCGATACTGCGCCCTCGGGAATAGTCAAGCTGATCTCCGAGGAATCCAGAAGCGTAGAGGGCATCGATAAGGTGGGGCGGATCAGGGTCAGGGAGTCCGGCTCTAGGACCTTCATCGATATCACCGTCTTCATCAACAGGATCCTTCCCCTCGAGGCCGCCCACGAGGCCACGGATCGCCTCTCCAGGAGGATTCAGTCCCTCATCCCCGGCTCCGACGTAATGGTCCACGCAGAGCCGCTCTGCGTCGACGAAGCCTCTCTGGTGAACAGGATAAGGGGGGAGGCCTCCAACTTTCCAGAGATCAGGAACATCCACAACATACGGGCCTTCGAGGTCGGCTGCAAACTGCACGTTGAATTCGATATTGAGATCGACGGGGCCTACCCCCTCACACGGGCGCACGAGATCGCCAACCAACTCGAGGAGCGCATCCTCAAGTTCAACACCTCCATCGTCGAGGTCATCCCTCACGTGGAGCCTGCAGACCGGGGGGTATCGAACGGGGACGAGGGCGGCAAGGAGTCAGATCAGCTGCCCAGGGTCATTGGGGAGATCGCGGCGTCCTTCCCAGGGATAAAATCGTGCCACAACATCAGGGTCAAGCGGGCTAGGGGGGCGCTCACCGTCAGCCTCCACTGTATATTCAGTAGCGATATCACCGTCGATGCAGCACACCAGATAGCGACAGACCTGGAAGAGGCGATCAAGTCGAATATAGATGGGATAAAGAGCGTCTCGATACGGCTCGAGCCGGAGCATACGACAGGCGGCACGTAGACATTACCGGGCCAAGAAATAGCTAATCCGCCGGCATCCCCGGCCGGGCTGCCTATCGTCTGCCCTTTCCTACTTCTTGAAGAAGTTGCAGGCCTTGCTGGTGGCGCTCTTCTTAGAGGAGAGCTTCCTGCAGTATCCCTGTCCGCCCTTGCCCATCGCGGTGAACAGCCCGCAGTCCTTGCAGGTCATGTTCTGCTTCGATGGCGCCGCCTCTGTCTTCGGCGCCGCTTTCTGGTTCTTCCACTCTGGCATTATCAAAAACCTCTGGTGCTGATGCGCCATAGTTGCAAAGGAGCCCTATAAGGATTTGCGCTCCCCGGCCACGGCCGCTACAGCCTGAGCCGCCGCGCGTTGATGGCTACAATGACCGTGCTGGCGCTCATCAGTGCCGCTCCTATCGCCGGAGTCAGGAGTATCCCATACCCGTAGAGTATCCCCGCCGCTATCGGTATGGCCAACGCGTTGTAGCCTGTCGCCCAGAGGAGGTTCTGCAGCATCTTCGAGTACGTCCTCCCCGAGAGCCTCAGGATGCCGACGACATCCCTGGGGTCATTCCTGACGAGGACTATATCCGCTGACTCGACCGCCACATCAGTCCCAGCGCCTATCGCTATCCCGACATCCGCCTGGACCAGCGCCGGGGCGTCGTTTATCCCGTCCCCAACCATGGCTACCACGTACTCAGACTGCACCCTTTTGACCACCTCCGCCTTCTCATGCGGGAGGACCTCCGCGAAGAACTCATCCAGCCCCAGCTCCTCTGCCACGCGCTGGGCGACGAACCTGTTGTCGCCGGTGAGCATGATGCATTTGATCCCCATCGCCTTCAGCTCGTCCACAGCCTCCCTCGAGGCCCTCCTCACGACGTCCCCCAGCGCTACCGCACCGAGCAGCCCGCCTCCCTCCAGCAGGAAGACGACCGTCTTGCCCTGCCGCCTCGCCTCATCGACCCTCCTGTCATCGACGGCGATGCCCGCCTCCTGGAGGTACGCGGGCCCTACCACCATTAGCCTCCTCCCGCCCAGCACCCCCTCTACCCCCTTGCCCGGGATCGCCCTGAACCCCTCTACGGGGGATACCGTGATCCCCCTCTCTTTGGCGCCCCTCATTATGCCCTGGGCGATGCTGTGCTCCGAGTTCGCCTCCAGCGAGGCCACCCGCCTGAGAACCTCCCCCTCGTCCAGTTCGCCTAGAGGGATCACCTCCGTGATCCCGTGTCTCCCCTCGGTGAGCGTCCCGGTCTTGTCGAAGATGATCGCCTGCAGCTCCCTTGCCCTCTCAAACGCCCGTCTGTCCCTTATGAGCAGCCCAGACTTTGCTGCCAGCGAGGTCGAAACTGCTATGACGAGCGGCACGGCCAGACCGAGGGCGTGAGGGCAGGAGATGACCATTACCGTGACAGCCCGCTCTACCGCGAAGGCAAAGACGCCGCTGAGGGCGATCCATACCGCGAAAGTGGCTCCCCCTGCGGCGAGGGCGATTACCGTAAGCATGAACGCCGCCCTGTTCGCTAGGTCCTGTGCCCTGGACTTGCTCTCCTGCGCCCGCCTCACGAGTTCTATGACCTGACTGAGGTAGGTCTCGTCGCCCGTCCTCCTAACCTCGACCACCAGCGCTCCCTCCCCGTTGATGGCGCCGCCTATGACCGCAGCCCCCTCACCCTTCGCCACGGGCGCAGACTCGCCTGTCAGCATCGCCTCATCTACGCTGCTCTCGCCCTCCACCACCACGCCGTCTGTGGGCACCTTCTCACCGGGTCTGACCAGGACCCTGTCGCCTGTCCTGAGGTCCTCGACCCTGACGTCGACAGGTCCACCTTCCCCGACGAGGTGCGCCTCCGAGGGCATTATCCTGACAAGCTCCTCGAGGGCCCTCGAAGCCCCCATGACCGAACGCATCTCGATCCAGTGCCCCAGGAGCATGACATCGATCAGCGTGACTAGCTCCCAGAAGAATACCTCCCCGGGGAACCCGAAGACGACTGCCGAGCTGTACGCGAACGCCACCGTTATCGCGACGGATATCAGCGTCATCATCCCTGCCCTCCTCCCCCTCAGTTCGTCCCCCATCCCCCTCAGGAAGGGGATGCCGCCGTAGAAGTAGACGAAGGCGGAGATGAGGAAGATGGCATACCCCGCCTCGGGGAAGCCAAAGGTCACACCGAAGAACGATTGTATGGCCGGCGAGAGCGCCAGCACCGGGAAGGTCAGGGCGAGGGATACCGCGAATCTTCTCTTTAAATCTCCGAGCATCCTGCGGTGGTCAACTTGAGCCCAGGCTCCCCCCTCATGACCGACACGGCCGGATGGACCGAGCCCCGCATCATCCCCGTGCCCGCCGTGTGGCCCATGGCCGCCAGCTCCATCACGCCCTGCCATAATATCCATAATATAATGACCGCCGCACCTCTAATTTAGTCTGTAGGTGCGGGCACGCCGGTCCGCCCGTTTGTGGGCGCCCACCGTCAGGCCATGTGCTCGAGGAGTATCCTGAAGGCAATCCCTATCAGGATGATGCCGCCGATCACCTTCGCCCTTGATCCCAAAACCCTCCGGAGGCTGGAACTGGCATAGGCCCCGAGGAACGAGAGGGCAAAGGCCACAGACCCGATCACGACGGCCGCCGCAACGATAGACGTGTTCAGGAGGGCGAGGCTGATGCCGACGGCCAGCGCATCGATACTGGTAGCGACTGAGAGTATCAGGAGCCTCCGGGGCATGAGCGGGTCCCCGCGGGGGTCCTCCGGATCCCCCCTGTACGCCTCGTAGATCATCCTGCCCCCGATGAAGCCGAGGAGGAGGAATGCTACCCAGTGGTCGATGCCGGCGATGGCGCTGCTCAGGCCGGTACCTGCCGCCCAGCCGATTACAGGCATCACTGCCTGAAAGGCGCCGAAGGACGCCGCTATCCTTGCAGCATCTCCGGCCCTGACCTCCCTGAGCTGAACCCCGCTGGCCACAGCTACCGCTAGGCAATCCATCGATAGACCTACAGCCGTCAGCAGGATGGTGGGCAGGTCCATAGCGAACCACAGACTATCATATGCCGTCCCGGCTTAAGCCTTTCGGGCTCTGCAGACCCGTCCGTGCCCCGAAGTACCCCAGCCAGCGCGTGCGCCGGACCCCTCTGTCTTCGGTGTCTATGCAAAAACGCTTTTATCCCGACGGCGTGAGTTAAAGTCATGTTCCCCGTGAGGGACGTGGTGGAGCGCAGGACGTTCCCCTTTGTCAACATCGCGCTCATTACCATCAACACAGCCGTCTTTCTCTGGAGCCTCACCGACTTTGAACACATCGTCCTGACCTACGGGTTCATGCCTGCCCACTGGACTCCGCTGACCGTCCTGACGTCCATGTTCCTCCACGGCGACCCCGGCCACATCATCGGGAACATGTGGTACCTCTTTATATTCGGCGACAACGTCGAGGACTGGTTTGGGCACCTCAAGTACCTGCTCTTCTACTTGGTATCGGGCGTTGTGGCCACATACATCAACTACCTCACCGACCCCGCCTCCACCATACCTGTGATAGGCGCATCTGGAGCGATATCCGGCGTAATGGGCGCCTACCTCCTCATCTTCCCACGGGTCAAGGTCCACGTGATAGCCTTCTTCTATCTGACCACGCTCCCCGCCTTCATACTCATAGGGTTCTGGTTCCTACTACAGCTCTACTTTGGCACGGCAGGGCTCCTTGGCGGGATCGGGAGCGGGATAGCCTACTGGGCCCATATAGGAGGCTTCCTCTTCGGCCTCCTCGGAGGCTTGGGCTATAAGGCCGCAAAAAGAGCGCCCGGCACCTGACATGCCCCATCAGGCTGGACGGCCGTTAACTGGGGCAGGTCACAATCCTGCTCTCGCCGGCAGGAGCGGGTACCGCCCCCGGATCAGGCGGGGCAGTACTCTATCCACTCGGAGACCTTCTTCATGCTCTCCTTGCCCATCATGATCTCGACGATCTTGAGCCCCACGTCCATGGTGGCCGAGATGCCCGCTCCCGTCACCACCTTCCCCTCGACAACCACACGTTCCTTGACTGGGGTGGCGCCGTACTTCGAGAGCTGGTCTATGACTGTGTGGAACGACGTCGCCTTCTTGCCCTTGAGCAGTCCGGCCTCAGCGAGGATGAACGCGCCCGTGCAGATCGAGCAGACGAGCTTCCCAGCATCATACGCCTTCCTTACCGCCCTGAGTATCCGCTCATCCTTCTGGGCTACCAGCCTCCCGGGACCTCCCGGCACTATCACTACGTCATAGTCCGGCAAGCTCTCCGTTAGCTTGTTCGGGACTATCTTTAGGTCGTGGTAGCACTTGATCGGCTCGAGGCTATTACCAAGCGCCTCGATCTCAAAGTAGGCGTCCTTGAAGACCCCCTCACGGTGAAGCCGCCTGGTCGCCCCGAGGACCTCCCAGACCCCTACAAGGTCCAGCTCCTCAACATCTGGAAATACTACCGCCCCGGCTCTGATAACTCGGACCAAACACATTCCCTCCTCTCGCTTTACAACTGTGGATAACACTACGGCGGGGGGCTATATATTGTGGCGGTTCTGCCAGCTGCCTCCAGCTCTCAGCCCCGCTCTGGCGGTCCGGCGGGTGCAATGGTGGGCCCGGAGGGATTTGAACCCTCGACCAGCGACTTAGAAGGCCGTCGCGCTATCCAGTCTGCGCCACGAGCCCCTGTCAAACATATCGTATCTGCCAATAAATATTTCTATGTCCCCGCTCCTCTCCCCCCGGACGAACCCGCCGGCGATATGCGCTGGGCGGGCGGTGCGAATAACCTAAATATCTGCTGGGAAATGTTTAACTGCGGAGCGGGGGTTCCCAAGTCAGGACAACGGGGCAGGTCACGCTCGGGCGTGTGCCAGACTTAAGATCCCTGCTTGGGGATGGGGCATCCTGTGGCGAAGGCCTTCGTGGGTTCGAATCCCACCCCCCGCACCAGCCCGACTGTAAGCGCCCCCGCGCTCGGTTATCTCAGCCTCAGTTCCACATAGTCGCAGTACTCCACGTCAGGGAAGGCTCCCTGCGATATCGTCCCCCTTATCAGCGGCCCGGCCGGGCTTCCGTCGTGCTCCTTGTAGGTGCCGAACCCCTGCTCGCCCATGATATACGGGACATTGAACTGGGCGAGCTTGGAGTTGACGTCCCTCTCGAAGACCGTCTTGAGCCAGCCGAAGCCGTTGTCGATCACTATGAGCCTCTCCTCGTCTATCCCCTGATAGAAGTGGACCGAGTAGACGGCGTTGCCGTCTGCGATGGGCGCCGTCATATACCCCGTGAACCTTGCCGAAGGGCCGAAGTCGATCACCACTATGTGGTCGTCGCCTGCCGCCCTCAGGCTCGAGGTGACGTACTCTGCGATCCCGAACCAGTAGTCAGAGACCTGCTGGGCCGTCAGCGTCCCCACGTGGTGCGGCTCGTTCAACAGCTCATACATGACTCCCGGGTTGTCCTTGAAGGTCTGCGAGAGCCTCAGCCAGACGTTCTTGAGGTGCTCCCTGGCGCTAGTGGGCGAGGCGTCCGAATAGAATACGCTCGCAAACGTCATGTCATTCCCAGCGGTCGGGACGAACCTACTGAGATCGTTGACCCTCGAGGACTGGTGGAGGTCTATTATCACATAGATCCCCTGCCTGTTGTACTCCTCGACCGTCTGCCGCAGCCTCTCGATGTACTGCTCATTATACGTGAACTCCGCTGGGCTGGTGCTGGTCTCCAGCTCCTCCCAGTACACCACCAGCCGGATCGTGTTGAAGCCCAGCGATTTTATGTTGGCGGCGTCCTTCGCCCTGTAGGTGTACCAGTCGTCGTACTTGCCGTCTTGGGCGGGGTTGTGGGGCACGCCGCGGACGCTGCAGCCCTTCATGAAGAACGGGCCTTCACTGTTGCGGATCGTCGAGCCCTCCACGTAGAGCATTCCGAGCGGGTTGGTGCTGCCCGGGGTGTCGCCGAGGGAGCGCTTCACGGTATCTATCCAGCCGTCCCCCTCGAGTTCCCCATACCAGGCCGAGTAGTCATAGTAAAGCCATCCCTGCATAAGGGGGCTGGTCTTGCTGACCTGTATGGCATTCCTGAGCCAGATGTTCCTCGCGTCATCGATCCACGACGCTACATAGTAGCCGTCGAACTCCCCATTCCAGACGGCGTCCGACTCCTGCCACTCCAAGACGACCGGCCTCCCGTTGATGTTCATGGCTAGGCTGCCGGACTCATTCGAGAAACCCATCACCTCATACTCAAGTGCACGCTGGCTGCCGCCCGCCTCTCCGGATGGCGTCAGCAGGAGGGTACCCGTGCTCCCGTTGATACGCAGGGTGGCTTCCCACTCCTCGCCATCAAGGAAGGTGCCGTCCACGATCACGTCGCTGGCGAGGAGCGATCCGTTCAAAGAGAGCCCGACTGGGATCTGCTCAGGCTGAACCGGGGGCCGGGGCCGGAAGTGCTCGTAAAGGAAATACGCCGCCCCGCCGAGGGCGACAAGCACTATAATCAATACCGGAAAAAGTCTCCGCATCAAGACATTCCTTGATAACTTACCGTGGACCCTAATTTATACTTAACCGGGGAAGATCGCCTAAGCAAGCCCCCCATCCCCCTCCCGGCTGCCGCTAAAGCCGGCTTATGGCGGCGGGGCGGGAGGCCGGGGAGCCTATATAGACTGCCGCCCA